>Ga0075012_10004360_pt1 | contig 13189 bp, 8 predicted proteins | sample All_14_2_FD_71474 | JGI IMG/M metagenome (GOLD analysis project Ga0075012, IMG submission 71474) | Freshwater microbial communities in response to fracking from Pennsylvania, USA - Allegheny Zone_MetaG_DW_15 | ecosystem: Environmental > Aquatic > Deep subsurface > Groundwater > Drilled... | reverse complement strand
AGGTTCGCCGACCGCTCGATCTGCGGGCTCAGCCCCGGCGCGAGGCCGGCGACATCCAGCGCGCAACGCATCGCGAGGTCTTCCTCCGGATTCGCGGAGAATCGACCGCGGAGGCTGCCGGTTCCGATCGCCGAGCAGAGCTCGGGCACCGCGCCACCCTCGCCTCCTCCGGTGCACGGAATCCGGCCGAGCTCCGATCGCAACAGACCGAAGTGCGTGTAGGAGCTGCCGGGCATGCCGGGGCTCGGGAGCGAGAAGCCGTCGCCTTCGGCTTCCGACTCGCCGAAGCGGTCCTCGTTCGGACCGAGCTGCTGGCAACTTCGACGACTACGGCAGAACCCCGCGCCGATGCTCGCCATTTCGAGGAGTGAACAATCGCCTTCTCCGAGCCGAAGTCGATCCGTGGCCTGCTCGAGGAATCCGCAAACCGTCCCGAACCCACGACCCTTGATCGCGCGCATCGGCAACTGGTTGACCACGCCTCCGTGAAAGAGATCGTCGAGCCAGAGGCCGAAGCTCGCGAGCACCCCGGCTTCCGCTTCACAGTAGAGCGCGTGCGCGAGCGTCTCCTCGTAGGCTCGCGGCTCCGCGAGCACGTCGGCTGCGCCGAGGTCCTCGAGCTCGAGCGACGCCGGGAAGCGGAGGAGCTCCATCGTCGTGGGCCGGTAGAGGTACTTCGCCGCGTCGAAGAGGAGCAGTGTGATCGGAGTCGTCGCGTCCCAGAGCGCGCGCGCAGCGACACGCTTTCCGTCGTCCGCGAGGCGCAGCACCAGCGAGGTCACCGACACCGCCCAGGCCTGCTCGAGGCGCGCGATCTCGTTCGCGCCGAGGCACCGGATCGACTCCGCCACGTCGGCCAACGCGCGGATCGTCGCCTCCTTCGCCTTCACGTCGTCGTCGCCGAGCCGATCGAAGAAGCGAGGCGCACCTCCGACCCACGGCGACACGCGACCTTCGTCGTCGACCACGAGCCAGTCGACGAAGAAGCCCGCGCCGCAGCGGCGACCCCCGCGCATGTCGAGCCCCAAGCCCGCGCCGCTCTGCAGTGCCGCGAGCGCGACCGCGCCCTTGCCGAGCGTGCGGTACACGGAGGTGACGTCTCGCTCGTTCATCGCGTCGTCGCTCGGCACTTCGGCGAGGATGGCCTCGAGCTCGTCGACGATCGCATCGTGCAGGCTCGCCTGCTGCGCGGCGTCGTACGCGGCGAGGTCCACGCCGACCGGATCGCGCACCCCGAGGTCGAACGCCGACGAAGCGAGGGACGGGCGTGCAGGCGTCGGGCTCGAAGGTGGAAGCGAGGGGAGCCTCGGGCTCAGATCGGGCAACGCGGGCGAGAGATCTCCGAGCGTCGGGCCACGACCGCTCGCCTCTGCGATGGACTCCGCGAGCGCCGCGAGCCGCGCATCGACCGCCCGCCAACGTGCGCGCTCCGTTCGATCACGACTGAGCGCGTACTGCCAGGTCAGCGCGTCGACCTGTGCGGTCGCACGCCCCACGACGACGAGCTCGTTGCTCTCGAGCAGGTCGGTTCGACCATCCCCGTCGAAGTCACCGAGGGTCGCGCCGGCGATCGCCGGGCGAGAGAGCCACGCGCCGTTGCGTACGAAGTAGGGTGGCTCGGGGGTTCCCAGCGCGACCGAGACCGAGCTGCCGAGTGCGACGAGGTCGAGGTGACCGTCCCCGTCGAAGTCGCCGGCGGCGCAGGTCGCACCCGCGCAGAAGCGCGAGAGCACGAGGCGGCCACTCCGGGCTCCGAGCGTGTCCACGTAGACGTGTCCATCCGTCGACCCACCACGCGCGATGCGCACGACGTCGACCACCCCGTTCCGGTCGGTGTCGAGAAGGTGGCATTGGGTATCGCCGCGACAAAGGCCGACGTGCTCGACCCGCGGCGCGCGGAACGCGAGCACCGACGTACCGTAGGCGACCGAGACATCGCCGCGCGTGGGGTCGATGCCGATCACGTCCGCGTGCCCGTCCCCGTCGACGTCTTGCATGCGGCAGCGGTCCACACTCGGACAATGCGTCGGTCGCACGAGGCCCCGATACCGGAATTGACCGCGGGACGGATCCGACTCGTAGACGTAGACCTGCGTGGACGAGGCCGGATGGAACCAGACGAGGTCGGCGCGACCATCCCGCGTGACGTCCGCCAGCTCGCAGCGCCCGGTTCGGCAAGCTCCGTTCAGCCAGGTGACGGGCGGAAGGAAGTGCGTGCGCCGAGAGAGGCTGACCGAGATCGGCCCGCTGCTCGCTGCAAACGAGACCAGGTCGTCGTCACCGTCGCCGTCGACGTCACCCGACAAGCAGACCTGCCCCGGACGACACGCGTCCGGCCCGACCGCTCCAACCCGGAACGAGCCTCCTCCGATCGAAGATTGCGCCAGCAGCGGGGTGGGGAGCGAAACGGTGACGAGCACGAGCGCGGTGAGCCAGGACCTCTGCATGGCGTGGTTCTATCGAGATTCTTCCGAACGACCATGGTCAGCAATTGACCAAGATTGTCGATACTCACGCGCGGGAGCCGATGAACCAGCCTCGCGACACGGACAGAATCCGACCATTCCGCGAAGCTGCGAGGCGTCGACCTCGAAGCCTCGACCTCAGCTCCGCACTTCGACCACGCTCCGACCTGGGCCGACGCGGCGAACGTGGACGCTCGCCGCGAAACGATCCGCGAGCCCTTCGACGTGGGTGATGAGCGCGACCTGCACACCCTCGGCGTGGATCGCCTCGAGCGCGGCCAGCGCGGTCTCGAGGGTTTCGGGGTCGAGGGAGCCGAAGCCTTCGTCGACGAAGAGCGAGCCGAGATCGAGGTCGTCGCCCGCGAGGGTCGCCAGGCCGAGGGCGAGCGCGAGGCTGACGAGGAAGGTCTCGCCGCCGCTCAATCCGTGCACGGGGCGCGACTCGTCCGCCAAGTCGCGATCGACGAGCTCGAGGTCGAGCTCGGACGTCGCCACCCGACGGAGGCGGTAGCGAGGCGCGAGGCGTTCGAGCTGGGTGTTCGCCGCGTCGACGAGCACCTCGAGGGTGAGCCCTTGCGCGAAGCGCGAGAGGTGGTTGCTCGCGCCCTGTCCGCTGCCGACGAGGGCGACGAGCTGCTCCAGGAGATCCAACCGAGCCACCGCGTTCTCGCGCTCGCTCAGGAGAGCCGCGCTGCGGTGGCGACGGGTGTCGTGCGCCGCGAGCTCCCGTGCGTAGTCGCCGTGGACCTCCGCCGCCCGCGTCTCCGCTTGGTCGCAGTAGATTCGCCGCTCCGCCTGCTCCACGAGATCCGCGGGGCAATCGGCCCGATGCTCGGCGAGGGATCGCGACGCGCGCTCGTGGAGCGTGGTGGCCCGGGTGAGGCGATCGTGTGTGCGATCGAGCTCCCTTCGCGCGCTCGCGACGCGATCCGACGGCCACGCGACGAGCGCCGCGACGACGGTGTCGGCGTCGAGCTCGGCATCACGGATCGCTTGGTTCCAGCGTTCGTGCGCGTCGTTCGCTTCACGCTCGGCATCACACGCTTCGGCGATGCGCACGTCGAGCGTCTCTCGGTCCGCCGCGTGGCGAGCCTGAGCGGCCGCGGCACGCTGCGCGGCCTGTTCGTGGGCGTTCGTCGCTTCGTCGCGGGCGCGTTCGAGCTCCGCCTCGACCGCCTCGGTCGGACGCCCCTCGAGCAACGACGCGCGCTCGTCGCGTCGTGTCGTCATCTCACCGCGCGCCCGCCCGATGGCCTCGACCAGCTTCGCCTCACGCTCGCGCGCGTCCCGCAGCCGCACCCGCTCCTGCTCGACCTGGCTCTGCAGCTCGGCGGATCGCCTCTCGATCCCGAGGAGCCGTTCGCGCCGGGCACGGCGGGACTCCACCGCCGATCGGAGCTCGGCTTCGAGTGCATCGTGAAGCGGACGACCGAGCTCGCGCTCGAGCTTCGCGTGGGCCGCACGCGCCCTCTCCTCCGCGTCGCGGAGCTCGACGCGTGACGACTCGAGCCCCCCACGAAGTCGCTCGCACGCGAGGTCCCGCTCGCGGCATCGCATGTCGAGCGCTCGCACGGCCTCGTGCGCGCGCTCGAGCTCCTCGCTCGTCCGACGGTGTTCGTCGCGAAGCGCGTCGATTCGATGAAGCGCCGCCGCACCCTCCGCGAGCGCCGACGTCACGGTGGCGAGCGCGTCCTTCACCCCGTCACGTGCGTCGAGCTCGGCGAGCGCTCGCAACGCCTCGACCCGCTCGAGCTGCTGAGTGACGTGGGCCGCAGCATCGGACTCGGCGCGAAGCGAAGCCTCGTGCTCGGCCTCGGTGGCCGCCGCCCTTCCCTCGCACTTCGTGAGGTGGGTGCGCGCGCGACGAACGGTTTGGTCGAGGACCTGGAGCGCTTCCTGCGCGCGCGCGACGTCCGGTGGGGACGGATGCGCCTCCACGTGATCGCAGCCACCACACACGGGACACGGCTCTCCCGGTCGAAGCTCGGCGCGGAGCGTGAGCGCGAGGTGTGCGCGTTGCGCTTCCGCGACGGCGCGCTCCGCGTTCTCGTGATCCGTCTCTACTGCCGCCAGGTCGGCCCGTGCCTGATCGCGATCGCTCTGGGCCATGACGAAGGCGTCTGCGTGGAGTGAGCGCTCCGAAGAACGTGCGCGACGTGCGGTTCGGGCGGCCTCGAGCTCGAGCTCCGCCTCCTGCAGCCGCTGCAAAGTGTTCTCGCGCGCGCGGAGTCGTTCCTGCGCGGCCGCCGACCAGGCCCGTTCTCGTTCGTCGAGAGCCCGCGCGAGCTCGTCGAGCTTCTGCCGGGTCGTCTCGACGTGTGCGTTCAGGCGACCCTGCTGATCGTCGTCGTCTCGCGTCCTGGCACGGAGCGCGGCGAGCTCGCCCTCGTGCGCGGCGATCGATCGCTCTCGCGTCGACACGTCGTCTCGCAGGGTGCGCACGATCCGAAACGACGCTTCGATCCCAGGCCAGCGCGCGACGAGCTCGTCGCCGACCGCGTCGTTCGCGAGCTCTCGCACGAGCTCGCTCCGCCGCTGCGTCAGGACGTCGTGCTGCTCGATCGTGGCGCCGAGCGCCTGCTCCCGCGCGACTCGCGTGCGTGTGGCTTCGTCGCATTCCGCGCCGAGGCGTGCGAGCTCGCGCGCTCGCTCGTGGAGCTCGGAGTCGAGCTGCTTGGCGCGAAGGAGCGGCTCACGGAGACGCTCACGGTGAGCGTTCACGCGTTGGAGCTCCGCGAACGTGATCTCGGCGCTCGCGATGGCGCCCTCGAGCTTTTCTCGTGCGTCGACGAGCGCGGCTTCGGCCGTAGCGCGGCGCACCTTGCTCTGCTCCGAGCGTGCCGTGGCCGTCGCGAGCGCTTCGTGCGCGACGCGTGCGGGCTGACACCGCTCAGCGCGCTCCACCTCCGCGCGCAACGCCGCTTGCTCCGCGCTCGTTCGTCGGGCGGACTCGAGCTCGGCCGCCGCGTCGAAGAGCTCCGCTTCGCGACGGCGCAGCTCGGCGAGTCGAAGCTCCGCAGCGTGGCTCGCCTCCGCGAGCGCTCGGAGCTCACCGAGCACACGCTCCGCGTCGAGCGCGCGGGTCTCGAGCGCGAGGCGCGTGTCCGGGTCGAGCGCGCGAACCTCTCCGAGCTTCGCGTCGAGCTGCTCGACCGCGCGCTTGGCCTCACTCCGGCGGGCGCCCGCGAGCTCGGAGATCCGCGCGTAGATCGTCGTGCGGGTGAGCTTCTCGAGGAGCTTGGCGCGCTCGTCGGGCTTCGAGCGGAGCAGCGCCGCGAAGTCGCCCTGCGGCAGCAGCATGGAGCGCACCAGCTCCTCGTAGCCGAGGCCGAGGCGAGCCTCGATCAGCGACTTCGCCTCACTCTTCCCGTCGCCCACGGCTCGATCGCGCGCGACGTCGAAGAAGACGTGTTTGGCGTTCTGAAGGGGTCGATCGGGTCGTTTGTGGGCCCGCTGCACCGACCACGTCGCGCGGTAGCGGCGACCGTCCCGGCCGAGGAACTCGACCTCCGCGAGCCCCTCACCCGCGCCGCGCCGCAACGCATGACGCGGATCCGAAGGCGAGAGGCCCTCGTCACTACGCGCGCCTTTGGTCGCGGCGGGCAGCCGCGGGAGGCGCGCGAAGAGCGCGAGACAGATCGCGTCGAGCAGCGTGCTCTTGCCCGCGCCCGTGGGACCGACGATCGGGAAGATGCCGGCGTCCGCGAGGGGGCCGTGCTCGAGCTCGACCACGTGCTCGCCTTCGAGGCTCGCGAGGTTGCGGACGCGGATGCGGAGGATGCGGGTCTTCATCGGACGGCCTCCTTGGCCAACTCCACGGACGCATCGCGTTCGAGCTCTCTGACGCCGTCGAGGAGATCGTCGAACGCGTGGGAGAGCGCTTCGCTCGGAGGGTTCCCATGCTTCGCTTCGTGCAGGCGGGCGAAGACCTCACCTGGCGTGAGCTGATCGAGGCGACGCCGCGTGGGCTCGCTCGTGAGCGGGTCGTCGTGCTCCGATCGCGGATGCACGCGCACGAGGCGCGCCGCGTAGCGCTCGAGCAGACGCTCGACGTCGCGGCGAAGGCTCGGGGTCGGCCCTTCGACGGGCACCACGAGCTCGAGGAAGGGAGCGACTTCGGCGCCGTGCGCGGGGAGCGCCCGCAACGCCGACGGCAACTCCGCGAGGGAAGCGGTGATCGACACGAAGGGCACCGTCCGGGGTACGCGGAGGAGGCGCGTGCTCAGGAGTCGAGCGCCGTCGAGCTCCACGAGCGTGACGGAGTGTTCGTAGTCGCGCTCCGACATCGCGAGCGGGATGGGCGAGCCCGAGTAGCGAATGCGTGGATCGCCGACGTGCTGCGCGAGGTGGAGATGCCCGAGCGCGACGTAGGCGACGTCGTCCGGGAAGACGCTCGACGGGACCGCCTCCTCGCCACCTCGGAGGATCCCGCGCTCCGATCCCTCGGAGATGCGACCGCCCTGGAGGTGGCAGTGCCCGACCGCGACGAGCGCGTGGCCCGCAGCACGGTCTCCGACACCGTCGGCCGCGAGCTCACGGCGCGCGACCGCGAACGCAGCGTCGTAGATGCGACGAAGGCAGTCGGTCGTGCTCTCGCCCGGCCAACGATCGGTGGCGCGCAGAAAGGGCATCGCCACGACCCGGGCCGCGACGCGTCCCGTCGCGTCGTGCAGCGGCACGACGAGCTTGCCCAACTCGTGCTCGTCGTAGGTTCCGACGACGTGCACGCGGGAGAGCTTCCGCAGCATCGCCGCGGGAGCCTCCAGCCGCGAGGCCGGATCGTGGTTGCCCGCGACGATCACCACGTCGAGCGCGGGACGTCGTTCGAGCGCGGCGGCGAGGAAATCGTAGAGCTGCTGATACGCGCTCGCGGGGCTGACGATCTTGTCGAGGACGTCGCCCGCGACGATCAGCGCGTCGATCGCCTGCTCGTCGAGTTGGTCGAGCAGCCATCGGAGAAACGCCGCGTGCTCGTCGAAACGGTCGTGTCCATGGAGGCTGGCACCGAGGTGCCAGTCGGCGGTGTGGAGGAGTCGAAGGACCATCGACTCGAGAGACGCCACGTGACTCCGAGCTCTGACGCGGCCTCGGTCACGCGTGCTCGAGCTCGGTGAACCACACGAGCACCGCGTCGAGGTCGTGCGCGGAGTCGGTGGGTGTCGGGGTCGTGGGCGCTCCCGACGCCACACCACGCTCGACCTCGCTCGGGCGATCCGGGCGACGGTGGCAGAAGTCGCAGTCGGGGTCGCTGCACTTCGGCTCCAGCCACACGTCGCAGCGCGGGCAGTACATCGCGTCGTGGACGTCGCAGCGCTCGCGATCGCGATGCTCGCACGGCGCCTCGGAGGGACCTCGGCCGGACATGGCGCTCACCGGTGAGGCGCTCGCGGGCCGTGTCAACGCCCGGCACGGAAGAGAGATGGCGTGACCGAGACCGGGCTCGCACGGGCTCGAGCTTCGCCCGCTCGACGCTGGCGCGTCAGAAACGCGCGCGGTCGGACGTCCCTCGCACGTGGCCTTCCTCGTCACCGTCCGCTACCGCGAGCCCACGTACGCGCTTCGGCGCGGCGTGGAGCCCAAGACGCACCAACGCACGTACCGCGTGATCGCGGTCTCCGCCGACGAGGCGATCTTGGTCGCACACGAGCTCTTCTACCGCGAGGTCGTCGCCTCGAACGTGGGATGGGCACGCGAGATCGTGGACGCGTCCGCGGAGTGGATGGCGTCCGCGTGACGCGCCCACGGTCCATCGCGACCGAGGAACCGTCCTTCGACGACGGCAAGGCCCGTCCGTACCCGTTCGTGCTCGCGGGATCCCGAATCGCCATTGAAAGGTTCAATGATGTCGTGGAACGCGGGGACGTCGGGGCCTTGCCAAGGTTGAAGTCGAGGGTTCGAATCCCTTTTCCCGCTCCGAATAGATGAACGATTCAGCCCGGTCAGGCCTCGCGCCGACCGGGCTTTTCGCTTCCGTCGCGCCGCCGTCCGCGAAGGACTCCGTTGGCCGAGCCATACGGCGCGCTCGGTCGCGCCGCGGCGACGGGCGGCACTTCCGCCGCAACCGGGCCAGTCGCATGGTTCCCTCAACCCGCACGCACTACGTTGGCTGCCTCCGGAGTGACGTGGCGGTCGAGCTCTCCGCGTTTGACGATGATGCGCTCGGGGCCTGCGCCTCGGGAATGAAGCACTCGGTGCAGTAGGGGGTGCCGTCTCGGAGCAGATACCGGCCGACCGCGAAAGGGACAATCGACGTGAACGAGAGCGCCAGCGACGGCGATGCCTCACGGGTCGTCGTTCTTTCCTCTGCGAAGTCTGCCATCGCCTTCCTCCTCGCTGGAGCGGTCGGCACACTCGGGCCGTCGGTTCTCGCGATCTCCGCGTCCGGCGAGGTTCCCCTGGCCGTCGTGATCGCCACGCTGTTCTGGACCGTGGCGTCCGTCGGCATCCTGCTTCATGGCGGCAATCCGCTTCGGACGACCGTTCGCCTGAACGAGCACACGCTCTCATCGATCGCCCGTTCGGCTCTCTCGAGATTCCATCGGGCGAGGTCGCCGACATCGACGTGTGAACGTTCGAACGCCTGGGCCCGATGCGACCTACCTGGTTTGGAGACGCCGTGGCGCGCGTGCGCTGCACGAGCGGCAAGACCACCCTCTTCGCCGTCCACCAGACTGCTCGCCCGGCGTGGGCCCCCGAGCCGTTCCGACGCCTCTTCGTTTGAGAGGTCACGAGGACCGCGCCGCCGCTCTCGCATGACGAGCTCGCCCGCGCCCAGCGATCACGGACCTCCTCCGTTGCCGACGTCGCGCACGCCGCGCGCGATCGAGGTCGGCTGGTAGTGCGGTAGAGGCGAAGGCGAGAACGTGATTTGACCTCGCTCGTTGCTGCCCCCTGTCCATCGCGCACTCGTCGCGACGGAGGAGGCGAGCTCCCGCGTCACTCACGGGAGCTCGTGGGGCATCCGATCGCGGGGGCTCGTGAAGAAGTGCATCGGCGAGTAGCGGAGGAGGTTCGAGACGCGGGAGGTGTAGAGGCAGGCGTAGGTCTCGACTTGGTCTCCGAAGCTGGAGACTTCGCCGCCCGCCTTGAAGAGCGAGCCCCAGTAGCGGTGGAAGCGGCGGTCGACGCCTCGCTCGAGCTCGTCGTGCTCGCGCTCCGCGAGGCGGATGCGCTGCTTGAGGCGATCGACGGCGTGACGGTGCCGCACGCGCTCCGCGTCCTCGGCGGGCGTGAGCTCCTTCTTCGTGGCGCGCCGGCGCTCCAGCGTCTTGAGAACGACCTGATGATCGCGGAGCTCTTCGAGCAGGCGCAGGCGAAGGTCCTCCAGCGAGTCGAGGCGCGCGAGGCTGTGCTCGACCTCGCCGTGCGCGACGAGCTCGTCGCTCATCTCCTGCACGACCATCATCGTGCGCCACGAGCTCTCCTTCTTCGCACGCAGCACGTCGCCGTAGATGTGATCGCCCACGTAGAGCACCCGATCGGGCGTGGTGCCGAGCGCGGTCTGCAGGCTCTCGATGTGGCCGCCGAGGTACATGCGCCCTCGCTCGACGCGTGGGATGCCGTTCGGGAGCGCGCGGCGGCTCCCGTCCGGGAGCAGCTCCTCGAACTGTGCGTCGCCGGTGAAGAAGCGGGGCTTGCGCGCCGCGCACACGACGAGGTCGAAGTAGCCGCGCCACCCACGGTACTGCGGGAGGCCGTCGCCGAGCAGGAAGCTCATCATCCGATCCGAGTACGGACCGTGGGAGTTGGTGAGGAGGAAGAGCTTCTTGCCGGCGGAACGAAGCTGATGGAGCGTGCGCGGCAAGAGCGGATCGCGCTGCACGTAGCGCGGGAGGTCCGCGAGGATGTGATCGAGGATCGATCCGTCCTGATGCGAGAGGTCGATGCACTCGCGCACGTCGCCGAAGAGGCGATCCGGATCGACCTCCACCCCGAGGCGCTCGAGGTGATCGATCGCGGCCGCGTACACGGCGACCTCGCTGAGCGCGTAGAGCGTGTCGACCCAGTGGTAGCGCGCGCTGTCCGCGCGCAGGCGACGCGTGTGGTAGGTGTGGCGCCGCTCTTCCTTCGTGAGCTCGGTGAGCCCGTGGTAGGCCCGCTTCACGTACTTGTAGCGGTCCATCTTGAGCACGTTGCCGAGCTTGCGATCGACGAGGAGCCCGCGGATCGGGAAGTCCGTTCGATAGGCCGCGCTGCGGAGCGACTCCGGGTAGCCACGCTGCGTCAGCTTCGCGAGCGTCGCCTCGATGCTCAGGCGGTCCATCTCGCGCTGGTCGTAGATCGCCAGCGTGTAGTCCATGTCGAAGCCGACCCACTCGATCTGATCGAGGCGCAAGCTTCGGTTGCAGTAGACGCGGTGGCTCGGGCTCGGCGCGGCGCCGAAGGAGAGCTGCGCGAGCTCGGGGAGCGGCAGGGTGAGCTGCACGTCGCCAGCGTATCAGCGCGGCGTGCCGACGCGTCGAAGGATCGTGCACGGGCACTCGGGGCGGCCCCTTCGGCGCGACCTCGAGCCACCCTCGCGCACGTCTCGCCCGCGGGTGCTATGCCAGCCTCGATGCGTCGGAACGCCATCCCGCTCCTCGTGGGCCTCGTCGTGCTCCTCTCGGCTGCGCTCGGCGGCGTGCTCGCGTTTCTCTTCCTGACCAGCACACCGGAGGTGGTCGCGTCGCCGAGCCCCCCGCCCGCGCCGGTCTTGGTCACGCCGCGCGGCGATCTCTCCGAAGCCGAACGCTCGACCGTCGAGCTCTTCGCGAACGCGTCGCCCTCGGTCGTGTTCATCACGAAGCTCGCGGTGCGCGTCGATCCCTTCCGTCGCAACGCGATGGCCTTCCCCGAAGGCACCGGCTCGGGCTTCGTCTGGGACGCGAGCGGCCACGTGGTCACGAACTACCACGTCATCGCGGGCGCGGACGCGGCGCGGGTGACCCTCGGGGACGCGAGCGTGTGGGATGCCTCGCTCGTCGGCGCCTATCCCGAGAAGGACATCGCTGTGCTGCGGATCCGTGCGCCCGCCGATCAGCTCCGTCCGCTCCCGGTGGGCACGAGCGCCGATCTCCAGGTCGGACAGCACGTGTTCGCGATCGGGAACCCCTTCGGGCTCGATCACACGCTCTCCTCGGGCGTCATCAGCGGGCTGGGGCGCGAGATCATGAGCATCGGGCAACGCCCGATCCAAGGGGTGATCCAGACCGACGCCGCGATCAATCCCGGAAACTCGGGTGGTCCGCTGCTCGACAGTGCCGGAAGATTGATCGGCGTCAACACCGCGATCTACAGCCCGAGCGGCGCGAGCGCGGGCGTGGGCTTCGCGGTGCCGGTGGACACGGTACGGCGCGTCGTCACGCAGCTCGTGACCACGGGACGGGTGGAGCGCGCGGGGCTCGGCGTGCAGCTCGACGAGGGCACCCTGGCGCGACGCCTCGGGCTGCGTGGGCTCTTGGTGCTTGGTGTGATCGAGGGAAGCGGCGCCGCGCAGGCCGGGCTGATTCCGTCCCGACGCGATCCGACGACGGGCTCGCTCATCCTCGGCGACGTGATCGTGGCGATCGACGCGGAGCCGGTGGCGGACTCGCTCGATCTCTACCGGATCCTCGACCGTCGCGAGGTGAACGACGTCGTGCAGGTGACGGTGATCCGCGAAGGTCAGCGGCTGGAGCTGCCGGTGCGGCTCGGCGCGATCGTGGATTGAGCGTCGGCGACGGCGCCTCGCTCAGCGACACGTGTCGTCGGTGTCGGGACAGACGAAACGGACGTGCGCGTGGTCGCGGTGGCGCGGGTAGTGGCGCACCACGCCGAGCGGGTACGCCGGCCCGTGAGGGTACTGGAACCAGCGTGAGAGCTGCGCGCGCGAGTAGCCGCGACGACGGCCCTCTTCGTAGAGCGGTGCCTGCAGCGAGTAGTCGAGGAAGACCGCTTCGAGGCGATCGTTCTTCAGCCAATGTTCGAGGAGCGTGAACGTGCGCTCCACGTCGAGCTCGTCCGGCTGCAGGTTACGCATCGGGCAGAGGCGATCGGCGCAGCGGCGTTGGTAGAGCGAGATGTCGACGTCGCGGCCGCTCTGATGGCTTCGGTGCCCGTTCATGAAGCCGCCCTCGCGGAGGCTCACGTCGTGCACACGGATGCGTGGGCTGCGCGGGTGTCGGTCGAGGACCTCCTGCACCGCGTCCTGCATCCAGAGCACCGTCTCGAGGGTGCCGAACGAACGCGAAGGATCGCGCACGTAGTAGCCCGGGTGCGGCGGCATCGGCTCCGCTTCGAGCAGTCGTCCGCGGTTGGGCGCGCCCACCGATGCGGAGACGCTCGCGGGCACGGTCGACCAGATCATCACCGTGCGCCCCGCGCGCAGACCGCGTCGGATCCCGGGGTTCCAGCGCACGAGATCGCGTACCGACACCCGATGACGCTCGGCGAGGCGCGCGAGGGTCTCGCCGCTGCGCGCGACGTGCTCGATGCGCAGCGTGCCTTCGGGGACCGGCACGTGGACGCGACGACCGGCGGAGACACGATCCGCGCGGAGGCCGGGGTTGATCGCGAGGAGCTGCTCCACCGTGGTGTCGTGCCGTCGCGCGACGTGGCTGAGGGTGTCGCCGCGCTGGAGCACGTAGGTCGGGAGATCCGTGCGGGCCTCGGTTCGCGTCTCCGCGGTGCGCGCAGTCTCCGTGGATCGAGCTCGCGTGCGCGTCTCGGTCGGAGCGCTCTCGGCGGTCGGCGAAGGCGCGGCGTCG
>Ga0075012_10004359_pt1 | contig 13192 bp, 7 predicted proteins | sample All_14_2_FD_71474 | JGI IMG/M metagenome (GOLD analysis project Ga0075012, IMG submission 71474) | Freshwater microbial communities in response to fracking from Pennsylvania, USA - Allegheny Zone_MetaG_DW_15 | ecosystem: Environmental > Aquatic > Deep subsurface > Groundwater > Drilled... | reverse complement strand
ACTCGAGCCCCGACCACCAAGCAGCCGACGAGCAAGGCCCCGACGAGTAAAGCCCCGACTCGAGCCCCGACCACCAAACAGCCGACTACCAAGGCCCCAACCAAGGCACCGACAACGAGGAGACCAACTGCGTTCCCGACACGAAGGCGAAGACGCACGGGCTAGACTTTTGTGAACGAGTAATGAGTATTGATAGATAAAGAGAACAATACCGATCTGGGCCGTTCAGTTCAGGGCTATTGCAAAGTACATCTTATTATAAGAGCTCCCCATCCTTGAATCAACACATTTCGTAATCGCTGCTACTCTAGTGTACTAGCTAGCATTGATGTGCTGGGCGTTTCGAGTCAAGCCGTTTTGAAACTCTGCATATGCAGCGGCCTTCGTCGAGGAACCAATACCAACCCGCCATCGTTCATTCATCAAAGGGTCAAGGTCAAAATGGTTTGGTTTGAATTATTGAGTCAATCGAAAAGAAAAGATCAAACCGCTTGACGTACCCGGGTACTTGGCCTCTCGATGCGAACCTGTGGTAGGAGGAGACCTGCGAGCGAGGTATGATAAACATAAACTCGAAGGTTGTCTTCAAACTAGAAGAGAGCTCTGGAGAGAAGCTGCCAGGGTATCAAAGTCGCTCTCAAGGATGCTTAGACTGGTCGCGGTGAGGGCGGCCTCGTCGCGGGCTGCTTTTCGCGCCCCATTAGTGAATTCTACTCTCCACAACAATGCTCGCTCAAACAGGTTTGCGAGTCTGTCGTCCACGGCCCGGAAGTTTTCCACAGTGGGGCCATCCGGGGATGGTGATCGCGACGTTGCAGTTGGCTCAACCTCCGTGGACTCCTCAGTCGACCCCAACGCCCTGGTGGATCAAGTGGTCGACCAGGTCATGTTGGTGGACCCGCCGATTTCTTCTCTAGGGTTTGGTCCGACGGAGACCATCATGCGCGTGATCCAGAGTATTCATGAGTACGGCGGACTACCTTGGTGGGCATCGATCGTTGCGATGACTGTTATAGTGCGGACGGCGATTCTGCCGTTGACTATCATGTCACAAAAGAACACTGCGAATCTCGTCCGTGCAAGCCCGGAGCTGGAGGAGTTCAAGGCTGATGTGCGGCTGAACCCCCCGAAGACCGTTGAGGATCAAATGAGGAACTCCATGCGACTGAGAGAGATTTACTCCAAGTATAACATCTCCATGAAGAAAACCCTGGCGCCGTTGGTCGTTCAAATGCCGTTGTTCATTACGTTCTTTCTTGGACTTAGAAGACTAGCTCAGACCTACCCGACGATGAAAGAGGGCGGTGCATTATGGTTCACGGATTTATCGGTCGCTGACCCGACATATGCGCTACCGGTGATCGCGGCTGGGACCTTCCTCTTGACAATCGAAATGGGCGGTGAGGTCCAGAACCCTCAAATGGATCAGAAAATGATGAAGAACATTATGCGCGGATTGGGTGTGGCGATGGTTCCGCTGACCATGACGTTTGAGTCTGGCATTTTCGTGTACTGGGTCTCGACCAATCTCTTCTCAGCTGTTCAGATTGGCACGCTGAAGCAACCCGCAGTGAAGAAGCTGTTGGGATTGCCGGAGACTATAAAGCCTCCTCCCGGCCCCAGTAACATTATGAAGCCCTCCTTCTTCGAGCAACTTGACAAGATGACCCGGCCCGTCAATCAGACTAATTCTTCAAGCCCGTCGACGTCTTCGACATCCGCGACGCCGGCGTCGACCGAAGCGACAATCAACGACCAGTTCGTCTCAGAAATGAAGGAGGCGAGGAGTAGGCGCAGCCGCAGAAGACAAGGCTAACATGTCATCGCTTTCTAAAAAGAGAACGTATAGACTAGTGCAGCATGTATGTAAACCAGAAGATTTTTTTGCATAAATAGTTCATTAATGAATATGCATCAAAAGGCGTGCCGCTATGTGTGCAATTTCAAGTCCACACATGGAAATACGTTGCGCAAACTCTCCTTTCCGTGTCGACCGGTTCCCTCGAGATCGCCCCTAGTCCTTGTCTATAATTTGGCCCCCCCGGTGAATGGTACAAATGCAATCATATGTCGACCGATACGCAAACTCACGAAGTTATGCGGGGTCACCTTAGTCTCAGTGTCCTCCTCGTACTCCCCAGGGTTCTTTCCGGGTTTCACCGCGACCAGACGAAAGTTTTGAAAGAGCGGAAGAACCACATTGTGGAGTTCATGCATTGTGAGCGGACGGCCGATACATGATCGAGCGCCCCCGCCAAAGGGGAAGGCGTCCGGAGGCCCGTTTGTAGACACGAACGGGCAACGACTTGGGAGAAACTCCTGGGCGTTCTCACCCCAAACTGCAGGGTTGCGATGGATTGCGTAGATGTTGACGACAACCTCGGTGCAACGAGGAATCTGATAGCCGCAGAGCTCGGTATCGGTTAGGGCCATCCTGGTCAGAACGGGTACACTTGGGAACAACCTAACCGCTTCGTGGAATGCGTTTGTGAGCGCGTCTTTGGATTTCCTCGCCTCGTCCTGGGCCTTCTGGTCCTGTGCTAAGCAGACTGCACACCAAGACAGCCCAGTGCTGACGTTCTCCGATCCCATAGTGAGGAAAGTCATGCAGAGGTTGCGGACTTCTTCGGTGGTCAGGGTGTCGTCTCTTGTCCAGGAGTCAAGCATGCAAGTGTTCTCCTGGCTCTTGGCAACCCTAGCGCGAGATTGCTCAATCTGATCCAAGACAAACGCATCCAAAACGTCCAGTAGCGGTCCGGCAGGTTCCTGACGAGCATCGTAGCGCCATTTACGTTCAGCAAAATCAGCCACTCTCCAGTGAAGCTCGGCCATGACCTTTGCGAGTGTGTCCGCCTTTACATTGGTTGAACTGTAGTCGTCCATGACGTTCCATCGTTGACCAAACACGGCTGTGGACACGATATCTAAAGCAGTCGAGCGGAGCATTTTGTCTAGCTGAGTGGTCACAAACACTTTGGCTCCATTGAGCGTTCCAATATTGCCCATCCAACTCATGGGAATCGTGGAGGGCTTGGGAGCAGCAAGCAGCGACTGGATTCCTTGGATGAGGCGTTCTCCCATGAGCTTCCCGGGGATGCGTCCCTCTGCCAAAGCATCCCCAAGAGCGCCTTGGGCTCGGGCGCGCATCTTGGTGTGGTATTCGCCCTCCAGACCAATGAGATGCCTGGGGACAAGACTGTGGAAAGGTTCATACGTTTGAGGTCCTTTTCTCCAGATCCCCTCCTCGTTAAGGAGGATGCGTTTCGCTTCGTTGTCGTCATTCAACCACACCGATATCACCGGTCCCTCAGACGATTTCATATTGAACTTATAGATCGGGGACTCCAGACTGGAGTGGATGAACAAAGTCGGTGCCATGGGATCGAAGGGGTCATCGGACCTTGGCAGAGGTCGCGCCCTGATTTCGGGAAGTTCGTCAAACTTTTTCATTTTGAGTGCACTCTGGGGAACTCTCTGAAACTTGGGACAACCGTTCAGGCTTCAGGTCTGCAGTGCAAGTCTGTCATATCGTGTCCTTACTGACACTTCTCTTGCGATGTGTGTGAACGAGAGAGAATCCTGGGAGGGGAGGCGCTGCAGGACAGGACCAACGAGCAAGGGACAAGGAGGAATTGTGAATGATTTGTTTTGTGACGGTCCGCGATGCTTCTAATCTTGTTCAGAAGCTTTCTTCTTGCGGATCATTTGTTCAACATTTGACACTTTCCTTCTTCTTTCTTTCGGCTTGCGCATTCAGATTCGCCATTCCCCCATTCCAGGTACCCATACCCTGGTATGGGTACATGCATTTGTGACTATTTTCAATACTTTTGAACATCGATTTACTTCTAAAGAGATAAGAGACTGTAGGGGCCGGGCCGGGTACCTGGTCATGCCAGCCTCATTCAGCTTACACCGATATAGTAGTGCGCATTCTCTACCTCTCGTTTCTACCTCTGTAATCTGACTGTATTATGAGAACGAGCTGTCTCAGGCGTCCATTGTTTGCTTTCCGAAAGTGGATAGAGAGAAGGATTCCCAGCGCGACGATGGAATCTTGTCATCTATATTCAAGACATAATGTGTAATATTATAGGATTGCTGAATCACAGGAGCCTCGAGGCTTCTACGCCTTCGGTTCTCCATAAAAGTCTCCCTGAAAGAACCTTCGCTTGATGGATTCTTGGCCCATTCGGTGCTGGACAAGTCTTCGTTCGACGCCATCCCGGGCCGCCCACTGCAGGTAGTTCTCATCGCAAAGTCGGCAGCACGCCGCTGACCTGGGGTAGAACTTACCGCCGCGGTTTCGAAACGGGAGCATCTCATACGGTCCAGGGCTCTTCATTTGCATGGCCCTCAGGAAGTCTGGGTGAAACAACCTAGCATCGGTACGCCACTCATGATACCTGTAGTACTCGGAGGGGTTATGGTCGAGGTGCATCAGGTAATCGGCCAAGTGCTTAGGGTGACTGAAGTCCGCCACGTTAATGAAGCTAGGGGTAACTGTAATGTTGGGCGTGGTGGGCGAGCCGTAGTACACCGGAACGACTGGCATCGCCAGGACATGCAGCAGCTTCTCTGTCACGTAGCCGTCCTCAATGGTGTTCTCAAAAGACAGGTAGAACTTGTACCGAGCAATGATCTTCGCCGCGTTCTTGACAGGTGGCGGTGGCAGCTGCATGTTCCCGCAGCGCCCGTACCGATGAATCCTGCTTTGCCCAAGGTAGTCAATCAACCGATCAATGTACTTTTGCCTCTGGGAAGCCGCGCCACAGTTACTAATGATGGACATGGCGAAGTGCGGACGTTCTTCAACGGGAAGAAAAGGAATTACCTGCGGATGCGGGTACGTGATGCCTCCGAGGAGGGCAGTTGGTGTTCTGAAGAACTGAGGGTTAAGCAGCCCGGCGAAATAATGCACCCCCATCTCGAAATCAAACTTCTTTTGGGTTTGGGGAGAAGGTGCTGCAAAGAACGCCTCGCGCCAATAGAGGATCCGATATTGTCCATCTCTCTTAGGAAGAGCATGAATTAGATTGACGTCGTTCTGGAAGATGACCACCACATCCGCGGCGAGGGCCTGGTTCTGGCTCCTTGTCGTGAAAACTTGGCATTGGGGGGACTGTGGGCACTTCCCAGCTCCAACCAAGCAGCCAGAGAGGTTTAAGATGTTGCCACTCGAATCAAACGCCGATCCGTAGAGTGCCACTTTCCAAGGGCGATACTTTGATGTCGAATTCGCGAAATCGTATCCCAAACCGCAATCGGCACTGAGGACTTCGAACTCGAAAGTCCCTTTGCGCACTTTGGATGTTTGGTTTGGATGGCAGGCATCAATTGGCCCTACTAAGGCTCGGTCCTTGGAGTAAAGATTGATTAGCTTATATACCAGTTCTCCGTACTTTTGCCGTTGCTCCACCGGATCTGCCACCAATCCGTCGTCATTGACCTGGTCGTCACGAACGTTAGATTCGGCAGGATGGCTGGAGGAAGTGTTGACTTCGCTTCTCTCATCGACTTCTTCTGCTGCGTCGTCAGTATTATCGATGGGGTTTTCCCCGCTGTTTGCCCCGCCCGCGCCGTGGACTTGGTTGAGCTGATCTTCATCATGGGATTCGTCGATGGGTGAAGCCATCGACACATGTAGGAGATCGTTTTCCTCGTCGTCGGGCTCCTGCACGCCTTCAGCGTCATCTTCCATGTCTTCTTCGTCTTCGTTTGGACGGAACTGTACATGGTTAATCCATTCAGTCAATTGCGCCACAGGGTTCTCTTCCACCACCATGGTGGCGAGGGCCAAGAACGCTAGACAAGTAATCATGGAAATGAACAGTACCAGCCTGGTCTTGACAGTGTTTGGCTGTCTCGGAAGCGGTGTGGGGCGAGCAAGCTGAGGGCTCGCCACTGGGGACACTAAAGCTTGGTATTCCGCGTCCTTGGCGTCAGGGTCGTGGACTTTCCCCGGCACCGAATGGTGAACTTCCTCGGGACCCGGCATGGTGGAGGCTACGCTTTTGTGATCGGCGGAGATGACGATACTGTGGGCTCTCAACCGGGTGATACGAACTCTTGTGAAGTATCACTCTTTGTCCGGGTTTTGTAAGCCACGAGCTAATGCATCATCAATTCGATTTCTATTGCAACGTTTCTGACCCCAAGGGTCATCGAGTGGAGAAAACCAGTCTGGAAAGATGTAAAGCTCATTGCGGCTTGATGACTGGCTTCGTCACCTAAATATGAGACAACTAATATACAACGTCTGGAAGCCTCCTTTTTCTTTCTGAAACCTAGGGTTTGAAGGAGATGCATCTTTGTACGCACATAGGCCTCTTGCAGAGCGAGCGTTCTGTGTGTCCCTTCACTGTTCACTGTACACGGGAACAAGAATATTGTTTTCCTCAGTGCCATGATCCTTCACAACAAAAAAATACGTACTGCTTTTTACAAATTACATAGCTAGGTATTTAAAAAAAAAGAGCATCTACAAGGTGGTCTATCTATCCACCGATGACGAAACCGCGAATCGTTCATGATATGCTGCCTGCCGGTGATGTAAAAGAGAGTCGTCCTCTCCTCCTCTAAAACGGGAATGAAAATGAATTTGGGGGCCTCTTCAAAGTTGAAGTTATGTACTTGTACCAAGGTATACACATTTGAAACCATTTAGGTACCTACCACCTTGTCGACACAAGAACGATCGACGACGACACCCGGGTTTGGTGGGTGGAGGCCCTTTCTTTGCACATTCTTAGATGATTTCTGTTGCAAAGGACAATCGCATAACAAATCTGAGCTTGGATTTCTGTACGGCAGCCCGCTAATGACCCACTTGCTGAGCACGCCTTCTGCTGGGTCTCCTCACTGGCCGTCTGCCTCACCTCACCCTGAAACGCTAGCGTTGATTCGCTGAGCAAAAACCCATTTCGTTAATCGGTTGAAACGGAGGCCTTGACTCATCTCGCTTTAGGAATGAATCAGCGTCGCGCTATTTGATCCAGAGGCTGCTGACAGATAAGGACGAGGAATAATACTCAAAGTTGATTGGCTGTCGGTTTTCGGCTCGTCTCATCCAACCGTACCTTTCAAGGTCAATTTTGGGGCACTCCCAGTGACGACCGTATCGGGCTTTCAGACTGCTTGAATCGATCATTGCGTGTGTATTCGTCGAACCAGTAGTTGGAGAGAATCAAAGTGTGAGTGAGAGAGAGAGAGAGAGAGAGAAGATGCATCGAATCCTTTTCACCAACCTTGCTCCGTTAAGGAGTAGTGGTAGCGGAATGGCCTCTGCGTCCCTCCTTCCTTCCAGAGCCGCCGCGCACCATAGGATACGGTTGTCCCAGCAACGTAAGTGGAACAGCACCGGTGTTCCTACTGATGCGCCTCCGGTAACGACAAACGCCCCTGCTGGGGGAGGAGCTGCGAGCGACGTCACCGCAAAAAGCAAGGAGGAGATGGCTGCGAAGCTGAAGCAAGCGCTTATGGAGGCGGCGCAAAAGAAGAAGAAGCCCGCCGCGGCGCCCACGTCGAGCCAGCCATCACAGGCGTCTTCCGCTGAGGGTGCATCTTCCAAAGCTTCTCCTCAATCGTCCATGGGATCAGGAGACGCTTCGGTATTGTCGTCCACTGCTGCGGCCACGCATGCATCAGTTGCGATGAAAGAGGCAGCTCAGCATGCCGCTTCCTCCTCTCAAGCTGCATCGGCGCAGACTGCGAAAACGGCGATTCGGAGAGAATCGACTTTGGAGCGCCTAGGGAACACGTTGAAGCGCGCGTTTACTGGCGAAGGGTCAAGCGGGGATGTGAAAATGCCCCCTCCCAATGCTGTGAAAGTCTCGCCGCACTTGGTAAATCGCGCGCGCGTCACACCAGCAAGAAATCTCTTTAACCTCGCCAAGGATCTCTCCAAATCCGCTTTGCTTTCCACACTACAAATCCCCGCGTTATTGTTCCGCGCGGGCAAGTGGATGGTGAATACGACGTTGAGAATTGCCAAAGACCCCTCGGTGATCCGAACGGGCAGCGCCAAGGCGTGGAAGTCAATCAAGCACGAGGCCGCGCACTACTGGACAGGGTTCAAGGTGTTGGGACTGGAGCTCAAGACCTCTTCCAGATTGTTTGCGGCGAGGTTATCTGGAAAGGAGCTGACCAGAAGAGAGAAGCAGCAGCTGCAGCGAACGTTCACCGATGTGCTGCGAATGGGCCCCTTCCTCGTCTTCGTCATCGTTCCCTTTATGGAATTTACCCTTCCCATATTCCTCAAGCTTTTTCCCAACATGCTCCCCTCACCTTTCATCGACCAGAAGCAGAAGGATCTTACTCGTAAAAACATCAGTCAGCTACGTCTGGAGATGGCCTCCTTTATGCAGGAGATGGTGGCTGACGTCGAGAACAAGGTGCGCCAACAGGGAGCCGATGCCAAGACGGTCAGCGCGCTGGTCGAGTTCGTGGAGAAGAGTCGAAGCAATGAGCGGATCCCCAGTGATATCATCCCCACCCTGATCAAGACGTTCTCGGACGAGCTCACCATTGAGCGTATGTCGCGCGAGAACCTCCAGATGATGTGTCGATTCATGGGCGTCTCAACGATTGGCTCTGATGACTTTCTGAGGTACTCCCTGTTGTCCCGTTTAAGGGGTATTCGCGCCGACGATGCACAGATTGCCTGGGAGGGCGTGGACAGCCTCAGCCTTGAAGAGCTGAAACAGGCCGCCCTAGAGCGTGGTATGATCGCGGAGAGTAATGACATCACCCACTACCGGCGACAGTTGGCTCGATGGATCGAGCTCTCCGTGGAGCACAAGGTGTCTCCCGCAATGCTCATCCTTAGCCGCGCCTTCGCCGTTGCCGGACCCTCAGAAGCGCCCAGCATGGACCCGCAGGCCCAGGTGCAGCACGTCCTGTCCTCCCTCGAGCCAGAGGTGGTGCAGGACGCTCTCGTCTCCGCCGTGGACGATGTCGCCACCAGCAAGGAGCCCCAGCTGGACAAGGCGGTATTGGCCAAGGCCAAGCTCGAATCCATTAAGCGTGAGAACGTGCTCATCGAGGAAGACGTCCAGGAGGCTAAAGGAAAGAAACTTCAGGCAATTTCCTCTGGTCCGACGACGCCGAGTGGATCACCGTCGAGAGAAGCGACCAACGCTGCGTCCCCGGGTTCCCCTCCTACATCGGCACAGTCAAACAATCGCTAAGGGTGAACTGGTTAATTGGAAGAATGTGCACTCGCAATGAAGATCCAGGCAGTCACGGGGATTGTACCGAAAGATCTGGTAACTTGATTATATATACCTACATGCTACAACTATATAACAGTCGGCGAGTGCTGGGAAGGCGGCAGTAACCCAGAGTGAACAGGCGAACAGATGCACGTACCATACAAGATTGAAGGGCCAAGGTCCTCCGTAGTAAGAGGTAGATTGATGATGTGGCCAGGAGGGAGCTGTGGATTCAGTGGAGTGGCTTTTTACAATTACTATGTTGTAAGGTTGCATCTAACGCCAACATGCGCTACACTCTGTGCAGTGGTCGGTGACGTGACCTGATGTTGACGAGCTTATGTCCTACAAAGAGAAAGAGGAAAAACGCTATTATCGTCAACACAGACACCAGACTACACATCAAACGTAAGAATGGACGATGCGCGCGTTTAGCCGCGAGACTTATGCATCGTCGCCATTCCCTTCTGTAGTCCGTCCGGTGTCTGTGCCCTCGTCTCCAAATTTGAAGAATCTCTCTCTGGATCTCTCGACGCACTCTCCGCCTTTTTCGAATGATGCTCTAAAAAATCTGCCATCCGTACTGACTACCACAATCGTATTCTTCTCCGCCCCGAAAGCCACCAATGTCCGCTTACAGTCCGGCACTCTGAACTGTGCAAAACTCCATTCAGAGCTAAAATACTTGGGAAGAATGGTCTTGAACGACGAGAACAAACCAGACAAAGCATCGGGGGAGGCTGCTTGCCGCTGCTGCTGTTGTTGCTGTTGTTGCTGGGCGTCTCGACCCGCATTTGGCTCCCCAAGAGCAAACACGTGGATGGTGCCCTTATCACTCGAGCAAGCGAGAAAAGTAGACGAGGGATTGAACGCAATCGAATAAATGACTGCCTGCTCGGCTCCTCGTCGCAGCTCGTACATTGGCGCAGCAGTTTCAGTGGAAAACACTCTTATCAACGTTCCTTTTTGCGACGCGGTGGCGACCAACGTGCCTTCCGAGTTCAAGGATATCGCACCGAGCTCAGACTCGTGAGCTTGGATGAAGACCGGCGTACCGCATACCTCAACCCGGATCTGACCTCGAGAATCGGGTTTGCCTGGACAAGCGAGAACTTGTCGTGTGGAGGACGGCGACAGCGCACAAAGGCCCAGCTTGTTCTCACAAGTCTCTATCCGGTCCACCAGCTTGAGGTCGCGGAACGTATAAGAGTAGATGGTTCGCTCCACGACGACAACGATCAGGTCTCGTCGGAGCCGAACAGCGAGGACGTCGGACTTGAACGAAATTTCTCCCAAACTGCGGCTTTGATGGTCGTCCCAGATCATCACCTTGTTCTTGGGATGTCTAGGATTCACTCCACCTCCAACCAAGGCGAGGAAATTGCTCCGGAACAGCATCTCAATGATCCCGATCCCCCCGTGGGGAAAGTCGCGATGGAATACCTCTTGAAACGGATCTACATTGTAAATTCGAAACCCTTGGTCGGAGCCCACCGCGAAGCAACCGGCGTCCTGGTTGAAGGACACGAATAGCTCCTTATCGCGTGAGGTCGGAGACGACATTCTGGTTCTTTCCTATTGAGCGGCCAAGGCCAATGTGTCGAACAAGATTCAGAAGTTTGATGGGAGTACCTTGAATATCTTTGAGACCGCAGGCACCCCCACACACAGCGCTCCAGGTGACGGACTCAACTACTTTCCGCACCGTGGGTAAGCCAAAATAACGATAGACCACAATGTTTCAGAATGGAGCCATAAAGAGATCCTCCTTCTTCTTTTGTTAATCAACAGGAGTCTTAACAGAACCAACCTCTTCAGGGTGGTGAGTGACACGAGACCCTGTCCGTACAATCGTCTCTCGAGGAAGTTGCTTACCAGAGGAGCTGCACAGCAGAAACGTCAAGTCATAGGTGCAGCAGTTCTTGTGTTGTTCTTTCGCTCTCTACAAGCAAGAACAGAATAATATAGCCTTTCTCTCTCCGGAAGGAGCCGTTGGCACTCCCCAGCGGCTATGGGTACTTGTTAAGATGTGCAGAGAGAACGGGAGCCAAATAGTTCAAAATGGCCTTTATGACAAAAGACTGATGACGATGACGGTTCTTTTTCGATTTCTGTCTTCATTGTCCAAAGTGTCTCTCTTAGGAACTGGTAGATACCTGCAGTGACAATGATGAGATGCGGCTACTTAACATTAAAAGCACATATCATGCACGACAACTCTCTTATCGCATGCAACGCTCAAACAAAAGGGGGAGATTCCTAGCTACCCCATGCGAAAAGAGGTTCTCCCCAAAACACCAACAGCGACCCTCGCACCCCTTTTGTTTATTTTGTTGATTGGACTGCTTGGACTCTCTCTCCTCTCCCGCCCCATTCGACCACAATAATTCACGCAATATACTGAACGACCCCTGCCCGTCTAGCCCGTAAGTACCAAATCCTGTCTGCCTCTTTTCCCTCTCGTCCAGTCGGTCATCTTCTTTCTTAGTCTTAGAATCGCCGGAGCATGTCCTTGACTGGGAGAAGGCTCGCGGAACGAGGAAGCTGTCCGCGCGTCTGTTGCTCTCGTCCAGGCACATGCCTCCTCTCGTGCATCTCAGTGACGCATGCGAACCCCTTGTGGCTCTCTTCTTCCCGGTTAGACGCCTCCAGCTTCCCCCCAAAAATTTTTTGGTAATCAAACTTCCCCAATTAGAGCAGACACTCCAGCAAGGGGAATTCTCCTCCTCTGAGAGGTCGTTTGAGTGCTTGGAAACACCTAGCGTGCACCAATGGTATCTCGAGTGAACAAGCCCTTGGATGACCGTCCTGTTGCTACCGTCGTAAGGATGAGTTCTAAACCTGCATTTCGAAGTCCCGTCGCCACCAAACCCCAATTAGATTCCACCAGTGGCCAGGTTGCAGAGAAGACAACAAACGACCCTACGAGCTGGCTTGAGATGAATCTGTATTGATCCTCAAGTACTGTTCGATCTTCAAGCACCCGAAGCAGGGCACACAGGCGGGGTTCGAAGACAAGGTTACGATACATTCAAAATGCTGAAAAAGCTGGATGGTTGAAGCAGCAAACTAACAATTTCAAACTCTAGATCAAACTTGTCTGATAGATTGAAAGGACGTACAAAGGCTGGATTGCAACCATCAAGAATTCTTCTTAACATCCTGTGTTGTTGACACCTTTTCCACCCCCAATTCTCAGCGCGTAGCTGCGTCGAAGGGAGGCTGTTTAGTCAAAAAACAACATGGAGGGCGCAGACGGGCTAGCAGACGCCGCCGCTGCTGCGGCTCATGCTGATGGAGCAGCCAGCCTTAACGCTCTCTCGTTTACTAGTAACATCGGTAACGGCAACATTTCGCAGCTCGCTGTGCCGTTGCCGGACTCGGTCGCGATACCCCTTGGTATTGGAGCGGGACCACTTAACGAGGACGGCGACGATGACGACGACGACAGCAAGAGCGCGGATGGTTTGTTAAAGAAGAAGAAGTCCCGGGGACGACGGCTCAAGCAGGACAACACGGATCTTGATTTGGTATGCCGCTGGCGAGGTTGTGAGCACGGCATCGGGAAGCGATCATTCCCGGACCCTAACGAGGCGAGATCGCACGAGTTCACCGTGCACGTTGGGATGCAGCGTGTCACGCCGAGTACCCCGGAGGTTTTCTGCAAGATCAACAAGTGCGACGCCGCATTCAAGCACACATCCAGCCTCGCCAAGCACATGTTCTCTGTGCATGGTCTGCGCAAGTTCCGCTGTCCGTACTGCGACGACGCGCGCTTTGTGGATAAGAACCACCTGAACCGCCATCTCCACAAGCATTTCCCGAGGAGAACTCCAGAAGAGATTAATCAGATGATCGCCGAGCACGAAGAGGATATGATGGTACGTCTGGAGAACGGCAAGGTCCTCCTGGTCGACGTGAATAGGCGGAGAGAAGATGCAGCTGCAGCGGCCGCGGCGGCAGCAAAGTCGACGGGTGGC
>Ga0075012_10004358_pt1 | contig 13192 bp, 10 predicted proteins | sample All_14_2_FD_71474 | JGI IMG/M metagenome (GOLD analysis project Ga0075012, IMG submission 71474) | Freshwater microbial communities in response to fracking from Pennsylvania, USA - Allegheny Zone_MetaG_DW_15 | ecosystem: Environmental > Aquatic > Deep subsurface > Groundwater > Drilled... | reverse complement strand
GGGAGCTGTCAGACTAACGCGAACCGCTCTCCACACGATGCATTTCGGTCTATGATCGCGTGGACCTAGCTTGCGAGGGATTGCCACTCAGCGAAGGCCGCTGAGCGTCGTTCCTTGTACGTCTGTCGATCAACGAGGTGGCGTTCCAGAGAAAAGTGGTTGTGGACATTGGCGTGGACGGCGGCGAACTTCTGCAAGGCCTTCATCCGCCGGAAGCGGAGCATCGCCCTCTCCCGTCGTCGAAAGGCCAGATGGCTGTTCTCGACACGGTTGTTCGCCCACCGGCCGATTTCCTGTTTCTCGCGATTGCCCAGCATATCCATAGCAGCGCCGTAGGACCGAAGCCCATCGGTGGTGATGACCTCGGGTGACCCGTGACGCTTGAGCGCCTTCTTCATGAACGCCAAAGCCGCAGCTTTATCGCGGATTTTGGTCACATAGCTTTCGAGGATCTCGCCCTCATGATCGACGGCGCGCCACAGATAGACCATTTCGCCATTCACCTTCACATACATCTCGTCGAGATGCCAGCGCCAGTGGCGGAAGCTACGCATGTGGCTCACCCGCTGGCGACGGATGTCAGCTGCAAACAGTGGTCCAAACTTGTTCCACCAGTAGCGCACCGTTTCATGGCTGATGTCGATGCCGCGCTCGGCGAGCAGATCCTCCACATTCCGCAGCGACAGTGGAAACCGCACATACATCATCACGACTAGGCGGATGATCGCAGGTGACGAATTGAAATACCGAAATGGGCTGGCTGGCTTACGAGGGCGAGGCATGCCCACCCCCTACTCGCGAGCAGATGAAACTCAATCCAGTGCGGTTGCTCTGACTGCTCCCTCTCAGGAATTAGGGCCTCCGGCAATTCCGGGGGGCGGTTCACATCATATGTTGGGACCAAACACCTAGATCCTACCGCGCAGCCGGATGCCGAAGCTACGGGCATTGTAGGGGACGATGGCGCCACGGGTGCTGTAGCTCAACTGCGCGCCCTGCCAATACACCTTGTCAAACAGGTTGTTCATATAAGCAGTCACACTCCATCGATCATGCTCGATGCCGACGGACAGGTTGACCAGATCATAAGCCGGCAAGGCGCCGACCGGCCCCAGGCCCGTCCAAGGAAACGCCGCATTGCTGCTGTCACGGTGCGAATAGTCGACACGCGTGACCAACTTGAGCGCAACGCTGACCGGTTGGGCATAGGTCGCCGACAGGTCCACCGTCCAAGGGCTGACGCGGGGGAAAGCCACGTCGGCATAGGTCTGTCCTTCATACACAATGCTGTCGATGGTCGATTTGACATAGGACACGCCGCCGGCAAGGCTTAGGCGATTGAACGGTTGCCATGCCCCTTCGACTTCGAAACCATAGGCCTTGGCGCTGTTGACATTGTCATCGAACCGGATTTCCAGGAAGGTGGCGGGATCGACGATGACCTGCTCGACCTGCATGTTGCTGTAGTCCATGTAGAAGGCGGCGGCGGCAAAGCTTGCCTTGCCGCCGGGCAAGCGGCCCTTGAACCCGACTTCGTAGTTCCGCAGTTCCTCCCCCTTGACCTGATCGGGGCCGTAGCCAAGCGAAACACCGGTGCCGGTATTGCCGTATCCCGCGCGGAAGCCCGTAGCGAACTGGACATATGCCGTGAGATCCTGGCCCAGATCGACATTGAGAGCGACGCGGGGGTCGAAGCGGGTTTCACTGGCCCGGGCGGGATCGTCAAAGGGACCAAAATTCCCGGTTAGATCGGAGATCGACTGGGTCGCTGTGCGAACGAAACTCAGCCGCCCGCCAGCGGAAAGATGCACCTTGCCCGACACATCCCAGAAAGCGTTGGCGAACACCGCCTTGCTTTCGATCTGCTCGAGCACCTGCTCCCAAAAATAGTTGAAATAAGGCGCGGTATAGGGGTTCACCGAGGCAATGTTGCCGATACCGAAATAGGTCGGAAGCGCGGCTGCCGTAATCTGGTAGTTGAGATCCATCACGCGCCGCTCCTTCATGTAGCTGGCGCCAGCGACCCAGTTGAATGATCCGGAATATTTCGAGCCGATCCGCACCTCGCCATAGTCGGCCTTCGGCCCGCCGTTCCACGCCGACGAAATCAGGGCGAACTCGGACCGGTCCTCGTCGAACAGGGTCCGCACGTCATGATCATAATGGCTGTAGATCAGCTTCACGTCATGCCGCCCCCCTTCATAGGCGACGTTGACGGAGCCATTCCAGATTTCGTGTCGCGTGAACTGGCTCAGATCACTGGTGTAACTTCCGCCATTCAGCTTCGTGTCGGTCAGGAACTCTGTATCTGCATAGCTTCCGCCGGCGATCGTCAGCGCCTGGATATTGCGCTGATAGACCTGAGCCCAGGGCTGGTCGGCGTTAGCGGGATCATCCCATCCCGGCGCATCGATGGTAAGGGAATTGGGGGCGCCATATTTCTGTTTCTCATAGCCGAGCGCCAAATCGACGGTCAGTCGATCGACCGGTTGCCAGCGCAGGGCGATCCGCCCGCCTGCATGATCCTCGGTCGAGCCACCACCACCCGCCGCGCTGTTTGTCAGCGATCCGTCCGAGGTTTCCGAATAGGCCACCGCCCGCACCGCCAGAGTATCGAGCAACGGCAGGTTGACGATGCCACGGGCCACGAGCGTATCGAAGCGTCCATAATCAACCATCGCCTCCGCCTCGAAGGCGTCCAGCTTGGGCTTCTTCGTGATGATGTTGATGCTGCCTGACGTCGAATTGCTGCCGGTGAGCGCCCCTTGGGGGCCGCGCAGCACCTCGATCCGTTCGACATCGAACAACCGGGAAGCAAGCAGGAAGCCGTTATAGGTCGCAACAAGCGTTGCATCATCGATGGTGACGCCTGCAGTCTGAAACAGCCCACCCGCGCTATCATTGATCCCGCGGATCGAGATGGTCTTCAGAAAGTCGCTGGTTTCCGCATATTGAACGCCGGGCGTGACCAACAGCACATCCTCGATCTTCTGCACGCGCCGCTGCTCAAGATCCTTGGCTCCGAACACAGACATGCTGATCGGCACATCGATGACGGACTGCTCGCGCTTTTGCGCCGTGACCGTGATTTCCTCCGCAGCGGCGTCATCAGGCCTCTGCTGGGCCGCAACCGGCACCGCCGCGCTGACGTACAGGGCAACGCCGCTCAACAGCCACGCGAAGCGAGCGGCCTTTGACCCGGCAATGTTCTTGTCGATCATGATACCCCCTTTTTTGCATTATTGGCGAACGGGTTACGGAGCGCACGCAGCTGCTCCAACCGCTGATCTCGTGTCTATGAACTTTTGCTAAAGCGCCCGGCTTTGGCCCGCTTGCAATTCCGGGCCGTTTACCTGCCCAATAGGGCCAGCGCGGTTGTCGGCGGCATGCCCCCTCTCCTAGGTCCTCCCAGCAGAGCCCGAAAGAACGGGCGGGAGGAACCCACTTCGATGCCAATGCCAATCAATCGCCGTGACGTCTTGGCGGGTTGCCTGGCAGCGACCATGCTGCCCGAGACCGCGCCCGCCGCCACCTGGGAAACGATGCCTGACGTTGAGGCCCTGATGCAGCACGCCGTCGATACCGGCCGGATCGGCGGCCTGGCGTTCGTCGCCGTGCAAGACGGCAGATCAATGCGGATGGTGACGAAAGGCAAGGCCAGCCTGTCGCTTGACGTGCCTGTCCATGACCGAACCCTGTTCCACGTCGGCTCGGTCGGCAAGCATGTTACCGCGGCGGCCATCCTGCGATTGGTCGACCAGGCGCGACTAGGTATCGACGCGCCGCTCTCCCGCCATGTCGCCGGCATTTCCGATGCGTGGGGAGAGCGAACGGTCCATCAGGTTCTAAACCATTGCGGCGGGCTTCCCGATTATCTGGCACCAGAAACGGGCCTCGCGCCAGACCGGCCGATAAGCCGCGAACGTCTGATAGACCTGACCCATGAACTGCCGGTCATCGCGCCGCCCGGCCAGTGCTGGAGCTACAGCAACGCCGGCTATGCGATGCTCGGCTTGGTGATCGAATCCGTGACGGGCCAGAATTATGCCGATCATGTCGCGACAGCATTGTTCGCACCGGCCGGCCTGACGGAAAGCCGTGCCGACGATGGCGAAGGCATCATTCCCAACCGCGCGGAACCATATGTCTGGGCGAACGGAGCGCTGCGCCGTGCGCCACAGATGTCGACGTCGGTCTCCTCCATCGCGGCCGGCGGCGTGTTGATGGCGCCGCGTGACATTCCGCGCTGGGAACATGCGCTGGATCAGCGCCTGCTCTGGTCTGCACGGACTGCCCATTCAATGCTCTCGCCCTGGACCTATGCCGACGGGCGCTCCGCAGCCTATGCGGCCGGCTGGGCGGTGGACGACATCGGCGGAAACCGCTGCTACTGGCACACCGGTTTCGTGCCGGGTTTCCACAGCTTCCACTATCGCCGCCCCCAGGAAAGGATCGCGCTGATGCTGATGGCGACGGGCAGCGTCGACATAGCCGAACTGGGATTCGCGATGGTCGAAAAGATCACTCCAGGGAGTTCTCCGCAGTCTCTCTCGCCCGTCGAGGACCGACATCCGGACTGGACAGAGGCCGTCCGGGCACTGCTGGCCCGCACCGCGCCGCCTCCAGCGATGTTGCTGGCGCCGCAGATCGCCCAGATGACGCCCGAAGCCGCACATCGCGGCCTGCCCCGCCTGCCCGATGCCGGAGCCAATGCGGCCCTGGTGCTGGTCGAGGACAGGATTTCAGGCAAGGACCGCTTCCGGCGCTATCGGTTGCCGCTCCCCAACGGGAGCATCCACATCCAGGCGGGCCATTTGCCGGACGGCCGCGTCTATCTTTTGCGTAGGACGTGAAATCCCGCGCCTTTCCCATCATCAATTCAAGGAGAACTGGCGTGCGTGTGAAGAAGACTGCGCTTCGTCGCGGACTGGCGCGAATCGGGATCATGGCGATTGCCCTGACGTCCGGCGACGGCGCCGTGGCTGGCCAGCCGGCCCATTACGATGTCCTGATCCGCAACGGCACCGTCTATGACGGAACCGGCAAGGCCGGCCTAGTTTCCGACGTGGCGATCCGCGATGGTCGCATCGCGCGGATTGGCCGGAAGCTGCCCGGAACGGCTTCGCGAGTCATAGACGCGCATGGCGAGGCCGTCGCGCCCGGCTTCATCAACATGCTCAGCTGGTCGGGCGAGTCCCTTCTGCACGATGGCCTTGGACAGAGCGTGCTGCGTCAGGGAGTAACCCTTGAAGTCATGGGTGAAGGCTTCTCCATGGGACCAGTAACGCCCGCCATTCGTGCCTGGATGCTCTCCAGGCAGTCGGACCTGCGCTACGACATCGACTGGCAAACCTTGGGCGACTACCTCCGCACACTCGAACGGCGCGGCGTCGCGGTCAACGTCGTCTCCTATGTCGGGGCAGCCACCGTCCGGATGACCAGCCTAGGCGCGTCGGACGCGGCGCCCGACCCCGCCCAGCTCGACGCAATGCGCGCCGTGGTGCGGGAAGCCATGGAAGAGGGCGCCATGGGCGTGGCCTCCTCGCTCATCTATCCGCCGGGAACCTACGCGAGCACCGACGAGATCAAGGCGCTCGTGCAGGAAGCCGGACGCTGCGGCGGCATCTACGCCACGCATCTGCGAAGCGAGGGCGACCGTTTCGTCGAGGCCGTCGACGAGGCCATCGACATTGCTCGCTCGACGGGCACGCCGTTGGAGATATTCCATCTCAAGGTCGGTGGGCGCGCGAACTGGCCCCGGATGCGCGACGTCGTGCGGCATATAGACGCCGCACGGGCAGCAGGTGTTCGGGTGACGACCGACATGTATGTCTATCATGCGTCGGGCACGGGCCTCACCGCCTCGATCCCGCCATGGGTGCAGGCCGATGGCCCGCAGGCCATGGCCCGTCGGCTCAAGGACCCCGCCGTGCGTCGCCGGGTTCTTGCGGAGATGCGCGATCCCGCGCCGGCCTGGGACAACATCTTGGCGATGGCGGGCGGCCCCGACAACGTCGTGCTGGCGACCGTGCGGCAGGACGCCCTGCGTCCCTATATCGGCATGAGCCTCTCGGACATCGGACGACTGCGCGGCACCAGCGCGGAAGACGCCCTGCTCGACATTGTGCTTGAGGACGGCGGTCGCCCGGAGGCGGTCTATTTCACCATGTCACCCGACACGCTGAACGAGATCGTCGGCCTGCCCTATATGAGCTTCTCGTCGGACGGCATCGCCATGGCGCCGGAAGGCGCTTTCCTGAAGAGCGCGACCCATCCGCGCAGCTATGGCAATTTCGCTCGCGTTCTGGCCCGATATGTGCGGGCCGAGCACCGACTCCCGCTGGCCGACGCGATCCGCAAAATGACCGGCCTGCCGGCATCCGTGCTGGGACTGCGCGATCGGGGACGGCTGGCCGAGGGCTATGCTGCCGACATCGTGGTCTTTGATCCGGCAACCATCCAGGACCATGCCGACTATGTCGAGCCACACCGCTACGCCACGGGCGTGTCCCATGTTCTGGTCAACGGCGTGCTCACGCTCGCGGGCGGCGTCCCGACGGGTGCGAAGGCCGGACAGGTTGTGCGCGGTGCCGGCTGGAAGGGATGGCCTGACGGCGGCTGCCGCACCAGCCCCGCCGATTGGCAACGATAAGCCGGTCCGCCTCCCGGGGCCCGACAACCGCGCCCCGGGACACTTCTGTCAAAGTGTCATGAGCACGTCGACGATCGGGCCAACGCCGGTGCGGATAGGATCAACGCAGGGCATGGCCAGCCTCGCGGCCGTCTCCTCGACAAGGGCTGTCGCCCGTCCATCCTCCAGGCGGGAGGTGTTGAGGCTCACCCCGACCACCCTGGCAGCAGGATTGGTGAGCCGCGCGGCTTCCGTATAGCGCAGGACGCACTCCTCCAGGGCGGGCTGGGGATAAAGGTCGAAGTCGCCGATCGTTTCCCGGGTCGGATCGGCACATAGGACCATCGCATCAGGCTGGCTGCCATGAACGAGGCCCAGCGTCACGCCCCCATAGGCGGGATGCAGCAACCCACCCTGCCCCTCTATGACATCCCAATGCTCCGGTGCTGCTGCCGGCGACAGTTCGGCGGCGGCAGCCGCGACGAAATCGGCAATGACGCTATCGATCACTATCCCGCCTCCGGCGATCAGTACGCCTGTCTGTCCGGTTGCCCGGAAATCCGCATCGATCCCGCGGTGCCGCAATTCCCGATCGATGGCCAGCGCCGTATATTTCTTGCCAACCGCGCAATCGACACCGACCGTGAGCAACCGCTTGCCTGGGCGCCGTTCAAACTGGCCGATCGAGAATTGCCGGTCATCCATCCGACGAACATCATGCAATGTGCGCCCGAGTGCTTTGGCCAGCGGCTTCAGGAGCGGATGCTCGTTCAGCCGCGTGTGCAGCCCGCTGACAATGTCCAGCCCCGCGCGCAGCGCCCTTTCCAGGTCCGCCAGCCATCGATCCGGCAGGACCCCGCCGGCTGGCGCGCTGCCAAGGAGAACACTGCGTGCCCCGGCTGCGACCGCTTCGTCGAAATCCATGTCGGGCAAGTCGAGGTCGAGCATCGAGGCCGGATAGCGCATCTGCGCTATGCACAGTTCAGGACGCCAGTCGCGGATGCCGAAAGCCGTCTTGGCATGGGGTGCGTCCGCGATGAACAGCAGATAGGGTGTTGGAAGATTCATGTGCCCGCTTCGCAATGGTGAAAGGTCCAGCGATGCTATGCCTCCCAGGCGCGCGCCGCTTCTTCGCTCGGATCGATAAGCCATGGGAAACGGCCATTTGCGCGAACGGGCCTCAGCCCAGCGCGATCAGGCACAGGCCATTGACGCCACCGGAAAGCGATGCACAAGTCCGATGAAGATAGCCATTCTAGCGGGATCGGGTCATGAAGCATTTCAGCGGACTGAACAACTATGCCGACTGGCCGGTGGTCGGCCTGCATGACGAGTATCGGGCCGGCTATTGGGACCCGCCACACTCGCACGACAGGGCGCAGTTGCTCTATGCCTCATCGGGTGTGATGTCGGTCATCGTCGACCGGGCCAACTATGTGGTGCCGCCTCAGCGGGCGGTCTGGATCCCCTCCAACATGTCCCATGAGGTGCGCTGCCGTAGCCAGGTATCCCTCCGCACACTCTATGTCGACGAAGCGCGGGCCGGGATGAACCGGCGCGACAGTCATGTGATCGAGATTTCCGATTTCCTGAGGGCCCTCATCCTGGAGATCGCACGGGTCGAGGACCGCAAGGACAGGGGTATCAGGGAACAGCGGATCAGCGATCTCATCCTCGATGAACTGCGGCAAATGCCCAGGGCACCCTTTCAGGCACCGCTTCCCGATGACTTCCGGCTGACGCGGGTCTGCCGGGAGATACTGGCCAACCCGGCCGACAAGCGATCCCTCGACGAACTCGCCGCGGTGGCCGGCATGGGCCGACGCACATTCACCCGCCTGTTCAAGGAGCAGACGGGCATGGGCGTTGCGGCCTGGCGCCAGCAGATCCGCCTGATGGAAGGCATCTCCATGCTTTCCGCCGGCAAGCCGGTCACGAGCGTCGCCTATGACGTCGGCTATGATAGCCCCAGTGCCTTCACCGCGATATTCCATCGGTCCTTTGGCGTTCCGCCAAGCCATTATCTGCCGCGTAACATGGCATCCGATTAGCGAATGCAGAGGACAGGCTGGGGCGACGCGCCCTCCGCCCGCCCCAGCCTTAGAGCGCCGGATTGAAGCGGCGCATCCAGGCGGCAAGGTCGCAATCGCCGAGCGCGGCCAGGATATCCGAACGGATTTCCGGACGTTCGTCCTGCCCAAGCTTGAAGCGGCCGCGCACGCTGATGATCCGGGCCCGGAAACCGATGATGGCGTCCATCATCCCTGCCCTTCGCGCACCGAGTTCGTCCATCGACCATGACGCATTACCGCCCTCCATGTGGTCGATCAGACGTTGGACGGCGGCTTCTGTCTCGTCCGGCGTGAAGGTGACCAGGACATGGGCATGGAGAAACGCGAAATTCCACGTCGGTGCCCAGTTGCGGTCGCGAACCCATTCCGGCGAGACATAGGCCTGTGGTCCCTGGAAGAGTATGGTAGCGGCAGGCGTTGCCATCATGCCGGCGGCCAGCGGCGTGCGCTTTCCAACATGCCCGATAAGCTCGAGCACGTCGTCGTTAGAGCGCTCGATGAGCAAAGGCAGCATGGCGGCTTCGCCATCTGCGGCAATGCACCAGGCCAGCGGGTAGGCCGCGACAAGATCGATGACATCACGCGCCGCGAAGGTGGCAAAGGCAGCGTCCACCGTTTCAGCCCCAGAGGTCGGCGCAGGGCGGAGCGATCCAGCCATTGCGATAGTCCAGCGCCGGCGAACGGTCGCCCCCGATGAGCAGGGGGGCATCAAGATCGACATGAGTGCAGAACTGAGCAATCAGCATTGCCGGAGCCATGGCGAGCGAAGTCCCCAACATGCAGCCGACCATGATGTCCAGCCCCGCCCGCCGCGCGGCATGCAGCAGGCGGAGTGCCTCGGTCAGGCCACCTGTCTTGTCCAGCTTGATATTCACCAGATCATAGCGCTGCGCCACGGTCACGATGTCCGCCGCGACGTGGCAGGATTCATCCGCGCCAATCGGCACGGGATGATCGAACGCTGCCAGTCCGGCATCGCCGCCGGCCGGGAGCGGCTGCTCCAGCATGGCGATCCGACAGGCGATTACAACCGGCAGGTTGGCCATTAGTTGCCGTGACGACCAATGCTCGTTGACATCGGCGATCAGTATCTTGTCCGGCACCGCCGCCCTGATGGCGCGAAGACGGTCGGTATCGCCTTCTGCTCCCAGCTTGAGTTTGAGGCGGGCATGCCCCTCGGTTTCGAGCGCCTGCCGCGCCATGAGCTCCGGTGTCCCAAGACCAATTGTGAACACCGTCTCGACGGGCTTCGGCACGGACATGCCCAGCATGTCCGACACACGGCGTCGGCGCGCCTTCGCTGCCAGGTCCCACATGGCGCAGTCGACGGCATTGCGCGCTGCCCCCGCAGGTACCCGGTCGTGCAGTTCGGACCAGTCCATGCCACCCTCGAGGCGCGCAAGCATATCGCCGATCATGGCGACGACGCCTTCGGGTGTTTCTCCATGATGGGCGACGGGGCAGGATTCGCCCCGGCCGATCCGACCTTCCCGATCACGAAGGGTCACCTTCACCAGCGCGATGTCGGTCTGCACGCCGCGCGCGATCGCGAAAGGGCGCCAGAGCGGCCATGTCTCGCATTCCACCTCGCCCCAAATCGGTCCCAGTCCCGACAGCAGCGTCAACGGGTCAAGAGCCATGCTGTCCATAAGGCCAGTCATGCTGCCCGCGCCTTCAGCCAGGTGGCCGCGTCATCGAGCGCTTGCGCGGCTAGGGCCGAAATGGAGACCGCCTCGAGGAAGCTGTGGGTTGCACCGGGATAGACCCTGGCGTCCACCTGTCCGCTTTCCGCCGACAGGCGCGCCGCCACCCCGGTTGCGCAATCGGCCAGCGGATCACATTGCGCGATGATGTGGAAGCTGGGCGGCAGGCCGTGGAGATCGGCCAGCGCCGGCTGGACCAGCGGATGCGTGAGCGGGGTATCCTCGCCGACATAGGCACGCATGTAGAAATCGAGTTCCTGTGTCGTCAGGATTTCGCCAGGACCGCCGTAGCGCTGGTGGCTTGACGTCGAACTGTCAGCATCGAAGAAGCCGTAGTTCAGGAGCAGTCCCGACAACCTGGCACCATCCCCCCGATCGCGCAGGACGATGCCAGCCGACAGCGCGAGATTGGCGCCGGCAGAATCGCCACCCGCGAAGATCCGGTCGGGATCCAGTCCATACCTGCGGCCCTCCCCGGCGATCCAGTCCACCACGCTCACGACCTGGTTAAGAGCCTTCGGAAACAGCGCCTCCGGGGCAAGCGCATAGTCCACGCCGACGACCGCCATGCCGCTTCGCGCAGCCAATTCCCGCATCAGCCGGTCATGCGTGTCCAGTCCGAAATAGACGAAGCCGCCGCCATGCATGTAGATGAGGACAGGCGCCGGGCGGAGGCATCCTTCCGGCAGGAAAATGCGGATGGTCACGCTCTCCCCCGCGTTGCCGACGGCGATGTCGTCATGAGGGACAGCCGGCCCACCTTCGCGCCATGGCCGGCGAATATCGACCAGGATGCGCCGCTGATCGCGCACGCTGCGTTCGGAAAAGTCAGGATGGCGCGCCGTGCCCGCCAGCAACGCCTGCACGAACCGCGCGACGTCGGGGTCGACGATGGCCTGCTGAAACATGGTGATTGTCCTCTGGATGATCGATGCCCGACCGAAACTGGCCGATGACTAGGTCGGGCCGATCGGCCGCGCCCACTCGACCGGATCGGTTACTTGCTCTCCGAGGCCAGGATGGAAGGCGCGCCAGTTGCGCCCACGAGCACACCGGGTTCACGCTTCGCCCTGAAATAGCGTTCGCAGTCTTCGCGGACTTCGCCGGAGAGGATGTAGAGCCCGATGATGTTCGGAACCGCGAGCATGAAGAAGAAGCTGTCAGCGAGGTTGGTCACCGTGGAGACATCGACCAATGCGCCGATAGGCAGGGTCCCGCAGAAGAAGGCCAGATAGGCGCGGTCCTTCCATTTCGATGGGCCAACCAGATAGGCCCAGACCTGAAGTCCATAATAGCCGACCGCCAGAATGGTGGAAAAGGCAAAGAGACAGACCGCGATAGCCAGCAGCGCCGGAAACCAGCTCCCGGCCGTGGCAAAGGCCGCTGAGGTCATCGCGATGTCGTTGTAGCCGAGGCGCCAGCTGTCGGTAACAAGTATGGCGAGCGCGGTCGCCGTGCAGATCACCACCGTGTCGAGAAAGGGCTCCAGCAGGGCGACAAAGCCTTCGGAGGCCGGATCGTGGGTTTTGGTTACGGCATGAGCGATGGCCGCCGGGCCGATGCCGGCCTCGTTGGAAAAGGCGGCGCGGCGTAGCCCGACGACCATCGTGGTCAGGAAGCCCCCGGCGACCGCGGTCGGCGCAAACGCCTCCCGCACGATCAGCGCAAGTGTCGACGGAATGGCGTCGGCATGCAGGAAAAGGATGACGAGGATGCCAAGCATGTAGAAGACGCACATCAGAGGCACGAGACGGGCGGTCACTCGCGCCAGCACCGTAACCCCGCCGATCAGGACCACCGCAGCAGCAAGGGCGATGACGAGGCCATAGCCCAGCGCCGGCTCCAACCCATCACCGAAACCCATCACGATCCGGATCTGCGAATAGGACTGATTGACCTGCACGACCTGAATGAAGGCGAACAGCGCGAAGATGGCGTAGATCAGGCCAAGGCATTTTCCGAGCCTTGGCAGCCCCCGCGCCGCCAGACCATGGCGCAGCGTCCACATCGGCCCGCCCGAATACCGGCCGTTCGGCAGGATCGTCCGATACTTTACCGCCAGCAGAACTTCGGCGCATTTGAGGCTCATGGCGAAAAGGCCGCCAACGATCATCCAGAAGACCGCGCCCGGCCCCCCCATGGCGATGCCGATGGCGACACCCGCGATGTTGCCAAGCCCCAGCGTCCCCGACAAGGCCGTGGACAAGGCCTCGAAATGCGACATTTCGCCGGGAGCATCCTCTTCCCGATAGCGCCCGAGCAGGATGGAGACAGCGAAAGCAAAGCCCCGGATATTGATGAACTTCATCCGGATGGTAAAATACAGCATGGCCGCAACCAGCCAGATTACGATCACCGGAAACCGTCCGCCCAGCAGGCCAACCTCCCAGAAGACCATTGATGACAGGAACTTGGTGGCGTCGGCGATTGCGTCAATCATCACATTACCCCAGTCGCGCGGCAGGCGACATATGCTGACAAGGGGCAACAACGGGCATTCGCACCACGAACCTGGCCGATTTCCGGCTGGACGTTCCGGTGCATGATGCGTCGCCCGTTGATGCCCCCATGGATCGAAGGTGACCAGAACACGAGCTAACGAAAGATGCCCTAGAAAATCCACAGCTTGGCCCATGAGCCGTGATATCTGGCCTGACCGGAATGTCGGGAGCTGTCAGACTAACGCGAACCGCTCTCCACACGATGCATTTCGGTCTATGATCGCGTGGACCTAGCTTGCGAGGGATTGCCACTCAGCGAAGGCCGCTGAGCGTCGTTCCTTGTAC
>Ga0075012_10004357_pt1 | contig 13195 bp, 12 predicted proteins | sample All_14_2_FD_71474 | JGI IMG/M metagenome (GOLD analysis project Ga0075012, IMG submission 71474) | Freshwater microbial communities in response to fracking from Pennsylvania, USA - Allegheny Zone_MetaG_DW_15 | ecosystem: Environmental > Aquatic > Deep subsurface > Groundwater > Drilled... | reverse complement strand
AGTGCCGCCTGGCTCATCGAGCGATCCGGCATCGAGCGGGGATTCGCGATTCCCGGGTCGCGCGCCGCGGTGTCGAGCAAGCACACCCTCGCGATCGTCAACCGCGGTGGCGCCACCGCGACCGAGGTCGCCCAACTGGCCGGCTACATCCGCACGCGCGTGCTCGCGGAGTTCGGCGTCAACCTGCAGCCCGAGCCCGTGCTCGTGGGGGTCGAGCTCTGACCGACGTCAACGCGCCGCTGTCGCGAAGGCCTCCCGCAATCGTTCCAGGATGACGTCGACGTCGCCGTCCGGCGCCTCGATGACGGCACGGCCGTAGTGGTCGAGTACGGCATCCGGCGCGCCGCCGAGGTGGATGAGCGCGTCGACCTCGACTCCGCGGCGGGCGAGCTCGGCGTCGAATGCCCCGGGGTCGAGCGGCGGGCCGGCGAGCACGAACCCGTCGCCCTCGTTCGAGGCCGGCAGGCCCAGCCGCGCGGCGAGGAGGCCCGCGGTGCGCGTGCGGACCTCCTCGGTCGCTCCGGCGAGGACGACGCGGATCACGCCGCCACCGCCGCCGGCTCGCGCGACTCGACGAGGAACCGCGCGTACGCCGGAATCGTGAGGAACGCGGGGAAGTCGTCGGCGAGGGCCGTCGCCCGCACGATCTCCGCGGCCTCCTCGAAGCGGCTGCCCGGCTGCTCGAGTCGCACGAGCTCCTCGAGCAGGAGTCGCTCGACGAGTTCCCTCGTCACGAGCGTGCCCTCCGCCGTCACGACGCGTCGGTGGATCCACTGCCAGAGCTGCGAGCGGCTGATCTCGGCCGTCGCGGCATCCTCCATGAGTCCGTCGATCGCGACCGCGCCGGTGCCGCGCAGCCACGCCTCGAGATAGCGCAGCGCGATCGACACGTTCGCGGCGACCCCGGCATCCGTCACCGTGCCGTCGATGCGCAGGTCGAGCAGGTCGTCGGGCGTCACGTGCACGTCGTCGCGCAGCCGGTCGACCTGGTTCGGGCGGTCGCCGAGCACGGCGTCGAACTCGGCACGCGCCGTGTCGATGAGGTCGGGATGCGCGACCCACGACCCGTCGAAGCCGTCGGCCGCCTCGCGGCGCTTGTCGGCAGCCACCTGCGCGAGGGCGCGCTCCGTCGCCTCGGGGTCGCGCCGGTTCGGGATGAACGCGCTCATGCCGCCGATCGCGTGCGCACCCCGCTTGTGGCAGGTCGACACGAGCAGCTCGGTGTAGGCCCGCATGAACGGCACCGTCATCGTGATGGCCTTCCGGTCGGGCAGCACGAAGCCGTCGCCGCGCCCGCGGAAGTTCTTGATGATCGAGAAGATGTAGTCCCAGCGTCCGGCGTTGAGTCCCGCGCAGTGGTCGCGCAGCTCGAAGAGGATCTCCTCCATCTCGAACGCCGCCGTGATGGTCTCGATGAGCACCGTCGCGCGGATGGCGCCGTGATCGAGGCCGAGTGCCGCCTCGGTGAACGTGAAGACGTCGTTCCACAGCCGCGCCTCGAGATGGTTCTCGAGCTTGGCCAGGTAGAAGTACGGGCCGCTGCCGCGCGCGATCAGCTCGCGGGCGTTGTGGAACGCGTACAGGCCGAAGTCGACGAGCGACGCCGACGCCGGCACCGGGATGCCCGCCTGGTCGACGTAACGCAGGTGCTTCTCGACGAGGTGCCAGCCGCGCGGTCGCATGACGATCGTCGGCGTCTCGCTGCCGAGCCGGTACTCCTTGCCCTCGTCGCTCGTGAAGTCGATGCGCCGTCGGATGGCGTCGGAGAGGTTCAGCTGCCCCTCGATGACGTTCGCCCACGTGGGGCTCGTCGCGTCTTCGAGGTCGGCGAGCCACACCTTCGCGCCCGAGTTGAGCGCGTTGACCGTCATCTTGCGGTCGGTGGGTCCGGTGATCTCGACGCGCCGGTCGTGCAGCCCCGGCCCGGGACCGGCGACGCGCCACGACGGGTCGCGGCGGATTCCGGCCGTGTCGTCGAGGAAGCGCAGGTTGCGCCCGTTGTCGATGCCCTGCCGGAACAGCAGCCGCCCCGCGAGCCGCTCCTGGCGGCGTCCCATGAAGAGGTCGTGCAGTCGGGTGACGAACGCGAGCGCTTCGGGGGTGAGCACCTCGTCGAAGCGGTCCAGGAGCGGCCCGCGCACCTCGATGCGGATGTCGTCGATCATGATCTCGTCTCTTCTTTCTCGGTCGAGGGGTCGCGTTTTGGTGGAGCTCAGGGGCGTAAGGCCCGAAATGCGACCCCTCGGGTCAGGGTCAGGGTCAGTGGAACTGCTCGGACTCGGTCGACCCCACGAGGGCGAGCGTCGCCGAGGAGGGGTTGAGCGCCGTCGCGATCTTGTCGAAGTAGCCCGTGCCGACCTCGCGCTGGTGCTTGGTCGCGGTGTAGCCGTGGGCCTCGGAGGCGAATTCGGCTTCCTGCAGCTCGACGTACGCGCTCATCTGACGGTCGCGGTAGCCGGTGGCGAGCTCGAACATCGAGTGGTTGAGGGCGTGGAAGCCGGCCAGGGTGATGAACTGGAACGCGTAGCCCATCGCCGACAGCTCCCGCTGGAACGCCGCGATCTGGGAGTCATCGAGATGCTGCTTCCAGTTGAACGACGGCGAGCAGTTGTAGGCGAGCTTCTGGTTCGGGAACTCGGCATGGATGCTCTCGGCGAACTCGCGGGCGAGCTCGAGGTTCGGCTTGTCGGACTCGACCCAGAGCAGGTCGGCGTAGGGGGCGTAGGCGTGGCCGCGGGCGAGCACCGGCCCGATGCCGTTCTGCACCTCGTAGAAGCCCTCGGCCGTGCGCTCGCCGGTGACGAACGGCTTGTCGCGCTCGTCGTGGTCGCTCGTGAGCAGGGTCGCCGCGAGGGCATCCGTGCGGGCGATCACGATCGTCGGCACGCCCGCGACGTCGGCGGCGAGACGCGCGGCGTTGAGGGTGCGGATGTGCTGGCTGGTCGGGATGAGCACCTTGCCGCCCATGTGCCCGCACTTCTTCTCGCTCGCGAGCTGGTCTTCCCAGTGCACCCCCGCGGCTCCGGCCTCGATCATCGAACTCATGAGCTCGTAGGCGTTGAGTGGTCCGCCGAAGCCGGCCTCGGCATCCGCGACGATCGGCACCATCCAGTCGCGGTGGTCGTCGGTCTCGATCTGGCCGGTGCGCAGCAGCGCGTTGTTGATGCGCCGCACGACCGCCGGCACCGAGTTGGCCGGGTAGAGGCTCTGGTCGGGATAGGTCTGGCCGCTCAGGTTGGCGTCGGCCGCGACCTGCCAGCCGGAGAGGTAGATCGCCTTGAGCCCGGCGCGCACCTGCTGCACGGCTTGGTTGCCGGTGAGGGCGCCGAGGGCGGAGACCCATTCGTTCGGGTCCTCGTTGTCCTGGATGAGCTCCCACAGCTTCTCGGCGCCGCGGCGGGCGAGGGTGCGCTCCTCGCGCACCGGGCCACGAAGGTCGATGACGTCCTGCGCCGTGTAGTCGCGACGCACGTCGCTCCAGCGCGGGTCGGCGGCCCACTCGGTCTCGAGGTCGGCGGCGGTCTGGGTCATGTCGCCGGGGCGGGCGCCGCGGCTCGTCGTGTTGGTCATGACCTCAGCGTGCGGCCGCGGCGGCCGACCTTCCGGGCAAATACGCCCAGAAATATCTGCATTCTTCTATTCCGCGCAAGGATGCGACGCGCGAGGATGCTGTCATGCCCCGTTCGCGCGCAGAAGACCTCGACGATGAAGACATGCTCGATCCGCTCACCGTCGGCCGCCGCATCCGCCAGCTGCGCACCGATCGCGGCCTGACGCTCGAGGCGCTCGCCGCCGAACTCGGGCGCGCGCCGTCGCAGGTGTCGGTGATCGAGAACGGCAAGCGCGAACTCAAGCTCGGCGAACTGCAGCGGCTCGCGCGCATCCTCGGGGTCACCCTCGACGAGCTGTTGAGCGCCGAGCCGCCGTCGCCCCGCGCCGCCCTCGAGATCGCACTCGAGCGCATCCAGCGCGGCCCGCTCTACGCGAGCCTCGGATTGCCGTCGGTGCCCGTGCGCAAGACCCTCTCCGACGAGGCGATGCAGACCATCCTCGGCTTGCACGACGAGCTCACGCGTCTCCACGAGGAGCGCGCCGCGACTCCCGAGGAAGCCCGCCGCGCGAACGTCGAACTGCGCGCCGAGCAGCGCAAGAAGGGCAACCACTTCGAGGAGCTCGAGACGATCGCGCGCGACCTGCTCGGCGCGGTCGGGCATCGCGGGGGGCCGCTGAGCCAGCGCGTCGCCGCCGACCTCGCGAGCCACCTCGGCTTCACGCTGCACTACGTCGGGGATCTGCCCGAGACCACCCGCAGCGTCACCGACCAGGCGAACGGTCGCATCTACCTGCCCGTGCGGCAGTCGTCGGGCGGCGACCCGCGATCGGCGCTGCTGCAAGCCCTCGCGGCGCACGTGCTCGGCAAGCAGGAACCGCGCGACTACGCCGACCTGCTGCGGCAGCGGGTCGAGACGAACTACCTCGCCGGGGCGCTGCTCATCCCCGAGGCGTCGGCGGTCACCTTCCTGCAGGGTGCGAAGGAGGCTCGCGAACTGAGCGTCGAAGACCTGCGGGATGCCTTCGCCGTCACCTACGAGACGGCGGCGCACCGCTTCACCAACCTCGCGACGCACCACCTCGGCATTCCGGTGCATTTCCTCAAGGTGCACGCGAGCGGCACCATCTCGAAGGCCTACGAGAACGACGGCGCCCTCTTCCCGACCGACGTGCTCGGCGCCGTCGAAGGCCAGATCGTCTGCCGATACTGGAGCGCGCGCCAGGTGTTCACCGTCGAAGACCGGTTCAGCCCGTACCACCAGTACACCGACAAGCCGGCCGGCACCTACTGGTGCACCTCGAGCATCCAGAACACTCCGACCGGGGCGTTCTCGGTGAGCGTCGGCACGCCGTTCGCGCACGTGAAATGGTTCCGGGGGCGCGACACCGCGCGGCGGCAGACCTCACGCTGCCCCGACCCGACATGCTGCCGGGTGCCCGACGCCGCCCTCGCCGCGCGGTGGTCGGATCAGGCGTGGCCGTCGGCGCGGCTCAACTCGTCACTGCTCGCGGCGATGCCCTCCGGCACCTTCACGGGCGTCGACCTCACCGAGGTCTACGAGTTCCTCGACGCCCACGCCCCCGAATAGCCGCGTATCGGAAACCGCTGTGCGGGAGCCGCGGGTTGAGTAGCGCCGCCCGCAGGTCGACGCGTATCGAAACCCCGTCGGAGTAACCCGTTGGTGTGGTTTCGATACGCGTGCCGCCGGAGGCGGCGCGCTACTCAACCCACGGGAGTGCCGAGGCCGAGGTTGTCGTGGAAGACGTGGTCGGGGTCCCACTCCGCTTTGAGCGCGCGCAGGCGGGCGAGGTGCGCCGGCGGCCAGACCAGCTCGCGCGTGACGTCATCCCGAGCGGTGTCGAAGGAGAGGTAGGCGCCGCTGAAGTGCGGGCGCAGGCGCGACCACGCGACGTCGAGCGCGTCGGGCCGGCCCGAGATGGCGGCGAGCGTGAAGTTCGCCGACCTTCCGGCGTACGCGGTCGCGTCGGCGGGAACGTCGGCGACCGCTCCGCCGACGGCACGGAACTGGAAGAAGTGCGTCGCCCCCGACGCGAGGAACGCGGCGGCCTCCCGTGCGAAGTCGGGCGTGATGTGGTCGACCGAGCCCGATCGTGCGTGGGGCTCGCCCTGCGCCTGATGCGGCCCGGACTGGTAGGCGTTCGTCATGACCTCCGCATAGGAGCGGATGTCGACACTCTGCCCGGCGAGCGCACCGAGCGCGGTGAACGGTTGCAGCCGCTCGACGACGGTGTCGGGGTCGTCGGAGTCGACGACAGCGAGCACCATCGCCGACGCCGGGCCGCCGCGCCCCGGGCCGAGGATGAGGCTCGCCGTGAGGTCGCGGGGCGCGGCTTCGACGATGCGGCCGTACTCCTCGATCGCGGCGGCGACGTCGTCGACGGCGAACTGCAACTGGGCGAATCCGACGTCGCCCACCTCGTCGACGACGAACTCGAACGCGACGGCGATGCCGAACTCGAAACCCGCGCCGCGCAGGCCCCAGAACAGCTCGGGGTTCTCGTCGGCTGAGGCCCGCACGAGGTCTCCGGACGCGGTGACCAGCTCGACCGCGCGCAAATGATCGATCGTGAGCCCGTGCTCGCGCGCGAGCCAGCCCACGCCCCCCGCGGTGCCGATGCCGCCGACTCCGACCCCGCCGTAGTCGCCGCTCGTGAGGGCCCAGCCGTGCGGCTGCAGCGCCCGAGCGACCTCGATCCACCGAGCGCCGGGTTCGAGGCGCACGAGGCGCTCGGCGGCATCGAGCACCGTGATCGCGTTGAGGCGCCCGAGGTCGATGACGATGCCGCCGTCGTTCGTCGAGCGACCCGACACCCCGTGCCCGCCGCTGCGCACCCCGAGCGGCACGTGCTGCGTGCGGGCGAAGGCGAGGGCCTCGCGCACCTCGTCCACCGTCGAGGGCCGCAGCACGAGCCCCGGGTTGCCGCCGCGCAGGTAGTTGTTGCGCACCCGCCCGAAGCCGCTGTCGCCGGGCTCCACGGCATCCGCGGCGAGGGCGGCGGGGATCGCGTCGTAGTCGATGCCGTCGCGCCGGGCGGCGAGGGCGGCCGCCGACCGCACCCGGCCGGTGGCGGTGCCCCGGGTCGCCCGCTCCTCCGCGACGCGCTCGCGCACCTCGGGGATGACGTCGGTCGCGAACCTCGCGAGCACGCGCGGGTCGTCGGACGCGAGGATGAACGTGCCGACGCCCTCCTCGAGGGCGAGCTCGACGAGCAGGTCGACGCCCGCGTCACCCGGTCCGACGTTGAGCAGCCGCCGGATCTCGCGCGGGTCGCGGCCCACCCGCGTCGCCTCGGCGTCGATGACCGCGTTGCCCGCGGTGAGGCCCTCGCGCTTGATGTAGGCGAGCGAGGGCAGCCAGCCGTCGCCCGTGCGCGCGATGAGCCGCTGCATGCGCGGCTTGAGCGCCCCGACCCAGATCGCCATGTCGTGCGCGGGCGCCGGGCCGCGCTTCGCGCCGTCGACGTGATGGAACTCGCCGCCCGCCCGGAGCGGTTCGCGAGCGTCGACATCCCAGATGCCGCGGATGACGGCGATCGCTTCCCCGAACGCCTGCACGGCCTCGCCGGGTTCGAGCCGCTGCCCGCCCATCGCCTCGATGGCATCCCAGAACCCGCCGGCGCCGATCGCGAGCTCGAAACGGCCGCCCGAGAGCAGGTCGAGGCTCGCTGCCGCACGCGCGAGAACGGCCGGGGGACGCAACGGGATGTTGTGCACGTTCGCCGCGAGCCGGATGCGCGTCGTGCGGGCGGCGGCCCAGGTGAGCAGGGTCCACGTGTCGTGGAATGCCGCCTGGTACGGGTGGTCTTGGAAGGTGACGAGGTCGAAGCCGAGGTCTTCGCTCAGCGCGGCGAGCTCGACCGCCTGGTCGGGCGGATCGTTGACCGGCGTGATGAAGGTTCCGAATTCGAGGGCGTGACCGTAGTCGGGCATGCTCACATGGTGCGCCGTCGCGCCGCCGCGTGCACGTGCGAGGTTAGTCGCTTACTGCTCGTAAGTGATGACGGTGCGCGTCGGCGATCGCCCACGCCGTGAGCGGCTGGGCCGCCGCGATCAACTCGCGCCCGCGCCGGGTCGGGGCGTAGCTGATCGACACGGGCGTCGTCGGCACGACCGTTCGCTCGATGAGCCCGTCGGACTCGAGCTCTTTGAGGCGCACCGAGAGCAGTCGGTCGGAGATGCCGTCGACGAGAACGCGGTACTCCGAGAAGCGCCGGGCTCCGCGGAGGCCGGCGAGCAGGATGGCCCCGACCCACCGCCGCCCGATGAACTCGAGGTGCTGCACCATCGCGCGGCACTTCTCGTCGTCGATCGGCTCGAAGTCGGGTTCGGGAATCGCGGTGCTCACTCACCCAGAGTAAGCGTCGGGCGCCGCGGGCGCTGGCGTCAGCGCGCGACGTACACGGTGTTCGTCGACGTGCCCCCGGTGAGCGGGTTCGCGAAAGCGATGACGTGCGCCGCCGTCGAGGGGAAGACCGTCGCGGCGACCGAGAGGAACTCGTCGTCGGGCGGGTCGTCCGACCAGAGGGCGAACACCCCGTCGTCGCGCAGATGCCGGGCCAGGCGCCGCAGTCCGTCGGCGGTGTAGAGGTCGGCGTGGGAGGGATCCAGCTGATGCCGCGGCGAGTGGTCGATGTCCACGAGGATCGCGTCGTAACGCGTCTCGGGCCCCCGTCGCATCACCGCGAAGAAGTCGTCGAGCACGAGGGTCGTGCGCGGGTCGCTCGTGAGGGTCGCGGACACCGGCAGGAGACCGCGTGCGTGCCAGTCGATGACCGCCGGCAGCGCATCCACGACCGTCATCGACCCGACGGAGTCGTGCGCCAGCGCGGCGACCGCGGTGTAGCCGAGCCCGAGACCGCCGACGAGCACACTCGCGTCCCGGCCGGTGGTCGCCGCGAGGCCGAGGTGTGCCAACTGCTCCTCGGCTTCGGTGAACAGGCTCGACATGAGGTACTCGTCGCCGAGCTTCACCTCGTAGACATCCACCCCGAGCGTCGGCTCCACCCGTCGCCGCAGGAACAGGTCGCCCATCGGCGTCGCCTGCCAGTCGAGCTCTTCGAAGCGCAGCGCCACGCCCTCAGAGTAGGCCGAGGTCGCGCGCCCGGGTGACGGCTCCGGTGCGGGACTTCGCGTCGAGCTTGGCGAACACGTGCAGCAGGTGCGACTTCACCGTGGCCTCGCCGAGGTGCAGCTTGACGCCGATCTCGCGGTTCGCCAGCCCGGTGGCGACGAGGCGCAGCACGTCGAGCTCGCGGGCGGTCAGCTGCACCGACGGCGCGGGCGCGGCGGCCCGGCGCACGAGAACTCGCGACACCGACGGCGCGAGGGCCACCTCCCCGGCGGCGACCGCGCGGATGCCGGCGAGCAGCTCCGCCTCGGGCGCCGCCTTCAGCAGATACCCCGAGGCCCCCGCCCCGATCGCGCTGAGGATGGCGTCGTCGCTTTCGTAGGTGGTGAGGATGACGACCCGCGTCGCTGGGACGGCGGCCAGGATGCGGGCGGTGGCTTCGTCGCCGTCGAGGCCGGGCATCCGGAGGTCCATGAGCACGACGTCGGGGGTCAGCGACGTGGCGAGGGCGACGGCATCCAGCCCGGTCGCGCCGGTGCCGACCACCTCGAGGTCGTCGGCCGACTCGACGAGCCCGACGAGGCCCGCGCGCACGATCGGGTGGTCGTCGACGATCACGACGCGGATCATGCTTCCTCCTCCGGCGACCGCGGGAGCCGCGCGGTCACGGTCGTGCCGCCGTCGCTCGTGACCGTGAGGGTTCCGCCGACGAGGGCGAGCCGTGCCCGCAGTCCGCTCAACCCGAACCCGTCGGGGATCGCCGCCGGGTCCAGGCCCGAACCGTCGTCGGAGATGCGGAGCACCGCCACGTCGCCGTCGTCGTGCAGCGACATCGAAACGGCTGTCGCCCGGGCATGCTTGCGCACGTTCGCGAGGCCCTCCTGCGCGCACCGCAGCAGCGCGACCTCGGCGTCCCGGTCGAGCGGGGTGTCGAGGGCGACGGACACCGTGATCGACACCCCCGACTCGCGGCGGAAGCGTTCGGCGAGCAGCTCGAGCGCTCCCGCGAGCCCGCCGCCCAGTTCGACGGGGGCGCTGCCGGCGACGAGCGTGCGGGTCTCGGCGAGGGCATCCCGGGCGGCGCTCTCGAGCAGCTCGAGGGATTCGTCGCGCAGCGCCCCCGATGCGAGTTCCCGTCGTGACCGTTGCGCGAGCAGCACGACCCCGGCGAGGGACTGCGCGATCGTGTCGTGCAGTTCGCGGGCGAGCCGCTCCCGTTCGCCGGTGACGCCGGCATCCCGATGCAGGGTGGCGAGTTCGTCCTGCGCCGCCGTCAGCTCGTCGAGCAGTCGCGCCCGTTCGTCGCCATAGACGGCGATGCGCCAGATCCACAGGCCCAGCACGATCGATCCCGCGAACGAGAAGGTGAAGGTGACGGCGGAGGTCGCGAGGGTCTCCCACGACGGCCCCAGGGAGACGAAGAAGCCGCCCGCCGCGCCGAGCGCGACGGCGAGGCTGGAGAGGATGCCGGCGCGACGCGAACGCGCGAGCACCCAGCCCGCGGGCATCCCGAGTGACTGGAAGACCGCGAGCGGCGGGGCGACCGAGACCAGTCCGAAGGTCGCGACCGCGAGGATCCCGATGAACAGCGCGCCGCGTCGGCTGCCGTCCAACGCCCGGCGGCCGATCGCGAAGTACGCGACCAGCACCGCGACGAGCACCCCCGCCCCGAGCGGCGCGAGCGGGCGGGAGGTCCAGGAGAACGCCAGGATGGCGCCGCAGACGGCGACGACCGCGAGAACCGCGGCCGTCCACCATCGCGACGCCATCACCCGGGAGTGCACTCAAGCATCCTTGCGGATCCACCGGAACGTGACCCGCACCACGATCAGCCCGACCACGAGCCACAGCCCGCAGGCGAGGGCGATCAGCGGCAGATCCCAGGAGCCGGACGGCTCGGCGGCCTCGAATTCGGCGGGCAGGAACACGGCCCGCATCCCCTGCGCGAGCCACTTCAGCGGGAAGGCGCTCGCCACGTTCCGCAGCCACTCCGGAAGCCCGGCGAAGGCGATGTAGACGCCCGAGATGAACTGCAGCACGAGCACGATCGGGATGACGACCGCCGTCGCGCTGCGGCCCGAGCGGGGCAGGGCGCTCAGCCCGATCCCGAGGATCGCGCACGTCGTCACGCCGAGCAGGAACACCCAGGCGAACGTCGCCCAGCGGCCCGGATCGGTCGGCAGCTCGACGCCGAACACGGTCGCCGCGACGAGGATGAGCACCGCCGACTGCAGCAGCCCCGTGACGAGCACCTGCCCGAGCTTGCCGATGAAGTACGACACCGGCGACAACGGGGTACCGCCGAGTCGCTTGAGCGTGCCGTCGCCGCGTTCCATCGCGATGTCGATCGACATGTTCTGCAGTCCCGAGAGCAGCAGGCCGGCCGCGAGCATCCCGGGCAGGTAGAACTCGGCGGCCGTCAGTTCGGCGCCGGGCGGGCCGAAGGTCCCGGAGCTGAACGCGACCGAGAAGATCAGCAGCATCACGAGCGGGAAGAGGAAGGTGAAGAACACCGTGTCGCCCTGGCGGAAGTAGTTGCGCACCTCGTAGCCGACGCGGCTGGCCCCGTTGCGGAGCGTCGAGGCGATCATGCCGCCACCTCCACGCGGGAGCTGCCGACGAATGACAGGTAGATGTCCTCGAGACTCGGCCGGATGATCTCGAGCCGCTCGGGTTCGCCGTTGGCGGAGAGCCGGGCGACGAGCGCCCCGGGGTTCTCGGTGCGCTCCTCGCGCGCGACGCCGTTCTCGCGCCACCGCACGATCGGCACCCGCGCCTCGGACCCGCCGAGTTCGTCGATGCGACCGAGCGCCGCGACCTCGCCGTCGGTGATGATCGCCGCCCGGCTCGAGAGCTCCGCGGCCTCGTCGAGGTAGTGCGTCGTGAGCAGGATGGTCGTGCCCTCGTCCTGTAGGCGCCGGATGAGATCCCAGAACGAGCGCCGAGCCTCGGGGTCGAACCCCGTCGTCGGCTCGTCGAGGAAGAGCAGCTCGGGCCGTCCGACGATGCCGAGCGCGACATCCACCCGCCGACGCTGCCCGCCGGAGAGCTTTCGGATGCTCGTCTTGGCCTTGGCGGTCAGCCCGACCGCCGCGATCACCTCGTCGACGTCGCGCGGGTTCGGGTAGAAGCCGGCGAAGTGGGCGAGTTGCTCGCGCACCGACGCGGCCGGAGCCTCGCCGGTCGACTGAAGCACGATGCCGAGTCGGGCCTTCCAGTCGAGTCCGCCGTGCTGGGGATCCGCGCCGAGCACCTCGACGACACCCGAGGTGCGGTCGCGATACCCCTCGAGGATCTCGATCGTCGTCGACTTGCCCGCGCCGTTCGGCCCGAGCAGCGCGAACGTCTCGCCGCGCGCGATCTCGAAACTCACACCGCGCAGCGCCTCGACGCCGCCCTTGTACATCTTCCGCAGGTCCTCGACCCGCACCACCGCATCTGTCATGCCTCCACCATCCCGGAGTCAGCGTGTCGTCCGGCACGACCGGACGGTTGCTTCCCCCTCCACCGAATGGTGGATGTCAGCTCCCGACGAGCATGACGGCGAGGGTGACCATGACGACGGCGATGATCCCATCCAGGAGTCGCCACGCGAGCGGCTTGGCGAAGAGCGGGGCGAGCAGACGGGCACCGAAGCCGAGCGCCGAGAACCACACGATGCTTCCCGTGATCGCCCCCGCCGCGAAGAACCAGCGCTGCTCGCCGTGCGTCGACGCGACCGAACCGAGCAGAAGCACGGTGTCGAGGTAGACGTGCGGGTTGAGCCAGGTGAGCGCGAGGCAGGTGGCGATCGCCGCCCCGAGCGTGCCGGACGCCGCCGTGCCGGCCCGCAACCCGACGGCACCCGTCTTCGGTCTGCGGATCGCGCGCACCGCGGCGAGCACGCCGTACGCCAACAGGAACGCCGCTCCCGCCCAGCGGATCAGGTCGACCAGCCACGGCACCGCGGTGAACAGCACGCCGCCACCCGCGACGCCGGCGGCGATCAGGGCGGCGTCGGAGAGGGCGCAGATGAGCACGACCACGAGGACGCCCTCGCGGCGGAGGCCCTGCCGCAGCACGAACGCGTTCTGTGCGCCGATCGCGACGATGAGCGAGAGGCCGAGGCCGAGGCCGGCGAGGGCGGTGAGGAGGGGAGCGGGCACGTCCCGACCGTAGGTCGCTCCGCTGCGTCAGTCCATCTCATGATTCTGTCGGAGCATTAGCATTGCTGATGATGCGATACGACAGCGAACACCTCGCGACGCTGCTCGCGGTCGTCGACGAGGGGACGCTGGATGCCGCCGCGCGGCGCCTACGCGTGACCCCGTCGGCGGTCAGCCAGCGGCTCAAGTCGTTCGAGGAGCAGGTGGGGCGAGTGCTCGTCGTGCGCAGCAAGCCGGCGCGTGCCACCGGACCCGGCGAGGCGCTCGTGCGGATGGCCCGCCAGCTCGCGCTGCTCGAACACGAAGCCGACCAGGCTCTCGGGACCGGATCAGACGGCATCACGACGATCCCGGTCGCCGTCAACGCCGACTCCCTCTCGACCTGGATCCTGCCCGCGCTCGAGCGCG
>Ga0075012_10004354_pt1 | contig 13198 bp, 9 predicted proteins | sample All_14_2_FD_71474 | JGI IMG/M metagenome (GOLD analysis project Ga0075012, IMG submission 71474) | Freshwater microbial communities in response to fracking from Pennsylvania, USA - Allegheny Zone_MetaG_DW_15 | ecosystem: Environmental > Aquatic > Deep subsurface > Groundwater > Drilled... | reverse complement strand
TTGAGCGCGAGCAGGTTGGTCTGCGCGGCGATGTCGGTGATCAGTTGCACCACCTGGCCGATCTCCTGCGCCGCGGCGGCGAGGCCCTGCACCGAGGTATCGGCCGCCTGCGCCTCGCGCACCGCTTCCTGCGCCATGCCGCTCGCATTCTGCACGCGGCGGGTGATCTCGACCACCGAGGCGCTGAGCTCCTCGGTCGCCGCGGCGACGGTCTGCACCTCGTTGGAGGATTGGTCGGCCGTCGACGCCACGCTGTCGGCCCGGCTGCCCGTCGTCCTGCTGGCGACCGCCACTGTGTCGGCCGAGCGGGTCATCGCTTCGGTCGCCTCGGTCAGGCGGCGCAGTGCGATCTGCGCGACGCTGTCGAAGCCGCGCACCTCGCCGTCGATGCGCGCAGCACGTTCGGCCTTGGCGCGTTCCTCGGCCTCGCGCGCGGCCTCGGCGGCGCGGCTGCGGATGGCAGCCTCCTTAAAGGTCTCGAGGGCCTGGGCGAGTTCGCCGACCTCGTCATGCCGGCCGAGATGCGGCACGGCGACATCGAGCTGGCCGGCGGCGACGGTGCTCATCGCGGCGGTGATTTCGGTCAGCGCGCCGAGTACCTTGCGCCGGAACAGCCAGCCGCCGATGCCCAGCGCCGTGAGGCCGAGGCCAAGGGCGACGAGGCCGATGACGAGGCTGCGCCAGGCTTCCGTCTCGGCCTGTCTGGCCTCGGCGATCAGCGTGTCGGCGGCGACGTCGCGCAGTTCGGCAACGCCGCGGAAGGCGTCCACCACGGCGTTCCAGGCCTGCTCGGCGATCTGCGGGGGGCCTTGGCGCGCCTCGTCCACCGCGCGGTCGGTGGCTCGCTTGTTGGGCAGGAGGACGCGGTCGAGCACCGTGGCATAGCTGCGCGCCAGCGCCGGCGCGACGTCGCCGCTGCCCATGCGCGCCTGCATGTCGGCAGTCAGCACGTCATAGCGGCCGAAGGCGGTGTCGATGCGGCGCAGTTCCTCGGGCGTCGCGGCACGGCGGGCGCGCACGCTTGGGCCAGTGGGTACCAGGAAGCCGGAGATCGCCTCGCGCAGGTCCACGGCCAGCCGCGCCATGGCGGCCGGGGTCTGGAGGGCGCTGTTGTAGCGGCTGATCTGCTGCTCGATGCCGGGAAGGAGCTGGCTGAACTGCGCCTGGGCCGCAAGGGTGCGCGCGGAGGACTGGACCTGCAGTGCCATGCGCTGGTCGCGCGGCAGGCGCCGGCCGGCCTCGGCTTCACGGCGGACCGCATTGAGGGTGTTCTGCAGATCACCGAGGGCGGTGCCGAGGTTGCGAGGCAGCAGGGGACCGGCACGCTCGATCGCCGTGCGGGCGGCCGCGATCTGGGCGTCGAGTTCGCCGCGGATTTCGGTGAAGCGGGCGCGGGTCCCGGCTTCCTGGGCATCGTCGGCGGTGATGAAACGGGTCAGGCTGGCGCGGTCCTCGGCGACCATCAGGGGCAGCCGGGTGAGGCTGGCGAAGGCCGTGCTCATCGCCGCGGCATCGCCGGCACGATCGAGATCCTGAAGATTGGACCGCAGCAGCAGCCCGCCTGCCACCAGGGCGACGGCGGCAATGCCGCCGAGCGCGGTTGTCGCGATGGTTCGAATGCGCACGCCGTGAAGCTCCCGCGATGGAGGCCCGCCATCACGCGGGCCGTCTGCTGGGCGCCGGCCAGGCCGCGCCCCGGGGACCATGATGCACCGCAGCTATTAATGGATTGGCCCATGCGCGGGGCCGTGCCGGGGTTGGAAGCCCGCGCGATCCGCGCCACCCTGGCGCCATCCGCAACGGGAGAGAACGCCGTGCCGAAAGTTGCCATCCATGTCGAATTCCGCCCCAAGCCGGGCAGCCACGCCGCCTTCGACGCGCTGATCCGCGAACACGCCAAGCTGACGGTGGCCGAGGAGCCGGGCTGCGAGCGCTTCGAGGTGCTGCAGCCGATGAAGCAGGACGGCACACCCGATGAGAGCCGCATCATCCTGGTCGAGGTCTATACCGACCAGGCGGCGGTGAAGGCCCATACCCAGAACCCGCGCATGCCCAAGGTGCGGGAGGCCTATACCCCGCTGATCGAGGACCGCATCCTGACCATGTGCGCGCTGTGAGGCGACCGGCGGGCGGGGCGGATGCCGCCGCCCGCCTTGGGGGTCAGTGCGGCGGCGCGGCCTCCTGGACTTCCGGCGCGTTCCAGCCCTCTGGGCTGCGCCGCTGGACCAGCAGGTTCGCGAGGTAGACCAGAGCCAGGAGCCCGGCGCCCACCAGATCGGTCCACAGCCCCGGCGTCAGCATGCCGAAGGCCGCGACGCCGAGTGCGATGCGCGATAGCCAGCCGATCCGCCCGATGCCGTAGAGCCAGCCCTCCAGCGCCGCGGCCAGCAGCCAGACCGCGAAGCAGGCCGTCGCGACGTCATGGATGATGTGCAGCGGCGTGCCGATCATGATCAGCGTCGGGTTCAGCACGAACAGGAACGGCACGACCAGGTTCACCAGGCCGAGCCGCATGGACCACAGCCCCGTTCGCCACGGATCGGCCTGGGCGATGGACGCCGCGCTGATCGCGGCGAGCGCGACCGGCGGCGTGATGAAGCTGATCAACCCCCAATAGAGGATGAAGAGGTGCGAGGCGATCGGATTGAGCCCGCCCCCGATCAGCGCCGGCCCCAGCGTGACGGCGAGGAAGATGTAGCAGGCCGTCGCCGTCATCCCCATGCCGAGGATGAAGCTGGTCAGCGCGCCGAAGATCAGCAGCAGATAGATGTTGCCGCCGGCGAATTGCAGCAGCTCGCGTGAGAAGGCGCCGCCGACGCCGGTATAGGACAGCGAGCCGACGATGAAGCCGACGCCGGCGAGGATGGCCACGATGTTGACGATGTTGCGCGTCGTCGCGATGGCGAGGTCCCGGAAGCCCGCCAGCCCCAGCCGCCGGCTGCCGAAGACCATGGTGGTGCCGAGCAGCACCAGCGTCGCGATATAGGGGGCGAGCGCTTCCCGCTTCATCATCAGCAGCAGCCAGATCAGCAGCACCAGGCTGAACAGGAAGTGCCAGCCCCGCTTCAACACGCTGCCGAGTGCCGGGATCTCCTCCTTCGGCTGGCCCTTGAGCCCGTGCCGCGCCGCATAGTGGTCCGCCTGCAGCACCAGTGACGCATAGTAGAGCAGCGCCGGAACGGTCGCCGCGATGATGATGGTGCCATAGGGCAGGTCGAGGAACTCGGCCATGACGAAGGCGACCGCGCCCATCACCGGCGGCATCAGTGCGCCACCGGTCGAGGCGCAGGCTTCCACCGCCGCGGCGTAGTGCGCCGGATAGCCGACGCGCTTCATGGTCGGGATGGTGAGCTGGCCCGTGGTCACGACATTGGAGATGACGCTGCCGGACAGCGAGCCGAAGAAGCCGCTCGCGATGACCGAGACCTTCGCCGGCCCACCGCGCGTGCTGCCGAGCAATGCGACGGCGAGCGCCATGAAGAACTCGCCGCCGCCGGTCACGACCAGTGCGGAGCCGAAGATCAGGAACCCCACCAGCAGCGAGGCGACGGTGCGCAGCGGCACGCCGATGATGCTCTCCACGCCCATCGCATGGGCGGTGAGGGTATCCCGCAGCGTGCTGGGCGGGCCCCAGAGCACGCCCGGGAGCATGTCCGCATAGATCGGATAGGCGGCGAAGACCGCGCAGATGGTGAAGAGCACGAGCCCGCCCGCGCGCCGCACGGCTTCGAGGGCGAGGAAGCAGATGATGCCCGCCACGACCACCGCATCGAAGGGCGCGGCGAGGTCCCAGCCCTCGGCGACGATGCGCGACCCGTTCCAGGCGAGATAGCCGCAGCTTGCCATGCAGAGCGCGAAGAGCACCCAATCGTACCAGGGAATATGCCCTGCCGCGCTGCGATGCGCCGGATAGGCAAGGAAGCCAAGCGACAGAAAGATACCGAGCATCAGGTAGTAGAACGAGGTATCGATGATCGGCTCGCCGGTCAGGTGCAGGTTGAAGGTCTGGTTGATCGTCAGCAGGACGCCCAGGCAGCCGAGGATCAGGGCCAGCCAGTAGGAGCCGCCCCGCAGCCGGTCATGGGTCTCCTCAACCGGCACGCACCCAGCGTGCTCGTCCGTCATCGTCATGACGCGCCTCCCAAAATCATTCCTTGGGGCATTCATGCCCTTTTTGCGCAGCAGTCATGCTACCATGTGTTGCCTGCCATCAGGCCAATCAAGGAATGCAACGGGAGGACAAATCCGATGGTGACACGACGCGACCTCATCGTGGCGAGCTCGGCTGCGCTTGCCATGGGACGGCCGGCACTTGCCGATCTGCCCGGCACGATGGTGTGGACATCCTATGATCTCGGCTCCTCGGGCTATGCCGAGGCCTCGGGCATCGCCGATGCCATCATGAAGAAGCAGCCCGTGCGGGTGCGCATCGTGCCGTCCGGCACGTCGATCGGTCGGCTGCTGCCGCTGAAGCAGGGCCGCGCGCAATACGGCTTCCTCGCCAACGAACTCTATTTCGCGGCGGAGGCGACCTATGATTTCGCTGTGCCGTCCTGGGGGCCGCAGGATGTGCGCGTGGTGCTGGCACGTCCGGCGGGCGGCTCACTTGCCTGCGCCGGCGATGTCGGGATCAACAGCCTCGCGGATCTCCGCGGCAAGCGCATCGGCTATGTGCGCGGCAATCCGTCGGTGAATGTGAAGTCCGATGCCTATCTCGCCTTCGCGGGGCTGACGCGCAGCGATGTCGAGGTGGTCTGGTTCGGCAGCTACAACGCCATGAAGACCGCCGTGATCAACAACCAGCTAGACTGCTTCTCCTCGGTCACCACTTCGGCGAACATGCGGGAGATCCAGGCAAGCCCGCGCGGGCTGACCTATCCGCCCTTCCCGCCGGGGGATCAACAGGGCTGGGCACGGCTGCGCGAGGTTGCGGACTTCTTCCAGCCCTATCGCGAGACGGCGGGGGCGGGGATCTCGCCCGAGCATCCGGTCAATCTCGTCGGGTATCGCTATCCGATCCTCACCACCTACGCGAATACCAGCGCGGATGAGGTCTATGAGCTGACGAAGGCGATCGACCAGGCGATGGACCAGATCCGCACCATCACGTCGAGTGCAGGCAATTGGGCGATCGACAAGGCGGGCCACACCCCGGCCGATGCGCCCTGGCATGAGGGCTCGATCCGCTACCTCAAGGAGCGCGGCATCTGGTCGGATGAGGACCAAGCCTGGCAGGACCGCCGGCTCGCACGCTTGCGGCGCATCCAGGAAGGCTGGGAGCAGGCGCGCCAGAGCTTCCGTGGCCAAGGCGACGAGGCCTGGGCCGCGCATTGGGACAAGTACCGCGTCGAGAAGCTCGGCCTGCAGCCGGCGACCTAGAGCATTTCCGGTGAACTTGCGTTCACCTCCAAAGCTCTAGCATCTGTTTTTGCGAGCATCTTCACCTGTCCGGATGGGTTCATCCGGACAGGATATGCCCTGGGACCGATCCCGATGCCCGCGGGACCGGCTCGGGTACCGGCCGGCGCGGGCATCGCCCGGCTCAGTCGGAGACGCGGCCCACGCGGTCGAGTCGGGCCGCCCGGGTCTCAGCCAAGGCAGGCCGTCAGCGCGCGCGGCCCAGCAGGCGTCGCGCGCGTTCCACCACCGGCAGGTCGATCATCTGCCCTTCGAAGGCGACTGCGCCCTTGCCCTCAGCGATCGCGGCGTCGAAGGCCGCGATCAGGCGGCGGGCGCGTTCCACCTCGGCGGGGGAGGGGCCGTACTCCTCGTTGACGATCAGCACCTGCGCCGGGTGGATGCAGGCTTGGCAGGCAAAGCCCAGCGCGCGGGACCGCTTCAGCGACGCCCGATATGCCGCGAGATCCGAGAAATCAGCGAATGGCCCGACCGAACCAAGCGGCTGGATGCGCGCTGCCCGCGCCGCCGTCACGACCATCATGCCGAAATGGTAGAGCATGTCCGCACTCGGGACCGCTTCCAGCTCGGTGGACAGATCCTCCGCACCGACGCCGAGGGCGACCACGCGCGGATCGGCGGGGGCGATGGCGCCGAGCAGCGGCACCGCGTCGGGTGTCTCCACCACGGCGATGAAGCGCGTGTGGCCGGGCGTCATGCCCTGCGCGGCCTCGCGCGCCGCTACCACTTCGGACAGCAGGCGGATGTGCTCGGGCCCCATCACCTTGGGCAGCATCAGCGTGCCGACCGCGGGCATCACCGCGGCGGCGATGTCGGGGATGGCGAGGTCGAGCGCGCGGTTGATGCGCACCGCGACCTCGGCCCCCGCCTGGCCGACCGTCGCGGCGGCGGCGGGCAGCGCATCGCGCGCCGCCTGCTTCTCTCCGGGCGGGATGGAGTCCTCCAGGTCGAGGATGATGACATCCGCGCCGCGGGTATGTGCCTTGGCGACGAACTTTTCGCCTGTCGCGGGCACGAACATCAGCGACCTCCAGGTCGCAGGGGATGGCCGCGTCATGCGAAAGTCAGGTCCATCGTCGCGCAGAGATTGCCGTCCTTGTCCGCTGCCCAGCAGGCCATCTTGCCATCCGCCGGCATCGTGCCGCACAGCGTCACGGTATCGCCGACCCAGAGCGGCCGGGCGAGCCGCGCGGTGAATCCCGCAAGCCGGCCCGACGCGCGCTTCAGCGCGGCATCGAGCATGAGCTGCATGGTCAGCCCGCCATTCTGCACCGTCGCCGGATAGCCTTCCTCGTCGCGCGCATAATCCGCGTCGTAGTGGATGCGATGCGCGTTCCAGGTCACGGACGAATAGCGGAACACCAGAGGCGAGGAGAGCAGCACCTGATCCGCAAAGGCCGCATTGTCCGGCGCCTTCACCGGTGGGGTCTGCGGGCTGGCCTGGCCGGGTTTCGGGGCCTCGCGATACATCGCGTCGAACTCATCGACGGCGATGACCTTGCCGCCGGTCTCGATCACCAGGCGCATGGTCAGCACCGCCATGCGGCCGGTGCGGCCGAATTTCGGCACGATGCCCGCGACGATGGCACGCTTGGTCGCCGGCTGGCCGATGCGCAGCGCCCCGTCGATCGTCACGCGCCGCCCCGCGCCCATGCGCCGCGGCAGCGGGATGGGCGGCAGGAAGACGCCCTTGTTGGGATGGCCATCGGGGCCGATGTCGGACTGCTTCGCGATGTCGGGGAAGAACATGGTGAACCAGTGCGGCGGCAGCGCGTCGCCCTGCTTCAGCGAGGCCGGGTCGATGTCGAGCATCCCCGCGATACGGCGCGCGGAGGACAGGCCAATCTCGTCCTCCACCACGCGTTCGCGGCCCACCCAGGATTGCAGCGCCGCGATCGCGGCTTCGAATTCGGCGTCGGTCGTCATCAGTTCATCGAGTCCCAGCAAAGGCGCGTGAGGCGGCCGGCGGTGGCGAATATCGCCGCGGCCCCCGGCAATCCGTCCGGCATCGTCTCCGGTACCTGGTCCATGTAGACGGTGATGATGAAGCGCGGCGTGTCGCCCTTGTAGACGATGCCGGCATCCATCCGTCCGCGCTGGCCCTTGCCCGTCTTGTTCGCGACCTTGGTGCCGTCGGGCAGCAGGCAAGGGATCAGGTTGCGCAGCCGCTGCCACGACAGGATGTCGAGCCCAAGCTGGCACAGCTCGGGCGTTGCGCCGAGGGAAGCCGCCGCCTCCGCATCCGTCGATCCCTTCAGCATCAGATCGAGCAGGAGCCCCTGGTCGCGCGCGGTGGTCGAGGCGAGCGCCGTCAGCGACACGTCCCAGGGGAGATCGGGCGCGGGGAAGTTCACGCGATGCGTCGTGCTCTTCATGCCGATCCGCCGGCACCAGGCGTTCAGCTCCTCGCGGTCGAGGTGTTCCAGCGCGATCTGCGTGCAGACATTGTCGCTGGTGATGATCATGTTCACCAGCACGTCGCGGAAGGGGATCACGCAGCCCGGCGTCATGAACTGGTAGGTGCCGCTCTTCACGCCTTCCTGCAGGCGCGCCTCGATGGTGCAGGGCTCGTCGAGGCGCAGCTTGCCCTCATGCACCTTCGACAGCGCGTGCATCATGATCGAGATCTTGCGCGTGCTGGCCGAGGGCAGGACGGTGTCGCCGCCGCGATCGGCCTCCCACCCCGTGGCGAGATCCTTCACGTACCAGGACGTGACGAAGGGCTGCGCGTCGCAGAGCGCGTTCAGCCGCGCGGCGAGATCTTGCATGGGGGATCCTCCTTGGCCGGGCAGGCTAGTCCGCCCGCCGCGACGTGGCCAGGGCGGGTCCGGCGCTCTATCGTTGCGGGGAGAATCAGGCGGGAGGGGCCCATGCGGTCAGAGGTCAAGCGTGTCGCGGTGATCGGGGCGGGGACGATCGGCGCGTCCTGGGCGGCGTATTTCCTCAGCCGGGGCCTGCCGGTCGCGGTCAGCGATCCCTCGCCGGGCGCGCCCGACCTGATGCGGCGCATGGTCGAGGGCGCCTGGCCGATCCTGATGCGCCTCGGCGGCAAGACGGATGCCGATCCCGCCGCCTGGACCTTCCACGCGGATCCCGCCGCGGCGCTCGAGGGCGCGGATTTCGTGCAGGAGAGCGCGCCGGAGCGGCTCGACATCAAGCAGGACCTGCTGCATCGCATCGATGCGGCGCTGCCCGCCGATGTGGTGATCGCCTCCTCGACCTCGGGCTTCCTGGCCTCGCTGCTGTCGGAACGTTGTGCGCATCCCGACCGCGTGCTGATCGGCCATCCCTTCAACCCGCCGCATCTGATCCCGCTGGTGGAGGTGGTGGGCGGTGCGAAGGGGAGCCCGGCGGCGGTCGCGGCAACGATGGAGTTCTACCGCGCCATCGGCAAGCGCCCGATCGAGATCCGCAAGGAAGTGCCGGGACACCTCGCCAACCGCCTTCAGGCGGCGCTGTGGCGCGAGGCGGTGCACCTGGTGGCCGAGGGCGTCGCCTCCGTCGCCGATGTCGATGCGGCGATCAGCGAGGGGCCCGGCCTGCGCTGGGCGTTGATGGGCCCGCACGCCACCTTCCACCTGGCTGGCGGGGAAGGGGGCATCGACCATTTCCTGCACCACCTGCTGCCGGCGGTGACGTCGTGGTGGAAGGACCTCGGCAGCGAGCTGACCGTTGCCGAGGCCGTGCAGCGCACCCTGGTGCAGGGTGTCGCGGAAGAGACGGGCGGCGCCTCGACGGCGGAACTCGCCCGCCGCCGCGACGCCGCCCTGGTGCGCCTGCTGGAGGCGCGGTCCCTATAGCAGGAACCAGTTGGCCGCCGGTCCGCCCGAGCTGGTGACGTCGATGGCGAAATCGGCCGAGCCATCGCCATTGATGTCGCCGAGCACGCGATAGGAACCCCCACCGAGCGAGGCCACCATGACCTCGCCCGGATGGTTGTCGAAGCTGGTGACATAGCTGAACGCCTGATTGCCGCCCTGGGACGGGTTGGCATCCATCTGGCGCAGGTCGATGTGGTCCTGGCCGGGCGCGAAATCCGTGATCCGGTCCGGTGCGGCGACCGTGCTGTCCGACGCCTTGAGGAAGCGGAACAGGTCCGCGCCGCTGCCGCCCGTCAGAACGTCGCGCCCGTCGCCGCCGACGAGCACGTCGTTGCCGCCCCCGCCGTTCAGCGTATCCGCCCCGGCCTGGCCCCAGATCGTGTTGTTGCCCTCATTGCCGATGATGGTGTTGGCGAGGCGATTGCCGATGCCGGTGGTCACGCTGTCGCCGCTGAGCAGCAGCGTCTCGACATTGGCCGACAGGGTGTAGCGGGTGCCGTCCGTGACGGAAACGGTGTCGGCACCGCTGTTCGCGCCTTCCGCGACGCGGTCTCCCTGGCCTTCCACGATGTAGAAGTCGTTCCCGGCGCCGCCGGCGAGAAGGTCGTTTCCATGGCCACCATCAAGCGTGTCGTTGCCCGCATTGCCATAGAGAGAATCCGCCCCTCCGCCGCCCAGCATGTCGTTGCCGAGGCCGTTGCCCCGGACCAGGGCGCCGCCCGTCGCCTTGACGATCACCTCCTCGACATTCGCGGTCAGGCTATAGGTGGACAGGCTCGTCTCGACCACGTCATGGCCGGCATTGGCGGCTTCGGCCACCACGTCGCCGGAGGCGTTCACCACATAGTGGTCATCGCCGGCGCCGCCGAGCATCCGGTCATTGCCCGAACCGCCATCCAGCGTGTCGTTGCCCGCCCCGCCATAGAGCGTGTCATTGCCCGCAAGACCCGAGAGCAGGTCGTTGCCCCCGTTTCCGGCCGCGAGGTCCGCGCCCGCCGTCAGCGTGGGCGCATCCGCCGTACTGCCGGCGCCGACGAAGTGGCGGCCGCTGACCTCGGTGGCGTTCGAGACGACGGTATCGCTCGTCGACCCGTTCGAGACGGTGACGGCGAGACGCAGCGCCTCTCCGACCTCGCCGCTGCCGGGCTTGTAGGAGGCCCCGGTGGCGCCCGCGATGGCCTTCCAGCTCCCACCTTCATAGGACTGCCATTGGTAGGAGATGCCGAGGCCGGCCAGCGATCCGCCGGTCGCGGCGACCGTGGCGCCGACTGCCTGGTCCTGGGTCGGTGTCGTATCCGTCACCGTGACCGTGAAGCCCGGCAGGGGGCTGCTCGCCTCATCCCAGGGATGGGCGACATCCAGCGTCGGCGCGGTGTTGAGATAGGTCGTTGCCGAAACCGAGGCCGGGCCGCTCGCGATCTGGCCCGATGTCAGGCCGTAGACGTCGTTGCCGCTGACCGTCGCCGTGACGCTGGTGGCGTTCGACAGCAGCTTGGCGCTGGAGCTGGTGAGCTGGTTGACGACGGTGTTGTCGCTGATCACCAGCGACGATCCGGCATAGGGGCCACCCTCGCCGCCATAGTGGACGATCGCCGGGTTCTGCGAGGCCGAGCTCTGCTGGATGATGTTGCCGGTGATCTCGGCCTTGCCGCCATTCGGGATGTCGATGCTGTAGCTTCCCGTCCCGCCACCGGCCGCGCCGTCGTAGATGCGGTTGTCGCGGATGATGGTGTTCTGCGCGCGGCTCTTGATCTGATGGCCGACGGAGGCGTCGTGGAAGTAGCTGTCCGTGATGGTCAGCGTCTGGATGTCGTTGACGTAGATGTTGTGGGTGTAGCCATCGCCGATGCCGTTGTTGGCGAATTCCGAGCCCGTGATGGTGATCGAGCCGTTCGCGGATGAGTTCGCGAGCAGCCCGTCCTGGTTGTCGTGGAAATAGGAGTTCACGATGGTCAGGTTGCCGCTCTCGTAGCGGATGCCCGCGCCATTTCCATCCGGTACGGACGCGCCCGAGAAGGACATGTTCTCGATGCGCACATCGGTGTTGGTGACGAAGATCCCCTTGCCGTTCGAGGGCTGCGTGGTGGCGACGATATTCGCCATGCCGCCCACGCCAACGATGGTGATCTTCGTGTTTATCGTGGCGAAATCGTTATAATATGTACCTGCCTGGACCGCGATCGTGTCCCCATCGCGAGACGCCGCAATGGCGGCGGATATGGTGTTGTATTGCTGGCCGGAGCCGACAGTCAAAGTGGCCAAGGTATTGCCCCCTTTTTCAAGTCACAGAGCGAAAGGCATGTTTGTTCCCAAATGGAAATACATGCCTTGGCACTCTATGATTTTGTCGAATCACATCGTGTGCTTCGCGATGCTGAGACAACCGCCAATTGTGGCGACGGCGGGGCGGATACATTGCGGAACCGAGATTTTAGGGGCAGGTAATATTGCCGTGCCGGGGGCCGCATGCCTGCCTTCCGCGCCGGGCCTGCGCACGGGCGGGAACACGGCAACACGTTGCGAAAGGCCGGGTTCAGGGCGGCCCGGGGCGGCAGGGGCAGGGCGCGGGGCCCGGGTGTCACCGGGCAGCACAACCACAGCGTGTCCCCTGCTTCAATAAGGTGTGAAAGCGGCGGGAGGGCCCCGGCTGGCGTCGTCGCGGTGCGGCTCAGCAGGCGCGCACGTAGTAGCCGTCGCCATTGTGGAAGGCGATCGCGCTGTAGCCGCGGCGTCGCGCCTCGGCCGCGACCTCATTGGCGCGGCGAAGCGTGGCGAAGGGACCGGCAATCTGGCAGCGGACCTGGAAGGAGGTTTCCTCCGCCGGCAGCCGAAGATCCCTGGCCGTGCCGGCGATGGGGCTCGCCGCGGCCGTCTGCATGGCGGCACCGAGGGTCAGGATCAGGGCGGCAGTCGAGGGGCGCCAGGGCGCCATGAAGCGCAGCATGATGGCCTCCGTCGGTTTACCGCGGCCATCGGATCCGCTCATCGCCCGGCAAGGGGCAGTCCGGGAGAGTGCGGAGCCAAGTCCGCCGTATCGTCAGGCTGCCACGGGTCCGGGGTTGGCCGCTGTGCAGCGCATCACAGCGTCAATCCCCGCGCAGCGTGCCCGTCACGGCGCGGCTGCCATAGTAGCGCATCGCCCCCGGATGCCAGGGCAGCACGGTGTTGTGCACGAAATTCGCCGGCGCCGTTGCCGCCGCGGCGGGATGGGCCTCGATCAGCGCGGCCTGGTTGGCGAAGACGTCGCGCACGATCTCGAAGGCGAGACTCGCCGGCAGATCGCGCCGCGCCACCGCGAGGTTATACAGCCCGACCGTCGCATAGGGCCGGTTTAGCGAGGGATAGATCCCCGCCGGGATGGTGGTCGCGCCGAGCTCCGGCGCGGCGAGGCGGGCCTGCGTCACCTGGGACGGCGTGAAGGGCAGGAAGCGAATGGCGCGCCGCGCCTCGAGCGCCGCGATGGCGGGGAAAGGCACGCCCGAGGCCACGGCGATGGCATCGACCTCGCCGGCGGCGAAGCGTTCGGCGAGCGCGTCCCAGCTTCCATGCACCGGGCGGATCTCGGCCCCGATCGCGGCGAAGATGCGCGGGGCGTAGTCGGCGCCGGTGCCACCCTGCGGGCCGACGGCCACGCTGCGCCCGGCGAGCTGTGCGAGGTCGATCACCGGCGAATCCCGCCGCACCACGATGTGGAGCGGCGTGTCGAACATGGTGAAGAGGGCGAGTGCGGTGGTGCCGCGTGCCTCCTGTATCGCGCCGGTGGTGACGAAAGCGACCCGCACGGCATTCTCGGCCAGCAGGCGCAGGTTCTCGGCCGGCCCGCTGGTCTCTCGGATATTGACCGCGATGCCGAGCTCGCGCGTCAGCAGCCGGGCGAGGCCGAGGCCATAGGCATGATACGCGCCGCCCGGCGACGCCGTGCCGATGGCGATCGCCCGCGGCCATTCGGGGTCCTGCGC
>Ga0075012_10004351_pt1 | contig 13200 bp, 12 predicted proteins | sample All_14_2_FD_71474 | JGI IMG/M metagenome (GOLD analysis project Ga0075012, IMG submission 71474) | Freshwater microbial communities in response to fracking from Pennsylvania, USA - Allegheny Zone_MetaG_DW_15 | ecosystem: Environmental > Aquatic > Deep subsurface > Groundwater > Drilled... | reverse complement strand
CGTAATCATTTCTGTGATTCTTGGGTCACTCCAAGTAAAAGCAAATGTAGATGCTTATAACCAGTCTGTTGACTTTCTAAAATCCATCGGGAAAACAGAGTTGCCAGAAGCCCCGAATTTGAACCCGCTTTCCGCACTTAAAAGCTATGTCAATTACATCGGCATTCTCGGAGCTCTCATTGCGATTGTCCAAGGGAACTTAGCTATCGCAAAGGACAAAAGAAATGGAACAATGTCGCTTATTCTGACTAGGAACATATATAGAGACCAATATCTGAGCGCGAAGCTTGTCGGCAATATGGTTCTTTTGCTGATTTTGTCCGTTTCAATTTTTCTAGTCACGTTGCTGTCCATGCTGCTAATAAGCCGTGCATCGATCACTGGTGACGATATCGCAAGAATGGGAATATTCTGCATGATATCGTTCCTCTATATGGCTTTCTTTTTAATTATATCCTTGTTTATGGCAGTGATCTCTCGAAGCACGAAACGGGCGCTGCTGATTACGATGGTTGTATGGTTGATCATTTCTTTCATTCTGCCTCAGGTAGGCGACACGATGGATTTGGATAATCAGCTCCCAGGAGGATTCTTTTCATCGATGGGGATGAGCAAGGAAGAAACCCAAAAAGTGCTTGATAAGTTCAGCATGTATGAAACGATACGAGATGGGATTGAGGAGTTGTCTCCAACAAAACACTACGAACGCGCGAGTTTTGCTCTCCTGAATGTGAAGCCTGGGTTTGAGAGCAACACTGCATTGGAGGTTTCCGCAATCAAATGGTTTGACATCGCCGCAATTTTTGCGCCAAGTATTTTGCTTTGGCTGGGTGCGTTCATGGTTTTTTTGAAAAGAGAAGATATTAATGAAATACAAGGAGGATATTAATATGTTAAAAGAAAAGTTGAAAAGAATCTGGTTTGTAATGGTGCTAAGTGTATTTTTCCTGAGCGGATGTGCGGTGGCAACTACTACACCATCAACAGCATCACAAACGACAGCATCACAAACGACAGCAGAGCCAACCGTCATATCTGTACAGACGGATAATTCGGGTACGACGGAAAATATTACACCGTCTCCTAAGCCGAGTGAGACGCTGAACGTTACTGCTGATGATCAAGATGGCGATGGTATTCCGGACGTTGTCGAAAAGACATATGGCACAAATCCGTACGCAGCTGACACTGACGGTGACGGCGTGTACGATAAAACGGATGAGAAGCCGGTATTTGCAGAGAATCCGATTTATGAGACTTCAACTACGCCGCTACCGATTACGATTACAGATGCACGCGTCGAGGACAACGCTACGGCAGATCACCTTGAAATTACATTGAAGAATACCGGCAGTTCCGATTTGAGCGGGTTCGATGTCTATTTTACGATTACGGATCATGTTACAGGTGTTGCTGAAGCGTATTACGTTGTGCTTGCCGGATTGACGATTCCCGCAGGCGCCAGTGCAACGTTACACTTTGATAATGACGCGACGCAGGCAAATCACTATTACGGTAACATGAATGGTCTTTATGGAACTTCCGCAAATGGATTGACGTTCAATGTGCAGCTTCATGTGGGCGGGTATCAACCGATCAGCTTCACCGTTGAAAAGGAGCAAGGTACCGCCGAGGTGGCGGATTAAGGTTGTTTGTCGTACGGCGCTAGTATGATTTTTAAGGACTTCTTATTGATTTGATGCGGAACAAAATGTAAGGAAGCGTTTGAGCCCTCACTCGGCAGACATGCTGAGAGAGGGCTCAATACATTGAAAATTGCCTAACGCCATGCGGAATTATTCTTCATTGCTGAGAACCTATTTCGAAGGATATTGTCGGCTGATGATTCTACCGAAATCATTGGTAAGGTTTTGTACTTTATGATTCAATAGCAAATCGAATTTAACGTAATGAAAAGGATTCCAAACCAGCATTCTAATTGGGATACCGGTTTGTTTAAATCCATTTGTATTGGTGATATAGTCAGTTTTATTTATTGCGAATAGTGGACAGCTGAGGTAGCAGCTTAGAATTAACGGGACAGATAATATAGTCAAATAAATTCAAATAGCTGTATGTGCAACAATGTGTAGAGGGCATAATAGAGAGCCCTCAATCAATAGTTATACTGATTGAGGGCTTCAATACGTGTACTAGGATGCTTGGTGGCTTGGGGGGTTAACCTTCGTAATCGCCATCCTGCTCCGGAAGGATATTTCCGTTTGCGCCATCAATCTTGACTTCGATCGATTTACCAGATTTTGTGCCGACCAATCCATAAACAGTGGTACCGTTTTCATTCTCCAGACCATCGCTTACGAAGGTGTATCCTGCGTATGCCTTTTCCGCAATAGCGAGTGCTTCGGATTCGGTGATTTTCGCTGTTCCGACGAGAGCGGCGTCTTCAGTCGCCTCATCTGCTGAATCTTCGGGTTCTTCGGCTTCTTCAGGTTCTTCGACGTCATTGACCTCTTCGACTTCTGAAGCATCGGCAGTTTCTTGTGACTGTTCTGCGACAGCATCTTTGGCGTAGACAGATGCAGGCAGAATGCTTTCCACCTCAGACGCATTGGGAACTGCTGCTTTTGTGTCAGGTGACACAGCGAGCGCTGCACCGGTGATGCCAAGGCTTAGTATCACGACCAAAACCAAGGCAAGCCAGAATTTGTTTGCTTTGTTTTTCTTAGACATTGTATTACTCCTTTTCTATCATTTCGGGAATTCCCGTAACTTGATTATCCAGTAAAGGAATTAGATGGCAATTAAGCTTTGATTAGAACTTTTTCATAAACTCGCATATCGCTCATTTGAAAGCTATAATGGAAATGAAGTTAACTCAGGAGGTGATAGTACTGTGCGCGTATTACTTGTCGAAGATAATGGACCACTGCAGAGAATTATCGAAAAAAGACTGTCAGAAGAAGGATATAGCACAGATTCTAGTTCCGATGGCGACGAGGGCGCGGGTTTTGCATGCGCATATGATTATGATTTAGCCATTCTAGATATTATGTTACCCAAGGTGAGCGGACTCGAAATACTCAAAATGATTAAAAAAAGAAATCCTTTAACGCCAGTATTATTATTGACAGCCAAAGATTCTGTTGTCGATAAAGTTGCAGGTCTGGATGCGGGCGCGGATGATTATCTTGTGAAGCCGTTTGCTTTTGATGAATTGCTGGCACGAGTTCGCGCTCTGATGAGAAGACAGACTGATGTAGAAGGCAGTAGTCTATCAATTGCAGACCTGACAATGGACTTATTGGCGCGAAAAGTTCAGCGCGGTTCAAAGGAAATCACGCTAACCGTAAAGGAGTTTGCGTTGCTGGAATATATGCTTCGAAATAAACAAAGAATACTGACGCGCAGCCAAATTGCGGATCATGTCTGGAATTACTCGTTTGATTCGGGAACAAATATTGTAGACGTATACATTCGATATCTACGCAGAAAAATCGATAGTGATGAATCGCAAAAGTTAATTCACACAATCCGCGGTGTTGGATATATTCTCAAGGAGGAAGCATGAAAAATCTCTCGCTTCGCTTAAAAATGACAATTTGGTATTCTGTTTCTTTATTGATTGTCATGAGCCTTATGTATACGACAATCCATTTCGTGCTTCATGAAACAATGATGAAGAATGCGGAAAGCATTGTTAAAGCATACAGCGCGCAGGCATCGTCCTATATTGAAGCAGAGAATGGCACTGTTAAGCTTGACGAGAACATGCTGGAGACAAAAGAGGAAATCTTTTTCAACATCTACGATAGTGCAAACAAAGCTGCGTACACCAATGGTGTTCCAGACGCGTTAAGTGATATTGCGCCGAATTTTGACAAAACTCGGGTCATAACGATAGAGGGAATGAATTGGATCCTTTATGATCAGAAATTCGAGGAAGATGACGTTTCTATTGGATGGATTCGTTCGGTTAAATCACTGAACTATATCGATGAAACATTAAAAAATCTACTCTTCATATTCCTATGTTTATGCCCTGTGTTTTTAGCCATCACATTGCTAATAGGATATTTTCTCGTGCGTAGAACACTTCAGCCTATTGACAAAATTACTACGACCGCCCGGATGATTGGCAGGGGAGATTTATCAAAACGACTAAATATGACGGATACAGGTGATGAAATCGGACGATTAGGCGCTACATTCGACGAGATGATTGAAAGACTTGACACTGCGTTTCAAGCTGAACAGCAGTTTGCGGCTGATGCGTCTCATGAGTTAAGAACACCGGTTACTGTGATTTCCGCCTATGCTGAAAACGCTTTAAGCGATGATACAACGACAGATGAATATACTCGCGCGATGGAAATAATATTCAAAGAAAGCCGAAAGATGAGCGCGACGATATCAAGTCTATTGATGTTGACCAGAGGCGATCAACATAAGTATCAGCCGAATCTAGAATGGATTGATCTTGGGCAACTTGTTGATGATGTATCGGACGAGATGGAAACACCTGCAGAGCAAAAGGGTGTATCTATTTCTGTATTGCCGCACTCCTCTCAGTATATGATGCTTGATCAGACTCTGATTACAAATCTGCTATTGAATATATTAGAAAACGCAGTCAAATATAGCAATTCCGGAGGAGAAATCAAGGTTTCGCTTTCTAAGGAGAATGCTTGTGTTGTTTTAAAGATACAGGATAACGGGATAGGAATTTCGAAAGAAGATCTTCCTAAAGTTTTTAACAGATTTTTTCGCGCCGAACATACCGGTGAGAAAGAGGGGACTGGTCTTGGCCTTGCTATTGCAAAGTGGATTGTTGATTTGCACCAAGGTGAAATCAGTATCGACAGTACATTGTCCGTCGGGACAACAGTGATGGTTAACTTGCCAATTCGTTAAGCGAATTTTCAAGACTCAATATTATCCCTGAATAGTAAGTTCAGATTTTTGCCGGGAAAGAATCAAGAATAACGTGAGGAACTGAAAGTACAACTGAATTATCATCAGGTGCTCATTTTCAACTTTTATAATCCATTTTAACCGAATGGCAATCAAGTTCAGCGAAGGAGAAAGACGAAAACGTCAAGCAAGAACAGATAGTAAAATAGCTGCGGAATAACCAGTAAAGATTTTCGTATGAAGCATATCAAGACAGCGCCTCTTCTGAATAAGATGAGGCGCTGTCTCGTTGTATTAACAATACGTATGAATGAATTGGATTTTTATAATTGAATGGGTACACCATTCAGTTCAGAATTTATTAGTTACAGGATTTCAGGAACTCTACCGATTATGCATATGCCAAAAAACATGAAACGGATACTGTTGAATAGGGTAAGTTTTTAAAATCTCTTTTACAAAGGGATACTACATTATCTTCTAGTTCAGTTAAGTTCAAACAATCCAAAACGCCGATAATAATCCATCAAAAATGTTCGACCGGCAACCGGATCGAAAATCTACTCCCTTTGTCTGGCGTGGATTCTAGCTCGATATTACCACCGATCTTGCGCAAATTTTCTTTTGCGATATAGAGACCAATTCCTTCGCCGGCTGTGTTAAGAGAGTTGTTCCCGCGAAAATACGCATCGAATATACGCGATTGATCATCCTGTGCAATTCCAATACCCGTGTCTTGAACAGTGATCACGAGTTCCGTTCCGACCAGCTGATACGATAGGCTCACGGTTCCGCCGGACTCGGTAAATTTGTATGCGTTCGTCAGGAGATTATAGATTGCCTGACTAAGCTGATAAGGATCGGTCTGCACCACGATTTTTTGGTGGCTTAACACCTGTAAGTCGAGCGTTTTTTTCTCGAACTGCGCCCTGAGTCCTGCTACAATTTGGCGGATTAAGCCGGATATTTCGACCGTTTTGAGATGAATTTGGTCGATCTCTTGACCGGCGTCAATCAGGCCGCTCATATTGGTAATGATCGACGTGAGATTTTCGATCTGCGTTTCGCAGGTTTTCACCTCGTCCGGCGAAAATTCGATGATACCATCCTGAAAACCTTCCAAATGCGTGCGCAGTATAGTGAGCGGTGTTCTGGTTTGATGTACGAGCTCATCGATGAGTTTTTTCCGGCTGGTTTGTTTGAGCATCAACCGGGACTGGAGTGTTTCAAGACTCTGCTGAATGGTCTTAATCTCCAGCACATGCGATTGCGGTGTGCGGCTCTCTCGCCCAAGATCGATATCGACTGCTTGTTGTGCGGTCAACATCAGGTCTTTGCTCATGCGCTTGCTGATGAAATATCCGAGTATAAAGGTCAACACAAATACGATACCGAAAGATAGAAGGCTATTTGTGACAAGTGATAATAAAAACATGCGTGTTCCAAGCGACTCGCCGATAGAACTGTATCGTGTGATCATCAGCTTTCCAATCAAAGTGCCGTCTTTCTCAATATCGATCGAGTCGACTTCTTCAGAAGTACTGCTTAGCATCCGATTGGCCATGCCATTGCGCATCATACCCATCGTTTGGTGATTGCCGGCACTTATGTCCGCAATAAGCGTACCATCAACGCGATACAGCCGGATACGGGTGATCGGATCGCTTAGGTGCGAAGCAAGCTGCATATTCAATTGTTGGGTAGTGTAATCGTTGGATGAGAGCGCTTCGGTCGAGAATTCTACGACCTGAGAAACGTGACTCTTATAATTCTCCGTCGAATAATCGATGAAATATCGATTGATGCGAAAGCCTAATACGAGAGAATTGACAATGACCGACAACGCGACTGAAACGACCAAAACGAGCATCCATTGCCGCTTGATTGTCATTGATTTTTCCCTCCAAACTGATATCCTGCACCATATTTCGTAAGCAAGATCTGCGGATGACGCGGGTCTTTCTCAATTTTTTGGCGGATTTTCTTGATATGACTGTCGATATTTCGATCATAACCCTCATAGTCGTCGCCATATGCCTGCTCGATGAGTTGTTCGCGGGACATAACATGCCCCTGATTCCGAAACATGGCATGCAAAAGCTGATACTCCGCCGTAGTCACGGGGATCTCCGCTTCGTCGCAATACAGCGTCATACTGCCGGTATGCAGGCTCAGATTAAGATAACGATAGACGATTTCGTCCGAATCATGATAGATACGTGAAATTAGCCTGCGGATGCGAAGCATGAGCTCATTTGCACTGAAGGGCTTTACCACATAGTCGTCAACGCCCGTGCGAAAACCACGCACGCGGTCTACTTCGCCCTGCCGCGCGGTGAGCATAATAACGGGAAGTTCGGAAACGGTTCGAATCTCTTTGAGCACTTCAAAACCGTCGATACCAGGCATCATGACATCCAAAAGGACGAGGTGGACGGCGTTATTATTGAAGAGTTCCAGCGCTTCGAATCCATCGCTTGCGGTCAGAACCGTGTATCCTTCTTTCAAAAGATACTTCTCAAGGATCGTTCTGATGTCCGCCTGGTCCTCAACAACTAATATCTGATAACGCACCGTTCCACCTCGCCTGTTTGTGTGTTTCTTCAGCGGTTATTTACCGATGACATCCTTCATCTTTGTGTATTCTTCTTCCGTCAGCTCGCCTTTGATATAGCGAAGCTTCAGGGCTTCCGCGGTGCTATCATTCGCACCATGATGCTTTTTTCTGGCGATCAGGACGATGATTACGACTAGCGCCGCCACAAAGACGCCTGCAAGCGCAACCCATACGCCGGGGTGCATATAGCCGAACCCTCGACAGAAACTACCCAAACCACCGAAACCTCTAGTTAACATCATTGTAACATACCTCCTTAATTATTGATGACTTTCTGCATCTTTTTGTATTCTTCTTCCGTGATTTCCCCGTTGATGAATCGCTTTGTCAGGATATCTTCGGGGCTCTCGCTGGACTTGTGCCAATCGCTGAACCGTTTGCCGGGCTTTGCCACCAGCGCGTAAATGACTAAGCCAATGAGTATAAGCCAAATGAACATCATAAAACGTTACCGCCTTTCTATATTAGTTCCAGTTGTAACCGCGCATCATGCCGTGACCATAGTAACCACTGTCTGAATCGGTGCTGTCGTTCTGGTCATAAAAACCACGCATCATGCCGCGACCAAAGTAATCGCCGCCTGAAATGGTGTTGTTGTTCAGGCCAATGCAACCGTTCATCATGCCATAACCATAGCTACCACCGTTTTCAGCGTGGTAGGCTGCCATTAGATCAAGCTGCTGCAACTCTTGCTGTGCTTGCTCCGCAGTCAATAGACCATCTTGAACCATCTTGTTGATCGTTTCTTTTCTAAGATCGATCATTTTCTGATGGGACTCGTCCAGATCCGCCTGTTGCTGCTGCGTCAATTCCTGTCGATTCGTAGAACCGTTGTAGTATGCGCGAACGTCCGAACGTGCTGGCGAGTTAACGACCAACGCATATGCGGTGACGGGCACGAGTGCCAGAACAACGATTGCGATGATAAGTAATGCCTTTCTCATGGGGTACCTCCTTTTCTTAGATGTATTCTGTATCCTCAAGATACGGCTTGATTGTGGTTGAATTATGATCGGGTGCGCATTCAGTAGCGAATGTCAAAAAAGCTCACGTTCTTAATAAGAGTGAAATCGGAGATAATCCGTCTTGCTTGAAAACGTAGATAGCGTTCAAACAACGCTGTTGGACGGTTTATTAAAAGAGAAGACCATAGCGACTAAAATACCCACTTGGAACGGCTACAATAAACAGTATTGTAAGACAAGAAAATCTCGCATTGAACTTTCATGATATGGATTGTGAGATGAACATTAACGTGTCATTCATTCCAATCAAATTCCAGACTCATATAAATCAACGATAGTGGCCGATTAGTGCTGGGATTTGTCTCGGGTTTAAACGTACAAATGCGATATGTGGCTAGGAAGAAGCCAAAGACGTCAAACGTGGAAAATGTGCGGGAATCATGCTTTTAAGCCCTCCACAAGGAGGACTTCTAGTTCAACTACATTTAGTAAGTATGGAATCTTGTCTTTAACGGCGGTCAAGCGAAATGCACGATAGTGTAAAGGCTTCCAACGAGTTGTTGTGAAAGAGCCGTGAAATTCAGTTACTTTTCCTCTAGGGCTGGCCTTAATATACACATAAAATATCCCGCAAGCTCTTCGGGCGTCTGCTCGAGATTATTTGAGATCCACCACTGCACCATACCCACAAATGCGCTGGCGATATGGTTGACTAGAAAAGACTCTGGCATGTTCTGATGTAAAAGCGTGTCACCTGTAAGCAGATACCCGCGGATCATAACACTCAAATATTCCCTAAAAAAACGCAGAAAGAGCTCATTGCTCTCGTATGACAACATTGCAATGATATTCTTTTTTTCATCTCGCAGATGATAAAGAATGTGCGTGATTATTGCTTCCGCGTTTCCCTCGGCGGATGAAAAATCGTGCGAAAGTTCCGCGCTTAGCGTTTCAGACACAACATGTTCGAATAGATCCGTGCACATTTCTTTCAGCAAATCGTCTTTTGTCTCAAAGTGAGCATAAAATGTACTGCGCCCAACGTTTGCCTCATCTATGATATCTTGTACCGTAATTTGAGCGTAACTTCGCTTAGCAAGCAGTGAACCAAATGAGGCAAATATCGCGTCTTTGGTTCGTTTCTGACGACGATCCATTCGTAGCCTCCTTAATAGACAAATCATTAGATATGTCTCATATCGAACAAGTGGTTCAAACTGATTATTGTTCTCTTCTAAATTGCTCGTTATTATGAATCCAGTGTTCAGTATCGAACAAATTGTATTATATTTTCATGATTCATTCAAGGGCAAATATGGAGGCAACGACTATATGTTGAAAAGACTAAGCGATTTCTTATCTGGCTGGATAATGACCGTGGTATCGGGCGCGTTTTTAGCTGCCAGTCTGGTTCTTTTGTTGACAGGCACGAAACTTGTCGTTGATCCGGCGTGGGTAACGGTGATTATTTCCGGTTACCCACTCGTGTATCTGGCAATTTCACGACTCATCAGGCAGGGCTGGATATCCTCTGCCTTGCTGATTACAATCGCGATGATAGCTTCGATCATTATTGGGGAGCTGTTTGCTGCGGGAGAAGTAGCCTTTATTATGGCTATTGGTGCCTTGTTGGAGGATTTGACCGTAGAGAAGGCTAAAAAAGGTATTCACAACCTGATGCGACTAACACCACGTCAAGCTCGGCGCTTAATCAGCGGAACGGAAGAATTCGTGGCAATTGAAGAAGTACGCATAGGTGACCAATTGCGTGTTTTGCCGGGAGAATTGATTCCTACGGATGGAGTCGTGCTAAACGGTAACACATCGGTCGACCAATCAGTAATGACTGGGGAGTCTCTGCCGGTTGATAAAGGGGTAGACGATCTAGTCTTTTGCGGCACAATGAATTGCTTTGGCAGTGTTGATATCAAAACGACGCAACTGAGCAAGGATTCCTCACTTCAGAAAATGATCGACATGGTGGCCGAAGCGGAAAATAAAAAAGCGCCTATGCAGCGCATTGTAGACAAATGGGCGACTTGGCTTGTACCCATTGCACTCTTCATTGCTGTGATTGCTTATGTCATCACCAAAGATGTAGTTCGTGCGGTAACGGTGCTTGTTGTCTTTTGCCCCTGCGCGCTTGCGCTGGCGACACCAACTTCCATTATCGCGGCAATTGGGCAGGCAACAAAACACGGTGTTATCATTAAATCTGGCGAAGCCTTGGAGAACATGGGAAAAGCGGATACGGTTGCTTTTGACAAAACAGGTACTTTAACAAAAGGCGACCTCACTGTTAGTGATGTAATTTCACATATAGGCGAACTATCGAAAGATGAATTGCTTCAATTGGCAGCCGCCGCAGAAGCAAGAAGCGAGCATCCACTTGGTAAGGCGATCCTATCCCAAGCCAAACGCGACGGGGAATCTCTTGCAGACAGCGAAGACTTCACAATGATTCCAGGGAAGGGCGTCATGGCAAAGGTGAATGCCGAGATTGTGCTTTGTGGTAGCAGCGCTTTTTTGAATGAAAATGGGATTACCATTACGAATCAGGCGTTGACAGAAATAGAAACACTCCAGGGACAGGGGAAGGCAGTTATATTAGTTGCAAAGGCAGAACAATTTGCCGGGATAATCGCTTTGTCAGATACGCTACGCCCAGCTGTGAAGGATATGATCCATCAGCTATCAATCATGGGAGTAAAGACCGTCCTGCTTACTGGGGACAATGCCAGAACTGCTGCTTACATTTCTAAGGAAGTGGGTATCACAGAAGTAATGGCGGATCTCTTGCCGGGGGACAAGGTTTCGGCTGTTGTCGCGCTGCAAGCACAAGGGCGGAAAATTTGTATGATCGGCGATGGTGTAAATGATGCGCCCGCCCTTAAAACCGCAAATGTCAGTGTAGCGATGGGCGGCATGGGCAGCGATATTGCTATTGAAGCGGCTGATATCGCACTCATGGGTGATGATATCAAGAAAATTCCGTATCTGAAACGTTTGTCGAATACCACATTAAAAACCATCAAAATTAATATTACCGTATCAATGTGTATCAATTTCATAGCGGTCACGCTATCCGTGCTCGGATTGCTAAACCCCGTCTCAGGCGCGTTGGTACACAATGTAGGCTCAGTATTGGTAGTGCTCAATGCTGCAATGTTATATCAGAGAAAAATGTAAATAGCGAATTCATGAAAAAGGATATGCCATTAGATGAATGGCATATCCTTTTTTGATTATCTGTTACTCAGCGTTTCTTCTATATATAAGCTAAACTCAGATGACACACCCGGTGTGCTTTTTACCAATACTTCAATACCATGTCGATCGGCAATTTGTTTGGCAATTGAAAGTCCCAACCCGGTACCATCGTTGTGAACATCTCCGCTTCCGATATAGAAGCTCTCAAAGATGCGAGGTAGGTCTTCCGCGCTGATCCCGCTACCGGTATCAGTAATCGAGATAACGAATCGATCCTGCTGTTGATCGGCTGAAATATTAACCTGACCACCCGGCAAAGTGAATTTGATCGCATTGTCCAGTATGGTGATAAACATTTGACGCAACCGGCCGTAATCGCCCAGAACCATGCAGGATGAGAGCTCAATATTAGAAATCAGTGTAACATTCTTAGTTTCACCAAGTTTTCGTACACCGCGTACCGCATCCTTCAAAGCTTCAACGACATCAACAGGTGTTTTATCAATTGAGTAATTCAAATTCTGCAGTCGTGATAACTCAAGAAGGTCGTTGACCATCCGCTGGAGATGCATACACTCACGAAGCATTTCCTCATGATATTCCGCTACTTTGTCAGGTTCCGTGACGACTTGATCACGAAGAGCCTCGATAGAACCGCGTAACACCATGACGGGGGTCCTGAGCTCATGGGATACATTTGCGATATAATCCCGCCGCATCTGTTCAAGGGCGGCACTTTCCTTAGAGGCAATATCTAACTTATCCGCGAGTACATCGATATGCGCGGCCAAAGAACCAATCTCGTCTTGTTGTGCTACTCCAGTATGAGCGGAATAGTCTCCGCCTGCCAAGAGATTGGTGGTTAATTCCATCTTTTGAAGGGGCTGGACGAATTTCCTGGATAGTAATAATGACAATACCAGCGCCATAACCATAGCGCCCCCAAAACAGCCAAGCATGATAAAAATTCCGGATCGGGAAGCATCAGCCAGCTCTTGAATATGTGAATGCAGCAATACCGCGGCAACAACATTACCGCTTGCATCATACACGGGTGCGCCTGTTGTGATCGACGGACTGCTTAAAAAGACGGAAAACTCCTGGTTGCTGACTGTCTGTCCATCAAAAACCTTGTCTACAAGATTAAGCGCCTCCGCATGCAGTTCGTGATAAGCGATATGGCCGGAATCAACAGTTATGGTTTTAGAGTTTCTATCAACAATCCAGACGTTGCCGGTAATAACTTGGCTGATTATGTGTAAGTACTCATCAAAATGCATTTCGCTGTCGGTTGCTGTGTCCTGCGTGGGTAACGCTGAATCGCCGATATAGTCGCTGACAGCGCATGCAATGGCCTCGGCCTGTTTTTCCAGATCATCTCGGAAAACTTTTGCGGAGTGGTCGGTAAAGAGCGGTAAAAATAGTCCGCCAGATAGCAGCTCAAATAGGATGATAACCGCCATGAAGTTCAGCGTCAGCCGCCATACAATTTTATTCTTCATGACGCACTACCTCAAATTTGTAGCCAGTACCCCA
>Ga0075012_10004349_pt1 | contig 13205 bp, 17 predicted proteins | sample All_14_2_FD_71474 | JGI IMG/M metagenome (GOLD analysis project Ga0075012, IMG submission 71474) | Freshwater microbial communities in response to fracking from Pennsylvania, USA - Allegheny Zone_MetaG_DW_15 | ecosystem: Environmental > Aquatic > Deep subsurface > Groundwater > Drilled... | reverse complement strand
CTGGCGGATGAGCCGACCGGCAACCTCGACCATGACCTCAGCATGAAACTGATGCATCTGTTCCGTTCGCTGAACAAAGTAGGCACCACCATTGTATTCGCTACGCACGATGCCGCACTGATGGAAGCGTTCGATTATCCCACCCTATACCTGCGCGAAGGGCAGCTGCACCGCAGCCGCCGCTAAGGTGCCTCGCGCTCGAGCTGGGCGGTGCGCGTGTTCACCACATGCTGAAGCTGTACCAGCCATGGCGCCACCGGCTCCACGAACACTGGCTGCGGCGGTAGGAATTCCAGTATTGCTGTACCCGGAAACTTCTTTACGCTGTGTTTGGGCCAGAACAGCCCCCCATTCAGTGCTGCGGGCGTCACGCACAGGCCCAACGCCTGACTCAAGCGCGCAACACCGGCATGGAACGGCAATGCTTCGCCGGGCGGCACGCGCGTACCTTCCGGGAAAATAACAATCGTACGCCCCTGCGCCGCCAGCAACTTCCCCTGCTCCAGCATACTGCGCATGGCTACGCGCCCTGCTTTGCGATCAATCGCGATCTGCCCGCTGCGCCAGAGATACCATCCGAAGACAGGAATCAGATAGAGCTGCTTTTTCAGCACGAATGCCGGATTCTTAAGCGTGCGCCACAGCACCAGCGTGTCCCACGCCGATTGGTGCTTGCACGCTACGAGCGCACCGCCCACCGGCTTATATTCCACCCCGCGCACCTGCGTGCGCACCCCACAACTGATACGCAACCAGAAAAGCGTGAGGGTCGTCCATGCATGCGCCACGCGCCATGTCGCGCGTTGCGAGAGCAGTACCGGCAACGCCACTGCGCCAAGCAGTGCGGTCATCGCCACCCAGCCCACGAAAAAGATAGCCGTGCGCAGGCTTGCCATCATCGCAGGTGTTTCAGCACCGGGCGAGCCAGCACCGCAAGGTATTTGTGGAATTCACTTAGCACCAGTTCGCGTGAGGTTTCATGCTTCCACCACTGGTCGCGGCGGAACCCATCGGGCGACACGGCATCGGGTACGATCTCAACGTTTGGTAGTACTGCACGCATTTCGGCAAGGCTGCGTGGCATGTGGTAATCCGCCGTGATAAGTCGCACGGAGCGGATGTTGCGCGCCCGCACGAATTCGGCGGTTTCACGCGCATTGCTGCGGGTGGTGAGTGCAACATAATCAAAGAACACGCTGGCTTTGCGCGCGCGAATGGCCGCGCGCGTGGATTCATTCGCATGCTCACGCAGCATTTCCTCCACGGTCACATTCTTGCCCACCCCACTAATGAGCAACACCGGCGCCGCCCCTTCGGCCAGCATGGTGAATCCGCGCTCGACCCGCGCGCTGCCGCCGGTGAGTACGATGATCGCATCGGTTTTCACGGTGGCGGGCATCGGTTTGCTTGGCAAACTATGCACGAACACGGCCAGCCCGAGCACCCAGCCAACCATAATCGAGAAGATGATGAAACTCAGCATACGCATGCACGAATGCTATCACGCCCAGTTTCAAGCGCCAGCATAATGCGCGAGGATGTGGGTGACCGCGGCATCAAGGTCATCCACCACGGTGACGGGCTGGATTTCGGCTGGCAGCCCCTGTGCCTCAGTGTGGGCACCTTTGCCCGTGCGCACGAGTATGCGCGGGCAACCCGCCGCGTGGGCCGCCTGCAGATCACGCAGCATGTCGCCTACCATGGGGGTGCGCGACGCGTCGGCTCCGAACTCCGCCAGTGCTTCCTGCAGCATGCCGGGCCCCGGCTTGCGGCGCGCCGTAGCCGCCTCGGGAATATCCGGCGCGTAATAAACGCGGTCGATGCGACCACCCGCTTGTTCTATACCCGCGCACATGTGCGCATGGATCGCGTCCAGCTCAGCCACACTTAGCTGGCCACGCCCCACGGCCGATTGGTTAGTGCACACGGCAATGCGGAAGCCAGCATTGGTAAGCCTCGCAATCGCGGAAACTGCACCGGGAAGGAATGCGAAATCCTGCACCCGCAGGATGCCAACCTTATCGTCGCGGTTGATGACACCATCACGGTCCAGCAGCACCAGCATGGTCAGTGCATATGCCGCAGCATGGACTGCACGGTAAGGCGGGTCGCTACAAAGGCAATCGCCGCAGTCACCGCCGGCAGCAGCAGGAAGGCAAACCCATGCCCCACCGCGAACGACACGGGCGGCAGGATCGGGCTTTCCCAGCGGTGCGAAAGCACCACCCAGCTAGTGAACACCAACGCCGCAAACAGCGAACCGACCAGTGCACCACGGGCTGCGAGCGCTGCATTGTTCCACTGGAACTGGCGCAAGATATATTCATCGGTCGCGCCAAACATGTGCAGCAAGGACACTGCTTTGAAATGCAGTTTCAGGTTTGTACGTGCCACCAGCACGATCATACCCATCACGCAGGCGATCAGCAGACCCGCGACCAGCACCACCAGCCCCTGCAGCAACGTGGTTGCGCGGTTCATCTGGCTGACCCATGGGCCGCGATCCTCCAGCGAAATGCGCTTATCCACCGCCTTTAGGCTGGTGCGCAGGGTTTTCACGTCCACCGCGGTTTTGCCATCCACTACTTTGGTGGAAACATCCACCATCATCGGAACGGGCAAATCATCGAGCGAGAAATCATCGCCCATCCACGGTTTTAATAGCGCTTCCATCGCTTCTTCGCTGAGTACGTCCACCTGCGTCACGCCCGGTGTACGTCGCAACGTGCTGACGATGCGGTCCATTGACGCTTTTTCCGCAGCGACTTCTTTGGGTACTTCCACCTGCAATGTGCCAGTGATGGCCTGAGTGTTCGCGTTCACGCCATTATTCAACGAAACCGCCAGTGCCAGCAACAATGCCGCGAAGCCAATGAGGCATGCGATCATGGCGGGCAGCATGCGGTGCGCGTCATCCCGTGCAAAGGGAATGTCAGAGGCCAGCAAACGTTTCAACGATTCCATGCACGCAGCTTAGCAGGCAGCATGGAGTTGTAAAGGCTCGCTATTACGCTTGGGTGTTAAGTGCGCCGGTCGAATTGTTCGCCGTGGCCACGCTGACCATGGCCGGGCGCAGCAGGCGGTCATGAATGCTGTAACCTGCCGCCAGCACCTGCACCACCGTTCCAGCCTCCGCATCAGCCGATTCCACCTGTGCCACGGCCTGATGAAGGTTATGGTCGAATTTCTCGCCTACCGGGTTAATGCGTTTGATACCATGGCGCTCAAACACCTGTAGCAATTCTTGCAAAGTCATTTCCACACCGGTGGCAAGGCTTGCCACGGCCGGCTGGCTGGCGCGCAGCTCGGGCGAGATGGCATCGGTCGCGCGTTGCAGGTTCTCCAGCACATTCACCAGATCGCGCGCAAAGCTGCTCACGGCATATTTCGCAGAATCGGCCACTTCACGCTCGGCGCGGCGGCGCGTATTCTCGGCTTCCGCCAGCGCACGCAGCGCCTGGTCCTTCATGGCCGCAAGTTCGCTCTCCTTCTGGTCCAGCAGCGCCTGCAGGGCGCGCGCCATGGCCTCAGGCCCGGCTTCGGCTTCCGGTTGCGTTTCGGTTTGGGGCTGTTCGGGTTGCTCGATGTTCAATGGATCAGTCATAAGATTACCTTCTTTTAATGACCCTTATGTGCGTGCATCGGTATGATTTTTCAAGTGCCGAATGGCGTTGCAGTGATGGGAAATCCCGCTTACAGCTAACCCATCGCCCACAGGAGAGCTCATGTCCCGTTCATTTGACCGCGCCAACGACCAGTTGCGCCCCGTAAAACTTACCCCCGCAGCCTCGCGCCACGCGGAAGGTAGCTGCTTGGTCGAATTCGGGAACACCAAGGTGCTGTGCACCGCCAGCGTGGATGAAGGCGTACCCCACTTCCTGCGCAACACTGGCCGCGGCTGGATCACGGCGGAATATGGCATGCTGCCGCGTGCCACCAACAGCCGCAACCCGCGCGAAGCGGCGAAGGGCAAACAAAGCGGTCGCACGCAAGAGATCCAACGCCTCATCGGCCGTGCGCTGCGCACCAGTGTAGACCTTGAGAAGCTCGGCGAACGCCAGATTATTATCGATTGCGACGTGATCGAGGCCGATGGCGGCACGCGCACCGCCTCCATCACCGGAGGTTTTGTAGCACTTGCCCTCGCGCTGCAGACGCTGCAAAAACGTGGGCTGCTGAAGAAGAATCCGTTGATCGTGCCGGTTGCCGCCATTTCCTGCGGCATTGTGGATGGGCAGGCGCGCCTCGATCTTGATTACGAAGAGGATTCCCGCGCCGAGGTAGATGCCAACATCATCATGACGGCCGATGGGCAAATGGTGGAAGTGCAGGCCAGCGGCGAAGAAAGCACCTTCAGCGAAGCCCAGCTCAATGCCATGCTGGCCTATGGCAAGCTTGGCATTGCCGAACTGGTGAAACAGCAACAGATCGCCCTGGGAGTTTCTGCGTGAGCAACGCTGCGGATTCAGCGGTTCGCATTACCACGCCCATGGTGGTAGCCACGCATAATGCAGGCAAGTTGCGTGAGATCGCGGCACTACTCACGCCACTTGGGCTTAAGGTGGTGTCGGCCGGTTCGCTTAGCCTGCCCGAGCCGGTCGAGGATGGCGACACGTTCGAAGCCAATGCCGCCCTGAAAGCCCACGCGGCCGCACAAGGCAGTGGGTATACGGCGCTTTCCGACGATTCGGGCCTGTGCGTACCCGCGTTGGATAATGACCCCGGCATTTATTCGGCCCGCTGGGGTGGCGAGAAGAAGGATTTCAATCTCGCCATGCAGAAGGTGGATGACGCCTTGCGCGCACGCGGCATTGAAACCAACGGCACGCCCGCGTATTTTGTCTGTGTGTTGGCGCTGGCCGACCGCGATGGTCACTTGGTGCACATGCGCGGCGAGGTGCACGGCACGCTGTGCTATCCCCCCCGCGGCACCCTCGGGTTCGGCTACGACCCCATGTTCATTCCTGAAGGGTACACGCAAAGTTTTGGCGAAATCCCCGCGGAAGAAAAGCACGCCATGAGTCACCGTGCACGCGCTTTCGCCGCACTGGTGCACCACCTGAAACAGGAGCGCGCCGCATGACTGTTCGCCTACTCGCCCTTGCCGCCTCGTACCGGGCCGATTCGCTGAACCGCAAATTGCTGGCACTGGCAGTAACGGTTGCCAAGCAGCGCGGGGCGGAAGTAACCCTGCTGGATTATGCTGCGCTGGAAGCCCCGATCTATCGCGGCGAGACGCTGGTGGATGCCCTGCCCCAACCCATTAGCGATCTGAGCGCCGCATTGCGCACCCATCATGGGATTATGATCGCCTCACCGGAATATAACTGGTCCATGCCCGGCTCGCTGAAGAACATCATCGATTGGCTTTCAATCGACCCACAGGCACCGTTGAACCGTAAATCCGCCCTGCTGATGAGCGCCACGCCCAGCATGCGCAGCGGCATCAGCGGCTTGCTGCACCTGCGCACCACGCTGGATGTGCTGGGCATGTGGACGTATCCGCAGTTGGTGGGCATCGGCAAGGCCGAGGAACAATTACAGCCTGGGCGCCTTGCACGCGAGAGCGACCAGAACCATCTTGACTATTGCGTGACCGATTTCATCCGTACCACGAAGGCCATCCATGCGTAACCTAGTGCTTGCCTTGAGCCTGCTGTTCACTGCTCCAGCCTTTGCGCAGGAGGCAAGCGACATCCCGCCCTCGCCCATCGCCAAAACGCAATTGCTGGTGCATGCACCGCAAGTAAAAGCAGGCGAGCCGATCACCGCCGGTGTGCTCTTCACACTGCCGGAAGGCTGGCATATCTACTGGCAGAACCCCGGCGATTCGGGCATTCCAACCAGCCTCGCATGGACGCTGCCCGAAGACATGACCGCCAGCGCCATTCAATGGCCGGTGCCCGAGCGCATCGAAACTGCCGGGCTCGTGAATTACGGCTACAGCGAGAAAGTCATTCTGCCGGTGACGCTCACGGCGGATGCTGACGGCGTGGAAGGCCCCATTGTGGTGAAAGCCGATTGGCTGGTCTGCAAAGAAACCTGCATTCCCGAATCAGCCACGCTGGAAGCAGCCTTGCCCATCAGCAATCCGCAAGCGCAGGTGCTGCTGAACAATATCCAGGAATCACTGCCGCACGAACGCGAGTTAGACGCCCAGTTCTCTGCGAACGATGAACGCGTCACGATCACCTTGCCCGCCGCCGCGCTAGGCGTAGAAAGTACTCCAGCCAGCGTGCAATGGCTTCCGGTGGAGGATGGCATCGTCCAGAACACGGGTGCGCAAGAATTCAGGGTGGAGAATGACACCATCACCCTCACCGCACCGCGTGGCACCGCCGACCTGCCTGAAGAGTGGCGCGGCCTGCTACTGGTGCAGGACGGACCCGAAGATACCGCGCGCGCCTTCAATATCCGTGCTGCCCGCCGCGACGCGGCGCTGCCTGCATCAACAACTGCACAAGCTGGCGAAGCAACCACCACCCTGCCGCTTATGCTAGCGGTGCTGTTTGCCTTTCTTGGTGGCGTCATCCTGAACGCCATGCCCTGCGTGCTGCCGATTCTTTCGCTGAAAGCGCTGGCACTGGCCAAAAAATCCGGGGCGGAGCAGCGCGTCGCACGCGCCCAGGGGCTGGCTTACACTGCGGGTGTGGTGCTGAGTTTTCTGGTCGTCGCCGGGCTGATGCTGGCATTGAAAGCGGGTGGTGCGGCGATCGGCTGGGGCTTCCAACTGCAAGAGCCGGGTTTTGTGGCCGCGTTGTATTTCCTCATGCTGCTGGTGGCACTGAACCTGCTGGGGCTGTTCGAGCTGCCCGTACTGTTCGGCCAAACGCAGACCGACAACCATTCGTTGCGCGGTGCGTTCCTCACCGGTGCGCTGGCCGTAGCGCTGGCAACCCCGTGCACCGCACCGTTCATGGCACCGGCACTGGGTGCCACGTTGGCGCTTAGTACGCCAGCCACGCTGCTCGTGTTCGCCAGCCTTGGGCTGGGCATGGCCGCGCCATTCCTGCTCATCAGCGTGTGGCCGGCGGCACGCCGCTTGCTACCCAAACCCGGCGTATGGATGCTGCGCTTCAAACAATTCCTGGCCTTCCCCCTGTTCGCCACTGCCGCGTGGCTGCTATGGGTGCTGACCAACAGCAACGGCAGTATGGCGCTGGTGCAGGCACTGACTGCCACGGTGCTGGTGGCATGGCTGCTATGGTGGGCATATGGAACACCCAGCGCACGCCGCCGCCAACTTACGCGCTTTGCTGCGGCGTGCGTTGTGATGTGGGGTGTTATAGCGCAGACCAGTAGTGTACCCGCCAGCGGTACGGCCGATGGGATCACCACCGTGCCCTACGATGCGCAGGTGCTGGAGAAGCTACGTGCCGAAGGCACGCCTGTGTTCATCGACGCAACGGCCGACTGGTGCATTACCTGCAAGATCAACGAACGCATCGCCCTGCGCGACAGCACGACGCAGACGCTCTTCAAGGAGCGCGGCATTACGCTGATGGTCGCCGACTGGACGCGGCAAGACGCCGCCATCACCGAATACCTGAAAGGCTTCGGGCGTAATGGCGTACCGCTTTACGTGTATTACGCGCCGAACGCGGAACCGGTCGTACTACCCCAGTTGCTGACGCCCAGCGCCGTACAACAGGCCATTACCTCTTCTGAATCATCCACCCAACCCACGGAGTAACCCTATGCGTACGAAGCTGACGATTGCCTTGGCTGCCCTGCTATTCTCAAGCGCAAGCCTTGCCGCCCCTGCCCCTACCGCCAAAGTCGGCGAAGCCGCACCGAACTTCAAAACCATCGACACGATCAGCGGCAAAGAGTTTGAGCTGGAGAAGCTCAAAGGCAAACCGGTGGTGCTGGAATGGAACAATTTCGGCTGCCCATTCGTGAAGAAGCATTATGGTAGCGGCAACATGCAAGCCCTGCAGAAAGCTACGGAAGCAGATGGCACGGTATGGGTTAGCATCAACTCCTCGGCCGAAGGCAAGGAAGGCTTCCTGAAAGATGCCGAGGCGGTGAAAGCCGCCCTAGCCGAGCACAAAGCCAGCCCCACCGCCTATCTGCTGGACCATGATGGCCAGATCGGTCGCGCCTATGGTGCAACCGCCACGCCGCATATGTTCGTAATCGATAAGGATGGTATGCTGGCCTACGCCGGTGCGATTGACGACAAACCGACACCGAACGCAGACGACGTGAAGGGTGCAACCAATTACGTCACGACCTCTCTTGCGGCACTTAAAGCAGGCAAAAAGCCGGAGCCTGCGCAAACCAAAGCCTATGGCTGCGGTGTGAAATACGCCTTCTAGTGACGCTGGCGCTCGGTGACGGCGACCGCTTGCGGTCCCGTCCACCGGGCGCGGCGCGCTTCTACCACCGGCGCTTTGATGCTGGCATAGATCTGCTTCTCCGCTTCGAGCACCAGTACGCCACCGAAACCGGGAAGCACCAGATTCCCCAACCATTCGATGCTGGCACTCACGCGCCACCACCAGCCATGCGTGGTCGGCGGCACGAACAGCACGGTGCGCGCATCGCGCAGCGTGAATTGCGCCTCTTCCAGCAGGTCTTTGGCATCACCCATACGGAATGCCGTCCCGCGTGCGAAGGGGCTACGGCCAATGCGTGCCCATAGGCCGCGCTTGTTGGGCAGCACCAGCAGCAACCGCCCACCGGGCACGAGTTGTTGCCAGTAGGCCTTCAATAGTTCCTCGGGTTGCGCATGGAATTCCACGGCATGTAACATGACCACACGCTGCACGCTGTTCGGCGCAAAGGGTGGCATCAACTCGTCGGCCAGCACGCTGCGGTTATCGGTGTGCACGGGCCAATAGATCGCGCCCTGATCCGCAGGCATGAGCGCCGCGAGGATGGTGCCTTTGCCCTGCCCACGCTCCAGCACGCGCAGCAGCGGCGGCGCATAACCCACGCCGAGGATGACCTCATCCCCGATCTCGGGCCATTGCTCGAGCAGGAACTGCCGCAGGCGCTTCTTCACCCGACGGCCCAGCCGCGAGGAATAGAACTGCCGAAGCTGTACGATGCTGGGGCGCACGCGCGGCCCGGCTATTTCTTCATCCAGCTGCCGTTGGCACCCTGCACATATTGCCCGGCAGGGGTGCGCTCATAGGCTTTTTGCGCAGCAAGCTTCTCGATCGCATCACGCGGGGTGCCGTTCTGCCCGGCAATGCGGTCATATTCCGCGCGGCGCTGGTTGTTGATGGTCTTCACCAGATCGGTCACACCGGCACTGTCCTGCACCACGCCCAAATATCCATCGGGGCGTTCACCCACGAAGCCTTGGGATTTTGCTTCTTCAAGTGACAGCGCGAACGCCACCACGGGGGTGAGGGCAAGGGCCAAAGCGGCCATCATGAATCGACGCATAAAACCTCCTAGAAGAGTGGCGAATCTTTGGCGAACACCGTTTTATCGAGGTCGCGATCGACTTTCACGCGTACCTCGTGGCTGATGTTCACATTCATATTGATCACGATCGGTTTGTCCGGTGCTTCCACCTTCACAGTGGGCTGGCAGGCAGCCAGCAAGGGCACCAGAAGCATGGGTAAGGCGTAGTGTTTCATGGTCCTACCTTTCCTGAGCGCGCAGCAGTTTTTCTGCCTCGCGGGTGGCGTTCTTCACTTCCTGCACGCTGCGCCACATATCGCGCACATTCAGGGTCACGGCAAGGGTTAAATCCACCGGCTTACCGCCCAGCAGCTCGGGATTACGGCCCACGAAATGCCAGTCCAGCTTCACCCCGCCCTTGCTGTCGGTGGAGCTGACATCCAGCGTCAGCGTTTCCACCTGCAGGTTCGACAGGGCCTGCTGCACCAGCTCGGCCTGCGGATGCGCCGACAACGCCTGCCCGGCGGTGGCGGGGTTCACCCGGATCTCCATGGGGCCGATATTGACCAGCCGTGATTTTTCAATGCGCCAGCCACCACCTTGCGTAAGGCGAATGGGCACGCTGCCCTGCACGCTGCCTTTGACCTGTGCACCCTCACCGAAGGCGGCACTAAGCAAGCGTTCCACTGGTAGCTCTACAATCGTCAGGGTAGGCTTCACGGTCCATTTGCCCGGGGCAAGTTCGACCGTGCCGCGCACCGCTGCCGTGCTTGCAATGGTTTCAAACCCCTCCGCATAGAGCGGCGAAAGCTGTGCAAAGGTGAACCCTGCCGCATCGAAGCGGATCGAGTCGGTATTCCATGTGATGTTGCCAATATTTTGTTGCATATCGTACTGGGCGCGTAGCGTTCCTTTCACAATGGTACGTGCATCGGCGAAACTTCCCTGCGCAGAAAATTTTGTGCCCATCAGCTCACCAGTGGCATCCAGCACTAGCGGCAGCAGCAGGTTCTTCTGATTCTGCGATACTGTAATCAGCCCCTTCGTTACCACGAAGCCCGTGCGCGCAGGCGTGCGGTCCACCTGCAGCGCGGCATCCAGCGCAATGGCCAGGGCTTTGGCGTTGGGCGTCACTTCTGCGGCCCCCCAGCTACGTTCGATGCCGCCCAGTTGCACCGCACCATCCTGCAGTAGCGCACGCATCTGCACGCCTTCCAGTTCGGCGCGGAAATAACCGTTTTTCAGGTCATCCCACGCTTGCGGGAAATGGATGACCGCCTGCTGCACACGTACGGCGCCACCTTCGCCCAGCGCCACGTCTGACAGGGTAATACGCTGGCGTGAGACACCCGTGACCTGCAATGACGGCACCGAAATGTTGAGCTTGGCCAGCTCCTGCCGCACAACCTTCTCGGCCAGTTGCGCCCGCATGAGCCAGAGCCCGCCTGCACCCGCGGCAACCAATAATAGCAGCGCAAGCAGCAGGCGCATGATCCAACGTTTTTTCATTTGTCCTATATAGCACTTGCGCCGGGCAAAAAAAGGCGCAAGGTACCGGCATGCAACCGAATCCTTACGAAATTTTCCGCACGTGGCTTGGGCAGGCGCAAAGCACCCCGGCCATTGCCGAGCCCACCGCGATGACGCTGGCGACCGCCACGCCTGAAGGCATTCCAAGCGCGCGTATCGTGCTGCTGAAAGCCTATGACGAGCGCGGATTCGTGTTCTACACCAACACGCAAAGCCGCAAGGGCCGCGAGCTGGATGCGAACCCGCATGCTGCCCTCGTCTTCTATTGGATGCCGCTGGACAAACAGGTGCGCATTGAAGGCAGCATTAGTCGCGTAAGCGATGTGGAGGCGGATGCCTATTTCGCCTCACGCGAGCGGCTGAAACAGGCGGGTGCATGGGCCTCGCTGCAATCGCAACCGCTGGATGCACGCGGCACGTTGGAGCAGCGCACCACCGCCATCGAGGCGCAATATGCCGGGCGCGACATTCCGCGCCCGCCGCACTGGACCGGCTATCGCTTAACCCCACAATCGCTGGAATTCTGGCACCAGCGCGATGGCCGCCTGCATGAGCGCGAGATCTACACCCGTACCGGCGGAAGCTGGGCACACACCCTGCTTTACCCCTAGGAGAAACCCATGGCCTGCAACGACAACCACGATCATGAGCACCACCACCATGACCACAGCCACCGCCCTTCGGTACTTCCCGCTGCGCTAGTGGCCGTGGGCCTTGCCGCAGCAGGACTTTTCGTCAGCAACGGGCTGGTTGCCATGAAATCCACCGAGCGGGTCGTGGCCGTCAAAGGCTTGTCCGAACGCGACGTGGAGAGCAACCTTGCGCTATGGAATGTGGGCTTCACCGTCACCGGTGGCGACCTTGCGCAAACGCAGGCGAAACTGGCCGAGCAATCCAAGCGCATCGCCGAGTTCCTGAACAAGGCCGGCATCGAAGAAGACGAGATTACGCTGGGCGCGCTGAAAGTGTCGGACCGTCAGGCCAACCAATACCAGTCCAACCCCGGGGCGGATGACAGCCGCTACATCCTCTCCACGCAACTGAAAGTGCGCAGCACCAACATCAAGGCCGTGCAAGAAGCCGCACAGCGCGTCGGCGAGCTGGTGCAGGAAGCGGGCATCGTGCTTGGCGCACCCGACCAGTATGGGTGCGATCTTCGCCTGATTTATACCGACCTGAACAAGATCAAGCCGGAAATGATCGCCGAAGCTACGAAAGACGCGCGCAAAGCTGCCGAACAATTCGCCGAGGATTCGGGCGTTTCCGTGGGCGCGATTCGCAGCGCAAGTCAGGGTTATTTCTCGGTCAGCTCACGCGATGGGTCGGACCTGAACAACGACAATTCGTGTGACGCCGAAACCAGTGCCGTGAAGAAAGTGCGCGTGGTCACGAACATCAGCTACTTCCTGGAATAGCGGCTAGAAATTCCGCCCGGCCCCACCATAGGTCGGGCTGGGTGCGTAATAGGCATTGCCCGGCTGGTAATACGAGCCACCCGTGCTTGGCTGGCTCAGCGGCGGCATGCCACCCGATGGGCTGAGCGGTGTGCTCATGGTCTGCACCGGGCGCTGGCCCACGGGTGCCTGTGTTGCAGGCTGCTGGTAGCCGCCATAGCCCTGCGCGGGCTGCGGCCCTGCCGTGGTCGTGGTGGTGGTCGTCACGGTGCGCGCCGCGCTGGTCGCGGTGGAACCATATGGATCCAGCGGGCCATGCGGGCCATCGGTTGTCACCGCCGTTTTCACGCGCTTAGGCTTGGCGACCTGCCAGCCTTTTTTACCCATGCAGTTCGAGAACAGCGTCACCAGCTGGGCGTTACGATCCTTCGGGGTCATGTTCGGCTTCTCGTAATTGCCGATATTGCTCTCGGCATCGCTGCGGCAATCGCCCTGGTCTTCCACGTAACGGCCCTGAATTTCACTCTGCACCAGGCAGGCGGAAAGCATGGGCGCCATGCCCAGTAATAGCACGATCATTCGGGCCGCGCGGCGCGCGCTATTGACTGTAAAATCAGTTCGCATCTTTACGAATATACCCCCGCAGGCCCATTTCGTCCATCGCTTGCTGCTCGCGGCGTTTGACCTTCTCGGCTTCACGCTTTTCATGCATGGCCAGCGCCAGCTCATATTTCTTCATCTCCGAGAACCGTTCACGAATCTGGGCCACCAGCTTATCCAGTTCCATCTCAAGTTTGCGCAACTGCACATGCACCTCGTCCTGACGGCGGCGGATATGCGCCGAGAAGTCGCCGAAGAACTGCGCCATATCCGGCATGCTCTCGGCGGTTTTCAGTTCCTTCACCAGCGTCATCTGCAATT
>Ga0075012_10004347_pt1 | contig 13205 bp, 18 predicted proteins | sample All_14_2_FD_71474 | JGI IMG/M metagenome (GOLD analysis project Ga0075012, IMG submission 71474) | Freshwater microbial communities in response to fracking from Pennsylvania, USA - Allegheny Zone_MetaG_DW_15 | ecosystem: Environmental > Aquatic > Deep subsurface > Groundwater > Drilled... | reverse complement strand
GTCATGATTTATCTCCCTAATTAAATTTCTATTTCACTGCATCATCTCGGATGCTTTATTCAAATAATCATCGTTGTTGGCTTTCTCAGCCTGTTTCGCTGAATTCTGGATTACGGCAATTTCCTTGTTGGAATCAATATCTTTTTCCTTAAGCATAACCTCGGCGAGCCTAATCCTACGCTCAAAGTCCTTGCCCTCTTGATCGTCATCCAAATTATTGGACAACGCGGCAATCATCTTGGTTTTCGACTCCATTGGCGCAAGCTCGGCTTCGACATTCGCTTTCTTGGCCTCCGCCATTTTCTTCGCCGTATCTGCCTGACTACCCTGCATGTCAAGCATCACCTTTTGCTGCTCCATCTGCTGCTGCTGCGGGTCTGGCTGCATTTGCTTCGCCATCTGCTCCAGCATTTCCTCGCGATTACTCAGCGACGAGTGTTTTATCACGCCCGCCATGAGAATCGGTGTCAGCGGTGACTGTGCGCCCAGCGTTTGTATCAGGAAGGCCAACTGTTTCTGCTCATACTCTCTGGCAATAATGCCAAGCGTTGCCGTCGGGACGAATTTAATATCCACAGCAGGATAGCGTTCGGGATCAAACTGCATGTACCGCCAAGTGGCCTTGTAGATGAACGGAATCAGGAAATCTTCCTGAAAATTCACCAGCGTCCGCTTGTATTTCTTTATCATGGTCGCCGTCGCCATGTCCATGTTGCCGTCTCGACTGACCTGCGATACCTGTCCGTTGGAATCAATGGTTCCCGTCGCCATGAGCAGCATGCGCTCGAATTCCTTGGCAGTTTGCATCGCCTGTCCATCATTTGTGCCAAACTTGAATGGCATCAGGATATCGTTTGGGTTTCCATTAGTTAGGACTTGTTTCCCAGGTTTAACCTCTGATTTTGAACCTTTTGGCATGCGAGTTGCATCCATCGCTATCATGGGAGAAACAGTTAATGCTAAACAATCCATATGGTATCTTGCGGAACCGTCAATCGCGGACTGCGAGTTGTAGGCTTTTTCGCACGTACCACGGCCAAGCAAGCGATTCGGCATGGTATCGGCCTGATAACTGATAACCGGCCTGTCACGCATCATGTACGGCGATTCCTCTGCCTTGAGAAGCAGTCCATCATTGGCGACGACAACAATGGCCTCGACCATATCCTCGTAATCGTCTGATTCGCGGTCAACGAGGCGCTCAACATTGATGTCCTCAATGAATTCACGCGGTACGAGTCCGTAATAGGTCAGCAACAGCACCTTTTCGTCCTTGAAATGCACATCCTCCTGTGAGACATCGAGTTCATCGGTCTTGTAGAGCGTCGTAATATCTACATCCTTGTACTTTCCAGACTCGATACCCTGCGCTATCTTGTGGATCGACACGTATTTTTCGATGGCGACACCCATGGCATCGTCAATACTGGTGCAATTCGGGTCAAACAGGAAGTTTTTCGGGCTGACCGGCACAAGTTTCACGGAAATTCGGTCTTTTTCACCGGCTCCATACGCGGCCTGTGTTCCACTGATGGGAACCGTCATGGGCTTGTACTGTTTTTCCTGTGAAACGACAATTTCCCCAATTCCCGTGCCGTAAATCTCGGCAAGCAAGGCAATCTGGTCAATTGATTTCCTGATTTTGTCCTGCGCGAAGTCCTCATATAGCTGCGCCTTGATTTTTTCGACATCCAGCGGCCCATTCTGGTCATTCAGGTCGTCTTTTATGTCGAAATACTCTCCCTGGCCAAAAATGGCCTCCATGATTTCCGCATGACGGGTCTCGATGGCTTGCTGCGTAGCCGGGGATATGATGCGTGATCGCTCTGACCCACGCGTTTTGTCCGTTTCACTCCAGATGCCACGGAAAATCCGCTCGTATTTTAGCCAGTCATCCATGTGATTCTGGTCACGGTATTCACGCCAGCGGTCGCAGTGATCGACGATAAAAGCCGTCAGCTTCCTGTCTTCCTCAGTCGGCTTGTAATACTCTCTGGCTTCTTCCTCGGATTCAGATATTACCGTACTTTTCATGTCCATTTGGGCGTCCCTTTGGCTAACTTATGTCGTTATAACCAAAACATGCCATAGTGTCAATGCCAATGGCTAGAAGCCGCACACTTCATCGATTACCTCGAAGGTATCGGTATCGTCTGGTTTGGCGTAGACGGTCTCGGCTAGGTGGGCGCACATACTGAGTCCATCCAAAAGATCATCATGAACCCGCGTCGACGGAAACGCCAGCATTTCACGCTTGAGTTCATCCCAATTCTCTTTCGGGTTAAACGTAATCCTGCCGTGTTCCAGCAATCCCTGCAACGCATACGTTATCCGGTTCGCCTTCGACTGTCCACCGCTAGGAATGGCCTCGATGTGCGCGTACAGGCCGTTCTTCCGCATCAGGTCAGTCAGGTACGGCATCAGCGCCCGCATCAGTGCGCCCTTCTCGATACCCACGCATATCGGCTTGTGATTGCGTATCGCCATCAACACGCGTACCGCCGATTCCCTGACATCCCACCGGCCATAGTCAATCTTCTGCACCCACCAGTGGCCGTCGTCATAGACACGCACTACGGCGATGGCGAAGTAGTCCAAATGTTTTTTCTTCTGGTCATCACCCGATACGTTCTCATATCCGGCAGGATCAACGGCGATATACGTGCTGTACTGGCCACGCGGAGCCTCTGCTGTGGCAAACCATTCCAGCCGCAGGATGTTAGCGCCGGTCGTGTCCCACGATGCCATGTACTCCTGCTCGAAGGCTGCCGTGGATTTTGTATCCTTCGCCATCTGGATTTCCTCACGACTTATCATTTCGTTGTCGTAAGTCGTGAAATGCCATGATTTCCAGTTATCATTATCAGTCTGCCCAAGGTCATATATTCGCCGGAACTCTGTCGCATCAGGTTTCGGCGTTCCAATAAACGTCGCCGATCCCCGCAAATCAGTCAGCGTCGGCTGCACCGCATATTCCCAGGTCTGACTCTTCGTGTCCTGGAATTCATCCAAAATCACATGGTATAACTTGCCGCCGCGCAGCGAGTCCGGCTTGTCACTCCCGCGTATCTTGATCTTCATGCCATTATTCAGCCGGATTTCCTGGTCATTCACATTCACCTTCTGAATCACGGGATTCGCCATGTAAATAAACTGATCCCATGCCAAGTCCATCGCCATCTTGTTCGTCGGCGCAATGAACATCACCGCCGTATCCGCATCAATCTTCTTCGGCTCATTCGCCTTCAACAGCAATTCCGTCAGCGAATACCGCGTCTTGCCAACCCGCCTTCCAGCACAGATAACCTTGAACCTCGTCTTGTCCTGTACGACTTCTCGCTGCCACTTCAACAGGTCAATCCTTAGTTCGGCTCCCATTACTCACTCTCTCCTTCAATTAAATTTCCCTCTGGAACCACACTCCCAATGATGATCGTCACCCCGCCACCGCCAGTCCTTACCTCATCCGCATCTCCCCACTCGCTACGGTTCATCTTCGCCGCCATCCGCCCATAGGCATCACTCCTCAACTTCGCCAGCCCCACCGTCTCAATACTGGCTTCCCTCACTTCCTTCAACCCCTCATACACCAGCCCATCGGCAAAACACCGCTTCGCCAGATTCCACGCATCCATCCGCTCCGGCTTATCCTCCAGCCATTTCCTCAGCACATACCACGGCAATCCATTCGCATTCGCTACATCCTCCGGGCTATCCCCTATCGCCACCCGGCTCATTACCATCATCAATACATTATCATCACCCAACTCCTCAACGAGATTGGTGAGCCGCCGCCAGCCTTCCGACCTATTCGTTACCGGCAGATCGTATTTCTGATCGTATTTCTGATCCAGTGTCGATGCCATCAAATATCTCCTTCAGTCTCAACATATTAACACCGCCGGGAGTACGAATACCCTTCACCCACCGACTCACCGCACTCTGCCGACACCCCACAGCAGCCGCAATCCGCTCCTGTGTCCAGCCTCTGCGTATCAATTCCAGCGCGTAATTCATACACACATCATACCATGCGGGATAGTCGTTTCAAGTTTTTTATGAGGGACGGGGTATAGCTAAAACTCCTGCCACATAACGATCACCCACCCCCCCCCACATCACGTTAGCTAGCACTCACACACAACACACAGTTAGCACTCACTCACGCGCTATGCCTTGCTAACATCGTATGCTGCTGTTGCTGCGATGTATATGCCAAGCCCTATATCACCACCCCCTATATATAACAACGTTTCATACACATCATCGGATACGCGCACGTGCAACACCTTGCCTGGTAGTGCTGGCCTGCCGACTGGACGCGCTGGCGGCTTAGGCTTAGGCTCTGACTTGGGGCGACCAAGTGGGCCAGGCATCGGCCAGACATAGGGATCGCTATGCCTTCCACCGGCATCGTCGAGGTAGCATTCGCCGTCAAATACTGTCACCACCCGGCGATTCTTGGCACACGCAGCGGCAACTCGAAACGCCAGATCAACCTCTGTCGCGCCTGAATACTCGCCGACGATCTCGCCATCGGCTCGAACGGTTAGGAAGATCATATAACCTCCCCTGGTAGCGCCGGGGGCGCTGGCTTTAGGCATTTCCGGAATTCTGCCATCTCGTCCGGCGTCATCGCTGGATCATCTGACATCGTTACCGGCGCTGGCTTACGTGCGCCCGGAGGAAGGAATAGCAGGCGGCCAGATCGCTGCCAGCCCGCATGCTCTATCAGTAGATCAGCTATGACAGTGCGCCCTAGCCCAGTTTTTGCGGCTTCACTTGGCAGTCCGGCACAGATTAAAGCCGATGCCTCGCTAGGTGACAGTGCAATCCCGCGCGGTTGTAGTGCTGTCCATGCCTGTATGACGTGGATTACATGGGGTAGTGGTGTATTGGTCATGGTAACTTACTCCTATTTAGTTGATAGTGCGCCAATCATAACCAATCTTTGTTTATGTGTCAACAAATAACGGTAATCTGTAAAAACGATTTTCCTCTAAAACAGCCGATTAAGCACAGTTACTATCTATTGCCATAGGTATAAGGTAGATTATTCTGCATTATTGGCTATTTAGGACAATGTACAAAGATTGTGGTTGTATTTGTAAAAAACGAAAAATCGCTAAAGTATATTAGAAGAATTTAATATATAAATAATTTCAAATAAATAAATAAATAAATACTTCAAAATACGTATACGCGCATACGGAAAATTGCACCATCGTGCAAATCAACAACTTTACTATTCAGATCAGCGTTTAACTAACATATCAGGCTATTTACCGTGCGCTATCGTTCGCCATCGGTGCAGAATCGCAAAGAATCGCAAAGAATCAAAAAACAGCATCGCGCAGAATCGGTGCATAATCGGCACGTAATCACGAGCACCTTGCATAATTACCGAACACAAGCACATTATCAGCGCATTATCTATCAGCACCGATGCGTTACCGCGCAATACTTACGTAATACCGCGCAATACTGACGTAAATGGTCACTGTGACGTTTTCCGGCTGACGTTTTACGGCACACAGTAAAAGCTAGTCGTGCCAATGGTTTCGGCGGATTATTCGGATTCCAGTCACGCAGCTAGTGACGTTTTACGGCACATTGGCCGGTTGCCGCATCTGACTGGCAGGTGATGGCATGGCATGGCGCGAAAAATAAATATCTATGCGCTGCAATGGTTTCGGCGTAAGTACCCACTTATTTTAGGTGCGTTTGCATGGACTGGCACGGCAATAGCATAGGTAAGGGTAAGCATCATCCGATGCGTAACTAAAGGTGAAATAAAATGGAAACACAGGGGATTACAAGCACACCATCTGCTGACACCTTGAACGCACATCTGCGCGATGGCGGTATGGTGCAAATTAGCACCTATCTACGTTCCACGATCTATAGGGCCAAGCACGCGGGCATGTTCTACAACTCCGGAAATGGCGATCTGCGCGTTCGGCATGGCCGTGGTTCGGTTTGCCTGGGTAGCAAAAACATGCTGCTTGTGGGCATTACTCTGTATCGCGGAGCGTGAAAGCCATGACTCCCGAAAACCTCGACATCCTATTAGAGCGCGCCTGTGGCTCTCCAGAGTACCAGGCGCTATGCTTGGCTATCCTGCTCTATGAAAAGGGCGCTTACGATGATCTGAAGCGTTTGCAGCAGATTGGCGAATGCCTGATCGATACGCTGGCAGTCGCCCGAATAAATAAATTGTAACAGTCGCAAATAAGTGTTGACATTGTATTCCGTACTTGGTATAGTTCTAATCACTGGCTAGATAAGCCATAACTTAAAGGGGTAACAAAATGAACGAAATTTACACGGAAAACATTGGCGAATTCGGTTCACGTGAGCGTGCGATGGCCGCTGAAATACTGGCGCAACCGCTACCGGAAGGCTTTTCAGATTCTGGCGTGAAGCTGGCCATGAACAAAAACAGCGGGTACGTGTTCCTTGTGAACGATGATTATCAGGTTGCCATGATGAACGGCGACAAGCTAGATATATTCCACACGCTACCCTATGGCGGCGCTGAAGGGTTTTTAATCGACTTACTCGACGAAAACACGCCGGACGATCTTAACGGAGAAGATGCGCGCTACCTGCGCGAAGCTGCGGAAGCTGAAGGCGTGAGCTTGCCGGAAGCCTGGGAGGATAAATAATCATGGAAATAAAACTCACCATCCCGGCAAAATACATCGCCGTCCTGAAACTCTTTGCCGCTGAAAAGGACATGCGCTACTACCTTAATGGTATCTACCTCGAAATAGGCCGCAGTGAGGCGCGGCTAGTGGCAACTAATGGGCACATGCTGGGCGTATTCCGCGTCGAAAGTGACCAGCCGGATATTATCGAGCCAGTTAAAAATGTAATCATCCCGAATGAGATGTTAAAGCATATCAAGCCTAAAGGCGATGTTGAGATTGTGCTAGGCGATGTGTTGCCGGATAATACAGACGGGCGCAGCATAACGCTTGCTTATGACGGCCTGACGGTATCCGGTAAAACCGTCGACGGCCATTATCCAGACTGGCAGAGGCAATTTGTTGGCCTGAAACCGTCCGGCATTGCCGCGCAGTTCAACACTGAATATATCGGCAGACTGGCGAAAGCATGGGCATGCTTGCATGGCAAGCATTCGCCGCTGGTAGCTATTGCACACAATGGCGACGGCCCGGCGCTTATTGGACTGGGCGATAGTAACTTTTGCGGTGTCATTATGCCTATAAGAAAGGATTATATCGCCGTGCCAGCCTGCGCGCCCGACTGGGCAACGGGTGCAGGTTCGCGTGCTGTTGAAAAGGTATCCGCATGAATACCGCCGATACCCTCAATACCGAAACCCGCACGAAACTAGCCCGTATCCTGCGCCAGTACGCGCAAGGTATCCTAACCGACTCCCGCATTTATCAGGAAGTCTGCAAGATGCTGCTGGAGCGCGGGCATATCGCCGCTAACTGAAAGGAAGACATCATGGAAATGCTTTTAATCCTCGGCCTTGCATTCCTGATTGGCGGATTCCACGGTATAGGGGTTGCCGTGGTCGCCCTGTTCGTTATCGGCATGCTCATGGCGCTGTTTTCAGACTAGGCAGAAATTACTTTACTTTGTGGAGTGGATTATGACACCTAAAAATTATCTAACCGATGCGTTGTCTATTGTTGAATCTGCTGACAATAAAACAAAAATTGCAATTTGGTGCGCTCTTAATCGATACCATTTGCCACTTGAATTAAGCAACTTATTTCATGAATATGAATCTTTCCCGCAATATGTAAAACTTGATATTTCAATGATTATTATGGCAAAGATAAGCGAATCCGTAGGAATCCGTGAATGCCTGCGTGAGTGGAATAAAGATAGTTTGCCAGGAAAAGCGTTTGATGATTGGTATGATAACTGCGAATCCGCGCGCTATTTAACTTATCTGATCGAAGGTTAACATATAATCAGGTTTCCCCCTCGCATGGTTTCCCCGCCATGCGCCGCGTAAGCGGTTATCCCCGGCCTGTGCAGAATCCAGTCTGGGGAGTTTTTTGTCTACCTATCGGTTCTGCACATCCTTGTAAATTTCGTCTGCCCGTAACTGGCGATCCCGTTCCTTTTCGGCGCGTACCGCATGCACATCATGCAGCGTTGGATTCACCAGATACCGCGTTGCCAGTTGCCGCTTATTATACGTTCGCGCACCTGGCGCAGGGATTATCCAGTTGGAATCGATAAGCCTATTTATCACGGCCGCCTGTAGCTGATCCGAGATATTCTTCCAGCTAGGCCATCCCTTGTTGATGTCACTTAATGTCAGTTCGCCATACTTCTTGGCAATAATCAGGTTAGCCACGCCGTTGACCTGTTTCGTCAGTTGCGATCCGCCCACAATGTCCAGGTAAAACGATGCCGCATGAGGTAGCAGCAAGTCGATCATAAACGCTTTCACCGTTTTGGCGGTTTCCTCGCTAATCTCGCATGACTGCGGGTGCACTCGTTTGTCCGCGCAGTCGATGGCGTGAAAGGTGAGCGCCAGCCGTGCGAATAATCCACCCCATTTGCCCAGATGCGCTGTCATTGCCGTGGAAATAAAATCCAGCCCAATAAGTTCAAAGGCATAGTCAGCAACGGATTCCCGTATCGCCTGCGCTGCTTCGGAGAAATGCACCGTGCCATGATCCGCTGGCTGAATATCCCATATCTGCCGGATGACTTCTCGGTATCGTTCATTGATCTGTTTATTTGGCGCTTGCTTGTTGCCTTTGATTTGGGAACGGCCATACACCACCATGAATCGCTGTAACAAGCCGTCCTCTTGCAAGTCGCCTGCAATTTGCCGCATGGTATCCGGTTGAATCCCGCCGATGATGCAGGCTGACCAGTTCTTCACAAAGACGCTACCTGATCCCACGCGATCGATGCGCCGACTGCCACCGTTATACGTTTCCAGCCATGCCGCACGATCACTACCGCCACCACGCTTGTACGCATCCATGCTGCCGAACCATCCACTCAACTCATCCCGCTCCGCCAGTATGCCGCGTGTGGAGTGCTTTAAGATGTCCCGCAATGCTTCGATGGTGAAGTCCTGCGCGATGGCACGATAGATGGTGGGCAATTCCGGCTTGACGGGCATCTGCGCGGTTTTATCGCCCTTGGCCACCTTGTCAACATAAGCGGACTCCTGCGTCTTGTGCGCCTTTTCGAGAAGGCTGTATTCATACCGTAACTTGCCTTCCTTTTCGTTACACTCAGCGTCTATTTTCTTCACGATAACCAGCGCCCGATTCATAGCGGGTGTTTTCATGCTGCTCGCTGCGCCAATAGTAGCTCCCCACAATCGCGCAGATTCACGCCATGACGGATCATTGTGTACCGGCTGTACCTGAATTTCATCATGCAGCATGGACGCCGCCGCAACAATCGCCGGAAGCGCCAAAAGTACAGGGTCAACACCCATGACGCCCGCCGTATCCATGCACCAGTCGGCGATGCACTCCGGCAGCATGTATTCCTTGACTTGCGGCGGTGTGACTTCATCGAAAATATCCATCGGCTCCGGCCACTCGGTCGGGTATGGATTATTGTCGTCCGGGATATAGTCCATCGGTGGTGGCGGGAAGGGTATTTCCGGCGGGCCGCTTGGCGTCGGTTCCGGTTCGGGTTTTGGCTTCGGCGCGTCATATTCGGATTTGTTTGCCTTCAGGAAGGCAACGAATTTATCCCTGTCCCATCCCTCGGCCAGTGCGTCGGCGGTATCCCATGATTCAGGCATGGCGGCGGTCTCAATCCAAAACAGACTGCCCGCTGATACTCGCATGCCGACTTCCTTCATGGCCGCAATGCCGGGGGAATCATTATCTGGCATCAGCAGGATCGACTTGCCTGCCAGTGGCGACCAGTCCGAATGCTTGACGCCATTCGCACCGCCTGCCCATCCAACACAAGCGACGGAAGTCACACCATCCAGCATCTTGCGCGCAGCCTCGGCTTTGCGTGGCCCCTCACATACCAGCACCTGTAAGGCATCGGCGATTTCATCCAAGCCATACAGCGGACGCGGTGCAGGCGGAAAAGCTAGTTCCCATCTGGCAGGCTGACTGCCACGCTTGCCCCATGTCCAGCATCGCGGCTGTTTTTTGCCGTCGACTTCATATCTGGCCTCGTAATACCACGGCTTGCCATCCGGTGTCCGATAGCACCAGGTCGCCACAGGGTCGCCCATGCCGATCCACTGGTCATCTGCTGTCCTGAACATCGCCCGTTTCCATGGTACGGCGGGTGCATCATCCGGTGGCGGAAAGACTTCGCGCCGTGCTGCTTTCAGTGGCGGCTCGTCCTTGATAACAGCATAGTTTCGTCCCTCGTACTCACTGCCTTCGAGTGCAGCGACGGCTTCGGCGGTATCTGTGCCGGTGAGCTTTTCGTACACGTCGATGATGTCACCCTTAAAAGAGCAGGCATGGCAGATGCACAGGAAGCCGTTAAAGTTGGCGGCACGGTAAACCGACATGGACGGATTGTTGTCGTCATGGCTGATGCACTTCGCAATGTACCCGTTGCCGGACTGTCGCAGCGTCGTGCCATACGACAGCAAAAGATCGGGTAAAGATACCGTCTCGCGGATTCTGGCAATCCGCGCCTTGAAGTCGGCGTTCAATTATTTCCCCTTGGGTTTATCGGCCTGCAACGCGCCCATGCTTTTGAACTGGATGATTATCTGCGTGCGATGCGGAATACCTGTCTTGCTCCAATTCCACAGGGTTTGCCGTGTGTAGCCAAGGCATTCGCATGCCCTGTCAATGGTTTTGTAGTGCCGGATGATGTCGTTTGTCGTCATAGTGTCGGCCACGTTACACCTGTTTTTCGCGCTTGTAAAGTATTATTACAGGGCAAAAAATATATTTGTCAAAAGTATTGACATGCGGATTTATTCGGGTAAAGTGGAGGTGTCATTTAACGAAGGAGTACCGCAGCATGAAGATGAACGTCAGTCTTAACATGATTCGCGCAAAAGTCTATCGCCAAGACCCGCCAGTTGAATGCGGCCATGCCTTTGTCGATGGCAACAGGGTCACTCAGTACGCCGCACAGCTTACACCGATAGGCCACGTCACAGGGGCTACAGCCGACGAATGCTGGCGCAGGGCGTATGCGCTGACACGGTTGCCGGTGATCGAGTGGATGCGGCCATGAGCGACATCGACGCGCCAGACTCACCAGACGATTGCGGCAACGATTTCGATTGGTGGTGGCAGACCGTAGGACGGCATCAGCAGGAAGAAGCAGAAATGGAAGAAGTCAACGCAATGTTGCAGTTTATTGAGGGAGAAAAAGAATGACATTACCAGCACTCTATGAAATAGCCTCAGAATACCGTGAGGCAATGGCACGGCTGAATGAACTCGACCTAGATGAGCAGACTATCGCCGATACACTAGAAAGCATCAGTGGCGACCTGACAACGAAGTGTACCAATATCGGCTTTGTTATCCGCAATATGGAATCGCTGGCGGAGCAGATCAAGCAGGCGGAGCAGCAGATGTCGGCACGGCGCAAGTCCATCGAATCACGCGCTGAATATGTGCGTGAATACCTACGCCGGAATATGGAGGCTTGCGAAATCAGCAAAATCGAATCGCCGTGGTTCGCCATCACGCTGCGCAAAAATCCGCCCAAGGTGATTGTAGATGATCCAGAGGCAGTGCCTATCGAATTCTGGCGACAACCACCGATGCCCGCGCCAGAACTGGACAAGAAGGCCATTGCCGAGCAGTTGAAGTCAGGTAGCGCAGTATCAGGCGCACATCTGGAACAAGGTGTATCCGTTTCAATCAAATAGGAGTAATGGAAATGACAAATCAAGTGGCACTTATCCCGATAAACGAAGTCGAGCGCATGGCAATGGCAGTCGCCAAGTCTGGACTGTTTGGTGTCAAGGAGCCGAATCAGGCGCTTGCCTTGATGCTTATTGCTCAGGCGGAAGGGCTACATCCCGCGATTGCAGCCCGTGATTACAACATTATCCAAGGAAGGCCAGCTCTCAAGGCCGATGCAATGCTTGCAAGGTTCCAAGCTGCTGGCGGCAAGGTCGAATGGACTATGCTTACCGATGAGAAGGTTTCAGGTAAATTTAGTCACGCGCAGGGTGGAACTGTCGAGATTGACTGGGACATGGCCAGGGCAAAAAAGGCCGGTCTCGGCGGAAAGGATAATTGGACAAAATGGCCGCGCCAGATGCTTAGGGCGAGAGTTATTTCGGAGGGTATCAGGACGGTTTTCCCCGGATGTATTGCCGGATTCTATGCGCCAGAAGAGGTTATTGACTTCGCTACCGAAAAAGACATTACGCCACCTGCACCGCCAGCGCAGGAGACAGCCAAGCCGACACCCGTCCCCGAAGCCGTGAAAGCCGCTGCCACCAAGATGAAGGAAGCCAATAAACTGAAACAGGCCGCACCTGCGCCTGCACCTGCCATCGAAGGTACGGCAACCACGATTACCGGCGATCCGTCAGAAGGCGATCTGTCGGTGATAAATCCACCGGTGAAAGCTACCGAAGCCGAACTAAAGCCAGTGATCGACGCCTTTGCCAGTATCGGGTACAACAGGGAACAGTTGGAAAAGGAATACAACAAGAAACTCGATGACTGGACGACGGAAGATATTGATGAAGCCCGCAAGGTGTATCGCCTGAAAGCCGCCGAGCGCAAGGAAATGCTGGAACAGATTGCGGCTGAACGTGCGGCGGCGAAGGCAGGTAATCCGGCAGGTGAGGAGGTGATCTGATGTACTACACCAGCACCAGCCAGCCGATAACCTACACTAGGGATGGCAATATCCCTGCGCTGCGTTTCCGTGATGCCAGCGGGCAGAAATACTGGATCGTGCCAAAGACAATATCGCTAGACGATAGCTCAACCGTCGAGCCGCGTAAGGCTGTCCGCGATGAGCAAGGACGGATTGTCTATGCCTTGCCTGGTGGCGGGAGTTATGTGGAGAATGCCAGTGAAGCCGCGTAAAACACTCCGGGAAACGCTACTCGAAAATCGCAAGGCCGAGGAATCATGGGCAAATGCGTTTTGCACGACGCTGCGCGATGACCTTGATGAAATAGCCGATAAGCGCAACAACAGCAAGCGCATGACGGACGATGACCGCGAGGAATCCGTTATGCGCGAAGTCAGTGCATTGCTGGCGCATCATCCGAA
>Ga0075012_10004341_pt1 | contig 13218 bp, 13 predicted proteins | sample All_14_2_FD_71474 | JGI IMG/M metagenome (GOLD analysis project Ga0075012, IMG submission 71474) | Freshwater microbial communities in response to fracking from Pennsylvania, USA - Allegheny Zone_MetaG_DW_15 | ecosystem: Environmental > Aquatic > Deep subsurface > Groundwater > Drilled... | reverse complement strand
GCCTAGAATCCCCCGATGCCCCTTTCGTCCCCGGCCGCTGCGGCCGCCTCCCCGGCCCGGCCTGTCGACCGCCTGCACAGCCTCTGGCGCGCCGCCGTCGTCACCCTGCTGGGCTTCGCCTCCGGGCTGCCGCTGGCCCTTACCGGCCAAGCCATGCAAGCGTGGCTGAGCGCCGAGCACATTGACATCGCCACCATCGGCTTCCTCAGCCTGGTGGGCCTGCCCTACACCTTCAAGTTTCTGTGGGCGCCGTTGATGGACCGCTTCGAGCCGCCGCTGCTGGGCGCCTGGCTGGGCCGGCGGCGCGGCTGGCTGGTGCTCACGCAGCTGGCCCTGGGTGGCGTGCTGATGGCGTTGGCCGCCACCGCGCCCACCAGCGCCACCAAGGCCTTTGCGCTGCTGGCGGTGGCGGTGGCCTTCCTCTCCGCCTCACAAGACGTGGTGATCGACGCCTACCGCACCGATGTGCTGCCGCCGCGCGAACGCGGCCTGGGCGCCTCGCTCGGGGTGCTGGGCTACCGGCTGGCGATGATCCTCTCCGGCGGCGTGGCGCTGATCTGGACCGACCCCACCCAGGGCGGTGGCTGGACCTGGCCCGCCGTCTACCGCTTCATGGCCGCGCTGATGGCGGGTGCTGCGGTGCTGTCGGCCATCGCGCTGCCGCGCCTGGCCCCGGTGCCGCGGCCCGACAGCCTGCCGCGCAACGACCTGATTGGCTTTGCCGCCGTGCTGGCCGCCGTGGCCCTGGGCGGTGTGCTCTCCAACGCCTATGCGCGCCCGCTGGCCGATGTGCTGCTGGGCAGCGCCCTGCAACACACCGCGCTCAACCCGGCGCTGCAAGGCAAATGGATCGACCTGGCCGCGCTGCTGGGCAGCCTGGCCTTCACGCTGCCGCTGGCGGCCTGGGCCGCCCGGCTGGCCCGCTTCGACACGCTGCTGCAGGGCCTGTCGAACTACTTCTCGCAGCCCGGCGCCGGTGCCTTCCTCGCCTTCATCGTGCTCTACAAGCTGGGCGATGCCTTTGCCGGCTCGTTGATGACGCCCTTCCTGCTGCAGGCCATGGCCTTCCCGTCGGCCGAGGTGGGCGTGGTCAACAAGCTGCTGGGCCTGTGGTTGACGATCGCCGGCGCGCTGCTGGGCGGCGCGCTGATGCTGCGGCTGGGGCTGTGGCGCTCGCTGCTGCTGTTTGGCGTGCTGCAGATGGCCAGCAACCTGGGCTTCTGGTGGCTGGCGGTGGAAGGCCGCGGCGCCATCCCGGGCTTCACGCTGCCGGCGTTCGACTGGGGCATCTTCAAGCTGGCCCAGCCCACCGAGGTAGACGGCGGCCTACTGATGGTGGTGGCCGGCGAGAACCTCTCCGGCGGCATGGGCACCGCGGCCTTTGTGGCCTTCCTGATGAGCCTCACCAGCCAGCGCTACACCGCCACGCAATACGCGCTGCTGTCGGCCTTTGCCGCCGTGGGCCGCGTGTGGGTGGGGCCGCTGGCGGGGGTGCTGGCCGAATCCATCGGCTGGCCCGACTTCTTTTTGTTGTCCACCGTGGCCGCCGTGCCCGCGTTGTGGCTGCTGTGGCGCCTGCGCGCAGCGGTGCTGGCCCTGGAAGTACCTACCGACCTGCCGGCCGACGCGGATTGAACCCCCGCCTACCATCCTCATCTGCGGGCTTGCTTGCCTGATTGATTGATTTGCCTGACTGACGGAGCCCTGCCATGACCGATCACTTGGTCACCGACGCCACGGTCGCACTGCCTGCCCTGGCCCACCGCCCAGGCTGCGATTGCCCCCTGCATGGGCCCGATCGCGGCCGGCGCCTGTTCACCGGCCTGCTGGCCGCTGGCGCCGTGGGCGCCAGCCTGCCCGCCCTGGCCCGCGAAGGCGTGGAGGTAGGTGGCAACTCGCAGTTCGCCAAGCTGGTGCCGGCCTCGCAGATCGAGCAGGCCGCCGCCCAGCAGTACACGCAGATGAAGCAGGAAGCCGGTGGCAAAAACGCGCTCGCGCCCAAGGACCACCCGCAGATGATCCGCCTACAGGCCATTGCCGACCGCATCATCCCCTACACCTACGACTGGAACCCGCGCGCACGCGGCTGGAAGTGGGAAGTCAGCCTGATCGGCTCGAAGCAGCTCAACGCCTTCTGCATGCCCGGCGGCAAGATCGCCTTCTACTTCGGCATCCTGCAGCAGCTGCAGCTCAGCGACGACGAGGTGGCCATGATCATGGGCCACGAAATGGCCCACGCGCTGCGCGAGCACGCCCGCGAGCGCATGGGCAAGCAGTACGCCACCCGCGGCGCCATCGAGATCGGCGCGGCCCTGTTTGGCCTGGGCGGCCTGGGCCGCTCGGTGGCAGACATGGGCGGCCAGCTGCTCACGCTGAAGTTCAGCCGCGAAGACGAATCAGAAGCCGATCTGGTGGGCATGGAACTCGGCGCCCGCGCCGGCTTTGACCCCGCCTCGGGCATCACGCTGTGGCAGAAGATGATGTCGGCCAACAACGGGGCGCCGCCGCAGTTTTTATCCACCCACCCCTCGGGCACCACCCGCATCAGCGACATGCAGGCCAACCTGCCCAAGGTGGCCGCGCTCTACCAACGCGCCGACAAGCCACCCCGCCGCTTCGGCCCGCCGAAGGCCGAGGCCACTGACAAGGGCTGATCAGGTCCCGGCCACAAACGGGTTGGTGCGCCGCTCGCGGCCGAAGGTGCTTTCCGGCCCGTGGCCGGGGATGAACACTGTGTCATTGCCCATCGGCCACAGCCGCTCGGTGATCGAGCGGATCAGCGTGTCATGGTCGCCCTGCGGGAAATCGGTGCGGCCGATGCTGCCGGCAAACAGCACATCGCCCACAAAGGCCCGCTGCGCTGATGCGCTGTAGAACACCACATGCCCCGGCGTGTGCCCCGGGCAATGGCGCACCTGCAGCGTCTCCTCGCCCACCTTCACCGAGTCGCCATCGTGCAGCCACTGCGTGGGCTTGAACGGCAACGCCACGCCCAGGCCGTACTGGCTGTACTGGTGCGGCAGCACATCCAACCAGAACTGGTCACCCTCCTGCGGGCCGATGATGGGCAGCCCTTCGGCCTGGGCCAATTCACCGGTGCCGCCAGCGTGATCCAGATGCCCATGCGTGAGCAGGATCTGCTTCAGCGTCACGCCATGCCGCTTCACAGCCGCACGGATCTTGGCCAGATCGCCGCCCGGGTCGATCACCGCGCCCTCCTTGGTCTGGTCACACCAGACCAGGGAGCAGTTTTGTTCGAAGGCGGTGACGGGGATGGTTTCGTAGCGCAGCATGGCTTGGAAGGGAGTGATTCTGTCGATTGTGGCTGGGGCGCCGAGTTCAAGCAGCGTCACGGACTTCTTGCAGCGCCAGCAGCAAGGCCGGCAGGTCCGACTTCACGATGCTCCAGAGGGTGTCGTTGTCAATGCCGAGGTAGCCGTGGATCAACCGGTTGCGCGTGGCAATGACCTGACGCCAGGGCACATGCGGGTGAGCCGCACGCACGACCTCGGGCACATGCGTCGCCGCTTCGCCGATCAGCTCCAGGTTGCGCAACGTTGCGTCATAGACCAAGCCACTGGCAACGAAGGCTTGCTGGTCCAGCTCACCCGAGTAGGCCATCGCCTTCTCGGCAAACCGGATCATGTCGTCGATGTAGAAGCGCCACTCGCGGCCGTCTGCTTCAGACATGCACCGCCTCACGCTCCACAAAGGGCCGCAGTTCAGGACGCAGCGCCTTGTCGGTCACCAGATCAACCGGCCGGCCCAATGCATCTTCGAGGTAGAACTGGACGCCGAAATAGCGCTCCGATGTGGCGGGCCCGTGGAAGGACACCAGGATGTCGATGTCGCTGTCCAAGCGCGCCTCATCGCGCGCGGTCGAGCCGAAAAGCGCCAAGCTTTCAACCCCGTATCGGGTGACCAGTGTGGGCTTGCTGCGTGCCAGGCACGCCAGCACTTCAGCGCGATTCATCGGCGACTCCTGGGTTCGGTCGCGACACGCCATTCAAGGCCTGCGCAACACGCGTGTACTGGTGCCATTGTGTCCTCGATGGCGCCTCGCCTCACTCCCCCGCCTGTGGATACACGATCACCGACAGAAACTTGATCGGGCACCGCACCAACCGCTCGGGCCCATGCGGCACCGTGCCCTGGAAGCTGAGCGCATCGCCGGGCTGCACCAGGTAGGTCTCCTGGCCCACGCGGTACTCGATCTCGCCTTCGAGCATGTAAATGAACTCGGTGCCGGGGTGGTGGAAGGTGGGGTAGCGCTGCGAGTCGTCGTCCATCGTGATCAGGAACGGCTCGAACAGCTTGGTGGGGCCCTGGTCATAGGCCAGCAGGTGGTAGGTGTGCCCGCTCTTGGTGCCGCGGCGCACCGTTTCCATGCCCTGGCCCTGCTTCACAAGCTGCGCGCTGGTGCTGGCGCTGTCGTACTTGGCGAACAGCATCGACATCGACACGCCCAGCGCGCGGGCGATGCGGGCCAGCGTGTCCATGCCGGCCGACGTCTGGCCGGTTTCGATCTTCGACAGCATGCCGCGGCTGATGTTGGCCTGCTCGGACACCTGCGCCAGCGTCAGCCCATGGCGCTGGCGGATCTCGCGGATGGCGGAGCCCACCGAGGCTTCAAGCGAGGCGGCAGCGGCAAGTTCGGCGGCCTTGTCCATGGAGCACCCTGTCAGTTGCGTTGAAGCCAGTGTAGTGCGGCAGCGGGAAAGTTTCTTGTCAGGCACTTAAATTGCTTTTCAGGAAACATTGTTTTCACCCGCCAGGAGTGCCTAACCATGAACCCACCCGCCCCGGCCGCCGCGCTGGCCTCGGCCGATCTGCCGGCGCCGCAGCGCTTCACCGATGTGCGCGCCGCGCAGGCCTGGCTGGCCGCGCAGGGCGTGGGCTATGTGCTGGCGCAGTTTGTCGACATCCACGGCGTGGCCAAGGCCAAGTCGGTGCCGGTGTCGCACCTGAATGACGTGCTCACCGATGGCGCGGGCTTCGCCGGCTTCGCGATCTGGGGCGTAGGCATCGAGCCGCACGGGCCGGATTTCATGGCGGTGGGGGATCTGGGCACGCTCAGCCTGGTGCCGTGGCAGCCGGGGCTGGCGCGCATCGTCTGCGAAGGCAACGTGAACGGCGCGCCCTGGGCCTATGACAGCCGCGTGATGCTCAAGGGCCAGATCGCCCGCCTGAGCGCGCAGGGCTGGACGCTCCACACCGGCCTGGAGCCCGAGTTCTCGCTGCTCAAGCGGGTGGAAGGCCGCATCGTGCCCTGCGATGACAGCGACACGCTGGCCAAACCTTGCTACGACTACAAGGGCCTCTCACGCACCCGCACGTTCCTGGAGAAGCTGGCCAACTCGCTGCGCGCGGTGGGCATCGACGTCTACCAGATCGACCATGAAGACGCCAACGGCCAGTTCGAGCTGAACTACACCTACACCGACTGCCTCACCTCCTGCGACCACTTCGTCTTTTTCAAGATGGCCGCCAGCGAGATTGCCAACGAGCTGGGGCTGATCTGCTCGTTCATGCCCAAGCCCTTTGCGCACCTGCCGGGCAACGGCATGCACATGCACCTGTCGATCAGTGACGGCCAAAGCAACCTGTTCTGTGACAAGGCCGATGCGCGCGGGCTGGCGCTGTCGAAGCTGGCGTACCACTTCCTCGGCGGCCTGCTGGCGCATGCACCGGCGCTGGCCGCGTTGTGCGCCCCCACCGTCAACTCGTACAAGCGCCTGGTGGTGGGCCGCTCGCTCACCGGCGCCACCTGGGCGCCGGCCTACATCAGCTATGGCGACAACAACCGCTCCAGCATGGTCCGCGTGCCCAAGGGCCGGTTGGAACTGCGCCTGCCCGATGGCTCGGCCAACCCGTACCTGGCCACCGCCGCCGTCATCGCCGCCGGCCTGGACGGCGTGGCCCGCGAGCTCGACCCCGGCGACCCGCGCAACGTGAACCTCTACGACTGGAGCCCGGCGCAATTGAAGGACGCCGGCATCGGCCTGTTGCCGCAGAACCTGAGCCAGGCGCTGGACGCGCTGGAAGCTGACAGCGTGATCACCGATGCACTGGGCCCTTTGGCCGATGAGTTCCTGAAGCTCAAGCGCATGGAATGGCTGGAATACATGCGCCATGTGTCGGACTGGGAAGTCAAAAGCTACCTGGAATTCTTCTGAAAGGACCGCGCCATGTGCGGCATTGTTGGACTGTTGTTGAAGAAGCCCCCGCTGCGCAGCCAGCTGGGCGAATTGATGGTGCCCATGCTGATCGGCATGACCGACCGCGGGCCCGATTCGGCCGGCCTGGCCGTGTTCACCGAGCCGCTGGCCGAAGGGGAGCGCAAGATCAGCGTCTACGCTGGTCTCACGGACGAAGGCACGGCCTATGACTGGCACCGCCTTGTCGCCGCCTTGAACGACGCGCTGAACATGAGCGCCCGCGCCACGATCCAAGGCAACCACGCCGTGATCACCGTGGTGGGCGAGGCGGCCCCGGTGCAGGCCTGGCTCAAGGCCCACAACCCCAAGCTGCACTTGCTCTCAGCCGGCCGCAGCATCGAGCTGTACAAGGACATCGGCACCCCCGCCCAGGTGGCCGCGCGCTACCAGTTCAGCCAGCTCACCGGCAGCCACCTGGTGGGCCACACCCGCATGGCCACTGAATCAGCCGTGACGCCCGATCGGGCCCACCCCTTCACCGCCGGTGAAGACTTCTGCCTGGTGCACAACGGCTCCTTGAGCAACCCCAACGGCATCCGCCGCATGCTGGAGCCGCGCGGCATCCAATTCGACACCGACAACGACACCGAAGCCGCCTGCCGCTTCCTTGAATGGCGGCTGCGCGAAGGCGACACGCTGCACGCCGCGCTGCAGAAGGGCTTTGAAGCGCTGGATGGCTTCTACACCTTCCTGATGGGCACACCCACCGAGCTGGCGCTGATCCGCGACCCGTTTGCCTGCAAACCCGCCGTGGTGGCCGAGACCGATGACTACGTGGCCATCGCCAGCGAATTCCGCTCGCTGGCCCACCTGCCCGATGTGAACCACGCCAAGGTGTTTGAACCGGCACCGGAGGAGATGTACGTATGGAAGGTCTGAGCCTGCCGAGCCGCCTCAAAGGCGAAGCCCTGAGTGCGCAGCACGAAGGTTCCCCAGTGCGCTTTGACCTCTCGAAGACTCCCTTGCGTGAGCTGAACCAGTTCCTGCATGGGGCCCCCGAGACATTGGCCGGGAAGGACGTGCTCGTCACTCACCCCGATGGCGCCCACAACATCGCTGTGGGCTGCAATGCCCCGGTCAAGGTCACCATCGACGGCCATGCCGGCTACTACGCCGGCGGCATGAACCAGCTGGCCGAAATCACCATCCACGGCAGTGCCTCCACCGGCGTGGCCGAGAACATGATGAGCGGCCGCGTGCATGTGAAGGGCTTTGCCTCCAACAGTGCCGGTGCCACGGCGCATGGCGGGCTGCTGGTGATCGAGGGTGATGCGGGGCTGCGCTGCGGCATCTCGCTCAAGGGCGGTGACATCGTGGTGGGCGGTTCGGTGGGCAGCTTCTCGGGCTTCATGGCCCAGGCCGGGCGCCTGGTGATTTGCGGTGATGCCGGGCATGCACTGGGTGATTCGCTGTACGAGGCGGTGATCTACGTGAAGGGCCGCATCGCCTCGCTGGGGGCGGATGCGCAGATCGAGCCGTTGACGGAGGCCGATGTGAGCGCGCTCACCGAGTTGTTGAAACAAGCAGGTCTGGCGCACGACCCCACGTCCTTCAAGCGCGTGGCCTCTTCGCGGTCCCTCTATCACTGGAACGCCGACGCCGATCAGGAGTATTGAATGAGCACCGACCACCCGATCCACTTCAAGCGCCTGCAGAAGGAAGCATCAGCCACCTTCGACCACAGCACGCTCGACTACATCCACCGCGCGGCCGCCACCGGCTTGTACGAAATCCGCGGCCTGGGCGCCAAGCGCAAGCTGCCACATTTCGATGACCTGGTGTTCCTGGCCGCCTCGCTGTCGCGCTACCCGTTGGAAGGCTACCGCGAGCGCTGCGTCACCAAGACCGTGCTGGGCACGCGCTTCGCCAAGAAGCCCATCGAGCTGGACATCCCCATCACCATCGCCGGCATGAGCTTCGGCGCACTCAGCGCCAACGTGAAGGAAGCGCTGGGCCGTGCTGCCACCGCGATGGGCACCTCCACCACCACGGGCGACGGCGGCATGACGCCCGAGGAGCGCAACTCATCGAAGACGCTGGTCTACCAATGCCTGCCCTCGCGCTACGGCTTCAAGCCCGATGACGTGCGGCGCGCCGATGCCATCGAGGTGGTGATCGGCCAGGGCGCCAAGCCCGGCGGCGGCGGCATGCTGCTGGGCCAGAAGGTGAACCCACGCGTGGCCGCGATGCGCACGCTGCCTAAAGGCGTGGACCAACGCTCGGCCTCGCGCCACCCGGACTGGACGGGCCCTGACGACCTGGCCATCAAGATCCAGGAACTGCGCGAGATCACCGATTGGCAAAAGCCCATCTACGTGAAGGTGGGCGCCACCCGCGTGTTCAATGACGTCAAGCTGGCCGTGCATTCCGGCGCCGACGTGGTGGTGGTCGACGGCATGCAAGGCGGCACCGCCGCCACACAAACCTGCTTCATCGAACACGCCGGCATCCCCACACTCGCCGCGGTGCGCCAGGCCGTCGATGCGCTGGAAGACCTGGACATGAAGGGCACCGTGCAACTCATCGTCTCCGGCGGCATTCGCACCGGCGCCGATGTGGCCAAGGCCATTGCGATGGGCGCCGATGCCGTCGCCATCGGCCAGGGCACCTTGATGGCACTGGGCTGCAACCGCGAGATGTACTTCCACGATGGCCAACCGGTCAGCGCCGAGGCCGACTACGCCGCGCTGGGCACGCAGGCCGGCTTCTGCCACCACTGCCACACCGGCAAATGCCCCGTGGGCGTGACCACGCAAGACCCGGTGCTGGAACAACGCCTGCAACCCGACTGGGGCGCCAAGCACCTGCGCAACTACCTGAAGACGTTGACGATGGAGCTCACCACCCTGGCCCGCGCCTGCGGCAAGCAGGACGTGCATCACCTGGAGCCCGAAGACCTGGTGGCCCTGACGGTGGAAGCCGCCGCCATGGCCCGCATCCCGCTGGCCGGCACCAGCTGGATCCCGGGCTGGACCGACCGCTGAGCCCGCCCCGGGCCAAGCCCCCACGGCCTCCACTGGCTTCTGCCGGCGGTCGGAAAACTGTATATTCATACAGTTAACCGACTGCCCCATGGACCTGCTTCGCAAGCTCGAAATCCTCGCCGACGCGGCCAAGTACGACGCCTCCTGTGCCTCCAGCGGCACCACCAAGCGCTACGCCAGCGACGACCCCTCCGGCCGTGCGAATGGCACGATGGGCTCCACCGAAGGCATGGGCGTGTGCCACAGCTACGCGCCCGATGGCCGCTGCATCTCGCTGCTGAAGGTGCTGCTCACCAACTGGTGCACGTTTGATTGCCTCTACTGCGTCAACCGCGAATCCAGCAATGTGCCGCGGGCGCGCTTCACGCCGGCCGAGGTGGTGCAGCTCACGCTTGATTTCTACCGCCGCAACGTCATTGAAGGCCTGTTCCTCAGCTCGGGCATCGTGCGCGACCCCGATCACACGATGGAGCAGGTGATCGAGGTGGCCCGGCTGCTGCGCGAGGAACACCATTTCCTCGGCTACATCCACCTCAAGACCATCCCCAACGCCAGCCATGATTTGATCGCCCGCGCCGGGCGCTATGCCGACCGGCTGAGCATCAACGTCGAGCTGCCCACTGCCGATGGCCTGCAGCAGCTCGCCCCCGAGAAAAACGCCACCGACATCCGCCGCTCGATGGCGCGCATCCGCCTGCATCTGGATGACCAGGCCGATGCGCGCCGCCAGGCCCGCACCGTGCGCGCGCTGCCCGGCGCCAAGGCCACCGCCACCCCGCCGCCACGCTTTGCCCCCGCCGGCCAGAGCACACAGATGATCGTGGGCGCCGATGCCACCGACGACCGCACCATCCTCACCGCCAGCGCCGCGCTGTATGGCACCTACCAGTTGAAGCGCGTCTACTACTCGGCCTTCAGCCCGATTCCTGATGCGGCCAAGGGGCTGCCACCGCAAGCGCCGCCATTGATGCGCGAACACCGGCTGTACCAGGCTGACTGGCTGCTGCGCTTCTACGGCTACACGCATGATGAGATCGTGGCGCCCGATGGCATGCTGTCGCTGGAGATCGACCCCAAGCTGGCCTGGGCGGTAGCGCACCCCGAGCAATTCCCCGTTGACCTGAACCGCGCGCCCAAGGAAGTGCTGCTGCGCGTGCCGGGGCTGGGCGTGCAATCGGTGCAGCGGCTGCTGAGCGCCCGCCAAGCCCGCCGGCTGCGGCGCGATGACCTGCGCCAGCTGGGCGTCAGCAGCGAGAAGGTGCTGGCCTTCGTGATTGCGCAGGATCACCGGCCGGTGGCCGATGCGCCGGCACGCTGGCTGCGGCGGCGCGCGCCGCGCCAGGTGGCACGCACGACCGCGCAACAGAGCACGCCCGTGCAGGGCGACCTGTTTGCATGACCGCCCTGTACCGCATCGACTTGGCCGGGCCCACCGATGCGGCAGGCTTCCGGCGCGCGGTGAAAGCACTGGTGGCCGCGGGCACAGCGCCCGATGCGGTGCGCTTCGTCACGCCGGTGGACCCGCCTGACCTGTTTGAACGCGAGCCCTTCCCCGTGCCGGCTGAGCCGCCCGCACTGACGCTGCCGGCCGGCTTCATCCGGTTGTGCGACCAGGTGCTGCTGCATGACGACCCGGCACGTTTTGACCGGCTCTACGCGATGGCCTGGCGCATCGCGCACGATCGCCGCGTCTGGGCTGATGCGCTGGACCCGGCCCGCCGCACGCTGGAGACGATGGCCCACGCGGTGGGACGCGAGATCCACAAGATGCATGCGTTTGTGCGCTTCCGCCCCGTGCCCGGTGGCTCACCGAGTGAGCCTGTGTGCCACGTGGCCTGGTTCGAACCCACACACCATGTGGTGATGGCGGCTGCACCGTTCTTTGCCAGGCGCTTCACGCATCAACACTGGGCCATCCTCACGCCCCGGGTCAGCGTGCACTGGGACGGCCATCAACTCACCGAAGCCGGCCCGGCCCGCGCCGCAGACGCGCCCCCGCCCGATGCCGGCGAGGCCCTGTGGCTGGCCTACTACCGCAGCATCTTCAACCCGGCGCGGCTGAAGGTGGCGATGATGAAGCGCGAGATGCCGGTGCGCTACTGGCCGCACCTGCCCGAGACCCGGCAGATCGCCACGCTGGTGGCCGAGGCAGCGCCGCGGGCCTGGCAGATGATGGCGGCCGCACCCACCGAGCGCCAGCGGCGGCGCGGCCGAGCCAACGCTGCGCCACCAGTCGCCCCGGCAAGTGCGCCGCCTGGCCCCGGCAACGTCGACGAGCGCTGAGCCGGCCGCGGGCCAGGCACCCGCTCAGCGCGGCAGGAAGGTCGTCGTCACCCACTGCGCGGGGCCCTGCTCGGCCTGCAGCGCGAGCGGCTGAAGCAGGTCGCTGAACCACAGGCCTTGATCCGGGCCCAGGCTCAGCGGCGGTGCGCCCGGCGCGCGCACTTGCAGCGTGCCGGCCAGCACCACCAGCACGCCGGAAGTCAGGCGTTCAAGGGTGCCCACGTCGCCGTGATGCACCGCCACCTCTGCCCGCACCGCCTCGCGATCGACCATCACGTTCCACAGCCGCGCCGCACCCGCCGGCCCCAGTGTGGCGTGCAAGGGCAGCTCGCCTGGAAACCGGGCCACGGCGCCCACGCCTTCGAACACCCAGTTTTCCTGCGGCCCCTGCAGCGTGAGCCCGGCACCGCGCATCAGCACCGCGATGCGGTCCACCCCGTCGAACACCGAGAACGGGCCCGGCGCCGTGATGTCGGCCGCGCTGATGCGCCAGCGCAACTGGGTGCCCACGTGCGTGGCGGCCACGGTGCGTGTCCACCCACCGCCATTGCGCCAGGGTTCGGGCGGGATGTCGGCCAGGTCAAAGCGCTGCAGGCCGGGCAGGCTCAAGACACCGCCCCCAGCCCGTACTTGCCGGTGAGCAGGCTGCCGGTGCGAAAGCGCTCATGGGCATACGGCGCCAGCGACACATCGGTCTTCAGCCCCAACGCCTCCTGCGCCAGCAGCCGGCCCACGCCGGGCGACAGCTTGAAGCCGTGACCGGAGAAGCCGTAGCCCACCACCAGGCCAGGCACGTCGGGCAGGCGGCCGAGCACGGGGTTCCAGTCGGGAGTGACGTCATAGACACCGGTCCACGATGACGCCAGGCCAGCGGTCTCGTAGGCCGGGAAGCGCTCGGCCACCTGGGCGCCCACCTCCACCACGTAGTCCATCGAGATGTCGCCCTGTTCGTTGTCGGGCGCGGCCAGTGTTTCGCCCACGGTGCCTTCGCTCACCAGCATCTGGTTGCCGCCGTAGCTGCGGCAGTACAGCATGCCGGGCGAACCCAGGTCTTTGTAGACCGGCATCTGGAAGGTGTAGGGCGAGCCGGGGCATTCCAGCGCCAGCACGGCGTGGCGCTCGGCGGCCACGGGGGTGGGGATGCCGGTCCAGCAGGCGATGTCGGTGGCCCAGATGTTCTGGGTGCTGATCACGGTGCCGGCCATGAAGCGGCCCTTGGAGGTCTCCACGCCCACGGCTCGGCCACCCTCCCCACCTTCCAGTAACAACCGCTGCACCTCGACACCTTCCATGATCTTCACGCCCATCCGGCGCGCCGCGCGGGCAAAGCTGGTGGCCACCAGGTAGGCATCGGCAAAGCCGGCCTCGGGCTCGTAGCCGATCAAGGCGGCATCATCAAAGCGGGCGATGGGCAGCAGGCTGTGCGCCTCGTGGCGGCCGAGCATCTGCACCTCGATGCCCTTGGCCTGCTGGCCGTGCAGGGCATCGCGCAGCGGGCCCAGCTTGGGGCCGTCGGGCGCGGCGATCAGGTAGCCGCACTTCACCAGGCCGGCCGAGGCCTCCTCGTCGCCCAGGTAGCTGGCGAAGTCGTTGAACACCGACCAGGAGCGCTTGGCCAGCTCGACGTTTTCAGCCACCGAGTAGTGCGTGCGCAGGATGCCGCTGGACTGCGAGGTGGTACCCGCGCCGATCTGCGTGCGGTCGAGCACCAGCACGCGCTGGGCGCCGAAGTG
>Ga0075012_10004338_pt1 | contig 13226 bp, 12 predicted proteins | sample All_14_2_FD_71474 | JGI IMG/M metagenome (GOLD analysis project Ga0075012, IMG submission 71474) | Freshwater microbial communities in response to fracking from Pennsylvania, USA - Allegheny Zone_MetaG_DW_15 | ecosystem: Environmental > Aquatic > Deep subsurface > Groundwater > Drilled... | reverse complement strand
CGGGCGGCAAGGTCGTCGCCAGCGGCGGCCGCGTGCTGTGCGTCACCGCGCTCGGCGACACCGTGAAGCTGGCGCAGAACCGCGCCTACGAACTCGTCGACCGCATCCGCTTCGACGGCATGCAGTTCCGCCGCGACATCGGCCACCGGGCGCTGCGGCGTTGATCGACCCGGGCGCCGTACGCGCCTGGCTGACCGGCCTGCAAGACCGGATCGTCGGCGCCCTCGAAACCTTCGACGGCAAGCCGTTCCGCCGCGACGACTGGGAACGCGGCCGCGTCCGCCTGATCGAAGACGGCGATTTCTTCGAGCGCGGCGGCGTCAATTTCTCGCACGTCACCGGCGAGCAGATGCCCGCCTCCGCCACCGCCCACCGCCCCGAACTCGCCGGCCGCCATTGGGAAGCCATGGGCGTCTCCCTCGTCCTGCACCCGCGCAATCCCTGGTGCCCGACGAGCCACATGAACGTGCGCTTCTTCGTCGCCACGAAAGAAGGCGCCGATCCCGTCTGGTGGTTCGGCGGCGGCATGGACCTCACGCCCTACTACGGCTTCGCGGAAGACTGCGTCCATTTCCACCGCACGTGCAAGGAAGCCCTCGATCCCTTCGGCGCCGACGTCCACACGCGCTACAAGAAATGGTGCGACGAATACTTCTTCCTCAAGCACCGCAACGAACCAAGGGGCATCGGCGGCATCTTCTTCGACGACCTCAACGAAGGTGGCTTCGAGCGCTGCTTCGACATCCAGCAAGCCGTCGGCAACGCCTTCCTCCCCGCCTACCTGCCACTCTGCGAACGCCGCCGCGACACGCCCTACACCGAACGCGAACGCGACTTCCAGGCCTACCGCCGCGGCCGCTACGTCGAGTTCAATCTGGTGTGGGACCGCGGCACCCTCTTCGGCCTCCAATCCGGCGGCCGCACCGAATCCATCCTCATGTCCCTGCCGCCGATCGTGAAGTGGCGCTACGACTGGAAGCCCGAACCGGGCAGCGCAGAAGACAAGCTCTACACCGACTTCCTGCCGCCGCGCGATTGGATTTAGACGACGCTGGACAAGCGGCCACCCGGACTGTACAGTAACGCGTACATACAAGGAGACTGACCATGGACGCGATCACCTACACCACCGTTCGTGCGAACCTCGCCAGCGCGATGGACCGTGTCTGCAACGATCACGAAGCGCTGATCATCACCCGCAACGGCGAACAGTCGGTCGTGATGCTCTCGCTCGAAGACTACAAGGCGCTTGAGGAAACCGCCTACCTCCTGCGCACACCCGCCAACGCCAAGCGCATCCTCGCAGCCGCCGCGCAACTGAACGCCGGCAAAGGTGTCGAGCGGAACCTGTCCAAGTGAAACTCGTCTTCGCCGACGAGGCGTGGGACGACTACCTGTATTGGCAGAAGCACGACAAGCGCATGGTCGAGCGGATCAACAAGCTGATCCAGGAAACCCAGCGCGAACCCTTCGGCGGCGTCGGCAAGCCCGAACCGCTGAAACACGCGCTATCCGGCTTCTGGTCGCGCCGCATCACCGACGAACACCGCATGGTGTACCGCGTCGAGGACGGCGCCCTGCAAATCGCCCAGTTGCGGTTCCATTACTGAGCCGCGCGGGTTTGCGGCTCGCGGGGCAGAGGCATGGGCGCTCTGCCCTCCTCATAGGTGTTCAAATCGTCAGGCAGAGCGCCCATGCCCCTGCCGTCAGCGCCGCGCTGTGCGGCGAAAAAGCTTCAACCACGAATCAGTGCTGCGGCAGCAGCGTCTTCGTCGACGTCGGTCCAAATGAAGGTCTGTCCCCTGACACCCTGCTTCGCCACCGGCCGAGGGACGACAACCACAGATACATGAGTGTGGAGCGGAATATTAGGCATTTGTAGCCACCTTCAAGTACGACACAAATGCCGAGCAAGCCACAAGCATGAATTTGGCGTCTCCGTAAGAGATAGTTGCTTCGTCCGTAAGTGAGTGCCGGATTCCGGAGGCATCATTTGTATATCCGTAAAGCTGACTAAATGCGCGAGACATAGCCGGATGAAGATTCTGGACGCGCTTCAGTGCATCGCCCAGCGTCGCTGACGTATTCTCCGTTACAAGCCGGCAAGCCGCCTCCACAGCAGAAATGGACTCTTTCACAGAGTTTCGATAGTCCGGAGCCTCCTTGTCGCTAAGCATGCGGAGAGCCGCGTCAAGGTGCGTACGAACTGGGGAGTCGGCAGACAACAATGCTGCCTCGATTGCCTGGATTTCGTTCTTATCGGTAATCTCCGCGATCTCCGTTCCAACGAAACGATATGCTGCATTGTGCTCCTCCAGCGTGCCGTTAATCCACTCGCGCGCTTCATCCGATATCAATCTGCTTTGGTCGTCGGCGATATTTTCCAGCAGATCGTAAACCTCAAACCACTCGCAGCCCAAGAAATACTCTTTCAGGACGTCATAGGCTCCCGTATTTCCGTAATCCCCATAGAAATCCGGCAAGCGGTCCAAGTCATGGTTGAAGTAGTTGAACCAAAGCCGTTGGACTAAATAGTCGATGCGCTTCGTCGTTTCGTCATACCTGCGGTTTTCAGGGGCATAACGATCCCAGATCGTGACCTTTAGAATGTTCCAGAGCTTAGTTCGTAGCGCGGCGTCAATTGACTCTCTCTGGAATGCGTTTTCGAGTGGGGAATATCCGTGTCGCTGTGAGAATGACGGCATGTGTATCTCGCAGATGCTAAACGATGAAAGTGCAGGGCAGACTTGGAGGAAAGCATTCCGTCATGGCATTGATGTCGGTAGATACTTACATACATTCCACATGCATTCAACGCCGCCCCGTGTTGGCGAGGGCACCGCGAGGATAGGGGGCCTCGACCCGACGATTTGAACACCTATGAGGAGGGGCGAGGCCCCCTGTCCTCGCGCCCTCCCGCGGCAGCAATGTGTCGGTTTGAAGTTTGAATCAACGCGCCACTATCACCGCACGCAGTCGCGCCGCCGCAACCCCACCCCACTGATACAGCGCCAACCCAAACGTAATCAGCGCCGCGCCGAGCCACACGCGCAACCCGATCTCCTCGCCGTTCAGCAGATTCCCGAGCAGCAGTGCCAGCACCGGCGTCACCAGCGTGATCAGCGCAACACGGCCGGCGTCGAGGTGCTTGATCACGTAGTAGTAGAGCGCGAAGCCGAGCACCGAGCCGAAGACGCCGAGATAGACGATGGCACCCGCCGAGCGCGCCGGCAGGTCGCTCGGCACGCTGCCGTCCGTCACCCACCAGAGCAAGCCGAAGAACGGCAGCGACACCGTGAGCGTGCCGGCGGTGGTCGCAAGCGGCGGGCTGTCGTCGCCGATGCGCTTCAACGCCACCAGGCCCGCTGAGTAGATCACCACCGCCACCACGAGCGCCGTCAGCCCGGCCATTGCATGCTCGCCGCCGATGTCCTCGCCGTGCGCGAAGATCACCGCCAGACCGGCGACGCCGAGCAGCATGCCGACCACGCGCGGCCCCGTCAGCGCCCTCTCGCCGAGCCACAACGCCGCCAGCACGCCCGTCGCCAGCGGCGACAACCCGAACAGCACCGACACCAAACCCGAGTGCACGAAGCGCGCCCCCCAATAGGTCAGCGCCATCGCCCCGAACAGCGCCAGCCCACCGACCAGGTACGAGCGGCGCGCACGCGCATGCAGCGGAAAACCGACGCGCCACGCACCGACCAGCACGGCGGCCAGCAAGGCGCCGATCAGCATGCGCGAGAACACCGCGAAGGCGAAGCCCGCGCCCTGCGCGCTCCACTGGATCGCGAGCGGCGTGGTGGACCAGATGACGATGATGCCGACGTAGGCAAAGGGGACCGACATGACGACTCCTGCAAAGACCGCCCGGTGGGACGGAGTAAAACAAAAGGCCGCGAACCTTGTGGGTGGCGGCCTCGTCGAGAAACGTTGTTGCGGTATCAGTTCATCGTCGTTCGGGCCCCGAACCTGCGGCATGCAGCCAGCCGCGCAGCGGACGCATGGCGTCGCGGCGTACTTTCAGGAGCGGGGAGTGAAGGTGACCGAACATGGCCCGATTGTCGCGGCCGGGCGATGCCGCTGTCAAGGCGCCGCGTTGCGCGCCTGCAACAGGCGCGTCCGCTTAGAGCAGCGCCGCGGCGCGGTAATGTCGGTTGGCGTCGTCGCCGCGCTCGAGGTGCTCGAGCAGTTGCGCCAACTCGATGTGCGCGCCACGCGAAGCGCGGATCGCCAGCGAGGCTTCGAGGTAGCTCTGCGCCTTGCCCCAGAGCTTCTGCTGCCGGCACAGGCGGCCGAGCGCGAACAGCAGCTGCTCGTCGCGCGGATGCGCGCCAAGCCACTTCTCGGCGTGGGCGATGCGCGCCAGCGTGTCGCCGCCTTCGCAGTCGGCGTAGAGGCCGAGCACCGAGGAATCCCAGCGCTCGTCGAGGAAGTCCTCGATCAGCGTCGCCGCCTCGGCGCAGCCGCCGAGCGAGACCAGCGTGCGTGCCGCCTGCTGCGCCAGGCGCGGCTCGAGGCGGTCTTCCTCCGGCATCTCGTTCCAGTAGCGCAACAACTGGCCGACGTCGGTGATCTGCGGAATGATCTCGCGGTGGGCGCGGGCGCGCAGCGGCGCGGCCTGCTCGGCCGTCAGCCCCTTGTGCTTCTCGAGCTGGCGCGTGAGCTTCAGCACCTCGCGCCAGTTGCCGCTGCCCTGCTCCGCGCGCAGGCCGAGGCGCAGCGCGGCGATGTGCCGCCCTTCGCGCGCCGCAAGATGTTCCAGCGCCTCGTGCGCGGCGCCGAAGTCGCGCGCGTCGAGCGCGAGTTCGGCTTCGACCATGAGGTAGGCGGAGCGGACGTCTTCGCCGCCGTCGCGCGCACGCTCGCGCCACTCGCGTTCGCGCTCGGCGTCGTGCAGCGCATGCGCGGCGCGCAGCGCGATGATCGCCGCGAGGCCCGGCGCGTGCCCCGATTCCCAGGCGCGCTCGGCGCTCTTGACGGCGTGGCCGTAGCGGCCTTCCTGCAACAGGCGCATGGCGTCCGCGAGCGCAGCGGCAGCCTTCTCCTGGGCGCGGCGGCGGCGGAAGGCCTGCACCTTGGCAGGCAGCCCCAGCGTGGCGAAGACGGCGCGCAGCAGCAGGTAGAGCACGACGAAGCCCGCCACCTGAAGCAGCAGCAGCAGGTTCAGCGACATCTCCATGCGCCAGGGCGGCAGCACGAAGAGCACGTAGCCGTCGTTGTAGCGCGTCGCCAGCGAGAGACCGACGGCGAGCGCGGCGAGCGTCAGCAGCCAGAGCAGTCCGCGCATCTACTGTCCCTTACGCGCGGCGCCGTCCTGCGCCACCTTGAAATTGCGCAGCGTGTTCAGCGTCTCGTCGAGGCTCGGCGGCGCAGTGGCGATGTCGGCGGCGACCAGCGTGTTCAGCGACGCCAGCGCCGTCTGCACCGGCTTGGAACGCGTGTCGAAATAGCGCCCGATCCAGTCGCGTGCCTGCCGCACGTCCTCGCGGAAGCTGCGGCCGTCGCGCGCGAGCAGCGCCAGGCGGGCATTGACGAGGCGCAGCTTGAGGTTCTCGCGCAGGAAGAAGCTCTGGCTCGGCGAGAGCAGGCCCGGCTCCGGCCGGTCGATGCGCTCGATGCGCACGAGCTGCTTGGTGTCTTCCCATATCTCGAGCGCGAGTCCTTGCCAGAAGCTGAGGTCGGCCGGCGACTTCGAGGGCCTGACGGTCGCCGCGGCGGCCGGACGCTGCTCGTGTGCGAGCGGCATGCTGTCGACGACGGCGGCAACGGTTTCGAGCCGGAGCGCGATGCCCGGAATGTCGGCGGTCGGCAGCGCCTTCAGGCGCTCGATGTCGCGCGCCAGCAGCTTGCGAATGCCGAGGAAGCGCGCATTGCCGGCGCGCGCCAGTCGCACATCGGCGCCCTGGAGCGCTATCAGCGCCGCCTCGACGTTGCCGGCGAGCTGGAGTTGCTGTGCGGCGATCGACACCGCCTGTTCGATCTCGGCCAGCAGGCGCTCCTCGCGGCTGCGCGAAAGTTCCTGATACATCGCTTCGAGGGCGAGCTGCTGGCCCTGCGCCTCGGCGAGCTGCGCCTCGAGCGCGCCCACCTTGGCCTGCAGCGCCTGCAGGCTTTCCTGCCCCTGGCGCGCCAGCGCACGCGCCTCGCGCGCGACGGCGTCGCCTTCGGAGAGCCGGCGCGCGAGCTCCTCGCGCACGTCGGAAAAACGCTCGCGCGTCTCGACCCACTGCCAGCCGAGCAGCACCAGCGCGACGGTCGCGATGACGACCGGCGGCTTGCGCAGCGCCGGAGGCAGCCCGCGCAACGGGCGCTTCTGCGCCGGCGGCGTCGAGGGCGTGGCAGGCGAAGCGGCGGGTTCGGGGACGTCGTTCTCAGGCGACATGGGTGGCTACCTTGAAGTGTTCGATGAGACCGGCGATCAGGCCATCGTCGCCGGGCCCGGTGAGGATGATCTCATGCAATCCGAGTTTGGCAGCTTCCTCGGCGATGCGCGCGTGCGGCACGAAGGCCGGCGTCTTGCGCAGCCAGGCCTGGCCGAGCTTGCCGACCATCTCGTGAAGGTTGCGCAGGCCTTCGCTGCTGGTGAGCGTGACGGCGTCGAGCCGGCCGTCGGTCCACAGCTTGTACAGCGGCGCCGGATCGAGGTCGGGCTTGCCGCGCCGGTAGCAGGTCACATACTCGACGCTGGCGCCGCGCGCCGCGAGCGTGTCGCCGAGGAGCTCGCGGCCGCCGTCGCCGCGAAAGATCACGACCTTCTTGCCCTGCATGTCCTGGAGGTCCGGCATGGCGACGAGCGCCTCGGAATCGAAGCGCTCGCGCGGCGCCGTGACGTCGGTGACGCCGAAGCCGGCGAGCGCCATTTCGCTGCTCTTGCCGATCGTCGCAGCGCGCAGGTGCGCCGGCCACTTGCGATGGGCGAGGATGCAGCCGAGCGCCTTCTCGACGGCGTTGGGGCTGACGAAGGCGGCCCAGTCGAACTGGTCGAGGCGCACGGCGACGTCGAGCAGCGGCTTGATGTCCTCGACGTCGAAGATCGCGAGTACGGGGAACAGCACCGGCTTGGCGCCGAGTTCGACCAGCGCCGTGGCGAGATGCGCCGCCTGTCCGGCCGGCCGCGTCACGAGGATGTGGCGGTCCGCAAGCGGCGCCTTGTCCAAGTCAGCCTCCGAGCTGGGCGAGGATCTCGTCGGCGCCCTGGGCGCGCAGTTCGGCGGCGAGCGCGAGGCCTAGCGCCTCGGCATCGCCGGGCGCGCCTTCGAGTTCGGCGCGCGCCATGCGGCTGCCGTCGGGCAGGGCGACGAAACCGCGCAGCCAGAGCTTGCCGGCGCGCATCTCGGCATAGGCGCCGAGCGGCACTTCGCAGCTGCCGGCGAGAGCACGCGAGACGGCGCGCTCGGTGCGCACGCAGGCGGAGGTTTCGGCATCGTTGAGCGGCGCCATCCAGGCGGCGACCTCGGGACGATCGGAGAGCGCCTCGATCCCGATTGCGCCCTGGCCGGCGGCCGGCAGCGAGGCCTCGGTCGGCAGCACCGAGCGGATGCGCTCGCCGAGGCCGAGGCGCTTCAAGCCCGCCGCGGCGAGGATGATCGCGTCGTACTGGCCTTCGTCGAGCTTGCGCAGGCGCGTGTCGAGGTTGCCGCGCAGCGAGGTCACCGAGAGGTACGGGTAGCGCGCGTGCAGCTGCGATTCGCGGCGCAGGCTCGAAGTGCCGACGACGCCGCCCGGCGGCAGGTCTTCGAGCGTGGCGTACTTGTTCGAGACGAAGGCGTCCTGCGGCACTTCGCGCTTGCCGATGGCGACGAGCGCAAACTCGGGCTCCATGACCATCGGCACGTCCTTCATCGAGTGCACGGCGATGTCGGCGCTGCGGTCGAGCAGCGCCGTCTCGAGTTCCTTGACGAACAGGCCCTTGCCGCCGACCTTGGCGAGCGGGCGATCGAGGATCTGGTCGCCGCGCGTCGTCATGCCGAGCAGTTCGACGCGGCAGGCCGGGTATAATTTCTGCAAAAGATCCCGCACGTGCTCGGCCTGCCAAAGGGCGAGGCGCGATTCGCGCGTGGCGATAACGATTTTCTCGGGCGCAGAGGGAGTGCTCAATTCGGTTTCCAGTGAGGGCTGTCCGTGATCGCGGCAGCCCATGGAGAGGTAGGATGACACCCTCGTTTTTCGGCTGCCCGCAGGCGCATTTTCGTGCGCTGATTTCCGCGTGGATTCTAGCATGGGTGCCCGTGGCGGCCGGCCATGCGGCGGCCCCCGAGCTGCCCCTGGCGGCGGACTTCTCAGCCGACGCGCAGGCGGCCGCAGAACGCCGCGTGCCGATCCTCGTCTTCTACAGCCGCGACGGCTGTTCGTGGTGCGAAATGGCGCGCCGCAGCTACCTGCGGCCGCTGGCCGACGACCCCCAGGGCGCGCAACGGGTGCTGATCCGCGAAGTCCGGCTCGACATGACGCGGCAGCGCCTGGCCGGCTTCGACGGCCGCCGCACGACCCACGCCGCCTTCGCCCGCGAGCGCCGCGTCAAGCTGACGCCGACGCTCGACTTCCTCGACGCGCGCGGCCAGCGCCTCGTCGACCCGCTGGTGGGCGTCAGCCTTCCCGACTTCTACGGCGTCTTCATCGATCGCGCGATCGATGAAAGCCTCGCCAAACTCCGCGCCGAACCGAAATGAACGCGAACCAGAACGACAAGGACCAGCCGCTGCGCGAGGACATCCGCCTGCTCGGCCGCATGCTCGGCGACACGCTGCGCGACCAAGAGGGCGACGCCGTCTTCGACCTCGTCGAGCGCATCCGCACGTTGTCGATCCGCTACCGCCGCGACGACGACGCCGGCGCCCGCGCCGAACTGACCGCCCTGCTCGACGGGCTGGCGCCCGAGCACACGAATTCGATCGTGCGCGCCTTCAGCTACTTCTCGCACCTCGCCAACATCGCCGAGGACCAGCACCACATCCGCCGCTCGCGCGCGCACGCCATCGCCGGTTCCAAGCCGCGCGAAGGCAGCTTCGCCCACGCGCTCTCGCGCGCCCTGGGGCTTGGCGTCGACGCCGAGCGCCTCGGCGCGTTCTTCGAGCACGCCCTCGTCAGCCCGGTGCTGACCGCGCATCCGACCGAAGTGCAGCGCAAGAGCATCCTCGACTGCGAGCGCAAGGTCGCCGACCTGCTCGACGAGCGCGACCGCGCGCGCCTGACCCCCGAGGAGCGCGCCGACCACGAGGAGGCCATGCGCCGCGCCGTCGTCACGCTGTGGCAGACGCGCATGCTGCGCCAGGCCAAGCTCTCGGTGATGGACGAGGTCGCCAACGCCCTCTCGTACTACGACACCACCTTCCTGCGCCAACTGCCGCGGCTCTACAACGCCATCGAGGATCACCTGACGACGAACGTGCCCGGCTGGAACGGCACGCCCGGCGGGCGTTCGCTGCCGCCCTTCCTGCGCACCGGCTCGTGGATCGGCGGCGACCGCGACGGCAACCCCTTCGTCACCGCCGAGGTGCTGGCGGCGGCGATGCGCGCGCAGAGCCGCCGCGCGCTGGCCTTCTATCTCGACCAGCTGCACAAGCTCGGCGCCGGCCTGTCGTCGAGCGCGCTGCTGGTCGGACTCTCCGACGAAATGCGGCGCCTCGTCGAGCTCTCGCCCGACCACAACCCGCACCGCGACGACGAGCCCTACCGGCGCGCGATCGCCGGCCTCTATGCGCGCCTCGCCTCGACGGCGCGCGAGCTCGACGACCTCGAGGCACCCGTGCACGCCGTGGCACCGGCGCCTGCCTATGCGACTGCCGACGAGTTCGCCGCGGACCTCGACGTCATCCACCGCTCGCTGGTCGACCGCAGCGGCGCGCTGCTGGCGCGCGGCCGCCTGCGCCGCCTGCGCCGCGCGGTCTCGGTGTTCGGCTTCCACCTCGCGCCGATCGACCTGCGCCAGAACTCCGACGTCCATGCGCGCACGGTGCACGAGTTGTTCGAGTCGGCGCGCCCCGGCACCGACTACGCCGGCCGCAGCGAGGACGGCCGCATCGCGCTGCTGCTCGCCGAGCTGGCGACGCCGCGCCTGCTGTCTTCGCCCTTCGTCGAGTACTCCGAGGAAACGACGGGCGAACTGGCGATCTTCCGCACCGCACGCGAGGTGCATCGGCGCTACGGCCGCAAGGCGATCGAGAACGTCGTCATCTCGAAGGCGGACGGCGTCTCGGACGTACTCGAAGTCGCGCTGCTGCTAAAGGAGGCCGGCCTGCTGCTGCCGCGCGAAGGCCGCCTCGACGTCAATATCGTGCCGCTCTTCGAGACCATCGGCGACCTCGCCCGCTGCGGCGAAACCATGGACAAGCTGCTCGGCCTGCCCGCCTACAAGCGCCTGATCGAATCGCGCGGCCGCGTGCAGGAGTGCATGCTCGGCTACTCGGACAGCAACAAGGACGGCGGCTTCCTGACCTCGGGCTGGGCGCTCTACCGCGCCGAGACGACGCTGGTCGAGGTGTTCGCGCGCCATGGCGTCGCGCTGCGCCTGTTCCACGGCCGCGGCGGCTCCGTCGGCCGCGGCGGCGGCCCCAGCTACCAGGCGATCCTCGCCCAGCCGGCCGGCGCCGTGCAGAGCCGCATCCGCATCACCGAGCAGGGCGAGGTCATCGCCTCGAAATACGCCAACCCGGAACTCGGCCGCCGCAACCTCGAAATCCTCGCCGCGGCGACGCTCGAGGCGACGCTGCTGCCGCACGAGCACGACGACCCGCGCCCAGAGTTCCTCGCCGCGATGGAAGAACTGTCCGGCTACGCGTTCGACGCCTATCGCGCGCTCGTCTACGAGACGCCGGGCTTCGAGCAGTACTTCTGGGAATCGACGGTGATCTCCGAAATCGCCGCACTCAACATCGGCAGCCGCCCGGCGTCGCGCAAGAAAACCACGGCGATCGAAGACCTGCGCGCGATCCCCTGGGTGTTCTCGTGGGCGCAGTGCCGCCTGATGCTGCCCGGCTGGTACGGCTTCGGCACCGCGGTCGCCGCCTTCCGCCAGGCGCGCGGCGACGCCGGCATGGCGCTCCTCGCCGAGATGAACCGCGAGTGGGGCTTCTTCCGCACGCTGCTGTCGAACATGGACATGGTGCTGGCGAAGACCGACGTCGCCATCGCCGAACGCTACGCCCGGCTGGTGAAGGACGCCGCGCTGCGCGACGCAATCTTTCCGCGCCTCAAGGCAGAGTTGCAGAGCACGGTCGCCGCGCTGCTCGACATCACGGGCCAGGACGAAATCCTCGACGGCAACCCGCTGCTCAAGCGCTCGATCCGCAACCGCTTCCCCTACCTCGATCCGCTGAACCACCTGCAGATCGAGCTGTTGCGCCGCTACCGCGCCGGCGACACGGATGAGCGCGTCCAGCGCGGCCTGCACCTGACGATCAACGGCGTCGCCGCGGGCCTGCGCAACAGCGGCTGAGCGGCTATTCGCCGCGCAGCCAGGCCTGCGACTTCTGCGCCCGTCTCAGGTCGGCCAGCGTTCGCAGTCCCGCTTCTTCGCAACGGACGAGAAGGATCTCGAACATCTGGGCCATCGCAAAGACGTCCGCGACGGCGGCGTGCTCGTGCACGCTGGCGACTTCCAGTCGCCGCTGCCAAGAGTGAAGGGACTCGACCTGGCCCATCTCCTTGCCGAACGCTCCTTGCAGCGCCAACCCGAGATCGATCCACTCGCCGCGCGGCAACGGCAGGTCGAGCGCAGCCAGCGTCCGCTCGAGCATGTAGCGCACGAAGTTCGGATTGAAGGTGACGACCGGCCGGTCGCCGAGAAAATCGACGAGCCGCTGGTAGCACTCGCGCCACTCGGCGGGCCCGCGCTCGCCGTCCGCTCCCGTCGGCGGCAGCCGGCAGTACGCCAGGTCAGCGAGCCGGAACGCATTGCCGGCCACCGGCAGGACGGCGATCCCGGTGCTGCGGTCGCGGCGGACATCGACGCCGCTGACGTCGATGTCGAGGATCACGCAGTCCGACTCGCCGAGGATGAAGGATTCCCGGTTCCCCACGAGCCGCGCGATCGCAGCGCGCAACCAGCCGAGGACGGTCATCGCTGGTAGTCCAGCTTCAGGCGCTCCTGCAGCGATTGTGCCTGTCGCAGCGACTCGCGCAGCATGCGCTGTTCGAGATCGTTGAGGGTGTACGGGTCGATGCGGTTGGCGTCGTTGCCGTCTCGCAGCGAATCGAGCTGCCGCCGCAGGCGCAGGGCATGGACGAAGCGCAGGGCTGCGATGTCGCCGTCGATGGCGCTAATCGACCGGTTGATGCGCTTGCCGACGGTCGCCAGGCGCTCTTCGGTATTCGCGGTCCGCACGCCGTTGGCGAGCGCGTAGATGCGTGCGATGTCCACGAACAGGCGGGTGCCCTGCGTCTTGACGTCGAGGGTTCCCCGGTGCTCGCCGCCGTCCGTCTTGAAACGATTCAATGCGCTCAGGGGCGGCGATACCTCGAGGGCGTTCTTGGCCAGAAAGTGCAGGAAGATGGTGTTGCCGCGGACTTCCTCGAGCAGATGGTCGCGCAGTTCTTCCGCCAGCGCGAACTCGCCGTAGATCGGCCGGAAGTCGAAGAAGATCGTCGAGTTCAGCAGCGCTGTCGGCGTGGTGGCGCGAATCCAGCGCGAGAACTTGCGCTTCCACTCGTCGAGCGACAGGCACCACTCCGGGTTGCCGGCCATGATGTTGCCCTTGCAGCGTTCGAATCCCGCTGCGTGCAGGGCTTCGTTCATGGCGTGCGCCATGGCGAGGAACTCCGCGCGCACGCGCTCGGTATCGTCCGGCGACGGCGGCACGAAGACGATGCCGTTATCCTGGTCGGTGACGAAGCCCTGTTCCTCGCGCCCTTCGGAGCCGAAGGCCAGCCAGCAGAAATGCCACTCCGGATGGCGGTCGCCGACGATCAGCGTCAGCAGGCGCCGTGTCAGCCGGTCGTTGATGGCGGAGACCAGACGGGTGAATTGCATGACCGCCATGCCTTGGCGGAAAACGCGGGCGGTGAATTCGCGAATGCCCGCGGCCAGGGCGACGATCTCCTCGACGCTTTGCGCCTCGTCGATGGGCGTCTGAATGTACGCGATGCCGCGTTGCTGCGCCCGGAACAGATCGCGCTCCGAAACGATGCCGGTGACCGGGCCTTCCGCGCTGCGTACCAGCAGGTGGCGGAAGCCGCGCTTGGCCATTTCCATCGCGGCGTCCAGCACGCTGGCGGTATCGTCGATC
>Ga0075012_10004328_pt1 | contig 13245 bp, 9 predicted proteins | sample All_14_2_FD_71474 | JGI IMG/M metagenome (GOLD analysis project Ga0075012, IMG submission 71474) | Freshwater microbial communities in response to fracking from Pennsylvania, USA - Allegheny Zone_MetaG_DW_15 | ecosystem: Environmental > Aquatic > Deep subsurface > Groundwater > Drilled... | reverse complement strand
ACAAGGAAGGCCCTTTCAACAAGCCGCTCGCCGCCCTGCCCCCGCTGATACAGGCCCCGCCGGTAATAGAGTCTCACGGTTTTGTGCTGCGGCTGGAACCGGCCGAAGCCCTGGACGCCGAGGGAGCCCGCACGCTGGACAAAGCCGTCCCCCCTCTTTGCGCCGCAGGACTCTACGAGGCCATACTCAAGGACGATAAATTCTCGGTCAGCGTCATCCGGAGCGAGACCTACGAACTGGAGGAGGCCAAAGCGCTGCTGGCCGCGGCCGCGGACGCGGCGCGCCTGTTCAACTGAGCCGGAGCGGCTGCGCTATCTCTTTTCGGGGTGGTAGTGGGTGTAGACTTTGCGTATGTGGTGGAACTTCTCGTAAAGGGTTTTTTCGGCCAGGGTGGCTATCTGGTCGCCGCGGCTTACCGGCAGGGAGCCGTCCACGCAGAATTTCAGGTTCACGATAAAATGCGGGCCGAAGCGGTGGGCGTGCACTTCCTCCACCCGCTTTATGCCTTCCACCGCGGCCAGTGCCCCGCGGATCTCGGCGTCCAGCTCCTTGCCGGGCACCGTATCCATCAGCTCCATGGCCGATTCCTTAAGTATGCCGATGCCGGTCTTCAGGATGAACAGGGCGACCACCGCGCCGGCCAGCGGGTCCACCCAGGAATACCCGAGCAGCGCCAGCGTTATGCCCAGCGCCGCCGCCGAAGAGGCCATGAGGTCGTTGATATGGTCCTTGGCCAGGGCGGTCACCACGGGGTTGCGCGTTATTTCACCTATGCCCTTGGTCTTTATGGCCAGGCCGATCTTGAGGGCGATGGTAAAAAGGGCCGTCCACAGGGCGTAAATGGAGATGGCCGAGGCTTCCGTGGCCCCGGTGTAGAGGTGCCAGCCCCTGTCGGCCGAATCCCAGAAGATGGCCACGCCGGTGGTGATGATGAAGGCGCCCACCACCAGGGCGGCGATGGTCTCGAACTGGCTGTGGCCGTAGGGATGCTCGTCGTCGGGAGGCATGCGCGACAGCCGCACGAAGATCTTTACCGCCACATAATAAATGAAATCGGAAGTGGAGTTGATGCCGTCGGCCAGCAAGGCGGCGCTATGGCCCACTATGCCCACCGTGGTCTTCAGGAGGGCCAGGAAGATATTGGAGTAAAGGCCCAGGTCCACCGCGAAATCGCAGGCGTCGTTCCTTTCCTTCAGGTTTTCAGAGTCGGTGCCCCGGGTCATAGCTTCATTATACAAAGGCCGCGGCCGCCGCGGAGATCTCTTCCAGCGGGTCGGCTACGGAGGAGATGCGGATGCCGTCGCCGGCCCGCGAGGGCAGGAAGGAGAGCCGCGCGCCGAAGGCCTTGCGCCAGCGCGCTATCACGCCGGCGTCCACCTTGGCCCCGGGCAGGAAGAAGATCTCCAGGTCGTCCTCCTTCTGGGTGACCGAGCGCACGGCCTTCCGGGCGAACTGCTTCTTCAGGCGGATGATCTCCACCAGGTTCTTGAGGGGCAGGGGCGCAGGCCCGGAGATATCCTCGAAACCTTTCAGGATCTCCGTCAGCTCCCCCTCCTTGGCGTTGAGCAGCTTCTTGTAGAAGTTCAGGCGCTCCATGTCGTCGCCCACGTACTCCTCGGGGATGAAGGCCTGGACCAGGATGTCGATCTTCGGCTCGGGCAGCTCCCGCGTCTCCGCCCGGCCCTTTATGCGGTCTATCTCCCCGTTCAGGAGCTTGATGTACATCTCGAGGCCTATCGAGTTGATGAAGCCGTGCTGGCGCACCCCCAGCAGTTCGCCGGCGCCGCGGATCTCCAGGTCGCGCATGGCCAGGCGGAAGCCGCTGCCCAGCTCGGTGAATTCCTCCAGCGCCGAGAGGCGCTTTACCGCGTCCTCGCTGATCTCCTTCTTCTCGTCGGCGGCCTCGGAGATGAGCTCGGCCTTCTTCATGAGTTTCTGCGCGCCTTTCTTCATCCAGCCTGGGAAATACAGGTAGCAGTAGGCTTTCTGCTTCTCGCGGCCTATGCGGCCGCGCAGCTGGTAGAGCTGGGCCAGGCCCATCTCGTGGGCGTTCTCGACGATGAGGGTGTTGACGGTGGGGATGTCCAGGCCGGACTCGATGATGGTGGTGGCCATCAGCACGTCGTACTTGCGGTTGAGGAAATCCCACATGTGCTGCTCCACCTCTTCCGCCTTCATCTGGCCGTGGATGACGGCCACGCGCAGCTCCGGCATCAGCCGGGTGAGGTAGGCGCGGCGGCTGTCTATGGTCTGCACGCGGTTGTGCACGTAATACACCTGGCCGCCGCGGGCCAGTTCGTAGGTGATGGCCTCGGCGGCGCCTTTCTCGGCGAAGGGCCGCACGAAGGTGGTGATGGCCTGGCGCCCCACCGGCGGGCTCTCGATGACCGACATGGCCTTGAGCGAGGAAAGGGACTGGTAAAGCGTGCGGGGGATGGGCGTGGCGCTCATCAGCAGGCAGTGCACGCCCTTGGCGGCCGACTTGATCTTGTCCTTGTCTTTGACGCCGAAGCGGTGCTCCTCGTCGGCTATCATCACGCCCAGCGCCGAGAACTCCACGTCCTTCTGCAGCAGGCGGTGCGTGCCCACGATGATGTCTATCCTGCCCCTCGCGAGGTCTTCCAGGATCTTTTTCTGCTCGGCCTTGGGCACGAAGCGCGAGATGGCCCGGATATTGACCGGGAAGCCGGCGAAGCGCTTGGTGAAATTACGGTAATGCTGGTCGGCGAGGATGGTGGTGGGCACCAGCACGGCGGCCTGCCTGCCGTTGGCAACCGCGCGCATGGCGGCGCGCATGGCCACCTCGGTCTTGCCGAAGCCCACGTCGCCCGCCACCAGGCGGTTCATGGGCAGCTCTTTCTCCAGGTCGGATAGCACCTCGGCAATGGCCCGCGCCTGGTCGGGCGTCTCGTCGAAAGGGAAAGAGGCCGCGAACTCGTCCTCCAGGTGGCCGCCGTGCGGCAGGGCGGCGGTCTTGAGCGCGGCGCGCTCGGCCTCGAGCTTGAGGATGTCGAGGGCCAGCTCCTCCACTTCCTTCTTTACCCGGGTCTTCAGCTCGGTCCAGGTCTTGGTGTCCATGTGCGACAGGCGCGGCACCTTGCCCTCGGAGCTGATATATTTCTGCACGCGGCTGAAATCGTGCAGCGGCACCAGGAGCTTGTCGCCGCGGGCGTATTCCAGGGACAAACAGTCGGAATCCTCCACCTGCTGCCCCTCGGCGTTGCGGAAGTAGGCCTTCCTGATGCCCAGGTAGCGGCCCACCCCGTAATCCTCGTGCACTATAAAGTCCCCGACTTTCAGGTCGGTCCACTTGAAGAACTTGTTCCTGGGCTTGATGGAGGCCGGGTCGAAGCGGTAGCGGCGCCGGAAGAGCTCGGAGGACGTGACGACCGCCGTCTTGGACGGGACGTGGACGAAGCCCTCGTCTATGTAGCCGGTGGAAATATGCACCAGCCCGCCGGCACCGGCGTCGGCCAGGGATTCGGCCAGCCGCTCGGTCTCGCCGCGGTTGATGCAGAAGAGCGTGGTGCTTATCCCCGCCTTCCTGAGGCGGCGCAGCTCGCCGGCCAGCAGGGCGATGTCGGAATTGAAATTCAGGTTGGCGGCCGCGCCGAATTCTTCGGCCGCTTCCCCCGACAACGGCGCCGCGAAAGAGAAAGCCGCGCCTCCCGGCAGTTCCGCGCCTCCGGGCAAGGCGCAGTCCAGGAAAAGCTTCCACCCCTCCCCGGCGAAGGAGAGCAGCGGCCGGCCGGGGCCGCCGAAGATATTGGGCGGCACCGCCACGGCCTCGAGGAAGTCCGAAGTGTGCTGTGTTTCGATCTCGAAATAGCGGATGCTCTCGAGCTTGTTGTCGGAGAAGAACAGGCGCACCGGCTTGTCGAAGCCCGGCGGGTAGAAATCCAGCACCGAACCGCGGGCGGCGAACTCGCCCTTTTCCTCCACAAAAGATACCCGCTCGTAGCCGGCCTTGATGAACAGGTCTATGGCCGCGCTGCGGGCGTAAGTGTAGGCCTGCTTGAAGGAGAAGCGCAGGCCCGAATACTCGGATTCCGGCATCAGCGCCTCGGCAACGGCCTCCGGAGACGCGACATGGATATAGTTGCGGCCCGGCTCCGGGGAATACAGCGCGCGCATGGACTTGGCCCGCTCGGACAGGTCGCCGCCCCAGAGGCAGACTTCGAACCGGGGCAGCCCGGGCAGCAGGCCGGCCAGGGAATTGAAAGCGTGCTGCCAGGAAGAAAGCGCGTCCTCGCCGGCGGCGGCGACCAGCAGGTGGCCGGGCTCCCGCTCGTATTGTTTGAGCGCGAACCAGGCTTTGGCGCTTATATTAGGGACGCCTTTGACGGCCTTAGCGAGCATCGTGTTAATGATATAATTTTGTGACGGCTCGCTCTATGCTGAAATGGGTTGAAATAGATCTAAAGACGCTCGCCGGGAACGCAAAGGCCATAAAAAAGGCGCTCGCGCCCGGGGTCAGGTTCATGGCCGTGGTGAAAGCCGACGGCTACGGCCACGGGGCCGTCAGGGTGTCCGGGGCCGCGCTGGCCGCCGGGGCGGACTGCCTGGGCGTGCTGACCGCCGAAGAGGGCGCCGCGCTGCGCGCCGCCCTGCCCCGCGCCGAAATACATTTACTGGCCCCCTCCCTGCCGGAAGAAGCCCCGCTGATAGTAAAGAATTCCCTTATCCCCACGGCGGACTCTGCCGCTTTCATAAAGGCCCTGGACCGCGCCGCCGGAAAGCCCGTCCTTTACCACCTGGACATAGACCTGGGGCTGGGCCGCTGGGGCGTCAAGCCCGGAGAAGCGGCTAAGTTCCTGGCGGCGGCGGAGAAGTCCGGGAAGGCGCGGCCTTGCGCCCTTTCCGCCCACCTGGCCTACCGCCCGCCGCAGAACATGATAGAGGCCGAAGAAAAGCTCTCCGCCTTCTCCGCGCTGGCCGCCCGCCTGGGACTGAAGGCGCACGCCGCCAACAGCGCCATCTTCAGCGATTTCCCCCACTGGCAGCTGGACATGGTGCGGCTGGGCAACCTGCTCTACGGCATCTACCCCACCGACGTCTACCGGAAGAAGCGCCAGGGCCCGCCGCTGCCCGGCCTGGGCCGCCCCTGGCAGTTCTACGCCCGCATTATTTCGGTGCGCAGCGTGAGGAAGGGCGAGTCCCTGGGCTACGCGGGCGAGTTCACGGCGCCGCGCGCCATGCGCCTGGCCACCATCCCGGCCGGCTATTCCGACGGGCTGACAATGGAACCCACGGAGAACAAGATAAAGATCACCGCGGGCTTCAGGTACTGGGGCGTTATAAACGGCAAGCGCGCTTATTTCACCGGCAGGACCGGCATAGCCCACACAATGCTGGACGTCACCGCCATCCCCGAGGCCAAGCCCGGCACGCCGGTGGCCCTGCACGTCCGCCGCACGGCGGCCAACGCCAACCTTCCCCGCGTCTACAAGTGATCCGTCCGGACCCGGGGGGGCATTGACCGAGAACAGATATGACATCTAAAGCGATATACCCAGTGTTGCTTGCCGGCCTCCTGATGGGGTTGGCCTGCCCGCAGGCCGGGCATTCCGGCCCGCTGCGCGAGGCGCTTGCAAAAAAGAACCGGCGCGCCCCCGTCAGCCCCGAAGAGGCGGAATTGCGGGACAACGACGGCGAAAAGACCGCCAGGGCGGACCTGCCCCCCGGAACGCGGACGCTGACGGACCTGGCCTACGGCGACGACCCGCAGCAGAGGCTGGACGTCTACCTGCCAAAGGAGCCGAAAGCAGCCCCCCTGATCCTCATGGTGCACGGCGGGGCCTGGATGTTCGGGGACAAAGACAGCGCCAAAGTCGTAGTGAACAAGGCGGCGAACTGGCTGCCGAAGGGCTATGTGCTGGCATCAGTGAACTACCGCATGTCCAAGTCTCCCGACCCGCTGCAGCAGGCCGACGACGTGGCGCGCGCGCTGGCCTACGCCCAGGCGCACTGCAAGTCCTGGGGCTGCGAACCGGCGCGCACGCTGCTGATGGGACATTCGGCCGGCGCCCACCTGGTTTCGCTGCTGACCGCCGACCCGGCGATAGCTGCACGGCAGGGCGCCGGGCCGTGGCTGGGAACCGTATCGCTGGACAGCGCCATGATGAACGTGCCCGAGGTCATGGGGACCGCGCATTACAGGATGTACGACAGGGTGTTTAAAAAGGAGCGCAAGTTCTGGGAGGCGGCCTCCCCGTTCCACCGGCTGAAAGCCGCGGCCAAACCAATACTGCTGGTCTGCTCCTTAAAGCGGAAGGACTCCTGCCCGCAGGCCAGGGCCTTCGCGGAAAAGGCCGTATCGCTGGGCGGCAAAGCGGAGGTGCTCCCGGTAGAACTGGGCCACGGCCCCGTGAACGGGGAGCTCGGCCTGCCGGGGAAATACACCGCCGCCGTAGAGGCTTTTCTCCGCGGCTTGGGCCTGCCCTGACCGGGGCGCGCCGCCCCCGAAAAAGAAGACGCCGGCCAATGGCCGGCGTCTTCTTTTCCCCGCCCGCGGCCCCTAGTGCACCGCGTCGCAGAATTCCTGGGGTTCGGTGCCCTTGATGAAGGCTTCCAGGATCTTCTTCTTGCAGGTAGGCAGGGCCAGCTTGCCGGTCTCCTGGTCCACGGTGACGAAAACTATGCCCTCGGGCACGGGGAAGTCGCGTACGGGCTGGTCTTTGAGCACGGCCTCCATGATCTCGGTCCACCACGGCACCACGGTGCCGCCGCCGGTCCAGTCCTGCATGGTCAGGGAGCTCATGTCGTCGTAGCCCATCCAGGCGGCCGCGGTCAGGTCGGGCGTCATGCCGATGAACCACATATCCTTGGAGTCCTGGCTGGTACCGGTCTTGCCGGCTATGGGGCGCTTGAGGCGGCTGGCGTGGACGCCGGTGCCGCGCTGCACCACGCCCTTCATCATGTTCACGAGCACGTAGGACAGCTGCGGCGAAAAACTTTCCGTCTCTTCGGGCACGGCCTCTTCCAGCACGCGGCCGGAGTTGTCGGTAACGCGCAGCACGCCGAAGGGCGTGGCGTGGATGCCGCCGTTGGCGAAGGTGGAGAAGGCGCTGGCCATCTCGATGTTGCTCACGAGCGAGGTGCCCAGGCCTATGGACGGCACTGCCTCGAGGTGGCGCTTGATGCCGGCGCGGTGCGCCACGTCGGCCACCAGCGTCGGGCCCACGCGGGTGACCAGGTAGATGGAGGACAGGTTGCGCGAGGCCTCCAGGCCGTGGCGCATGGTTATGGTCCCGCGGAACTTGCCGTCGTAATTGTTGGGCACCCAGATATTGAAATCCTTGTTGCCGACGAAAGGCTCGATGGCCAGGTCGATGGAGTACTGGTCGGTGGCGCCTTCGAGCAGGCGCCAGTCCTTGCCGTCGTAGTAGTAGGCCATCGGGGTGTCTTCCACCAGGCTGGCCGGGGTGTAGCCGTTGAGCAGGGCGGCCATCCAGACGAAGGGCTTGAAAGTGGAGCCGGCCTGGCGGGCCGACTGGGTGACCCGGTTGAACTTGCTGTCGCGGTAGTTGCGGCCGCCTATCATGGCCTTGATGGCGCCGGTGCGGGTATCCAGGATCAGGAAGGCGCCCTGCAGCGGGGCCGTGGACTTGGCCACCTCATCCTCCCCTTCTTCCTCGTCCTTGGGGGCGGCCTTCTCTTCGGCCTCCCGCTTGGCGGCGGCGGCGGCGTCGTACTTGGCCAGGTGCTTCTCCATGATCTCCTCGGCCGGGATCTGCATGGAGAGGTCCAGCGTGGTGTAGATCTTCATCCCGCCCTTCCAGAGCTGGGCAACGCCGTACTTGGGCTCCAGCTGCTGGCGGACGTATTCCACGAAATAGGCGCCGTGGCCGGCGAGCACCGAGGACTTCTCCGTGGGCACGGGCTCGGCCGCGGCGGCGTCGGCCTCGGCCTGGGTGATGTGGCCCTGGGCCAGCATGCTCTGCAGCACCAGGCGGCGGCGCTGCCGGGCCCGGTCGGGATTGTTGAAGGGCGAGAAGCGCTCGGGCGAGGGGATGAGCCCGGTCAGCAGGGCGCATTCGCCCAGCGTCATCTCCGTGACGTCCTTGCCGAAGTAAAGCTTGGAGGCGGACTGCACCCCGTAGACGCCGCTGCCCAGGTAGATCTGGTTGAGGTAGAGGGTCAGGATCTCCGGTTTGGAGAAGTTGCGCTCTATCTGCAGGGCCAGCACTATCTCCTTTATCTTGCGGGTGACGGTCTTCTCCGGCTTGAGGAAGATGCCGCGGGAGAGCTGCTGGGTTATGGTGGAGCCGCCCTGCGCGCTGCGCCGGTGCAGGATGTCGCGCAGCAGGGCCCGCATGATGCCGCGCGGGGAGATGCCCCAGTGGCGGAAGAAGTTCTGGTCCTCCATGGAGATCACGGCGTTCTGCATGTCCACCGGGATCTTGGAGAGCGGCAGGATGGCCCGCTTCTCCACGGAGAACTCCGCGATCACCTGGTTGTTGATGTCGTAGACGTAGGTGGTCAGCGAGGGGGTATACTCGTCCATCTTGTCGATGGAGGGGATATCGGTGAGGATCTTGCGCATCAGCACGGCGGCCAGCAGGATGCCGGCGGCCGAAACTATGCCCGTCAGGTAAACGGCCTTGAGCACCAGCTCGCGCGCCGAAAGCGCGTCCAGGTAATCCAGGAATTTGCGGGTCAGGTTCAGCATCCTGATTAAATTATATTAAATTAAAGGGAAGCGGGCTTCCCGGGGCCGCTTTTCCCCCCTCCCAAAAAATGATACATTTAGTCCTATGAGAACACTTTTAACGTTTTTGGCCGCCGCGCTGGCCCTGTCCGCCTGCTCGAAGCAGGACGGCAAGGTCATAGCCAGGGTCGGCTCGGAAAAGATCACCGACACCTACCTGCAGGAAAAATTCGCCGAGATCAGCCCCGCGGCGCAGGAATACCTGTCCTCCAAGCCGGGCCGCAAGCAGTTCCTGGACGTGCTCATCCACGAGCGCCTGATGCTGATGGCGGCGCGCAAGAGCCGGGTAGCCTCCGGCGACGAGTACAAGGCCAGCGTGCGCGAAAAAGAGGCCGAGATGAAGGAGACCCTGGAGGCCTACAAGGATTTCATGCTGACCCGCATGTGGATAGAGGACATGCGGGAAAGCGAGCTGAAGGTCAGCGAGGAAGAAGCGCTGGAATACTACCAGAAATACCCCTACACCGTGCGGCTGGCGCACATACTGATGCCCAGCTACGAGGAAGCGGAAAAAGTGGTGAAGAAGCTCAAGGCCGGGGCGGATTTCGACAAGACCGCAAAAGAATACTCCATGGACAAGGAGACGGTGCGCCTGCCGCCCGTGATGTACGGCGAGTTCATGCCCGAGCTGGAGGACATGGCTTTCAAGATGCGCACCGGCGAGACCCAGGGCATCGTGAAGACTTCCATGGGCTTCCACATCATCAAGAAGCTGGGACAGGACAAGGTGGAGCAGGCCCAGGCCCTCGAAAGGGTGCGCAAGATACTTGAAAAGAAGAAATTCGATTCCTTCCTGGCCAAGTTCCAGGAGAAGAACAAGGTGGAGGTCTTAGATGAAAGTTATAAATAAATTACTGGCCGCCGGAGCGCTGTGCGCCCTGTCGGCGCCGGCCCAGGCCGCGGTGGTGGAAGAGCTGGCCGCGCGCGTGAATAACGAACCCATTACCGTAACGGAATATAAACGGGCCAAAGAGGCCCTGACCGAGCAGTACGCGGCCGCCATGCCGGACTTTTTCAAGCAGCCCGACGCCGCCGAACAGATGGACAAGGCCGCCCTGGACAAGCTGGTGGACGAGGCCCTGCTGCGCCAGAAGGCCGAGGCCCTCAAGATAAAGGTTTACGAGCGCGAGCTGGAAAACGGCGTGAGCGAGATCCGCAAGCGTTTCGCCCGCTCCCCCGAAGGCGCGCCGCTGGCCGAGGACAAGGCCGAAGAGGCCTTCCGCGCCGAGCTCCGGCGCGAGGGCGTCACCATGGACGCCTTCAGGGAACGCATCCGCAAACAGCTGATGGTGCAGAAGCTGGTGCAGGAGACCATCAAGGCCCGCGCCAAGATGCCCGGCGACGACGAGACCAAGGCCTATTTCGACAACATCGCCCTGGTGCTCAAAGGCCGCGAGGGCGAGATAAAGGGGCTCAGCGAAGACGCCATGCAGGACCTGCTGGCCGTGGCCGGCAAGTTCCGCGAGATAACCGCAGAGCGCCTGCGCCTGCGCCATATCCTGATAAAGCTGAAAGAAGGCGCCTCGCCCGAGGAGAAAAAGGCCGCGCTGGCCAAGGCCGAAGCCCTGCGCAAGGACCTCGACGGGGACCTGGATTTCGACGAAGCCGCCGAGAAGAATTCCGACGACCCCGAGAGCGCCCGCCGCGGCGGCGACCTGGGCTATGTCATAAGGGGGATGCTGCCGCCCGAGGTGGAAGAGGCGGCCTTCAAGCTGCAGGTCGGCGAGAATTCCAAGCCGGTGGAGAGCAAGTTCGGCCTGCACATCCTGCGCCTGGAAGAGCGCCGGGCGGCCCAGAAACTGCGCTTCGCCGCGGTCAAGGACGACCTGGAGCAGGTGCTGGCGCAGAACGCCTTCGCCGACGAGCTGGGCCGCTACATCAAAGAGCTGCGCAAGGACGCGAAGATACAGGTTTTCCTGGACGAAAAAAAAGGCAAATAAGCCGCCGGGACAAGGGCCACGGGAGGCTATCGCTTCCCGTGGCTTTATTTTAAATGACTAAGCCTCCTGTTATAATCACCGCCGGGGACCCGCTGGGCATAGGCCCGGAGATCACGGTCAAGGCCCTGCGCGACCCCGCCGTGCGCCGGGCCTGCCTGCCCTGCGTCATAGGCGACACCGCCGCCCTCAGGCGGGCCGGCTGGACCCCCGCCCTGGCCCCGCTGCTGCCGGCCGACGCAGGGCGCCTGGACTTCGGGAAACCGGGGCCTACGGCCGCCGGCGGAGCGGCCTCCGTGCAAGCGGTCCTTACCGCCGTAAAACTTATCAAGGCCGGCCTGGGAAGGGCCCTGGTGACGGCCCCGGTCTCAAAACAGTCCTGGGCCCTGGCCGGGGCTCCCGCGCCGGCCCACACGGACCTCTTCAGGCTGCTGGAGAACCGGGAGCCGCTGATGCTTTTCTCCCGCGGCCGCATCAACGCCGCGCTGGTCACGGAGCATGTCCCCGTGGGGCGGCTGCCCGCCCGGCTCACAAAAGAATTGATCAGGAAGAAAGCCCTGCTCTTCAGGGACGCTCTCCTGGCGCTGGGCCTGCGCAGGCCGCGCCTGGCGGTCTGCGCCCTCAACCCGCACGCCGGGGACGGCGGGGTCATCGGCACCGAAGAACTGAAGACCATCGCCCCGGCGGTCGCCGGCCTGCGCCGCTCGGGGCTGCGCGTCAGCGGACCGCTGCCGGCCGACGCGGCCTGGGCCGCCCACCTGGCCGGGGCCAGCGACGGGCTGCTTTGCCTTTACCACGACCAGGCCCTCGTGCCCCTGAAGATCGCTCCCGCGGAAGGCCCCGCGGTGCATTGGACCTGGGGGCTGCCTTTCCCCCGCACTTCGCCGGCCCACGGCACGGCTTTCGACATAGCCGGGAAGAAATCGGCGGACCCCGCCGGGATGAAGGCGGCGCTGCTGTTCGCGGCCCGGCTGGCCCGCGGGAATATCCAGGCTTAAAGAAGCGGGAAAACAGGAAAGGGCCGGCTCGAAAGCCGGCCCTTTTCATAGCTCGCGCGCGCGCGGAGCCTACGGCACCTGCTGCAGCCGGACGGGACGGGACTTGGGCACCGGCGCCGAGGCGTAGGCCTCGCGCTGCTCCCGCGGACTGTCTGCCCCCATGGCCAGCGGGTTCACGCGGTACTTCACCACCGTCTCTTTTTTGCCGCGCTCTACCCCCGCCACGCTGAAAATGCCGCTCGGGAAATCCGAAAGGGAAACTAGGATCAGCAGGTCGGACGAAGCGAAGTCATGTTCCCCGGGCTTGAGCTTGCGGGAATTGGCGAAAGCCCACCAGGTCTCGGAACTCTTGAAGACCTTGTAGTCCACCGGGGCAGACAGCAGGGTCACGCCCTCGTCGCCCGCGCCGCGCCCCATTTCGGGCATGGCGCTTTTTTTCAGGCGCCGCTCCTTCTCCGGGTCGGAGCCCAGGTTGCGGATCTTTTTATCGAGGTCCTCGTCCGAAAGCGCTATGGGCGCCGGCTTCTTCTTGTCGCCGCCGGCCATATCGCTGAGCATCTCCAGCATGTCCTTGGGCTTTTCGGCCACCCCTGAAAAATTATTGTCCTTGACCAGCATTATGGCGTCCCCCGAAGCCAGGGTGGCGGTAGAAAGGCCCTGGCGGGTCATGGGCATAAGGGAGGCCCGGCCGCCGCCGCCCGCCCTGGCCGCGGCCAGGGCCTGCTGGGCTATAGCTTCCGCGCTTTCGGGCTTTTCGTCGGCATTCTGGCCGGGCAGTTCCGAAGGATTGCCCATGAAACTGCCGACATAGTTGACCAGGATAAGGAGGGTAAAGATGACTATCAGCCCCCCGAACATATAGATAAGCGACCGTATAATGCGGGCGTCCATGAAGCAAGTATACAAAAACTGCGTACCCAAGGATTTAATTTTTAGTTATTATTTCCGTAACAGGGCGGGAGTAGAATCTATACATATATATGAGAGGTAATTATTTCCTTACTGCTGTTGCTATCCCCGGGCAGGGGCTGACCGGAACCGCGCGGACCGACGGGGACAGGACCACACTATGAAATACTGGGCGTACGTAAACAACGAGATCCTCGGCCCTTTTGAAAAGGAAAAGCTGCTGGAGCTGCCTTCCTTTTCGCCCGCCCTGCTTGTCTGCCCCCAGACCCCCGTGGGAGAAAAGACCGAAGACTGGAAAGAAGCCTCCACCTATCCCGAACTGGCCGCCCTCACCGGAGGGGCCGCCAAGCCCGCAGCCGAGCCGGCCCCCCAGCCCGCCCCGGCGCCCGCGGCGCAGGCCGCGCCCGAACCGGAACACAAGTCTTTCCCGGAACCGGCCATAGAGACCCCCAACATCGCTTTCAAGCCCCTCATGGGCGCCCAGCAGGTAGAACCAGTCCCGCCGGTTTCCCACACGGACGGCATGGCGGATATTTCGGTAAGCCGGCTCGGGAAGATGGCCGCCTCCGCGCCCCCGCAGGGCGAAGTGGCGCAGGCCTCCTCCGGCTTCGACCCCATAAGCCTCTCTCAGATAGTCCGGCGCACGGAGAATCCCGCCCAGCATGAAGCGCCCCAGCAGGCGGCACCCGAA
>Ga0075012_10004327_pt1 | contig 13247 bp, 6 predicted proteins | sample All_14_2_FD_71474 | JGI IMG/M metagenome (GOLD analysis project Ga0075012, IMG submission 71474) | Freshwater microbial communities in response to fracking from Pennsylvania, USA - Allegheny Zone_MetaG_DW_15 | ecosystem: Environmental > Aquatic > Deep subsurface > Groundwater > Drilled... | reverse complement strand
TTTTGGCTTGATCGGGTTAATATCATCATAGTTAAGCTTAAGGGCATAGCTGGCTCGATAGTACTTGTCAGGCTGAGCGGAGTCGAAGCCGACGGGAAACCATGATTTTACTCCTTTTTAAATGTGAAAATGCCGTGGTTTTGTGTAAAGGGATGTCATTTAAAGTGGGTTTGTGCAATGGCTTCGACTCCGCTCAGCCTGACAGGGATTTTGGCTTGATTGGGTCCGATTTGGTTTAAAAGAATTGGGTTTGTACAATGGCTTCGACTCCGCTCAGCCTGACAGGGTCTTTGGCTTGATCGGGTTTATAACATCATAGTTAAGCTTAAGGGCATAGCTGGCTCGATAGTAATTGTCAGGCTGAGCGGAGTCGAAGCCGACGCATAGTTTCTGTTTTACGCTTTCTAGTAATACAATGACTGCTTGGATATGCCTTACAGGGATGTTTGGAAATAGAGTTTCGCAGGTTGGGAATAGAGTATCGCAAGTTGGGAATAGAGTTACCAAGGTTGGGAATAGAGTAAACTAAGTTGGGAATAGAGTTACCTAAGTTGGGAATAGAGTTACCTAGGTTGGGAATAGAGTAAACTAAGTTGGGAATAGAGTTACCTAAGTTGGGAATAGAGTTACCTAAGTTGGGAATAGAGTTACCTAAGTTGGGAATAGAGTAAACTTAGTTGGGAATACAGTTACACAGGTTGGGAATAGAGTTATACAGGTTGGGAATAGAGTTACCTAAGATGGGAATAGAGAAACACAGGTTGGGAATAGAGAAACCAAGTTTGGAAAAATCTGCCCGTTCCCCATAGCGAGGGCTTCACTTCCCGTGAAATTCCCGTCAACCCAAATTGCATTCGTGCTCATTCGATAAATTCGTGTTAATTCGTGGATAAACCCCATTCGTACCCATTCCTGTCTGCCGCCAGGCAGGCGATAAATCCGTGAAAATTCGTTAGAACCAATCGGGGCGCGACTTCGAGTCGCACTCCGATTTCAGACTACAAAAAAAACACAGTTACCCACTTACAGGATAACTGTGTTTCAGTATTATCTCCCGGGCAATGCCGGGAAAGCTAAGTACTTATTCTTCCGCTGTATTTCGCATTACATAAACTTTGCGGCCTATGTAGGCCAGCGCAAGTGTGAAAAGGATAAATGTACCGTTTTCGATGGGGGCTCCACCACCAACCGGACCATTTGTTGTTCCACCGGTGTTAGGCGCATTACCTCCATTCGGATGCGGAGGTGTTTGAGCCAACATAAGTAACGGGCTGGAAATCAGCACAGCTAAAACGAATATTCTGATTGATCTTTTCATATCTCTGATGTCTTAATTTTCTTTTTAAATCCCGTTACTTACCTGATCCAGATTTTTTGTGTTGCCACTTCTGAATCTAAAATCACCTTTACAATATACACTCCGGTAGCATTCAGGTTTATACGTACCTGGCCTGTAGCGGATTCTTTAGAAGCAATAAGCTGACCGGCAAGGTTGTAAATAAATACATCGCCTATAGTCTGGATAGGAAGGTCAATGACAGCAGTTTTATCGTTGCTGTATATATTGTAGCTTTCAGATGCTGGATTTTCAATGCCAACAGTACCCATCCTGATTTTGAAACGCTTATCGTCTTCGCCGGCAGTATAGCTGAATGAATATGGCCCTTTGAGCAGATCGTGGAAGGTTGCAGTTTTGGTATCTTCGAGAGTTGCTTTGCTGATGCTATTCATTTCGCTGATGCTGATCTGATATTGACCGCTAAGCGTGTTGGTAAAACCAAGTTGTACTAATTCGCACGAAGGACGCACATCAATCGAAAGCTTTTTATCACCGGAATAAGAGTAAAGCTGAGAAATGCCATCAGTAGAAGAAGGTAATTTATGTGCATCAGTTTCCATATCAAAATCCTGAGTAGTTTCTTCATCGTATCTGATGATTAATTTGTCAGAATAATTATTTCCGAAAGCTTCGAGCATCAAACTATTAGATGGGATTTCAGCAGAGCTTTTGTAGAAAGGTCCTGGATTGTGAACCCGGTTAGAATTTGAAAGGGTGAAATTACCGTTGCTGGTTGCCATTACAAAGAAACCCTGGGCCGGCGCAATATACCTTGACCCTGTTCCATATCCACCCGTTGCAGGATATGCAAGATAAGCTGAGCCATTCCAGACGTAACATGCTCCGTATCCGCTTACAGTGTTCCAGTCAAGGTATGAAGGATAAGGATTTCCTACCAGGTTGGCACCACGATTGGTAATTGGTGCTGCCGGAGTAACAGTTAAGGTTTTAGATCTTGTGCCCTCATTCAGTGCACCACCTGTAAAAACGGAAGTCCCCGGTGTAGTTTCATACAAACTGTACCCATGAACAATGGTGAGCAATTCGTTTTCGTTTTCTATATCAGTCCATTTTGCAGTAGGCTCATCCCATTTTTGCAGGTAATCATGAAGGAAAACGCTTGATTTTGCTAAGCTAACCGGTGATGAGATAAGGTGCCATGCTCCTCCGCTGATTTCGCGTTCAACAGATGCAGTACCCTTTACAGTCAGGTTATTATTGCCAAGTATGGAAGCACCGGATTTTAAAGTAATATCATGACAAACTGCAGCACTGCTAATAGTCGGGAAGTTAGTCAATCCTGCAGGAATAGTAACATCGGTAGTTCCTCCGGGTACGCCATTACTCCAGTTTGCAGCATTATGCCAGATATTACTGGCTGAGCCATTCCATGTAGAAGAAGCTGGTGCATCTGTTACCGTCATGGTTATGATTTCGGATTGGATAGGGCTGGTACACGGAAGTGAAGATGTCATTATTACATATACCTGAGTGCCTTGAATAGGATTGGTTGAGAAGGTTGATGTAGTAATTAGTGGCTGTAAATTTCCGTCTAAGTACCATGCATATGAAGGCGTTCCACCATTAAACGGTGTTGCTGTAAATTCAACGGATGTACCACTTACAACCGGGTTAGCGCTGGCAACAATACCAACGGAAGTTGTAACAGGTGTATTAATCGTCACAACGGCACTGCCTTCCGCACCCCAGCAACCTTGAGCTGATTGAGCCCGGAAATAGTATGTGCCTGAAGTAGTAATCACCTCACTTGTGGATTCTACTAAAGTTGAAGTTCCTCCGCTGGTTGTACCCTGGAAATATATTATTCCATCATCGCCATTCGAAGCAGTTAAAGTTGCTGTGGAACAGAAAGTGCCGGCACCTAATACGGTTACAGCGGCTGGTAATGGATTTACAGTTATTGTTACCACAGAAGAGGTTGCCGAAGCGCACTCACCGCTTTTAACTATAGCCTGATATTGAGTGGTTACAGTTAAATCAGTTGCGGTATAGGAAGTGGACACTGAATTGGCAATATCTTCCCAAACTAAACCATCAGTTGAATATTGCCATTTGATAACACTACCAACGTGATCGGCTAAAGTTAATAATGTGCTGTTGGTCCCTGAACAAACGTTAGTTCCACCGGAAATGGTTCCTCCGACACTTGTTGGATTCTCGGTAATGATAGCACTTCCGGTCATATCAGTAGTGAAAACCGAGCGGGTTCCCTTTACCGTATATGTGCCGACTGCTTTAACGCCAAAAGAAATTGCTTCGCCTGTGCCATCAACAGTAGGAGTTTGGGCAACATTGTCTTTATAAAGTGTATAAGTAACACCGGTCTCCGAATCATCAAGACCGACTGCCAGCCCTGCATTGCCAAAACAGTAAGAACCTGTTCCTGTTACATTATATGCAACAGGAGCTGCTACTGTTGTAAAAGTTGCTACATAATTTGCTCCTCCATTGTTTAGCCAGCTATCGCCACCTGCTCCCCAGCTTTTAGCCCAGATATGTAATTTATAAGTAGTGCCTGGTGTCAGACCAGTTAAAATATTATCAGAAATTGTTGTTGTTCCTTGAAAATCGTTGCCTCCTAAATAGGCCTGAGTCCATGTTTTTTCAACCTCAGCAACCACAACGGTTGAATTATCGGAGTCCATAATTTTATAATAGAATGCGCCTCCATCTCTCCCTTCATTACTCCAATATTTCATATCACAACCTGTGATAACCAAGCTATTTACAGTCCCAAAATTGATGCCGTTTAATTGTGTAGCATAAGAAGGATCCCCTCCAATCCAATACCATCCGGTAGGAGCAGGGCTTGTACCGACGCCATTGACATCAATTTTTACATAGTCCGAAAACCATCCATTTGCAGCAAATGATGTCAAGCTAAGTATAATTAGAGCTGAAACTAAGAGTAAGATTTTTTTCATATGTCGGATTTTTTAACAGTAAACACTAGGTTTTTAAGTTCAGTAATCCTGTTTTTTCTTCCGGAAAAAACATACCACTTCAAGTTTAATAAACTTGCTATGCAAAAGTAATATATTTTTATGTGTTCAAACGAATAATTATTTTTCGCTGTCTGCTTACAATCAACTTCTTGCGGGCTTAATAGGGGTGGGGTTTTGAGTTGCACCGAATTCTAAAGATGGCTCAATCCTTCTTGTCAGGCTGTAGTCGAAGCCGACGGAGACGGTTGAACTTACAATTTCCTGAAGGAGAAAAGACCTGGTTTTGTGTATGGGATTGGTTTAATTGATTTTGGTTGTACAAGGGCTTCGACTCCGCTCAGCCTGACAGAGTTTTACCAGCCAGATTGGTTTAATTTATTTTGGTTGTACAATGGCTTCGACTCCGCTCAGCCTGACAGAGTTTTACCAGCCTGACAGAGTTTTACCCGCCAGATTGGTTTAATTTATTTTGGTTGTACAATGGCTTCGACTCCGCTCAGCCTGACAAAGTTTTACCAGCCTGACAGAGTTTTACCAGCCTGACAGGTTTCCGGGGTTCGAAAATTATACTGCAAACTTCCATCACATAGTGAAATTCTTCCATCGTTGGACACTTCGACCCCAAATGATTGTTGCCATAACCGTGTTGAGAAGCATGAATATAACGGAGATGGTTTCCCCTTTTCCGAACCATTCGGGGCGCGGCGTACCCAATTCGGGGCGCGACTTTGAGTCGCACTCCGGTTACTTAGTTTCATTTAGTGAGGGCTTCACTTAGAGTGAAACCCTCACTAAAATTCTGCCCATTCGATAAATTCGTGTCAATTAGTGGATAAAACCCATTCTTACAATTTCCTATCTGCCGCCAGGCAGGCGATCAATCCGTGAAAATTCGTCTGAACTATTCGGGGCGCGACTTCGAGTCGCACTCCGGTTAGTTAGTTTTATTTAGTGAGGGCTTCACTTAGAGTGAAACCCTCACTAAAATTCGTGCACATTCGATTAATTTGTGTCAATTAGTGGATAAAACCCATTCCAATCTGCCGCCAGGCAGGCAATTAATCCGTGTCAATTAGTGGATAAAACCCATTCAAATCTGCCGCCAGGCAGGCGATAAATCCGTGCTAATTCGTTAGAACTATTCGGGGCGCGACTTTGATTCGCACTCCGGTTAGTTAGTTTCATTTAGTGAGGGCTTCACTTAGAGTGAAACCCTCACTAAAATTCGTGCACATTCGATTAATCCGTGTCAATTAGTGGATAAAACCCATTCGCACCCATTCCAATCTGCCGCCAGGCAGGCAATTAATCCGTGCCAATTAGTGGATAAAACCCATTCCTATCTGCCGCCAGGCAGGCAATAAATCCGTTTTAATTAGTGGACCGATTACCAACAAAAAAAACACAGCCACCCTCTTACAAGGATAACTGTGTTTTAGTTTTATCTCCCGGGCAGAGCCGGAAAAGCAGTGTGCCTATTCTTCCGCTGTGCGGCGCATAACGTAAACTTTACGGCTGGCGTATGCAAGCGCAAGGGCGAAAAGGATAAAGGTTCCGTTTTCGATGGGTGCTCCACCGCCAACGGGTGTATTATTTCCCTGATTTGGTGCTCCACCTCCATTCGGATGCGGTGGTGCTTGTGCGGTTAATGTTGACGAAAAGCTTAACCCTATAGCGATTGCTGCAATTAAAAATATCTTTTTCATATCTCGTTTCTTTTTTTGCTTTGTTACTTAATTACCTGATCACCACTTTTTGGGTTAGTGTTTCTTTTTCGGTTATCACTTTTACCATATAAACTCCCGTTGCGTTGAGCCCGATCTGTACATTTCCACTTGCGGATTCCCTGGCGGTAACCAACTGACCGGCAAGGTTGTAAATATAAATATCACCTTGTGTGTTATCGGTGAGGTTTACATAAACGGTTTGCTGGTAGCTGTAAATATTTGCGGAGGTTGTTTCCTTTTCGTCCACGCCTACTGAGCTGAAATGCAGTTTGAAACGTTGCTCGTTTTCGCCTTTATTATAGATAAAGGAATAAGGATTAACTGCCAATTCTGCAAAAATACCAGTTTTGGTATCCTCCAGAGTTACAAAATGCAGATCAGCAATATCATTTATACTGATCGAATATGTGCCAGAAACGCCGGCGTTGAATCCTAGTTGAACTACATTGGTCTCCGGCAAAGCATTGTAAGCAAGCTTCCTGTCGGTGATAGAATAAATCTGAGGGATATTTTCATCATTAGCAGAAAGTTTGGTAGCATCATATTGCCCATCATATTGTGCTGTAGCATCTGAATCAAACCGAACAACTGTTTCATCTGATTTGCCATTACCTTCAGCAATAAGTCTGACGTAGTTTGTGGGTGAACTTTTTAGATACGGAGTACTTGTATGAGTACGAACGTCATTTTCCATTCCAAGTGAACCGGACGTTTCAGATGAAAGTACCTCAACAAAGAACCCCTGTCCCGGCGAAATAATATTAGATCCATCATTTACGCCAGGACCCGGAGCAGTATAGGTAGCCCAATTTGATCCGTTTTCAACGTATATAGCCCCGGTTAGATTAGATTTAGCCATAGCAGCATGGTTCCAATTAATAAAAGAAGGATAAGGATTGCCAACATAATTAAATCCGGCAAACGATCCTGTGCCAGTCCTTGTAAGACTTTTTGAATATGGGCCACTGTTTAAAGGCCCTTCTTCTATGAAAGTATAAGAACCCATTGAATAAACTGCATATCCTAACATTGGAACCAGCGATTCAGTGAGACTTGAGATTTCGTTATATCCACCCGTAGGTAGCGAATTAATAATTTGTGCATTATTTTCCTCATTGTGACCATACAGATAAACATCAATGCTATTTACAGAAAACATTCCTGATTTAGCATTAGAAATTGAAGGAGAGAAACTATGATATTTATCTTGTGTGATATACCTTTCAACCGTTGCTGGCACATCTACTGAAGTAGATTTCAGTGAACCACCCGACTTAATTACCAGACCTGAATTACCAGCGTTATTTGTTAAAATACCTGTAACTGTAAGCGAGCCACCGCTTGCAATAGTAAGTTTACGGGTAGCGTAAATGGTAAGATTGGTTACTTCAACGGCGGTTGTAATTGTTGCATTTCCGTCAATAATTGCTTCTGACGTTGGACCTGGAAGACCATTACTCCATGGCCCATCATTCCAGTTATTGGTGCCGGTGCCGGTGTTGCCGAAAATTGTAGATGTAGGAGCTGCGGCAGATGTTGCTACTGTAATTACGTTTGAGTTGGCACTGGTGCTGTTTGCACCAACTGCGCGGACGCGGTAATAATAAGTGGTGTTTGGATCAAGCCCGGTTGCATCATATGATGTTCCATTAACAGTAACATCTTCTACTTCGAATGTTTGGGTAGTACCACCGCTGAAAGCATGTGACCCTAGTCCAGATATTATATCGGTAGCAAAACCATTGTATTCTATGGATGGATCAAATGTAGCAGGATTACTTGTAACGCCACCAGTAATAGTGCTTTTTCTTTGAAGTGTATTGTCGGCTGTACTGTTCAGACCTGATCCCCATTCTGACCCTGGGTCTTCACCTATTTTCCCCAAAATATCAATTTCAACAGCTCCTGTATTGATCGTTGTACCTGAAACATCGCTAGAACGATAAATTGCAAGAGCATCATCACCGTTATAGGTCATCAAAGAGAGGGATGTCTGAAAATTAGCTACTGCAAGAATGGCTGCGGATGCACTTGAATTAGCAATAACATAAGTCGCACCACTTGGTAAGTTTGTAGGATTGGTAAATGTAAGAGCATATCTTGTACCAGTTGTACGGGAAGCACCATTATTGAAATGAACCAAAGTATAATCTGCAAGGTTTTTGGTAACTCCAGTGCCATTAAAGATCTCAATAGCTTTATTGTTACTACTTCCTTCAACATATTCCGAAATAAATAAGTCAGTTGCGTTGGCACCTGCCGTTTCAGTGTAGATGTCGATTTTATAACTACTAGCACCTGCAACAGCTGCCCAATTTGCAGTAAATCCGTTGGAACCTATTGGATTAGCGGTTGTTGCAGTAGGGGCTGGTATAACAGATGTAGTTTGATTCCCAATCAAAGCAGTAGAAGAATAAACCGTATATATACCTGAACCATTGTAACTGTAAACGGCGTAATGGTATGCTGTGTTGTCTGTCAGTCCACTTTGGGGATTACTTGTCCAAACATTTGAGCCAACATACATTACTTCATTAACCCCTCCTCCAATATTCGTTTGTCCTGAAGTGTATTCTATCCCTCCAACAGGAGCACCAGTAACGGCTGACACTGATCTACGTAATACGAGATAACCAGTTGGGGTGCTACTTGGTGCAACAAAAGATGTATAAAAACTATTGTTGGTTACTGAACTAAATGATAAATTATTTGGAGGTGAAGGAATAGCCAATGAGATTGCAATATTATTGCTGGTTGCTCCTGTTAATGAACCAGATGCAGAATTGATTGTATATGTATCGGCCGCATCAAACTTAATGTCATTGAAAGTAGCTTGTCCGGCAATACATGCTTTTACTAGAGTGCCTGAAATAGCACCAGAGCCAGTAGATTTGCTTAGCGTGACATTTCCTATAAAAGTATTATCAATTGAATTGTCAGGTCGTCTAGCCTCAACAGTAAATGAAGAGAGGTTTGTATTGATTACTCCTGTAGCTGGGACACCTGAAAAGGCTAGGTATGTTGCAGGCTCTAGAACAGAGAAAGGATTACTTGTTCCAGCTGAAAGATTATCTCCACCTGTTCTTGTTGCGGTTAAGGTAACTCCTGTTCCTGATGCGGATAAAGTTACTCCAACTACTGTTACTGCATTTGATCCAGCATTTATCTGACCTGATATTGTACCCCCGATGATCCCCGCATTTCCGTTAGAAGATAAATTAAATGTAGTATTTGCAGTTACATTTCCCGGATTGTTGCTCTCATCTTGGGCCTGCACTGTAACATTAAATCCAGATCCTATTGTTGGTTGACTTGGAGAAATTGAAGTTATTGCAAGTTTTGTAGGTGTAATCGCTAGAATGCCAGTTAACTTCACGTCATCAATAAAATAATATTCGCCTGCATCCATGGCAGTGGCTCTAAACCGAACTCTTATTTGTGTCTCAGTAACTGAGATATTTGTTGGCCATGGGTTTGAAGAAACAGTATTGGGAGTTGTAGTATTAATAGCTATTGATGCATTTGAAAGTCCATCTACTAGTTTAATAGATCCTGCACCTGTCCATGTATTACCAGCATCATATGATATATCCATGAACAAGTCCTCATTTGAATCTACTCCCAAAGATGCAAAAGCAACGCTTAATACAACAGATGTATATCCAGTGATATTAAAATTGCTCATTGTCAGGACATTATTTGAAGCTAGCCTATAAGATTGTGCGCCATTGTATCTATTGAAAGTACTATTTATTGATCCTCCATTTGCAGTATAACTCCATGTTGGAGTCGCTGGAACGTTTTCAAAATCTTGAATAGCAATCGTCGTTTGCCCCCATCCCCATCCCGGCGTCAACATAAAAATAGCAAGAGCCATTGTGGCGAGGCTGCGTGTAAGGCTGCGGTAAAGGTGTAAATTTTTTATCATAGCTGTAAAGTTGGTTTTTGATTTAAAGTTTCTGGCTACCAGTTAGGGTAGGATAAAGGTTATGAATGTTTGTTTTGGTCATTTACGGGCACGCTATTGCTTAAAGTCAGTTGCGAAAACGCGCACTTTACCGGACAGAGTTAAAACTAGCAGGGCTGTAACAGGGGTTACAGTAGAGGGGGGTAGTTAAGGAAGAAGGTTTTGCCGGAACTATGCTCACGGAACAATCGCTAACATAGATAGTTGCAAATATATAGAAAGAAAATCAATTGGCAAGAGGGTGTTGTTAATAAATAATTAATTTTTTACGGCTAAGTGGGGAGGGGATTATGCTTATTTGCGTCCTGGCGGTTAGATATTTTTTAACCACGGAGGCATGGAGGTCGCGGAGAGATACGGAGAATTTGGATTTTTGATTTTTTAACCACGGAGGCACGGAGGTCACGGAGAGACACGGAGAAAGAAAAATGATGCTTCTTTGCGTCCTGGCGGTTAGATGTTTTTTTACCACGGAGGCACGGAGGTCACGGAGAGACACGGAGAAAGAAGAATGATGCTTCTTTGCGGCCTGGTGGTTAGATGTTTTTTACCACGGAGGCACGGAGGTCATGGAGAGAGACGGAGAAAAGAGGAATAAGTTTCCTTTGCGCCCTTGTGGTTAAACCTTTCTATCCCCCTAATACGGTATCACATTTACCGCGAATTTCATATACACATACAAACCGTCGCTGAGCCCAAGGCGGTAAAGCATTACTATACCTATGGATAAAAGGATGATGCCCAGGGTTTTAATATGCTGTGTTTTTACGGAAGAGGTTTTATAAGCCTGTGGCGAGGGCCGCAATTTTTTATTGAAAAGGGGTGGGATGGCAAAGAAAAGTCCTGATGCTAATATAAAGCAATCGTAATCATAAATATAAGGATGCTGGGGCACGCTGTCGGGTCTTTTTATCACGATTAATAGTAAAGTGCCGATAAGGTAGGGTAAAATCATGCGGTTGAGCAGGATAAGCGGAATAGTGCTTCCGTGCTTGCGTAGCGGACGGGTTTCGAGAATAAAACGGGCGTATTTCCAGCCAATAAAAACCAGGGCGGATAAAAAGATAACCGAAAACAGGAAGATAAAAAAGGTACGCATATGCAGCCAGTCCATCACATAGCCGAAACCTTCCCAGGTTACTGCTCCTGCGGCAAACGCACCGAAAAAATGAGCCAGCGAAAGGAAGAAAATCCAAAACAGGAAAGTGCGCAGGTTGTTACCGGTTTTTATCTTAGTATTCAGAAGGAAAAAACTAAGCAGCGCCATTGTTATTGCAGCCAACGGTCCCGAAACTGTTACTGCTATAGCTATCATATCGCTCCAGGGAGGCATGGCATTGCCGGCGGGCCACATTACTTCGTAATAATACAATACCGCGTCGATGTTGTAAAACGATGCTGTAAACATTACTGCAGCGGAATACACCAGCCAGGTTATCACATAGGCGCTCAGAAACAAAGCAGTGGAACTGATTAATTTCAGGATAAAACCCTTGTGCTTCCACGATTCGAGAAGTTGTGAAATGCTGAACGAACTACGGGTTTTTTTTGTGACAGGCAGCGTTGGTGTTGCCACAGCGGTGGTTGTGGTTGGTAAAGCTTTTCGTAGCCTTCGCCTGCGCGATGCCTGATTACGGAGCCTGGATTTTTTTCCTGTAAAAAAGGCAATGGCATTGCGAAACAGACGTCGGAGACTGAATTTACGCTTCCTTCGCAGATGTTTCCGCCTGCTGTGATTTCCGCTATCGACAGGTCGGGTCAAAGCAGCTTCTTCCATTCCGGTTCCGGTAATGGGCTTGGCTTTAATGATTTTGTAAGAGCCGTCGCTGGTAGTTTTATAAAAAAGAGTTTCGGGCAGAGGTTTGCGTTTGGGTTTAATGCCAATGCTTTTTTTGAATTTTGTCCACAGTTTTTTTAGGGTTATGCTGTTGCCGGAGCTGTTTTTCCATGTAAAAAAGCCTGTAATTTTTCTGAAAACCCTTTTAATTCCGGGTTTCGATCTGCCGGATTTTTTTTGTCTGTGATGATGAGTATGAATATTACTATTTGCGGCAGGGGTATCTGCGGTATTTTCCGCCAGGTCCGAACCTGACTGATTGTTAACAGGGGAGCTTTCAGTATGCGTATTTCTGTGATGATGTGTACTTGAATGCCTCTGATTATCGGGCACATAGCGAACTTTAGCCCACTTTAGCAGCAAGCGTATAAAGAAATTCGGATGTGATCGGGAGTGGCGGGGCATAGTTGTGTTGAGGTGAGCAGAAGGCAAATATAAATAAAGTTTCAACTCATAGGCTTACCGTTTTTCACCTCATCCCCGCCCTTCTCACCTCATCCCCTCCCTTCTCCTCAAGGAGAAGGGCGATAGATTGTGTGAAAGGGGGGGCTAGTGGTTTTTGTAGTCACCTCATCCCCTCCCTTCTCCTCAAGGAGAAGGGCGATAGATTGTGCAAACTTGGTTGCTTGTGGTTTTGTAGTTAAATTTTGTCGAAAACTACAAACAATTCCCGGGAAGAAGGGCGATAGATTTTGTGAAAGGGGGGGCTAGTGGTTTTTGTAGTCACCTCATCCCCTCCCTTCTCCTCAAGGAGAAGGGTGATAGATTGTGCAAACTTGGTTGCTTGTGGTTTTGTAGTTAAATTTTGTCGGAGACTGCAAACAGTTCCCGGGTAGTCACCCCTCTCCTTTTTTCAAGGAGAGAGCCTGTCCCGCTTTTTAGTGGGAGGACGGGGGTGAGGTACAGGAAAACTGGCTTTCATTCACCTCATCCCTTTACCAGTAATGACAATTTATGGGAAAAGCTTATAAATGTCTTTTCTATGTGCAATTACAACAAAAAGCACAATATCGCCGGTGATACTGAGGCCAAGACGATAGTCGCCGAGCCTGATCCTGTAAAATTCTTTATACCCTTTAAGCTTCTTCAGCGAAGCAATATTTTTTATATCCTCTGCTTTTTCAACCTGAAGAATGGTAGCAGCAATATCATTTTTAAGCTGAGCATCATTAATTTTTTACTGATCTTAGAAATGATGCTTTAAATGCCGTTTTCATTTACCCAACGCTTTCATAACAGATGCCCGGCTGACCGAAGTTGTTTTAAGTCCTTTTTCAATCAGATCAGCTAAAACTGTATCTTCCAGTTCATCGGTATTAATAGCTTTGGCCTCAGTTCCTGTTTTTCTGGCCAGCTCAAGCCAGAATTTCAGATCCGATTTGCTTTTAGCTTTGATTACTATGGTATCCAT
>Ga0075012_10004325_pt1 | contig 13259 bp, 8 predicted proteins | sample All_14_2_FD_71474 | JGI IMG/M metagenome (GOLD analysis project Ga0075012, IMG submission 71474) | Freshwater microbial communities in response to fracking from Pennsylvania, USA - Allegheny Zone_MetaG_DW_15 | ecosystem: Environmental > Aquatic > Deep subsurface > Groundwater > Drilled... | reverse complement strand
CGCCAATGGTAAACAGATGTCTTCATTCCACCACCGACGAGTCCCCTCTTCACCACCACAGAGACAGGCGCATTCTCCGCCATGCAGCCAACTCGGCTTGCGGAGATACATCTGCCCATCTTCGTTCACAATCGCAAGAGGCTTCCCCTTTGCATCAAAGGCCGCACGATCCTCATAAGCAAACGTCCCATCGTCACGTTTCTGATAGGTGAGAGTCCAATGATATCCCGACGGCCAAGGGAAGAGATGACCGCCTTGCGCACGAACCGAGCGCCCCATCTTCGAAAACCGGGCCTCATCCGGATAAACAGGGAAATAATTCGGTGTAATCCACGTATCCACCTTTTCCCACCCCCAGAGTGCCACAAGCAAAGGCATCTGCGGAAACTCCTTCTTCCAATAGCCTGTCATCCACTGTTCAATGCGTTCAGGATTGCCGATCCAATCGCGACCAAACCGCACCATGACTGGCGCATCGCGCATCCAGGATGGCAAATCGTTGCGGTTGTTCAAGAGCGTCCGGCACCAGATCTGCTGCACGGCCCACGCCTTATAGAGATCTGCGCCATCGCGCCAATCTGTCGGCTGACCGCCTTTAGCCGAAAAGAATCCTGTCACGACATCGTAATCCTGCACGTAACGTTTCTGTTCAAAGCAAGCGCGGTACCAGCTCAATTCCACGCCCGTCTTGGTCCGGACCTGAATCAAATCCTTGGGATATCCCTTGGCATCGTAGGCAGCCGTATAAAATCCCGCGCGGTCATCGTAGTAACAAGCGAACTGAGCCGCCATATTTCCCGGTTGGCTGATCGATGAGCGCGCCCCTTCTTTCTGTGCGCCGGGACGCCGCTGGACACCACCCTTGCTCGCCCCCCAGACCAGCGCATCGTCATCGACGCTTGACCCCAAAGGCGCAACAAGATTGAAACACGGATATTGGACACTGCGCAGCGTCGTCCCATCAGCCACTTTCACGTGAATACGCCAACGCACAAAACCGTTCGTTTCCGCATGCGCCGAGCAAAGCACCTCGGTATTGATCCGCGAAAAACCCCGATAGCAAAACGTCACGCCTGCCTGCGTCGCTGTGGCCACAACTGATGTGGCATCCCCATCTCTCAGATATATTTTCTCGCCGTGCGCATCGTGAAAGAGGAGCACAAAAAGAGGCGACCGTTGCGTCCCTAGAACAGAGAACTCCACACCATCCGCATTTTTCAACGAACTGAGCGCCCCTGTTTTTTCATTGAACCGCGCCATGCCAACCTGCTGCGCGGCAACCTGCTGGGCTGCCACAAGTCCTACAACAATAAGAGACGCGATACGCTGTTTGCACATTTTCATAATCTTCCCCCGGATATCAAAAAAAATCCACCCCCGCATTCAGGCGCTTCACCTGTTCAGGGATGGAACATCATGACTGCGCACATGAAGTGATATTACTTCTTTTGTGCAACAATCGCAGCAATGACCGACTGCTCTGCTGGCACGACCTGCACGCGCGTCGGCAAGTTATTCAGCGCATCCAGAATCGGATGGTGCGCCAAATCTTTACCTGTCGCCTGTTCAATGGCCGCTCCGAATTTTGCCGGATGTGCCGTCGCCAAACAGATCATGGGCGCTGTTGCGCTCACGAACTGCTGTGCAACCGCAACGCCGACGGCGGTGTGCGGATCGAGCAACACCTGATGTTTCTCCCAACATTCACGAATTGTCGTCAGCGTCATTGCGGTATCGCCGCGACCAGCCACCATGCACGCGTGATTCGCAACGCCGGTCACCAAAGACCCCGTTTTTTTAAACGTGGCCATCCACTGTTTGAGCGTCTCCGCATTCTCGCCTGCCAGATAATAGAGATAGCGTTCAAAATTACTGGCCACTTGAATGTCCATGGAGGGACTGAGCGTTGGGGCTACATCGCCTAAGCAATACGTGCCTGTATTAAAATACCGCGACAAGATATCGTTCTCATTCGTCGCCAAGACGAGCTTATCGATCGGCAAGCCCATGCGGCAAGCCACATAGCCGGCAAAGATATCGCCGAAATTCCCTGTTGGCACGGAGAACCTCACCTGCTTCGCGCCGGTCTTTTCCTGCACACGGAACGCGGCATAGAAATAGTAGACGATCTGCGCCAGGACACGCGCCCAGTTAATGGAGTTCACCGCGCCCAGATGGTTGGCATCGCGGAAAGCAAGGTCATTGAAAAGATCCTTCACGATATTTTGGCAATCATCAAAGGTCCCCTCCACGGCCAGATTGCAGACGTTCGCATCCAGCACCGTGGTCATCTGCTTTTCCTGCATCGGACTGACGCGTCCATGCGGATGCATCACAAAAATGTTGATCCGTTCACGGCCACGTACACCATAAATCGCCGCGCTGCCTGTGTCACCGCTTGTCGCTGCCACAATATTCATCCGGCCATTTGTCTGTTCCAGTACATATTCGAACAGATTGCCAAGGAACTGCAACGCCACATCTTTAAAAGCCAGCGTTGGCCCATGGAAAAGTTCGAGGATGAAGAGATCGCCCGCACGCACCACCGGCGTCACCTCCGCATGGCGGAAGGTGGCATAGCTCTTACGGATGATTTCGCGCAACTGCGTTTCGGGAATATCATCCGCGAAGAGACGCATAATCTCAAACGCAAGTTCCGTGTACGAAAGCGTTGACCATGCTGCCAGCTGACTGCGCACATCCGGAATGCGCTCGGGCAGGAAGAGTCCGCCATCGCGCGCCAAACCAGTCAGAATCGTATCGGTGAATTTGAGCGGCTCACCTGCACCGCGAGTGGAGATATACTTCATGTCTACTCTTTGAAAAATGCCGGCAACAAACCCTTAATAATCGGCGCATCGATCTCAAAGTCGGATGCAGCCTTTTGTGCCAATTGTTTTGCGCGTTCGATCACCGGCGGCATATCCGCATAGAAAATACTCAGACAGATCGCCGTATTGGTCATCAACCGCGAACGGTCGCGCAACCCCATACCCTTGACCCCCTGCGGATCGATCACCAGCATCGCAACCAGCTCGCCGACGATGTCGATGCGCGACTGATAAACCTCTGTCCAGGCGATCTTTTTACCACCGACGGTCAAGAATTTCGTGTCAGCACTGTCCACAATCCAGCCGCGCGCGGACTTAAAGCCCGGAGTCCGCTTCACCAGAAACTCATGAAAAGCCTCAATGCGTTTAACACGATCCTCGGCAATGGAGACCGCCTCCAATCCCTCTTTGGTCGAAACGGTCACGTTGCGATACGTGCGCAAAGCGTCGCGGAATTCGCATTGCTTGAGCATATTCACGATACCTGCTTCAGCCAAAGCGACTTGATTGACCTCCTCCTTGGCCTTTTCAGCCAACGCATCGGCCTCTGCGCGCCGTTTCGCCTCTTCAGCAGCCTTCTTCTCCTGGTCTGCCTTCACCTTGGCCTCATCCTTTAGCTGCGCAGCAATCGATTCGGCATCGACTTTGACACTTTCCAAGGCCTTCTTCATTTGATGGATTTTTCGCGGCACTTCACTAAATTCACGCAGCCCATTCATATCGTTAAAGACCGAGACGACCTCATTCGCCAGAGCGATCAGCTCCTTTTCCTTTTCGATGGTAAGCAGATCCTTTTGCTTATCCGCAAGCTTGAGAATCGCATCAAGCCGAGCTTTCGCGTGGAAAGAGACCGCCTTGATAAAGTAGTAATCTTTATACAAGCCATTGATCGTCATCAGCACTGGGTATTTCTGTGCGAAATCGCTAACAGGTGCCGCCTCCGCAGGTTGCGCAGACTCCTTTTTCTCTTCCTGTTTCGGCGCCTCCTGCTTTGCCGCAACCTTTGCAGCAACCGCATTGGTGGCGACTGCGTTCGTCGACACCACAGCATTTGTCGCAGCTGTCGCAACAACACCATTCGTCACAGCACCCGTACTATTGGTCGATGTCGTGGCAGGCGATACAACGGGAACAGCATCCACTTTGGGTTCTTCATACACCGGCTCTGGTGGAACCATTTCGGTTCTGACCGTATCGCCTAACACAGCGACAACCGCTTCAGCCGCCTTATCGGCATACCCTTTTGCCTCCGGCACATACGCACGCAAGCGCTCTTCTAGTTTTTTCGCTTCGGTGATTGACTTCTCCATCGCAGCGAGCGCCTTCGCTTTTCCCGCTTCATAACGGGCAATGCGCGCTTTCTCCGCTTTCACCTCTTGAGAATGGATAATGGCACAAGCACCACCGGCAATCAACAGCACCAACAGGACAAGGCCACCGGCAACCGCCCCGATAATCTTGAACAAGCGGCGCTTCACCGCCTGATCATCTTCAACAGGAATTTCCTCAATCGGCACCATTCCCTCTGGCAGAGCGTCGCCACTCCCCTCTTCAAGGGTTCCCACAGTTCCAGTCAACGATTTCGGGCGCTTCCCCTTAATCATGATCTTCTTGCTGGATGCGGCCACATTGACGGGGCCCGCCTTCGATAAATAACGCCGCATATCGCTCAATAGCGAACCATATGTGGGATAGCGCTGCGTCTGATCCAATTCGAGCATACGCATGATCACCGCTTCAACCTCTTCGGGTACGCTGCCTCGCACATCGTGCAACGGCTTCGGAGGTCCATTAAAACGAGCTTTCACAACCTCTGTAGCATCTACGCCATCAAACGGCGGAACTCCGGCAATCGCATGATAGAGCGTGGCACCTAAACTATAGATATCGGCACGGTGATCAGCCCGTTGCTTCTGAACTTTTTCAGGGGCAATGTAGTACGGCGTCCCCCAGACCTCCGCACTTGAAGCCCCTTGCATCGCGGCAATACCGAAGTCGACAAGCTTCGCGTTTTTTTCGCTATCAAACAGGATATTCTCGGGCTTCACATCGCCATGAACCAGCCCCGCTTCAGCCGCTTCGCGCAACCCCTCCGCAATCTGCATGCCGATGTTGAAGGCGACCGCAGGATCCACAGGGCCATTTTTCATCATCTTGTCGAGACTGCCCCCTGAAACCAGTTCCATGGCTATGTAGGGCTGTCCCTGAACCTGTCCAAACGAATAGATCTGGGCAATATTCGGATGATTAAGCCGCGCAGCAGCCTGCGCTTCACGCTGGAAACTCTCAACGAACTGCGCATCGTCGCCCAGTGACTTCTGAATCACTTTAATGGCGACTTCGCGATTCAGTCCCTCGTCGCGCGCCCGATACACGCCACCCATGCCGCCCATACCGATCAGATGCAACAGCATAAATGACCCGAACCGTGCCGGCACCTGAAATTCGAATTCGCAGGATGGACATTGAACCCCGGTAAATGCGGGCACGTCCGTCACATCCAGCACCATACCACACTTGGGACACGCCACGGACGTAACCGGTTCTGTAATAATGCGCAGGTCTTCACCACTCATTCAACACTCCTTGTCATCATTTATTAAATGTCGCTGTCTTGAATTTTGACGCACACTCTGCAAGCACCTGTGACAATGCCACATTGAACGCTTGCGCCGCCGCATCTTCACCCTGAGATTTGAGCGGAACGCGTGCCGTTGCCTGCGTTGCAACAACAACGTTGAAGGCAACTGACTCCTCATCGAGAACCAACAACCGCAGCGTCATCTGCGCAGCAGGTTCCCCACCCTGATAATCTAGGAAACACTCGACTACGGTTCCCTCTAACCCCCACTTGGGTTGCGTCCCGGACGAAGCATCGTAAATCGCCGCAAACAACCCAGTCTGCTCAAGATAACGGCCCGTCTGGCTACGAATCACATCCTGAGGCGCCGCGACCCAACCGCGATAGTAGTCGAGCACAGTCTCGCCATTCGCCCGTCGAACCACAAACTGTAAGGAGTCATATGGTGACAACGCGGTAAAGGCGCGCAACTTGATCGCGGGCAGCAAGGGACGCTCCACCAAGGGGCCTGCCGCCACGGCAACAGGCAAATAAGTCCGTTTCAGGGTATCAGCCTTTTTTTGCGCTGAAACCCCTGCGGAAAAGCATCCTGCCAACAGAACGCAGCAGACGCTAACCATGCTTAGCAATACACCCAATTTCATAGATAATCCCACCTACTCAACTGAAATTGAATATTATACGCATCAAAAACGAGTAAATCAATTCCAAGAAATCGATTTCCCTGTTTTTTGCAGAGCGGCCCACGCCTCATCCAATCGACCTTCCAGTTGCGCATCATACAATGCGGTCAATAATTTTCCCAGCTCAGGCCCAGGCTTGAATCCGCACGCCAGCAAATCGCGACCGCGGATGCGCGGTTCGGGCAGAATCGGTTCCTGCGCAAAAGCCAGAAATTTCTGATGCAAGAAATTCCATGCCGCGAAATCGGTGTTACTGAAGCGGATATCTAGCCAGATCAGCGCAAGCATGAATCGGATATTCGGATGCCCCAGGAATCGGCGCAATTTTGCTTCACGCATCTGTTCAACATCGACAAACGTCATGTGATGACACACCAATCCCGCAACGGTCTCAATTCGCGCGAGCGGTTGCTTAAGACGACGCAAAAGCACCTCCGCCATCTTCGACCCAATCGGCGCATGGTTGGGAAACCGAATGCGAAGCCCCCCATCCGTCTCTAGGGTTTCACAATAGGCGGGCGGCTTCCCGATATCGTGTAGCAAGACGCCCAAATAGAGATCGGTCCAATCTGTAATTCCACGCAGCAATTCCGCCAAAACACCCCCATTGCGGCGTTGGCGGGCTAATTCATCGAGCATCAGCGCAGTATGCGTCCAGACATCCCCTTCCGGATGGTATTTCGGAGGCTGTCGCGTCCCCTGCAACGCCACGAGTTCGGGCAGAATCATGCGCAACACACCGCAGGCCTTCATCAGCTCCAACGCCACGGATGGCCGTTCCGATTCCACCAGCATACGTAAAAACTCGGTCGCAATCCGCTCCTCGCTGACCGCACGAAGCCCCTCGACATGCTGCTCAAGCGCAGACCATGTCGCAGGATCAATCGCAAATCCCAGTACGGTTGAGAATCGAATTGCCCGCAAAATGCGCAGGTAATCCTCATGAAAACGATCTTCCGGATTGCCAATCGCGCGAATCATCCGTTGTTCTACGTCGACGAGACCCTTCACATAGTCAATAACCGTTCCGGTCTGAGGGTCACAGAAGAGTCCGTTCACAGTAAAATCACGCCGTTGCGCATCCTCCTGCGCCGTTGTAAAAACAACGCGTTGTGGATGGCGTCCATCGGCATACACCCCATCACTTCGGAATGTAGCGACATCAAAGGAAAAACCTGCATGCTGAACCAGGATAACCCCGAAAGATTTTCCCACCGCAACGGTATTCCCATCGAAAAGCGACTCCACCGATTCCGGCGTCGCCGACGTTGCGATGTCGATATCTTTCACCGCTCTTCCTAACAAAATATCGCGGACACACCCTCCGGCAAAGTAAGCCTGAAATCCGGACAAAGCAAGCTTCTCAGCCACCTCACGGGCAGCCTGAATAACGGGAAAATCAGGAAAAACAAGGTTCATTACACCGCGAACTATACAGGATTCATGTGGGAAAGTCTATCGTGAGCCCCTTGTCAACCATGAACCCAAGAACCTTTTTATAAAACCGTTAAACAGATCCGTCTCACGAACTTTAAAATGACTATTTTGAAAAAAATGTCAGAATCAGCCATTTTCAACTTGCCAGTTATGACAGAATTACGTATTTTGTCACAGTGTAATTATTGCAATGGCAGGTTTGTGCCCTGCCCTCAGCAGAAGGAAAAACTGAACTTAACAGGAATGATGTCAATGACCCTTCGAAAAGTATCCGCAAGTGTCGCGTTGCTCGCGATGACCGCTTCCCAACTTCAAGCAGCAGGTTTTGCCCTCTATGAAACCAGTGCTAAAGGCGTTGCCGTCGGTGGTGCCAATGTCGGTTACACCGGCGACGCATCCGCGGTCCAGGTCAATCCGGCAAATATGACGCAGGCCCCTGGAACCCAAACCATGTTCGGCATGACCGGTATCATTCCCGGCGGATCGATCGATTTCGGCGATTCGACCGGCAGTCAATTGAAGACGGAATGTTTCATGGTCCCCCACACATATGCAACCTACCAGTTTCTTGAAGATTGGTGGCTCGGTATGGGCATCTACAGCGAATTCGGACTCGGTACGGATTACGATACGGATTGGCCCGGACGTTTCAATGCCCTCGAAACCAAGCTCGAAACCCTCACCTTCAGCCCCACGCTCGCCTACAAAGTGACGGATGATCTTTCCCTCGGCGTCGGCGCGCGCATCATGTATCTCGACTTCTCAACCCGCAAAGCAGTGGCGTATCCAACCACATCCATGACAATGGGTTATTCCACCACGTGCGGCGACAGTGTCGGCTACGGCTGGCTTGCAGGCGCGACCTATAACCTTACTGAGGATTGGACGTTAGGCGCCGTCTACCGCTCACGGGTCCGTCAACACGTTACCGATGGCGATGTCTATTATGACAGTGCACAGCCATCACCGCCTTTTCCGGCGTCAGACCGCGTCGATGCTGAAGCCATCATCGTCCTGCCATCCTCGGCAACACTGGGTTCCAACTACAAAATGCTGGATAACAAGCTGAATCTCGGCACAGCTGTCACCTGGACCGAATGGAGCACCTACGACGCGCTCGATATCAACTTCAGCCGTCCGCTCCTGGGCCTTCCTAGCAGTGAAAACATGAAGGACTGGAACGATGCCTGGCGCTTCGGCTTTGGTGCAGAATACGCCCTCACCGAACAGTGGTCCTTGCTCGGCGGCTATGTCTTCGACATGTGTCCCATCAGCGAAGAACAGACCGACTTCATGATGCCTTCTGGCAATCGCAACATCTTCAGCACAGGAATCGGATATAAGAACGAAAATGGGTTCTATGCGACCTTGAGCTACGCCTATCTGATGATGGTCGAAAATACCCGCCTGATTCACAACAGCTATAACAACACCGACGCGTATGCCACCTTTGCAAATATGGATGCGCACATGATTTCCGCATCGGTGGGCTGGAACTTCTAAAAAGAAGCTTTCCGTTCTGTACCCACACGTGCTATGATTACGCCACGTTTCAACGATTGGGGTTTTTCATGTCTGCACGTGTTGAAAAAGCAGAGACGCTTTTTCGCTCCGGCTTAACCTGCTCCCAGGCTATAGTCGGAGCGTATGGTGATCTTTTCTGCGCTGATCCTGAGAGCGTAGTCCGAGGAGCCACCGCCCTAGGTGGTGGTTTCGCTCGTCTGCGCCAGCTCTGCGGAGCAGTTTCGGGCATGGGAATCCTCGCCAGCCTAAAATATGGATCAACCGACGGCGCAGACGCAGCGGCGAAGAAGCGAATCTACGAAATCACGCAGCAGATGGCACTGACCTTCCAAGCGAAAAACGGCAGCATCATTTGCGGTGAACTTCTCGGTGTTCAAGGACGCGACACACAACCGGCGCCCTCAGAACGAACCGAAAATTACTACAAAAAACGCCCGTGCGCAGAGTATGTGCGGGATGCTGCTGAGATTGTCGAACGCTTCTTGCTGACTGACTCTGTTGAAGCTTAACGGAGATAGTGTTGTCTATGATGCGTGTTCTATTTATGGGTTCGTCGGAAGCCTCAGTGCAAGTTCTTCGCAACTTGCTCAAGTCGCCTCTTTTGAAAGTTGTCGGTGTCGTGACTCAGCCCGATCGCCCCTCCGGACGCAAACAACAGCTCACGCCCTGTGCCTGTAAAGCCTTTGCGCTTGAGCAAAAACTGCATCCGCTCATTTGCCCGGAAAAGATCAATGCGCCTGACGTGCTCGACCAAATTCGTGCCCTCAAACCCGATGTCATCGTCGTGGTCGCTTTTGGACAATTTCTCGGCAAGACCCTCCTGAAAATTCCATCTCATGGGTGCATCAACGGCCATTTTTCCCTCCTGCCTCAATACCGCGGTGCATCCCCAGTCCAAACCGCGATTGCTGCTGGCGAAACCGAAACCGGGGTCACGATCATGCAGATGGATATCGGCATGGATGATGGCGATATCTTACTCCAAGCCATTGAACCCATTTACTCGGACGACACCTTTGGCTCGCTCATGGACCGCCTCAGCATCCTCTGCGCAGTCGTTATGGTCAAGGCGCTCCGCCTCATGATCAACGGAAAACTGCCGCGGAAACCCCAGAACCATGCGGAAGCCACCTATGCGCGGAAATACGAAAAACATGATGGTTTGATCAACTGGAATCTCACCAGCGCGGAAATCGACCGTCATCTCCGTGCATACGATCCCTGGCCCGGATCATTTACCTTCATGCCCGCGAACCTGACCAAGAAAGGCAGTACCGGCCGTCTGAAAATCATCGAAGCCATTATTCTGAAAGACGCAGAAATTCCCTGCCATTGTGACACGGATCCCGGCACGGTCTGCAGCATCGGTCCGATGGGTCCTATCGTTGCCACCGGTGACGGCGCAATCTGCCTGACGGTTCTCCAACCGGAGGGTAGCCGCGCCATGGATAGCCAATCTTTTCTCAATGGACATAAGCTGAAGGTCGGCGACCGCTTTGGCGTCTGTTAACCTATGATCCAGAATGCATCTTTTACCGTAACTGAGGAAGAGGCCGGAGAACGGCTTGATTGCCTGTTAGCGTCTCATTTCCCCAGTTCAACGCGCGCATTCTGCCGTCGCGCCATCGAAGAAGGACACATCACCATCAACCATGCCCCCTGCATCAAGGGAATCAAACCGCGTACCAATGACCAGATACAGGTTCATCTGCTTCTGGAACAGAGTGATAACCGTGTGATTCCCGATGCCAACATGGATGTGGCGATTGTGTATTGCGATGCGGCACTGATCGCCGCATCCAAACCCGCAGGCCAAGCTGTCCACCCCAACAGCTGTACAGAACACGACACCCTGATGAATGGTCTCGTGGCACGCTATCCTGAACTCGCCGAAATCGGCGACCAGCCTCTTATGGCCGGAGCCCTCCACCGCATCGACGGTGAAACCTCGGGCCTCGTGCTGGCAGCCCGCACGCCTGCCACATTTCAATGCCTACGCGATCAATTTGTCGCGCAGTCTGTGCGCAAAATTTACATCGCACTCGTCGAGGGCCATGTTGCGCACAGTGGCTTGATCAAACACCACCTCGCGCATCACCCCAAGTTCAGAGGCAAGATGGTCGATGTGAAAACACTGACCGCGCCCGATCGCGCACTCTATGCCGAGACCGCGTATGAACCCGTCGAGCGCTTAGGTCCCTATACCCTGCTGAAGGTGACAATCTTTACCGGCGTAACCCACCAAATCCGTTGCCAGCTGAGCCTCGCAGGGTTCCCGATTGTCAACGACACGCTCTATGGCGCACGCCCGTTTCCCAGTAGTACGCGCCATTATCTCCATGCCGCAGAAGCGCATCTGCTCCACCCGCTAACCCGCGAACCGTTCACCGTGACAGCCCCCCTCACGGACGATTTCACCGCGCTGATCGCACAGCTCAAAGGGAAATAAAGGTTAGAACCAGAGCGTCTGATCGCGCGTTGTCTCAACCGCGGAGAGCGCCATCTCCTCGGGCAGTACACACCCTGGCAGAATCACCGGTTGATCCGCGGAAATAATGAAGATACTTTCGCCGTTTTCACGCTGAACTTCAACGCCGTCACCCATCAGATTTTGAACAACCGCCCCTTCTGGAATCTTCGCACGCACGCGCACGACGCCACCGTCGCTCCACATCGCGCTCGCCGCACCCATACGAAAGACATACGCCAGCGTTGAGGTCTTCGCAACACTCATCGCCTGCAGCTGTGGCTCGCCGGAGGTGAACGTGCGACAGATTTGCGCTAAGGCCCGATACGCAGGCTTGGGATTAAGATCCACATACGTAATGCCAAAGTTTTCCTCGTTGTAATATGGATTCCAGCCATCATTCTTAAAATCGTACCAGCAGATGTTGCAACTGGCTTTACATCCGATGGCCGACAGATAGGAGCGCGCCAGATAGGTCGCCTGCTGACGTTCCGAGGCATGACCCGGGATCGTTGGCCACCCCATCTCGGTGATCCAGACCGGACGGTTGTTGGCCAATGCGCGCGCACGAACCAATTCGTCGATAAAAACCTTCTCGTTGAGCACACCCCGATACGGATGGATCGTCAGCGCATCCAACGGAGCCTTAGCATCCATACACATCTGGATAAATTTGAAATCGATGCCTGCAGTACTGCACCCTAAGACCTCCGCTTCAGGATCTTCAGCCTTCACGGTTTCGTAGGCCATCTTCAGCAGCGTGGGGTAACGCTCGTGCGGCCCCGACCAAAAGAAGATGTTCGGTTCATTATAAATTTCCCAATGCTTGATCACCTTTTTATAGCGCTGCACAACCTTGCGCAAGGCTGTACAGTAATCCCGGAAACCCTCCTCCTCGTAAGGTTTGGTCCACGGCGTCCAGTAGGCGAATAATCCATACACGGAGAGCCCATTGCGCTGTGCCGTCTCGACCAGCTTGTCGTAGAATGAAAAATCGAACTCGCCCCTGCGCGGCTCCAAACGTTGCCACTGAAACTCCTCACGCGTCCACTTCACGCCCGCATCGCGCGCCAATGCGGCAATACGGTCCATCTGCTTGAAGCCTTGTTCGGTATTGGCATTGCGATACAAATAGATGCCCATACCCCAGGGCGACTGCGGTTGCAACATCGATGAACCGGCTGTCTCCATCGGAGCGGTCCACGACGAAGTCCACGTCGCGGAAGCGCCTGACCCGCACACCGCGCTCGTCACACGGCTGACGGTCTCCACGAAGCGCGCACCGTGCTGTTGCGGCAAGGGAATCGTCACCATCTGTGCCTGACCTGCTGCAATCGGCTCCAGATTGGTCGTCACCGTCGCGACAACGGCATTGTTCCAATTACGCACCTCGATCGACAGCTTGCCCGTATACGCATCCGCCGGCGCGAGGTTGCGCACCTCCGCCATCATCGCATCAGGCCGTTGACCATTCGGCAATAGACGCGTACGCAGTTCGACCTGTCGCGTAGCAGGAATGCGCGTCACGGCCTCAAACGAAACCAGTCGAATCGCGGACAGCACGCGCGGTGCGCCTCCCCGACGGATCGTCAGCCGCGAAAACCGTAGCGGGAAGCGTGGCTTGCCATCATTGGCACCACCCGACCACGTCCAGCCCTCAGCAGGCGGCGCAGGTACCACAAAGGTCTGCACAATCTTCTCGCCCTTTTTGCTCGGCGCACGCAACGTGCCGATGC
>Ga0075012_10004323_pt1 | contig 13263 bp, 12 predicted proteins | sample All_14_2_FD_71474 | JGI IMG/M metagenome (GOLD analysis project Ga0075012, IMG submission 71474) | Freshwater microbial communities in response to fracking from Pennsylvania, USA - Allegheny Zone_MetaG_DW_15 | ecosystem: Environmental > Aquatic > Deep subsurface > Groundwater > Drilled... | reverse complement strand
GCGATCTTTTTCTTCCTGCCTGAGAAGTCGATCGAGAATATCGCAAGACCGAAGAGATGGAAGAAGCGAATAAAGAAGATATTTCGATAATTCGATATTCGAACATCGCGAATATGAAGTATCGAATATCCATTCCCGAATAACGAGTATCGAAAATGAGAAAAGGCCAAAACCCCGCCAAGTTCGTCAAAGATGTTGCCCGCCCTGAGCGAGTGACAGTTGCATTATTAAATTACATCCCGTTCTTGAGCGGCTTTTATGCCGAGACGTTGGATGTGCTGAAGGTCTCACTTGAGTCCATGCGCAAGGAAGCTGGCCTGCCGTTTGACTTGATGGTCTTCGATAACGGCTCCTGCCCCGAAGTGCGCGAGTATCTTGTGAAAGAAAAAGAAGAGGGACGCATTCAATATTTGATCCTCTCTGAGAAGAACATGGGCAAGGGCGGCGCGTGGAATGTGATACTGGCAGGCGCGCCGGGTGAGATCATCGCCTACACCGATGCGGATGTTTTATTTTCCCCGAACTGGCTTTCGCGCTCGGTGGAGTTGCTGGAAACTTTCCCGAACGTTGGCATGGTCACGGCAAGACCGTATCGCACCTCGCCGGAGTTGTATTCGTCCACGTTGGAATGGGCGAAGAAAAATGCGACCTTGGATGAAGGTCAATTCATTCCGTGGGAAACCTTTTTGGAATTCAACCTCTCGCTCGGGCAAACCGAGGAAGAGAATGTCAAAGTCTATGCCGAGACAAGTGACTGGCGGATTCAATACAAAGGTCTCACCGCACTTGCTGGTGCAAGTCACTGGCAGTTCACGGCGTATAAATCCACCTTACAGCAGTTCCTGCCCTTCGACATGGACAAGCCGATGGGGCAAGTCCGTCAACTCGATAAGCGCATGAACGATGCGGGTTTGCTGCGTTTGATGGTGAGCGATCCGCTTGCGATGAATATGTCAAACACGCTGGGGTATTTGCGCGGGGAGTTGGGCAAGGAACGCGCGGCGGTGAAAAAGAAAGCGGGCGTTGGCAAGCGTCTGCTGGAGCTGGCGCCCATCAAGAAAGTTTTGCTGGCAATCTATAACAAGATCTTCAGTTGGTATTACTCCTAGATCATTAACCGCCAAGAGCGCAAAGGTCGCGAAGAAAAAAACTTGGCGCTCTTGGCGTGCTTGGCGGTTCAAAAGGTTTCATGACAAAACGCATCTTCATCTCCGCCGACCACGGCATGGCAATCATCTACTTCCTGCAAAGTGACGTCGTTTCGACGCTGCTCGAAGCGGGTGTGGAAGTCGTCGTCCTCACCGATGACGACACCAAAGAAAAAATTTCGCAGCGTTTCGCAAAGCCCGGTCTCACCTTCGAAGGCTTGCGCCTCAAGCAAGCCAGTGACTACGCCAAAAAAGTCCAACCTCGTTTTCAGTGGTTGCTCAATTATTTGCGTCGCGTGGGCGGCTCGCGCCGCATCAACACTGAAGCCATGGACAGCCACGTTTGGGAAGTGTGGGGCGAGAACGGCTGGAAGTTCCGCCTCGGCATTTGGATTCCCTCCGCGGTGATGCTGTTCTTCCTGCGGAATTTTTCGTGGGCGCGCAAACTTTTAGTGAAGATGCAAAACCGCTTCACCCCGGACCCGGGAATTTATACCGACCTCTTTGACCGCTACCAACCCGACATGGTCATCGCCTCTACGCCCGGCTGGCGCATGGACCGTTACCTCCTGCGCGAATCCGCTCGCCGCGGCATCACCAACATGACCGTCATCGTTGGCTGGGACAATTCGTCCTCGTACAACGTCAGCGGTGCGGATGTGCAGTGGGCGACGTGTTGGTCGCAATTACAAAAAGATGAACTGGTCTTCGGTTCCGACTGGAACCCGGAACGGGTAAACATCGGCGGCATCCCTTCGTATGACGGATATTTCCGCAAGCAATGGCTCATGCCGCGTGATGAGTATTTCAAACTACACCATCTCGACCCCAAACGCAAGTTGATCTCGTACGCCAGCAGTTTTGTCCATTTTGCGCCGAACTTCCCGAATATTGAAGCTTTGGCAAAGTTGGTTTCGTCGGATGCGCTGACAGAACCTTCGCAGTTGTTGATCCGCTTGCACCCGAGCCATTTTCAAGACAAGCCCAAAATTTTCGCCGAAGAACGTCAGCGCGTGTTTGACTTGGAGAAGAAATACCCGCATGTGCATGTGGTTCAGCCTGTCGCGCTGGGCGGCTCGCTCGGTTACTACGGCGGCGAAGACATGGACGAGAAGTCGTCCATGATGGCGTATTCGGATGTGCTGGTGACGGTCTATTCGACGATGTTGGTCGAAACGGCTGTCCACGATACGCCGATGATTGCCGCCACCATTGACGTTCCCGGCGGGTGGAATAAGCCCAACAAGTTCTCGCTCTCCCTGAAAGAGATTGGTGACTGGCCCACGCACAAACGTTTTAGAGAGGCAAAGGCAGGGCGAGTAGCGAGTAACGAGGTTGAATTGCGCAATGCGTTGAATATGTACCTGAAAGACAAGTCCATCGACTCTGCCGAACGCCGCAAATTCATCGAGAACGAGATCACCTTTACCGACGCGACAGCGGGAAAGCGTACAGCGGAATTCATTCTTCGGGTGTTGAATCAGGCATCGGTTAAGTAAGAAGCGGACAACCTGTCAGAGCGGCAGGTTGTCATTTCATGGTAAAAATGAGGGCTGGAGATACCCATGAAACAGAAATTCCTCATTACCATTTCAATTTTGGCGATCCTTGCCTTATCTGCCTGTGGCGGCTCAGAAGCTGCCACGCCTGAGATCAGTGCCGAAGATATTGCTGCCACCACTGTGGCTCAGGCATGGTTGGTAGTTACTCAGACCGCGGCTGCCATGCCCACCCCAACTTCAATTCCACCCACCTTCACACCTCAGCCAACTGCAACAGCCGCGCCTACATTGGGAATTTTGCCTACCCAGCCATCTGCTGCCCCCGCTGGGGTTGTAGCCACTGCCACACCTGAATGTAACCAGATACCTGCTCCTGAACCGTTGGGCAATCAGGTTACAGTGGAGTTCTATAATGAATCACAAGGCAGTGTGAATTTGGCTTATGGAATGATGGCGCCAAATGATAAAGGGGAATGTTATACGTACTCCTTTGCACTTGGTGTGGATGCAACATCCTCCAATAAAGTACTGGCTGGTTGTTATTGGGGCTACGCCTGGATCACGGCTTCAGAGGCTTCTGTTGCAAGGTCTGGTGACAAAATCATGTGTCTCACGGACTCTGCTGTGGTCTATAAAGTTGTGATCACCAAAGAACGCGTAGACTTCAAGTAAGCCCGATGAATAAAGCCGGTTCGATGTCACTCTTTTATTTCTCGATCGCCCTTGCCATTGCTTCCAGCGCGTTTTATCACTTTGTTGCGAAAAGCACACCGGCAAATGTGAACTTTACAGTTTCACTTTTGGTGACGTATGGGGTTGCCTTTGTGGCAACCCTCTTTACGTTCTTTTTCTTCCCCACTTCAAGTGTTGTTGCCGAACTGAAACAACTGAATTGGGCGAGTATTGGGCTGGCGGTCGCTGTAATGGGTATTGAATTTGGCTATTTGCTGATGTACCGTGCAGGTTGGAATCTTGGCATTGCAGCAGTGTTGACTACGGTGCTGGCTTCGCTCATTCTGGTTCCTGTTGCGGTCTTTGTTTTCAAAGATAAGATCTCCTGGGTTAACATTGCCGGCATCTTTGTGTGTCTGGTGGGATTGGTAATGTTGAATTGGAAAAGATAAATCATGCTCTCTCGTATTAAGTCCGCTGTTCGCATTTTGCTCAAGGGTGAAACCAAAAAGAAGACTCGGAATCCTATTCCTGCCATCACGATGGAAGAATTGGCAGAGGTCAAGCAATTTTTTCAGCGTGAAAAGTTTTTTGTGATGGGACATGCCCGCAGCGGCACGACTTTACTCATGCGTCTCTTGCGTTTGCATGAGGAGGTTCACTGCAATTATCAGGCGCATTTCTTCTCTCGCAAGCCCATGCTCAAATCGCTGGTGGATTCGCCTGATATTGAAGAATGGCTCACGCGTAAGTCCAACCGCTGGAATCAGGGACGTGACCTTTCACCGTTGGTTTTACGTGCTTCGGCTGATTTCATCATGGAACGCGATGCGGCGCGTGAAGGGAAACATATCGTTGGCGACAAGAGTCCATCTTCCACGATCCATGGACAGATCGTGCGCGATACCCATCTGATTTATCCCGATGCCAAACTTATTTATATTGTCCGTGATGGACGGGATGTGTTGATCTCGGAACGCTTTCGTAATTTCGTAGAGGAATCCAAGTTCCTTACCACCGAAGATAAACGCATCATTTCGGACCTCCGAACTGACTCTGCTCCATTCAGCGACGGACGCCGTTCGATCTTTACCGAAGTGTCCATTCGCAATATCGCCAAACGCTGGGCAGACGACTTGAATGAGATCGATTCGGAAAGCAAGCGATTGTATGGAGAAAATTACATCTCGCTTCGTTATGAAGATATGCTTTCCAAACCATTTGCTGAAATCTCTCGCTTATGGAAATTCCTTGGCGTGAAAAACGTTGATGGCACTCTCGAACAAAAACTGCTCGAAGAAATGTCCTCCAACCCCGATGAAGAATGGCAGGCGCAACGCAACGAAGGGATTGCCTCCTTCCTCCCGAAGGGACAGGCTGGCAATTGGCAGCGCTTGTTCACGGCACGTGATAAAGCCTTGTTCAAGGAAATTGCAGGTGAAGTGTTGGTCAAGTGGGGGTATGAGAAGTCGGTAGATTGGTAGATTGGTTGAATGGGAAATTGGGAGATTGGCAAACAAGGAGGTTGTGATGGGCGAGAAAGAGCTGCGTGGGTTTGAGGATTTGGACTGTTACAAACTTGCATTACAGGTTTTCCGAGAAGCTTACCGAATTGTTGATATTTTGCCCTCAGAAGAAAAATACAATCTTGCTGACCAATTGCGCCGTGCTGCAACAAGTGTCCTGTTGAATATTGCTGAAGGGTATGGGCGTTATCACTACCTGGACACTCTACGGTTTTATTACATTGCACGAGGCTCTATTATGGAGATATTAAGTGCATTCATCGCTTGTAACGAAAGAAATTACACAAGCGGTATACTGGAGCAACAAAGAGAATTATGCCATGCTGCTCTGCGTTCCTTGAATGGGTACATCCGTTATGTCCGTACCCAACAGCAAGGGAAACAAGAATATGGTGATAAAGCAATCAAGGAAGAAGCAACTACCTATCATTTCGAAGAGTTTGACCCTGAACCCTAACCCAATCTACTAATCTACTAACCTACTATGACCCAATCTACTAAAAAATACCTAATCGCTGGTCTTGGCTCTGTTGGACGCCGCCACATGCGCAATTTGGTTGCGCTTGGTGAAAAAGATATTGTCCTTTACCGAACTCACAAAGCGACAATGCCTGAGGATGAACTGGCAGGCTACCCTGTTGAAACTGATTTTGCGGAGGCGTTGAAGAAACACAAGCCAGATGCGGTGATTGTCTCGAACCCGACCTCATTGCATTTGGATATTGCCATCCCTGCGGCGGAGACGGGATGCGCCGTTTTGCTGGAGAAACCCATTGCAGGCTCAATGGAGCGTGTGGATGTTCTGCAAAAAGCTGTGCAGAAAAGCGGCTCGAAGGTGTTGGTGGCGTTCCAGTTTCGGTTTCACCCAGGTATGGTCAAGACCAGGCAATTGATCGAAAATGGTGAGATCGGGCGGGTTGTTTCGGCAAGCGTTCACTTTGGTGAGTATTTGCCCGCTTGGCACCCGTGGGAGGATTATCGTCAGGGATATGCGGCGCGGGCGGATATGGGCGGTGGTGTGGTGGCAACACAATGTCATTCACTGGATTATCTTCCGTGGTTGGTTGGGAAGAAGGTTGAGTCTGTTTGGGGCTTTGCAGACAAGATCAGCGACCTCGAAGTGACCGCGGACGACACCTCCAAGATCGGTTTGCGGTTTGAAGGTGGGGCAATGGGAAGCCTGCATCTCGACTACAACCAACAGCCGCCGGAGCATGAGTTCCGCATTATTGGTACGAATGGAACTATCAAGTGGAATTTGGTCGATGGCGCGGCGCGGGTTTACCGCACCGAGAAAAAGGATTGGGATGTATTCCCATTGCCTGAAGGTTGGGAACGCAATGTGATGTTCCAGGAACAGACCAAGCATTTTGTGGATGTGGTCAATGGTAAGGCGGAACCTTCCTGCACTCTCGAAGATGGTGTGCAGGTGCAGAAGATCATTGCTTCGGTGCATGAGTCTCAAAAGACTGGGAAGTTGATAAAGTTATAAGCGTGAAAGCGGCAGTGGTCCTGCCGCTTTTTTATTGAATCCGCTTGCAGGGTGGGGAAGGTTTGAGAGGTGTGGCAGGTTTGAGGTCCAGAAAGAGGCGGGAGATTTCCAAAATTCATCCACTGAATTTTGGAGTATAATTGGCGCTTGTGCAAACTGGTACGGGCGATGGACTATATATCCCCTACTTTAAAAAACAAATGGAGTAACAATCACAATGGCTAAAGCAAATCTTATTACCCCTTACGGTGGAAAATTGGTTGACTTGGTCGTGAAGGGTGCCGAACGCGATGAATTGATCACTCGTGCGGGTCATTTGCCTTCCATCAAGATCACCATGCGTAACTTGTGCGACCTTGAATTGATCGCCACAGGTGGTTTTTCGCCTCTGACAACATTCATGGGCAAAGCGGATTACGAACGTGTGCTCAAAGAAATGCGCCTCGCGGATGGAACACTCTTTCCTCTGCCCATCACGTTGACCGCTGACCCGAAGGAACTTCCCACTGTTGGTGAAGAACTCGCGCTTCGCAACGCGAACTTTGACCTGATCGCCGTCATGCGCCTCGATGAAGTGTTCCACTGGGATGCTGAGACCGAAGCCGCATTGGCGTATGGTTCGACCGACACGAAGCACCCGATGGTCTCTGAAATGGGACGCTGGAATAAGGTCTGCATTTCTGGTCCGATGAAGGTTGTGAACCTTCCAAAGTATTACGATTTTGTGAACTTGCGCCACACTCCGGCTCAGGTGCGCGAAATGCTCGAAGCAATGGGCAATGACAATGTTGTTGCTTTCCAGACCCGCAATCCCCTGCACCGCATTCACGAAGAACTCACCAAACGTGCCGCCGCTCAGGTGAACGGATCATTGATCGTTCATCCTGTGGTCGGTATGACCAAGCCCGGCGATGTGGATCACTACACCCGCGTCCGCACCTACAAGGCATTGGTAGATAATCACTATGATAAGAGCAAGACCATGCTCAGCTTGCTGCCTTTGGCAATGCGTATGGCTGGACCCAAGGAAGCTCTCCTTCATGCCATCATCCGCCGCAATCACGGTGCAAATCATTTCATCGTTGGTCGCGATCATGCCGGACCTGGCAATGACTCCACGGGCAAACCGTTCTACGGTCCGTATGATGCGCAGGAACTTATGAAGCAGTACGAACACGAACTCGGCGTCAAGATGGTTCCGTTCGAAATGCTCGTCTACCTTCCCGACGAAGACCGCTATGTGGAAGAGAAGGATGTACCCAAGGGCGCTAAAGTCGCTAATATCTCCGGCACACAGGTGCGCGACGACTATCTCGCCAAGGGCAAACTGTTGCCCGAATGGTTCACCCGCCCCGAAACCGCTGAAATTTTGCGCGAAATGTATCCTCCGCGCCACAAGCAGGGTTTTGGCATTTGGTTCACCGGTTTGAGTGGTTCCGGCAAATCTGCCACCACTCAGGTGCTCACTACGCTCTTGCTCGAACGCGGACGTGAAACCGCCATCCTCGACGGCGATGTTGTCCGCACGCACCTCAGCAAGGGTCTTGGCTTCAGCAAGGAAGACCGCGATACCAACATCCTTCGCATCGGCTTTGTGGCTGGTGAGATCGTGCATGCCGGCGGCATCGTCATCTGCGCTGCCATCAGCCCGTACCGCGCCACCCGCGAAGAAGCCCGCAAGATGGTCGGTGAAAACTTCATCGAAGTCTACATGGACACACCTGTTGAAGTTTGTGAACAGCGCGACGTGAAGGGTCTTTACGCCAAGGCTCGCCAAGCCATGATCGATGGCAAGCCGATGGGCTTCACCGGCGTCGACGATCCGTATGAACCGCCTATCAAGCCGGAGATCACGCTCAAAGGCTACGACTCCACGCCCGAAGACAATGCCCGCATCATCGTCAAGTATTTGGAAGATCAGGGCTTCTTGCTCCCTGTGAAGTAAATTTAGGTTTGTTACGGATTACGTATTACGAATTGCGTGATGCGTAATCCGTAACATTCTCATATGAACGTTCGACAATCCCCCTACGCTTCATTCTTAATCCTCGGTCTGCTTGCTCTTTCAGGGACCTTTCTCATCCTGTATGCGACTCCGCAAGGCATGGGGCTCTTCGATGACTCTATTGCCTATATTGCCGGCGCGAGAAGCCTCCTTGCCGGACAAGGCTATCGCGAAGCGTGGCTTGCTTCCAATCAACCGGTTACACACTTCCCTCCGGGCTTTTCATCCGTTCTAGCATTCGTCGGCTTGAGCGGACTTGACCCATTGCGTGGAGCGCGCCTTGTCAATGCATTGATCTTTGGTGCAAACATCTTCTTAGTTGGACTCATCGGCTGGCGCATGACCAAATCTAAGGTTGCGGGAATCTTGCTCGCAATCTTGCTGTTACTGAATGGGCAACTCTTCCGCGTCCACACCACAGCGATGAGCGAGCCGCTGTATATCTTTTTTACGCTGGCGGCGTTCATATCCTTTTGGCATTATTTTTCTGAAGAACAAAATAAATTAACCGCCAAGAGCGCGACACTTGCACCTGGCGCAAGTGCAGGTGAGGACACAAAGGAACCTAAACATCTTGGCGTTCTTAGCGAACTTCGCGGTTCAAAAGGTTTTCTCCTCTTTGCATCGGTCCTCACCGCCTTTGCCTACCTGACCCGCTACGCCGGTCTTGCACTTCTTGCTACATTTCTCGTTTCCCTCTTCATTCTTCACCCCACTTGGAAACAACGCCTGACCAGTGCAGGCATTTTCCTCGCTGGTTTCATCCCCTTTGCCCTCGCATGGAGCATCCGCAATCGATTGCTGGCAGATAATGCCACTAATCGTACACTTGTTTATCACCCCATCACTGCCGAAAACATTCAACTTGGCATTTCCAATTTCGCAACGTTCATTCTGCCTGTCGAAGCATGGCGGCGTGACTTGATCAAAGTTCCCAACTTTTTCGCCATCATCCTTGCTCTTCTTGTTCTGGTTTTGCTGGTTTGGGTTGTAACTCGCGGTTTGAAGAAATTTTTCAAACCTGCCACTGAAACCCCCGAAGTTTTATCTTTCATCAGCACACTTTATATTTTTGGGTATCTTGCCTCGATCATTTCTTCGATGACCTTCTTCGATGCCAGCACCAAATTCCAACTCCGTATTGTTGCGCCGGTGTATGTCAGCCTGCTTATCATGTTGGTTTATTTCGGCTACTGGCTTTGGCAAAAGCAAAAAGTAGTTGCTATTCTCGTATCTCTGGTTATCTTTTCTCTTTCTTTTTCCAGCTTTACCGAAACCCTAACCCAACTCCGCAAAGGCGGGCAGGGATATGCCTCCTTCCAATGGTTTGACTCGGAGGCGATGAAATTTCTCGAAACGCTTCCTGCCGAAACCCGCATTTACTCCAACGAGACCGCGCCTGTTTATCTCTACACCGATCACCCCGGCTACGTACTGCCCGACCTCATTGACCCGGTCACCGGTTTGCCGCGCGGACGTTTCGACGAAGGGGTTTCGGATTTGCAAGAAGATGTTTTATCCGGCAATGCCGTTCTCGCGCTCTTTGATGTCGATTCGCAGGATGAAGATGTACAATCGGTCTATCAAATTCTCGCCGATGGTTTGTATCTCGCGTTCGACAAACAAGGCGATAAAATCTATACCGCATATCCGTAAGGCGACATACTATGTTGCCCTACCCAAAAGGAACTCACATGACTATTTTCGATAAGTTCAATTTGAAAGACCGCGTTGCCGTTGTTACGGGCGGTGGTGGACAGCTTGGTTTTGAATTCTGCAAGACCCTCGCCGAAGCAGGCGCGGCTGTTGTGGCTGCTGATCTGAACATGGACTTCGCCTCCAAGACCGCGACGCGACTCACCGAAGCCGGATACTCCGCGATGGCTTTTCCCCTCGATGTGACCCGCATCGAATCGACCCGCGAACTGGTCGCTGAAACCGTCAAGCAGTTCGGTCGCCTCGACATTCTTGTCAACTCTGCGGCGCTTGATCCCAAATTTGACCCCACCGCCGCCGAAAAAGGAATCGCCCCTGGCGCCTTCGAAGACTATCCACTTGGAGATTGGCAAGCCGCTCTCAACGTCAACCTGACCGGTATGTTCCTCACCACCCAAGCCTGCGTCAAACAGATGATCACCCAAGGCAAAAAGGGCAGCATTATCAATATCTGCTCCACATATGGATTGAATGGACCTGATCAGCGCATTTACATCAAAGACGGCAAGCGGGTGGCATTCAAACCCGTTTACTACACCACCACCAAAGCAGGCGTGATGGGTTTTACCAAGTACCTCGCCGCCTACTATGCTGAGACCGAGATCCGCGTCAATGCATTGACCCCTGGCGGCGTGTATAACAACCATGAAGAATATTTCGTCAAGAACTACTCTGCCAAGACCATTCTTGGGCGCATGGCGAAGAAAGACGAAATGAATGGCGCTTTGCTTTTCCTCGCTTCAGAAGCTTCCTCGTACATGACCGGCAACAACGTCATCGTAGATGGCGGTTGGACGGCGTGGTAAAACAGATGATGGACGATAGACCATTGACCATGGTCCATCGTCTACGGTCAATGGTCTGCTTATGACAAACAACATCCTCGCTATTATTCCCGCCCGTGGCGGCTCGAAGGGTATTCCGCGGAAGAACATCCGCTTGTTTGCGGGTTATCCGCTTATTGCGTGGAGCATTGCCGCGGCGAAACAATCCAGCTTGGTGACGCGCGTCATTGTTTCGACCGATGATGAAGAGATCGCGGAAGTGGCTCGTGAGTGGGGCGCTGAAACCCCTTTCCTTCGCCCGTCTGAGTTGGCACAAGATAAAACGACAGACTTGCCCGTGTTTGAACATGCCCTCAAATGGCTGGAAGAGATCGAAGGCTATCACCCCAAGATCGTGGTACAACTGCGACCTACTTCACCCATCCGCCCGCCAAAGATGGTGGACGATGCGATCAGTATTCTGCTCAACCATGAAGATGCGGATTGTGTGCGCGGTGTTGTCCCTGCCGGACAAAACCCCTTCAAGATGTGGCGTTTCAATGGCGAAGAAAAACCGCTCGGTCAATTGTTGGAAGTGCCCGGTATTGCAGAGCCTTACAACGCCCCGCGTCAGATATTGCCTCCCATATATTGGCAGACCGGTCACATAGATGCGATCCGCACTTCGACCATTGTGGATAAAAAATCCCTGACGGGTGATGTTATCTATCCGTTGGTGATCGACCCGAAATATACTGTGGACATTGACACTTTACCCGATTGGGCAAAGTATGAAGCGGTGATCTACAGCGGATTGGAAGTTGTCTCGCCGGGTCGTGCCCGCAAAGGAATGCCTGAAACCATCAAGCTCATCGTCACTGATTTCGACGGCGTGCTGACCGACGGGCGAGTCTGGGTGGATGAAAAAGGCAAGGAAACGGTAGCAGCTACGAGGTCCGATTCGATGCGGATTCGTCAGATGCGTGAACTTGGTATCGATGTTGTCATCCTCTCTTCGGAAGTGAATCCGGTGGTGAGCATGCGTGCCAAGAAAATGAAGGTCGAGGCGATCCACGGCATGGGGTTGGATGAAAAAGGCGAGGTCTTGAAGAAATATCTTGCCGAGAAAAATATCGACCCATCGCAGGTGGTTTATTTGGGAAATGATTTCAATGACCTGCCTTGTTTTGAAATTGCGGGCTGGTCTGTTGCGGTGGCAGATGCGTACCCGGAAGTGGTACGTGCAGCTGACCATGTGTTGAAAACCAACGGCGGCTTTGGGGCGCTGCGTGAATTGTGTGACTTAATCTTGAAAGATTACAAGGAGAATTAAGAATGGCTCGTGAGATACAGTTTGGAAAACGAAAATTAGGTGATGGTCATCCTGCTTATATCATTGCGGAAGTGGGCATCAACCATAACGGCGATATGGATATCGCCAAGAAGATCATCGATGCGGCGGTCCATGCCGGTGCGGATGCGGTGAAGTTCCAGAAGCGTACGCCCGAAGTGTGTACGCCGCCTGAACAGCAGAAGCAGATGCGTGAGACGCCGTGGGGCTACATCACCTATTTGGATTATCGCTATAAAGTGGAATTCAACGAAGAACAATACCGCGAGATCGACCGCTATTGCAAAGAAAAAGGAATCGATTGGATGGTCTCTGTGTGGGATGAACCCTCTGTGGATTTCATGGAGAAGTTCGATACTCCTGCGTATAAAGTCCCATCCGCTTCGTTGACCGATCACAACTTGTTGAAGTACGTCCGCAAGACAGGCAGACCGATCATCATTTCTACGGGCATGTCCACCATGGATCAGATCAAGCGTGGCGTGGATGTCATTGGCGAAGAGAATCTCGTCATCATGCATTGTACCAGCACCTATCCCTGCGAGCCGGAAGAGTTGAATCTCAAGATGATCGAAACCCTCCGCAAAGAATTCCCGAATAACCCGATTGGTTATTCCGGTCATGAAGTGGGGCTTGTCCCTTCGGCGGTGGCGGTGGCGTTAGGCGCTTGCTCGGTGGAACGTCACATCACCTTGGACCGCGCCATGTGGGGCAGCGACCAGGCGGCTTCTGTGGAACCGGGCGGTTTCGAGCGCCTCGTGAAATACATCCGCGTGACCGAAGCGGGAATGGGCGACGGCGTGAAGCGCGTGTATGAATCCGAAAAGGGTTCCATGAAGAAACTGCGCCGCGTGGTGAGTGAGTAAAATCATTAACCGCAAAGAGCGCCAAGAGCGCGAAGAAAAAAAAGGTTTTCTTAGCGACCTTTGCGTGCTTTGCGGTTCAAAATAATTATGGGTTTCAAACAGAACTTCCGCCGCATGCTCCGCCCGTATGGCAAGACTGCTCAAGCCATTTTGAAGTGGAAGCGTCTTTCTTTTACTGATGCGCCGCCCATCTTTGGCAACTCCAAGCCAAAGAGCGGCTC
>Ga0075012_10004322_pt1 | contig 13265 bp, 12 predicted proteins | sample All_14_2_FD_71474 | JGI IMG/M metagenome (GOLD analysis project Ga0075012, IMG submission 71474) | Freshwater microbial communities in response to fracking from Pennsylvania, USA - Allegheny Zone_MetaG_DW_15 | ecosystem: Environmental > Aquatic > Deep subsurface > Groundwater > Drilled... | reverse complement strand
CAGTTACAACCCGCCGGGGGTTGACAATTATGAATTCGTGGAGCTTTACAACAACGGCCCCGATGCCGTGCAGTTGGAAGGCTGGACCCTGTCCACTGCCGTGAATTTTACCTTCCCGGATTACAGCCTAAGCCCCGGTGAATACGTGGTGGTCTGCAATGACTCCGCAGCTTTTGCCACGGGATTTGGTTTTTCGGCCCTGACTTGGGCACCCACGGGCGGTGCATTGAACAACACGGGCGAAACCATTGTGCTTTCCGATGGCTTCGGCGGCGTGGTGGATTCTGTCCACTACTCAAAGGACGCACCCTGGCCAACCTTGGCCAATGGATTTGGCCCTTCCCTCATTCTCTGCGATGTGACTAGCGACAACAACGTTGCTTCCAATTGGAGCCTGGCTTCGACGGCCACCGGCATCATTGGCAGCGGCATAGAACTACTGGCTAATCCCGGTGCAGGCGGCGTCTGCCTCACTGGGCCAGTGCTCGGCTTCCAGTTTTCTAGCGCCAACGTGGTGGAAAACGGCGGCGATGTGTTCGTGCGGGTGGTTTTGGCGGGCGGCAACGCAGCTCCCACCGAAGTCATGCTGAACCTAGCGGCAAGCTCCACAGGCTCGGCGTCCGATTTTACGCCCAGCTTGCCCATCACACTCAGCTTCCCAGCAGGTGTAGCCCTTGATACACAGGAAGTTACGATTTCCATCGTGGACGATACGGATATTGAATCCGATGAAACCATCACGCTTGAACTGACCGGGGCAACCAACGGCGCCACCGTCGTGGGCAGCGGGTTCTCCATCCACATCACCGACAACGACGCCCCGCTGACGGGTGCACTGTTGATTACAGGTGTTTTCGACGCACAACCAGCAGGTGCTGGCGCAAAGGGCATTGAATTGAAAGCCTTGCAGGACATTGCCGACCTCAGCATCTATGGCATCGGCTCCGCCAACAACGGAGGCGGTTCCTCCGGTGAGGAGATTGCGCTCCCTGCCATCAGCCTTTCTGCGGGCGAATGTGTCTATGTGGCAGACAACGCTGCCATGTTCGAAACTTATTTCGGCTTTTCAGCCAATGCAACTGGCACGGGGGCTAGCATCAACGGCGACGATGCCATTGAGCTATTTGAAAATGGGCAGGTCATTGATGTTTTCGGCGATATATCCTACCCAACTGGCACTGGTGCAACGTTGCCTTGGAACTACACCGACGGCTGGGTGTACCGTAAAAACGGTTCAGGCCCCGATGGCTCCACCTTCGATTTGAGCAATTGGACGCTTGCCAAGGGCGAGCTCATCGGCGGTGCAACCAACGCCGAAGCACCCACGCCGTTCCCGGTTTGTTCATATTCCTCAGTGCCACTCAGCACCGCCGACATCACAGACGACAATTTCTCGGTTGACTTTGGCACCAGTGCTACCTTGGAGGTTTTGGTGAATGACAATTTGCCGCTGGCAATCACCACCTTGGCCATCACAACGCCTCCGGCACATGGGACAGCCACCGTCAACGGCACAGCCAACATCACCTATGCCCCGAATGCGGGCTATTGCGGCAGCGATTCCTTCGTTTACCAAGTCTGCGATGCTGGCGGCTGCGACCAGGCCACAGTCAACATCACGGTAGAATGCCCGACCCTTTACCCAGCTTACGACATCGCCGATGTGACAACAGTGACAGGCGGCGTTCCTGATTCGCTGAACGTCACCGCCGAGCTGCACGGTATCGTCTATGGCATTGATTTTCAAGGCGTTGATGCGGGTGGTGCCACTTTGCCATCGGTTCAGTTTTACATCAACGATGGCACAGGCGGCATCAGCATTTTTGGTGGCCAAAGCTTCGGCTACGATGTGCAGGAGGGCGACGAGGTCACGGTTCGTGGCAAGGTTGTCAGCTTCAACTGCCTCACGCAGCTTTCCGAACTGGACACCATCATTTTCGAGTCGGCCAATAATCCGCTTTTGGCTCCGGCCATCACTACTTTCCTCAACGAAAGTTTCGAGTCGGAACTGGTGCAATTCACCAACATGGAACTCGTCAACCCATCGGCCTGGAGTCCTGCTGGCACTGGCTTCAACGTGTTGATTCACAGCACCATCAATCCTGATGGCGACACCATCACCATGCGCATTGACAATGACTGTGAACTGTTCAACATGCCAGCTCCAGTCGGTGCGTTCCATGCCATCGGCATTGGCGGCCAGTTCGTGACGGGCGGCGGTGGCGGCTGTGTTTCGGGCTACCAGTTCCTTCCACGTTACGCTGCGGACATCATCCTTTTGGATGCGACCAACGAATCGTTTCTGGCGGGTAAAATCAGCTTCTTCCCGAACCCGGTTTCCGACCAGCTTTACCTCAAGTCCGACATCGTCATTGACGATGTGATCATGTCCAATGCCCTTGGGCAGCAGGTGTTGGCAGTGGTTTCGCCTAGCGGAAAAATTGATGTAAGTGCCTTGCAATCAGGGCTTTACCTCATTACTTTCCGGGCGGAAGGAAGCACTTGGACGAGCAAGTTTGTGAAGGGATAAACGAGATTGAAGTATTGAGCGATTTTCGTGAAATGCTTATTTTTATTGCATAAAAAAAAAATGCAGTGGGGATTCCCCGCTGCATTTTTTTTATGGTTGATACCAAATGGGCTAATTGATAGATTCATCCGCATTGCCAAGTTGGGAAATCAACCTGTAACAACTTCCTCAACCCAATCACATCCACCAGCGGATGAAAATCTGGCGGGTGCCGCCGTTCGGGCCAACGACGGTGGCCTTGCGGTCGCAACTGCCGTCACCGTAGTCAACAGTGAGGGTTTTGCTGTCAATCGTGATGTTTTTCACGCCAGAAACTACCCAACGGCACACCCGCTTGCGCACGAGTGGGGTCGTGATTTCAGAAGTGAAAGCCTTGCCGTTGCGAGTAACACCCGCCGCACCGCCGCTGATTTCCCAAACATTGTCGAGCCAAGTGGGCGTGGCGGCACCTTCGGTCAGTTCCATCGTGTGGCTGGCCTCCCAGGTCGTGAATTCACCGTCTGGGTAGGTGATTTTGCCGCCAGTGACGGAGCGGGAAAAAGTCAGGTTGCCGTCGCCGTTCAAGCCGTCGTTGGTGATGGTGCGGGTGCCTTCGAGATGGGCATTGTCCACGTAGAAATCAACAAAAGTTGCCGTGCGGACCGCTCCAATATTGGTGAGGGTGTCGGTGAGGTTTACCACGATTTTGCCCTTGCGCACTCGGCCATCCACACCTGTGCAGCCGTCGGTGCCAAAGTCAATCGTCATGGTGCGGGGGTAGCTGCCGTCGGCAGGGTCAATGGTGACGGTAGGGCAAGTGTTGCCGTCGGGGTCGTCGCCACGGGTCTCGATGGCCTCATCCACTTGCTCGTCCACGTCCTCGTAGAGGTCGTTGGCAGCGGTTTGGTCTTCGGCGGCAGTGATTTGGTCGGTCGGAAGGGTTTTGTCGTTGTCCTTTTGGCAGGCAGTGAAAAATACACCCCCAGCAAGCACGAGTGCAAAAAGCCATTTCATGTTTTTCATGTCAGTAGATTTTTTTGATGAGAAAATTTTGTGAAAAATGACAGCGGAGGGGCTGTCGTCGGGTAAAATCAATGCATGTAGCTGCTAATTAATTATGTGCCAATAGACCCGTTTCGGTAAGGCAGGTTTAATCCGGTCAAAATTATTTTTTGAAACCGCTCCGAAAACGGTCGAAGGCCAGGAAATTGCACATGATGAGCAAATAACCGTAGGCGGCATCTTCAGCGGGGATGGTCACGAGCCGCAGGCCCATGAATTCGGCAGGATTGTAAACAACAACGGGCTGGTTGGTGAGTGCGCCGGTGAGCACGCCGTTTTCGAGGAAAAAAGGTATCAGGCAGAAAAGATAGGCGAGGTAGTAGTGGCCAAGGCGGGCGTTTTTTTCAAAAAAAACCAAGTAGAGATTGAAAAAACCGCAAAGCAGGAAAGTGGTGCTGGTGTAAATGCGGCCCCAAAAGACAAGGCCAATTGCGAAGAAAATCAAAGTCAAGACGATGGTAATCGAGCGCCCTTTTGCCTCCAAGGTCTTCCTTCCTGAGAAGTAGCGCACTGATTCCAAGATGAATACACATGAAAATGGAACGCAGATGAAAAACATCCACTCTTCCCAAGGCAGGCCAGCCCATCGTGTGCCGGTGAGGTAAGGGTCGTTGAATCCCCACACGCCGACTTTTGTAAAATAAACATCCCAAGCGATAAAGGCTGCGCCAATGAGCAACAGGCCGGGCAGGAGGTGGCGCCATTTTTTGAAATAACTGAACCGGGCATCGAAGCTGGCGCCCATTGGGAAAGCAATGGTGAAAAGCAGCAGTCCGGCATAAAGCCAGTTTGTTTCGAACAGCGGCCATTCGGCCAGCTTGGGTACCTCGTAAACGAGCTGGTCGGGTTGCACGTCACTCATCGCCCAGTTCACCGCAATGGTGAGGAGGGCAAGGGCAAGCAGTGCCACTTTGCCGAACGAGGCATTGCCTAAAAAGACCCGCTTTGCTTGTTGGGTATTCAAATCGCTGGTTTTCAATGACTTGCAACGGATTGCTGGCGTTGTGGTTCCGATTTTTTCCACTCGCTCCGCTTCTTGAAATACTTCGGGTTCACGAATAGCAGCCCAAAAGACTCGCATTCGTGCTTGCCCTGGTTGGCATGGTGCGCCCCGTGTGCCCGCAGGATGGCCCGGCTGTACTTCGAGTCCAATTGCCGAAACCACGAAAACCGCTGGTGGATGTAAACGTCGTGGATGAGGAAGTAAATCGCCCCGTAAATCGTGATGCCCAGCCCGATGAAGAACAGCCAAGTGTGCACCGTGAAGGTGCCGAGCATGATGCAGGTGATGCCCGGCGTTGCAAACACAAGGAAAAACAAGTCGTTCTTCTCGAACCAGCGTCCTTCCTTGAAATCGGGGCGGTGGTGGTCTTCGTGCCATTTCCAGCCGAAACCGTGCATGATGAACTTGTGGGCAAACCATGCCACGAACTCCATGCCGCCCACGGCGGCGAGTGTGATTAGTATATTGTTGAGTGCCATTTTATGAGGGTTTGATGGGTTTGAGGAGTTTGATGGGTTTGATTTGCCGTGGACAATTCGAACCCATCAAACAACTCAAACAATTCAAACAACAATTAAAGCATATTCAAACTCATCCGCACTGCCGAGCTGCACAGCAGGTAAAGTTTCTTGCCGTCGTTTACCCGGATGCGCTGCTCCTTGACCTTGGCGGCAGCCGTGCGGCGGATTTTCTTGAACAAATTTAAGTAATAAACATAAGCTAAATAAACGCCGAATCGGGCGCTTTTCGGCAACTGTACGATTCCGAGGTAAGCGTCGTCAAAATCTTTTTTGATTTCAATTTCAATTTGCTTTTTATCCTCAGGTGTGAAGTTCGTGAAGTCCACTCCAGGGAAATACACCCGACCACGGTCGTCGAAATCGCTCTTCAAATCCCGCAAGAAGTTGATTTTCTGAAAGGCCGCACCGAGGCTGCGGGCGGGCGCTTTCAGGTATTCGTACTGTTCCCGGTTGCCATCCGTGAACACCCGCAGACACATCAGGCCCACCACCTCCGCCGAGCCGTAGATGTATTTTTCGTACAAATCGCTGCCGTAAAAAGTATGGTGCAAGTCCATCTCCATGCTGTCCAAAAACGCATCAATCAGTTCCCGTTCAATGTCGTAGCGATGCACCACTTCCTGAAAAGCATTCAACACAGGATTCAAACTGATATGCTCTGCAATGGCCGTGTAGGTATCCTGCCGGAAGCGCTCCAATAGGTTCGCCTTTGGGAAGCCGTGGAAGGTGTCCACAATCTCGTCGGCGAAGCGCACAAAGCCGTAAATGGCATAAATCGGCATTCGGATGGCCGGGTCGAAGGCCCGGATGCCCATCGAAAAAGAAGTGCTGTACCGCTTCGTGATGAGCTGGCTGCACTCTTGGCAGGTGGTGTTGTACAGATTAAGCATAGCTGGCAATAGGTTAGTTTTCTTTCGCAATCAACTCCGCAACCACCTGCCCTGATATCAACGACGGCGGAACGCCGGGGCCAGGGGAGGTGAGTTGGCCGGTATAGTATAGGTTTTTAACCTTTTTACTTTTAATCCTTGGTTTCAAGAAAGCCGTTTGCAGCAGCGTGTTCGCAAGGCCGTAGGCATTTCCCTTGAAGGCGTGATAATCCGACTTGAAATCGTTGTGGGCAAACGACCGTTTATAGACGACGGCATCCCGGATGCTTTGTCCGGTCAGGTCTTCCAAGCGCTGCATCACCACATGGTAATAGCGCTCCCGCATTTCCTCCGTGTCCTCCAAATCGGGGGCGAGGGGGATGAGCACGAACAGGTTCTCGCAACCCTCCGGTGCCACCGTTGGGTCGGTCACGCTCGGTGCGCAGACGTAGAACAGCGGCTCGGTCGGCCAAGCGGGCTGGTCGTAAATCTCGACCGCATGTTTTTTGAAATCCTTGTCGAAGAAAAGGTTGTGGTGCAGGATGCCCTTCAGGCGCTTGTTAATTCCGAGGTAAAACAGCAGGCTGGACGGCGCCATCACCCGTTTGTCCCAGTACTTGGCGTTGTACTGGCGCACCCGCTCGTCCAGCAGGTTTTGCTCGACGTGGTGGTAGTCCGCACCGCCCACGACCACATCGGCGGCGTATTCGCCCTTGGTCGTGATGACCTTGGTGGCATGGCCGTTCGGCACGTAAATCTGTTTGACCTCCTCGCCGAGTTGGATTTTCACGCCTTGTTCCTTGGCCAAGCTGACCATTCCCTCGATAATCTTCGTCATGCCGCCCTTAGGATACCAAGTGCCCAACGCCATGTCGGCATAGTTCATTAGGCTGTACATGGCTGGCGTATTTTCAGGCGTGGCACCCAAAAAAAGCACGGGGAATTCAAGCAGTTCTATCAGTTTTTTGCTCTTGAAAAGCGACCTGACATGCGATGACAGCGAACTGAACATCTGCAAGCGGAACATGCTGGCCAGGATGCGCAGGTCGGCAAACTCCAAAATGGACAGGCTCGGCTTGCGCACGAACTCGCCCATGCCCACCTCGTATTTGTACTTGGCTTCCGCCAAAAACTGCCGCAGTTTTGGGCTACTGCCCGGCTCCTCCCGCTCGAACATTTCGCAGAGCGCCTCCACGCCAGCGGGCACGTTGAGCTCATCATTTTTTCCGAAAAAAATGCGGTAGGAAGGGTCGAGCCGAACGAGGTCGTAGTAGTCGCTGGCTTTTTTGCCAAAAAGGTTGAAATACTGCTCGAAAACCTCTGGCATCCAGTACCAGCTCGGCCCCATGTCGAACAGGAAGCCTTCGGCCTCGAACTTGCGGGCACGGCCTCCAGGCTCGGTGTTCTTTTCCAGAATGGTCACATCAAAGCCCCGCTGCGCCAAGCAGCTAGCCGTAGCCAAGCCTGAAAATCCCGAACCAATGACGATTACCTTTTTTGCCACAATCCTGTTTTTCGTTTGGTGAAAACAGGGGTGGAACAGAGGGTTTGATTTTTTGTTTAAGCTTTTTGATAAAAAATTTAAACAAGAATGGGTTTTGCCAAAATTGAGTGGTTGAATTACGGGAACTGCCTGATTTTTAATCAGTAGGCTTGGCGGAGGAATAACCTAATTTCAAGTTAGGATAGGTGGCTCACTGTGCGGCCCAAGTGGCCAATTTGACGGACATGGATTGATTGGACTGGGTCATTTGAAAAGAGACCTCGCTCCAAGTCGGGAGCCTCCATTTTGAGGCTGGGGGCTTGGAGAACCCGTAAGGCTCCACGGGGATTCCGAGTAGGTTTTTATCCAGTTTCAGGTTGTTGTTTTTGTCCCAAAAAACGGCGAAAGCATAGGTGCCAGCAGGAAGGTTCTCGATTTTGGCTTCCATAATGCCCGATTTACTGGGCTTGATGTTGTAGAGCACGGCCTTGCTTTCGACCATGAACTCCGATTGCTTTTTGTAAAGTGCGACCCGGATGGTGCCAACAGCTTCTCCAACATTTTCAAAGCGAACGGTGAGGTCACCGCTGGTGGCTGGGTTCGAAATTGCGGAGCCAAAAAGAAGAATTGCGGTAAGGTAAAGCATAGGTTTAAAATTCCGCAGGGGCGGAATGCCAGATGGCATCCAACCCCTACGGTGTTCGTTATCAACGTTTTATGTTCGTTAATGTTCGCTTGTAAAACCAGACCACTATGGGAAAATCCCCAAATTCTGATAGTCGTCGCCGATGAGCTTGATGGCATAGGCAAACGAGGCCGTGCGCAGGTCAATATTGTGCTTTTGGCGGAAATCGTTGATGAAATTATAGGAACGGCTCATGGTCTCTTCCAAGCCTGAGCGAACCAAGTCAACCTCGTCGGCGCCTCGTGCCACGTTGCGAAGCACGTCCGGGTCAATTTTACGTCCTGTCAAGTCTTCGATGACGTGCAGCATCCGCTCTTGCGAGGTTTGGTTGAAGCGCTTTTCCATCCGGCCAAACCGCATGTGCGAAAGGTTTTTCAGCCACTCGAAATAGGACACGGTCACACCACCTGCGTTGAGGAAAACGTCGGGAACGATGAAGATGCCTTTTTTCAGCAGAATCTCTTCAGCGTTGGAAGAGATGGGGCCGTTGGCGGCTTCGCCGATGATTTTCGCTTGGATACGGCTCGCATTTTCAGAGGTAATCTGGTTTTCCAATGCCGCTGGAACGAGGATGTCGCAGGGCATTTCCAGAATCTTGTTGCGGTCAGATTGTGGGATGATAGTTGCGCCAGGGTAGTTGAGGATGGAGCCAGTCTCCTTGCGGATTTCCAGCAACTTCGCAATGTCAATACCGCTTTCGAGGTAAATGCTACCCTCGTATTCGCCCACACCCACGACTTTCACATCGCCTTCATCCTGTGCGATGAGGCCCGTGTAGGAACCAACATTACCCATCCCCTGGATAATCATCGTCTTGCCTGCCAAGCCGACCGTGAGGCCGAGTTTTTTCATGTCTTCGGCATTGGCGCAAGCCTCCCGAAGGCCATAAAAAACGCCTCGGCCAGTGGCTTCGGTGCGGCCTTGGATGCCGTAGAGCGCTACGGGTTTGCCCGTTACACAACCTGCGGCGTCAATCTCGTTTTCCCGAAGGGTGCGGTAGGTGTCGTAAATCCAGGCCATTTCACGGCCACCTGTACCGTAGTCGGGTGCTGGCACGTCAATGCTGGGGCCGATGAAGTTGCGGCGCACCAGCTCGTAAGTGTAGCGTCGGGTGATGCGCTCCAATTCCTCCTCTGTGTAATCCTTCGGATTGATTTTCACGCCGCCCTTCGCACCGCCGAACGGTACGTGAACGATGGCACATTTGTACGACATCAGCGTGGCAAGGGCCATTACCTCGTGCTGGTCAACCGAGTTGGCGTAGCGGATACCACCTTTGGTTGGAAGGCGGTGGTGGCTGTGCTGAACCCGGTAGGCCTCGATGACCTTTACCTCTGTTTTGCCAGTGACTTTGTTGGTGATTTCGACGGGAAACTGGATGGCGTAGATGGAGTTGCATACCTTGATTTGGTGCAGCAAACCCGCATCGAGGCCCGTGTACGGCGCAGCTTTTGCAAAAAAGCTTTCGACTGTGCTGTAAAAATTTGGAACTTGAATTTGGCTACTCATGATTTTTAATTTGGTCCTCCAATTTGGTGAGCTTCTTGTCCAGGCGAATCAGGTAAAATACAATTCCTAGAAAAATAGCCACAATGACAGCGACCACCACGTTCATCTTTCCCATGCTACGCATGAAATCGGTGTCTTGTTGCGCAAGCAAAAAGGTGAGGGGGAGAACAAGCAGCGATAAAGTGGCAATCGCTTTTCTTGAAGCTACTTTCATGGCCTTGATATTTTACATTTTAACCTGTCCTATCTAAACGGGCGCAAATGTCAGTGAAATATTTTGTTCGGCAAAGTCAATTCAGATGGCAAAATTGTTCTATTGATAGATTGCATGGATGACGGCAAAGCAATCTATCGTCCCGCAATTTCATGCATCCATCAGCTTGTCCTTCAGCCTCGCCGTGCGCAAAATGATTTGTCCAATCCAAAGCCCCAGCAGCGTCCAGCCGATGATGGCAGGATAAAAAACCATGCGCATCGTGTTGTCCAAATCCTGACTGCCGAAGGCGATGTTGCCGCCAGCGCCGGGGTGCAGGCTGTCCGTCAGTTTTGGGATGATGTATAGCAGCGGAACGAGGCTGGCATAGGCGAAAATATTGAAGACGGCACTGACACGGGCCTTTTTTTCGGGGTCTTCGAAGGAGCCACGCAGCACGAAATAGGCGCCATAAATCAGTAGGGCGATGGCCGTCATGTTTTGTTTCACGTCCCAGCTCCAGAATTTGCCCCAAGTGTATCTTGCCCAAATGGCCCCAGTGATGATACCGAGGATGCCCAGCAGCAGGCCCACATTCGACAGCGCCATTGCCTTGCGGTCAGCGTCGGGATTGGAGCTGACCAAGTAAACGATGCTGAAAATGGCTCCGCCTGTCAGGATGATGAACATGGCCATCCAAAGTGGCACGTGGTAGTAGGTGTTGCGGATGGTTTCCCCAAGGATGTTGCGGAAGGGGAAAGTCATGGACGATTTTTCGTGGAGGTCGGAGATGGGTGTGTTGGGCCAGAGTGCATCGCCCAGTGCAAGGTTCACGCTGTCCTGCGTCACGACCAAGCCAGCGGGCAGCACGCTTGCGCCGTCCGTCGGGCTGTCAATCAGCAGCGTCAAATCCACGATTTTGGTTTCGGTGGGCAAGTATGTTGGGATGTCGAAGGTCAGTTTTGCCACCCGGTCGTCCACCACTTCGATGCGTTTGGCGGCGAGGGCCTTGTCGTTGTTCATCTTCAGCCAGGCCCGCAGTTTTTCTTTTTCCTTCGTAAAAAAAGAGTTGTAGCCCGTGACGGTGATGGTTTCACTGCGGCCCGTGTGCAGGCTGAGCGGGCTGGCGTCAGAAATGCCAGTCTTCAGCGGGGTGAGCAAACCCACGAGAAAGGTGTAGAGCAGAATGAGCACACCGAGTATTTTCCACCAGTATTTTTTCATGATTGTTGGATTGCTTTATTGTTGGATTGTTTTGGGTCGGTAACCTAGTAGCCCTCGACTGCAAACTGCCACTGTCAAACTGCGAGTTGCTGAGTCAGTCCCTCCAAAGGAACGGGAACAGCACAAGCCCCATTGCCACCAAAATCAAATCCACCGCACCGAGCAGCATGATTTTGTCGCCAATATCCGTGTTGCCGAGCAGGCCGATGCTGTGCGCCGAGAGGTTGACCAATAGCAGCAAAATCGGAATCACCACCGGGAAACTCAGAATGGCCATCAGCGTGCTGCTGTTGTCCGCTTTGGAAGCTATAGCTGACACAAAAGTGAACGTTATCGAGAACCCCGTGCTGCCCAGGAACAGCGCCAGCGCAAAGTACGCCGCTTCCTGCACCGGATTGCCAGCCACGAAGCCCAAAGCTACAAAGGTCAGGCCACCCAACAGCAGCAAGAGCAGGGCGTTGTAAATCATTTTTGACAATAAAATGGCAACGGGGTGCAGCAATTGGAAGTAGTAGAGCTGGCGGTAGCCGCTTTCCTGCACGAAGCTTTTCATCACGGCGTTCACGGAGGCAAAGAGCATGATGACCCAAAACAGCACGTTCCAGACCTGCGGACTGATGTTCTGGAAGGAAATATAGACGATGAAAACCGTGCTCAGGACGTACAGCAGGATGCCGCTGATTGCGTAGCGTTGCCGCATTTCCAGCATGATTTCCTTGCGCAGCAAGAACAGAATTTGGGTGAAAATACTCATCGGGGGCAAAGATACACGGGCCAATATTCATGGCCCATATTTCTCCCAAAAACAACAGGCAGCCCCAGAAACTGGGACTGCCTGATTCAATTGTGCTTTACTATCAAGAAGAGGTGGTTAATTCAAAACCAAATCCTTTTTCGCCAAGTAAAAATCCACCTTCTCGTAAGTCGTGTCAGCGATACGCTCGTCCATCTCCACCAGTGTTTTTGGCGGTGGCACGATGACTTTGTCGCCCGGCTTCCAGTTCACGGGCATGGCGCATTTGTATTGGTCGGAGGTTTGCAGTGCCATCAGTGCACGTTGTACCTCGGCCATGTTGCGGCCCACGTTCAGCGGGTAGTACATGATGAGGCGGATGGTACCCTTCGGGTCAATGAAGAACACTGCCCGAACTGCTGCCGTCTCGCTTTCGCCGGGGTGCAGCATCCCGTACAAGTGTGCCACCTTCATGTCCAGGTCGGCAATGATGGGAAAATTCATGTAAACGCCCGTTTTTTCCCGCACGTTGTTCACCCAGGCGAGGTGCGAGTGAATGCTGTCAATGCTCAGGCCGAGCAGCTTGGTGTTATGCTTGGCGTAAAATTCCTCGTCATTGGCGAAGGCCGACATCTCGGTGGTGCAAACAGGCGTGAAGTCTGCTGGGTGCGAGAACATAATGACCCAACTTCCCTTGTTGAACTCCGAAAATTGCAGGTCGCCAGCCGTTGTTTTGGCCTTGAAATCGGGCGCTTTGTCGCCGATTCTTGGCATGTATCCTATGCTTTGAGTTTCCATGATGAAAATTTAATGGTTTAAAAATCAATTAGTTAAGCTGCTTTTGATTTCGCAGCTTGGAAATAGGCCATGTCTCCCAGCCCACCGCCGTTATAGACCTCCTTGATGCCGTTGGCTAGGAGAAACTGGCGAGCTTGGCCGCTGCGGTTGCCACTCTGGCAGTATAGCACGATGGGGGCGCTCATCTTGCGGAACTCGTCCATGCGGGCTACCAAGCCGCTCAACGGGATGTTGATGGCATTGGCCGCATGGCCGTACTGGAATTCATAGGTTTCCCGAACGTCCACGATGGTGGCATTGGGGTTGTTTACGATGCTAATCAGATCCATTGCTTTAGATTATTTTGTTTGATTAAAAAAACTGATGCAAAGTTTCAGACTTGCTGACCGTGGGTCAGTGACGCATGTCACGGTGGGCGTTGCGAATTGTTTGCCCGATGATTTTTGTCATGGGCAAGTGATGGGAGTAACAAAAGCGGCTAGCCGAGGAATTGCTGCAGGTGAGTCAAATCTTCTGGCGTGTCAATGTCCATTTCCCCTTCAGGGAAGTCCACGAGCAACAACTCAGCTCGGTGCTTTTCCATCAGTTTTTTAGCACCTTGCTGGCCGCTGAGCGCAGCCAGTTCCCCAAACAGTTTTTGGTGAAAAATGGTGGGTGGGCCAAAGCTGTCACCATA
>Ga0075012_10004321_pt1 | contig 13270 bp, 12 predicted proteins | sample All_14_2_FD_71474 | JGI IMG/M metagenome (GOLD analysis project Ga0075012, IMG submission 71474) | Freshwater microbial communities in response to fracking from Pennsylvania, USA - Allegheny Zone_MetaG_DW_15 | ecosystem: Environmental > Aquatic > Deep subsurface > Groundwater > Drilled... | reverse complement strand
CAAATCTGCCCGGGTGGAGAGGATCTGTCCAAACTTTATGAATGTAGGACCCAGTTCCTCCAACGCAGTCCGGAAATGAACCGCGAGGGTATCCTCTGAAGGCGGCTCGATTTTTTGAGGTCCACGCCATGATGCCCGCAACCATCGACGGGATTTGGTCTCCGGGCGGTGGAATAGGAAACCAAAGCCATGGCGGGCAAATATGGCAACGATCTCACTGTATCGCTGCAGGTGGCGAATGGAACGAGTGGGAGCAAACATCAAAGTCTGTTTTATCAGGCGGCAGGGAGATTACCCCGAAACCATTAACCCTGTTTTTCCATCAACTTCTGAATGTCTTCCTTGGTCGCAAGACCCATATCGTCCATGACCTTTTTCATTTCATCACGGATCAATTTACGCAGGGCCGTGCGTTCTTCTTCGCCGCGGCTGGCGAGTTGATCGACCCACTGTGTCACTTCGCTCTTTTGCACCTCACCCTCATGGCTGAGGTCGTCGATGATCTTTTGAGCTTTTTCGCGGGTCATTGAGAGCAGGCCGATCCCGGCAAGTAAACCTTTTTCGAGTAATGTTTTCATATTGACTCCTTTGAAATCTTGATCGAAGTTCTTATAACCACTATATCAAATCTACAATTGAAAAAGTAGTGGAAAAAATCACCGGTTCTTTGTGATAATTTAGACCTATTTACTTAACTTTGTCACCCAGCGTTTGGTAAGCTATAATCGCGCCTATTCAATATGGAGGGCACACGGATGACTCAAGTCTATGACTATGTGATCATTGGTTCTGGTTTCGGGGGGAGTGTTTCAGCAATGCGCTTGACGGAGAAAGGCTATTCCGTTCTTGTTCTCGAAAAAGGCAAACGCTTCGAAGATAAAGACTTCGCCAAGTCCAATTGGCAGTATTGGAAATATCTCTGGCTGCCAGCCCTGCGTGGACATGGCATCATGCAGATCAGCCTGCTCAAAGGCGTGATGGTTTTGCATGGCGCAGGCGTGGGCGGCGGGAGTTTGGGATATGCCAACGTGTTGGAAGTTCCAACCGATGAAACCTTTGCCACCTCCGCGTGGAATCAAAATGTCAAATGGGGTGAGGTGCTCAGGCAACATTACGAAACTGCGAAGAAAATGCTCGGTGTTTCGCGCAATCCCAAACTGTGGAAAGCTGACCTTCTATTAAAAGAGATGGCTGAAGAACGCGGCATGGGACATACCTTCCGTGCGACGGATGTAGGCGCGTATTTCGGCGAATCAGGTGTCACGGTACGCGATCCATTTTTCGGCGGAGAAGGCCCAGACCGTGCGGGATGTCAGCACTGTGGTGGATGCATGGTCGGCTGCCGCCACAACGCGAAAAATACACTGCCGAAGAATTATTTATATTTTGCGGAGAAACGCGGGGCAAAGGTGATTGCGGAAGTGGAAGTGACTGACGTTCGACCACTGACCACTGATGGCGGACGAAAAAACATGGTCGATGGTCAGTCGTCCACGGTCAGATACGAAATTACCATCCGCGATTCCACAAAGCTTTTCAAGCAAACCCAAACCGTCCATGCGAAGAACGTTATCTTCTCCGCGGGCGTGATGGGAACGATGAAGTTATTACTGAACCTGCGAGATGTGAAGAAGTCGCTGCCGAAACTGTCAGCGAAGTTGGGGACGATGGTTAGAACAAACTCCGAAGGTCTGTTGGGAAGCGTCGCTCGTAAGTCAGATATTAATTATTCGGAAGGCGTGTCCATTTCATCCATCTACAATCACGATGAGATGACTCGCATTGAGCCAGTGCGCTACCCCGATGGTTCATCACTCATGCGCTTCCTCGCAGCGCCGCTTATTGATACAGATGTGAGCGTGCCGATGCGTATTCTAAAATTTCTTGGCTGGGCTCTCACCCATCCCATTGATTTTGCAAAAGCATTGTTCCTGCCCGGCTGGGCACACAACGTCACCATCCTGCTCGTCATGCAGCACGCGGATAACCGCATGCGCTTCCGCATTGGCCGCAGCCTGTTCACTCTCTTCCGCACCGGCATGGTGGCAGATGAAGAACCTGGTTATGAGATAAACGCGCAGGTGAAAGGCTCGCACGAAGTGACACGCGAATTCGCGAAGCGCATCAACGGTGTTGCGCTCGGCTCCATTGGAGAAAACCTTTTGGGCATGCCCACCACCGCTCACATTTTGGGTGGCGCACCGATCGGCAAGAATAGCGAAGAAGGCGCGGTTGATGAAAACTTCGCAATCCATAACTATGAAGGTTTGTACATTATTGATGGTTCAGTCATGCCTGCCAACCCGGGCGTGAACCCAAGCCTGACGATCACCGCATTGGCTGAATATGCGATGAGTAAGATTCGCAGGAAGAACCAGTGAAAAATCGCAAAGTAATCTTGATTATCTCGATTGTTCTTTTAACAATATTTATTACAACACAATTTATGTTCAATACGACCATCAACGGAGGAGCGTGCTCCCCTTATCTTGGGGCGCCCAAAGAATTGATACGTCCTGCCTATCAATTTACTACTTATGGTTTTCCACTTCCTTTTGTGACGGTCACAACAAATATATGCCTCGAATCCAAATCAACCACCTCCGAATGGTCACTTATCGGAATGAGTATTAACATCTTACTATTGGCATTGATCGCATATCCCATCTGGTCACCTCCTTTAAGAAGCATGAAATAAAAATTCCCCGCTACATAGCGGGGAATTTTTATTTATTAATTATGTGCAGAAACATAAAATAGTCCTCACCCATAGTACTAATTTCATATTAATTATTGTGTTGATTTTTCGTGAAAAGCAAAGTATATTTAAATTCGGACTATTTATGTCTTATTTACAAAAAACTGGTATTTCCCTCATACTGGATTATCAACACATGGAAGGAGTTCAGTATAAATAAAAAATCCTCAAATCACCTTAACCATAATACTACTCAAGACCTTCTGAATTTCATCCTCCAATCCTCCACTGAATATGCGTTGATCGGCGCTGAACTAGACGGGTATATATTTCTATGGAATAAAGGGGCACAACGCATTTACGGCTATTCAGAAGAAGAAGTTGTTGGCAAAGCTATGAGTTCCATTCTCTTCTCGGCAGATGATATCTCTTATGGTAAAGCCAGCGATATCATGGATACTGCCATGCGTGAAGACAAGTGGGTAGGGAATTTGAATCAGGTTCGCAAAAACGGGGAGAACTTTATGGCCCGCCTCGCCATAACCCGAAAACTGAACCCAGACGATCAACAATCCAGTATCCTTATCATTTCTAAAGATGTTAATAATGAGATCCACCTGAATAAAGATTTCCCTGCCTCACGTTCATATACTAAAACCCTCGAGGAAAATTTCCACGGTTTATTGGAAGCTGTCCCCGATGCAACTGTGATCGTGGATGGGCATGGAATGATCGTGTTGGTCAACACCCAAACAGAAAAACTTTTCGGATATGACCGCAATACTCTTACAGGACAGCCTGTTGAAACATTGATTCCGAAACGATTTCAAAATATTCATCCCAGCCATCGTCAAAGATATGCAAATGAGCCACAGATACGCCCCATGGGAATTGGGCTTGACTTGTACGGCCTACGTGCAGATGGCCGTGAATTCCCAGTGGAGATTAGCCTGAGTCCACTGCACACGGTCGAAGGTGTGCTGACGGTCGCTGCCATTCGCGATATTACACGCCGCCAACGTGCAGAGAAAAAATTCCGCGGCCTGCTCGAATCTGCGCCCGATGCAATGGTGGTGGTGGATAAATTGGGGATCATCAATCTTATTAACTCACAGACAGAAAATCTATTCGGGTATAGCCGCGCCGAGATTGTGGGACAAACCATAGAAACCCTTGTACCGAAGCGTTATCGGAAAAAACACACCAAACACCGCGAAGACTATTATGGCGAACATCCCGTGCGTCCGATGGGAGTCGGTTTACAGTTATATGGTTTGCGAAAAAACGGAAGTGAATTTCCACTTGAGATCAGTCTTAGTCCATTGGAATCAGAAGAAGGCTTGCTTGTTAGTGCCGCCATCCGTGATATCACCGAGCGCAAAAAGGCCGAGGATGATATTCAACAACTTAATCTAGATCTAAAACAACGTGCTGCTCAGTTAGAAGCAGCAAACAAAGAACTTGAGTCATTTAGCTATTCGGTTTCACACGATCTACGTGCCCCTTTGCGCAGCATTGACGGGTTCAGTCATATCTTGATCGAAGACTACAGCGGGCAACTCCCTCCCGAAGGCATTAACTACCTGGAGCGCGTACGTGCCGCTGCCAGACGAATGGCGGAACTGATAGATGATCTCCTGAATCTCGCCCGCGTCACAAGGTCTCCCCTGCAGCCCAAATTAACGAATCTAAGCGCCATGGTGGAAACCATAGCAAATGAAATCAAAGAGGAAAACCCCACACGTAATGTTTCTCTGTCCATCATGCCAGATTTAATGGTGAACGGTGATCCGCACCTCTTACATATTGCGCTTGAGAATCTCATGAGCAATGCCTGGAAATTCACATCCAAAAAGGAACATGCGCTCATTGAATTTGGCCAACAAAACAAAACCAGTGAGCGGACATTCTACATCCGCGACAATGGCACAGGGTTTGACATGGCTTATGTGAATAAATTATTCGGCGTATTCCAACGCCTTCATTCCGTCAGTGAATTTCCAGGAACAGGAGTGGGACTGGCTACCGTCCACCGCATCATATCCATTCATGGGGGACGTATTTGGGCAGAAGGCGAAGAAGGAAAAGGCGCAACTTTCTTCTTCACGTTATAACGGAGAAAATATCAATGGAAGAAAAAATGATCCTGCTTGTGGAAGACAATCCCGACGATGAACTACTGACCCTACGCGCGCTTCGGAAAAATAACATTGGCAACAATCTTATAGTAGTGCGCGATGGTGCAGAAGCCTTGGACTTCTTATTTGGCACTGGCTCCTATGCAGGCCGCGATACTACCAATATGCCGCAGATCATACTACTCGACCTCAATCTACCCAAAGTAGGGGGATTGGATGTGTTACGCCGCATTCGTGAGAATATGAGTATGCGCCTGCTTCCAGTGGTTATCCTCACTTCTTCAAAAGAAGATCAAGACTTGATCAACGGATACAGCCTGGGTGCTAACTCATACATCCGCAAGCCAGTGGATTTCAATCAATTCGTGGAGGCCGTTCACCAACTTGGTTTATATTGGTTGGTTCTGAACGAACCTCCTCCGAGGCAATAGGAAATAGTGATTAACCTTTTAAAACTGCTTTTGATCGAAGACAATGAAGACGATGCGCACTTAATACTCCACGAGTTAAAAAAACATGGGTATGAGGTCGAATTCGAACGCATCGAAACGGCAGAAAAATTACTCTCAGCACTGATGCGCCAAACCTGGGATGTTATCCTTTGTGATTATTCCCTACCCACATTTAGCGCACCAAAAGCTCTCTCCCTAATCCAAACGGGAGGGTATGATCTTCCGTTTATTATCATATCAGGAACCATTGGAGAGGAGACAGCAGTAGCTTGCCTCAAGGCGGGCGCACATGATTTCATTATCAAGGGCAATCTCGCACGTCTTGTGCCTGCCATACAGCGTGAAATTCGAGATGCAAATATCCGTCATCAGCATCGTCAACGCGAAAGGGAGTTGGAGGCAATTGCTTCCATTAGCATGACCCTTCGCAAAGCGAATACTCTTGATATGATGCTCTCTCACTTATTAGATCAAACTCTCTCGCTGATCAATACAGACATCGGCAGCATCTGGCTGTACGACAAGGCAACCGATACCATCAATCTCTCCCTTCAACGCGGGTTGGATGTTAAAAACCTCATCACTTCATTTCGCCCCGGCGAAGACATTCCTGGAATGGTAGCAAAGACTGGCGAAAGCATCATCACACATGAATACCACACCGATCCACATGTGTTGAATGAAAATCGCAGCAGAATCCCAAAAGGGCTCGGCGGGGCATGTATACCGCTTTATTCAGATGAAGAAGTTGTAGGTGTTATCTTTATTTACGTCAAACTCCCCCGCGAAATTTCCCTCAGCGAAGCCAATATGTTACATGCGCTTGCAGAAATTGGTGGAAATGCCATACACCGCATGCACCTACTTGAACAGACATTAAAACAAGTTGAACGATTAAGAAGCTTGCGCACCATCGACCTTGCCATCAGCAGCAGCTTGGATCTGCAAGTTTCATTAAACATCGTATTGGAACAGATCACCACCCAATTAAAAGTGGATGCAGCTGCCGTGTTGCTATACAAGCCTGATACAAGCCGCCTCGAATTCTGCGCTGGAAGAGGCTTCCGTACCAATAAAATCAACTTTACCCAACTGAATCTTGGAGAAGGATACGCAGGCCAGGTAGCGCTCGACAAAAAAATAGTTTTCATCAAAGATGTGAATACCCACGATCAGCATTTCATGCGATCCAAACTTCTAAAAGAAGAAGGATTTGCATCCTATTTTGGAGTACCCCTAATTTCAAAAGGCGAAGTAGAAGGGGTGTTGGAAATGTTTAATCGCACCCCCTTGCAAGTAGATGTGGAGTGGTTAAGCTTTTTGGATTCGCTAAGCTGGCAAACCGCCATCGCGGTAGATAATGCCCTGCTTTTCGAACATCTTCAACGCTCAAACTTTCACCTTGAATCAGCATACAACGCCACTATTGAAGGTTGGTCACGTGCGCTTGATCTGCGTGACAAGGAAACCGAAGGGCACAGCTTGCGCGTGACTGATCTGACATTAAAACTCGCGCGTATCATCGGTCTGGATGAAGAGCTCTTGATTAATATAAAACGCGGCTCGCTCCTGCACGATATTGGAAAAATGGGCGTACCAGATAATATTCTCCTCAAGCCCGGGCCACTCACTACTGAGGAGTGGCTTATCATGCGCCAACATCCGCAGTATGCATATGAATTGCTTGCGCCCATCACCTATTTACAACAGGCATTGGAGATACCATACTACCATCATGAAAAATGGGATGGTACAGGATACCCACGAAATTTAAAAGGGGAAGAAATTCCCATTTCCGCCCGCATCTTTGCCGTCATTGATGTATGGGATGCATTAACCAGTGACCGTCCCTATCGCCCCGCATGGTCAACCGAAAAGACTCTAAAATATCTTCAAGAAAACAGTGGTTCGCACTTTGACCCCCAAGTGGTGCATGCATTTATGGAGCACTTTCACGAATTAATCTCGTCATGAAATTGTGCGGCATAAAATCATTACACTCAATTATCATTACAGCAGCACCAATAAGTTCATCTGGCATCATGGAAATACAGTCAACCGCGAAACAACTCTGCAAATATCAAGCCAAGAAATGAAACTCAGCCTAACGCATGCATGTATTATGGACGCTACCTGGAGCTTCCCATGAACAATAAACACTTAATTGAAGATTTCTGGATCATTATGGCCACCAATGATTTTTATGCTGCTTCCAATCTCCTGCATGATGACTACACTCTGGAATGGCCGCAATCTGGTGAACGCATTCGTGGGAGGCACAACTTTGCTCTGATCAATACCTATTATCCTGCTCAAGGAAAATGGACATTCCGCATCAATCATATTATTGCAGAGGGTGACACTGTCTTTTCGGATGTTACCGTTTCCGATGGAAAACGCCATGACCGCTGTATTACGATCTCCACGGTGCGGGATGAGAAAATTTGGAAGCAGATTGAATTTTGGCCCGAGCCATTTCCGGCCCCTGTATGGCGCTCACAATGGGTGGAACGGATGTAGCAATTACTCTTAAAACAAACTAGGTTGTTCAGGGATATCAGGCTTTATCGCATTCCAGGGCAGCGGGGCGATATCCACCTTCGCTGCAATCCTTTTATGAAATTCACGACAAATATCAGGGGCGATCATGTTATCTGGCGAGTGACAGAAAATGAAGGCATCTGCTCCTTGCTTCATCTGAGGGACAAGATACTCCACCCATTCATCTACAAATTCAAGGTTATGCTGCAAATCGGGGTGACCAATAAAACGCAGGAAAACAAAATCGGCGGTACGTTCCAAAAAGACGGGAACATCTGGCTTGCGTTCGCGTGCTTCCAGCAGACTTTCGTAGGTGCTACCTTTGATCGACTCGTCTCCCGTAAGATTACGAATAGGGCGAGTATCAATGACCACGCGAGCCATGTTGTGTTCAGAAAGTAATTGATTCAATGAGTCACGGTACTGTGCATCGAACCAATCCAAATGGCGAACTTCGACACCAAGGCGGATTTCAGATGGCCAAGCCGCAAGAAATTTTGCAAGATCATCCATCCGCTTGGGAGAATAACTGGGGGGAAGCTGTAGGAACATCGGTCCAAGACGCGAGGCGAGGGGGCGCATGACCTCAACGAATTGGAGAGCACGGTCCACATACTCATCCAACTTCCCATTATGGCTGATAGCTTTTGGGATCTTCGGACAGAAACGAAATGTTTCAGGTGTATTCTCAATCCACGATACTACGGTCTTTGGAGCGGGGACAGCGTAGAAAGTCGTATTCCCCTCAATAGTCGTCAGGCGGCGCGCATATTCATACAAGAAGTCTGTGGACTTTGTGCCTTTTGAATAGAAGTTCCCGACCCAGCCTTTAAATGACCAAACCGGACAGCCTAGATATAAGTGCATGCCAAAATTATACGCGTCTTTTAATCTTAAAATGACAATCGTTACTTGTATGGAAACATTGAAATTTGCTACAGTAATTATGGGCTTTTTCGTACTGTCTTTTTTGAGCAAGATAAAAGGAGATATATCATGTACAAAAAGATTCTTGTCCCATTGGATGGTTCAGCACTAGCAGAAGCAGTTCTGCCGCATGCACAGGCACTGGCAAAAGCAGAAGACGCCGAGATCGTACTTTTAAGCGTGCCAGTCGTCCCCAGTTTGGAATTCCTCGCGCGCACCCCGGGCCTGGCTACTCAAGTCATTGAAGATGCTGAGATCGAGACCGAAGCCTACCTTGTAAAAGAAGAGAATAAATTGGCAGAGGAAGGTATCAAGGTCAAACACATCATGCGCGAAGGACCAATCCCTGAAATGATTCTTAAAATTGCGGATGAAGTCCATGCAGATGTCATCGCCATGTCCACTCATGGGCGTACAGGGGTACAACGCTGGTTGATGGGTAGCGTAGCAGATCGTGTTGTGCATTATTCCCACATCCCTGTAATGCTGATACACCCCAATTAACCTCTCACAATCTTCAACAATTGAATACAATATAAAACTCCGAATCCAGTTTCGGAGTTTTATTATCGTTATGTCCAAGGAGAAAAATGACCCTAAAAATTTCTGTGTACATTGCAACCAGTGCCGATGGCTTCATCGCCCGCAAAAATGGCGACATTGACTGGTTGCCCCCAGGGAGCGATGGCAGTGAAGATTACGGTTATGCGGAATTCATGTCCACTATTGATCACATTGTTATGGGCAGAAACTCTTTTGAAAAAGTGCTCACCTTTGGCGGATGGCCCTACAATAAAAAAGTGATCGTACTCAGCAGCAGAGACTTACCCCTTCCGCCCGAACTTGCTGACAAAGTGGAAGCGCTTCATCTGTCTCCCCGAGAGCTGGTCCACGAAATGGACATTCGCGGCGCGAAAGGCATTTATCTCGACGGCGGCATCACCATCCAACGCTTTCTACGAGAGGGATTGGTAAACGAAATGACCATTACCACCATCCCCATCTTGATCGGCGAAGGGTTGCCATTATTTGGCAGTCTCGACAGAGACCTAAAGCTTGAGCTGTTGTCGTCAATATCTTTCAAGAACGGCTTTGTACAGAACCAATATAAGGTCCAATACTAGGCTGCCTCTGCCGCCACACCGAAGTCATTCCAGGCAACAGCATTCCGCGTTCTCTTGGCTTTGTAAAGAGCTGCATCTGCAGCCTTGTAAAGTTTATCCATATCGTCACACAGGGTTGAATTCCCTATACCAATACTGATCGTGATGGGTCTCTTATTCTCACTCAAAAAAGACTCCTTCTCCACTTCAGTGCGCAGACGTTCCGCGATCTCCAGCGCATCTTTCGAACTTGTTGCGGGCAGCAATGCAACAAACTCTTCACCTCCCCACCGTGCAACGAAATCCTGCGCCCGAAGGGACGAGCTCAACTTTTGCGCCAATGCGTGCAGAACATGATCTCCTGTGTGATGTCCATGTTCATCATTGATCAATTTGAAGCGGTCCACATCAATCAAGAGAATGGAGAAGTCGCTGTTCGTACGTGTCTTACGGGCAAACTCTGCCTCCAGTAAACGGGTCATGCCGCGGCGATTAATGACGCGCGTCAGGCTGTCCATTGTAGCCAATTCGTTCAAGTCATTTTGCAAACGCTGGCTCACCATTAGCGAAAATACTGAAGACCATAAATAACTTGCAACAAAAAAAGTGACAGCATAAAACACCTGTCCCCAATTTAATGCAAAAAGACTCTCCGGTGGGTGCTGTACGGCACCAATACTACGAGCTGTCAGTAGAATGGCATAGAGCCCAAATATAAACATCAACAAGTTGGAAGTAATATAGTAGGCACTTCGACGCACACGTCGCAAGGCAAGAGCCATGGCAACAAGTAAAAGAGCTTCGCCAAAATCGATGAGCACAATACGAACAACCAGATTATTATCAACAAATGTATAGTAAGGGAACAACAAAAAAACAGGCAGAACAGAAACAGCGATAAGAAAGCGACTATACTTTTCAGCAGTAAAACGGCAGACTGCCACGTAGAGCAAAGCCACCCCTATGACCTGCAGATAATTCGCCAAAATAATTGAAATGAGGTCTGGTAACACATTACGCAACGCTACCAGAACAAGCCCAATTGCCAGCCCAAGGTTTCCCAGTGCAGCAGTGCGCACTCCGTGATACTCCTTTACCAGAACGGATTGAAGAGCAATCAAACTAGCTTGGGTCAGCACAGCAATTCCGATCAGGAAAATGGTTGTTTGAAGATCAAATGAATTAAGTAATTCTAAAAAGTTCATCAGCCCTATCTCCATGGCTATGTTGCTTGATGATTAATTTAAACCTCAAGGACGGTCCCTACGGGCCGCCCTTTTGAAATGATCTTTTTAATGCTCGAAAATGGTTTTCTGGTAGCTTATTTCCACATATTGCCTTAGATAGAATACAATAAAATTCGAAGCAAATCAAGACCGAACCACCCTTTACAGTATGGTCACAAACATGGATATAACCAAAACACTTTATCTTACCGACCGAAAAGACTGGCGAAACTGGCTAAAGAAGAATTACAAGAGTAAAAAAGAGATCTGGCTGGTCTACCCCAAAAAAGAGACAGGCAAACCGCGCATTGAATACAACGATGCGGTGGAGGAAGCCCTATGTTTCGGCTGGATCGATAGCATTATTAAAACGCTTGATGCGGAAAGCACCGTCCAGCGTTTTTCACCGCGCAAACCAAAAGCCAAATATTCGCAAGCCAACATCGAGCGCCTGCGGGCTTTGGCAGCTGAAAAAAAAGTAGTCAAGGAAGTGGCCGAGACATTGGGGGATGTTCTGAATCAAGAGTTCACGATCCCACCTGATATTTTGAGCGCGATCCAGGAAAACAAAAAAGCCTGGAAACATTTTCAGGCTTTTTCAGATTCTTACGTTCGCATCCGCATCGCGTTCATTGACGGGGCTCGCAAACGCCCAGAGGAATTTCAAAAGCGATTACGGCACTTCATCGAAATGACCGAAAAGAATAAAATGTTCGGCTTTGGCGGGATCGAGAAATACTATTAACCTGTTTTTTTAATCGCTTAATTTGTACAAATTATAGTTGCATTTTGTACAAATTAATGTTACATTGAATCTACAATTTATCATTTAATTACATTTCAACTTGTAGTTAACCCTGGAGCGAAGAATCGGGTTGTAATTGGTCGCTGGTTACCGTCTGGTAACACTGACCCGAGGAGCAGAAGCGAAACCGGCCATCGTATATGGCTGGTTTTTTGTTTATAAATTTAGAAAGGAGGTTCCATATCAAAGCTTCTTCACTCACCAATTCATATCAAATCATCAAATCTTAGGAGGTTCAATGAACATAAAGCGGTTTATCACCGCCGTGATTCTGCTATCGTTCGTTTTAGGAATGCTTGCATTCAATTCCGCTGAAGCAAGTAGCCTCACAAATCCCAACTTAATGGGCGACTCACCCCAAGCAAGAGGTCCAAGAGCCACGAAAACCCCGTTGCCCACTTCCACCCCTATTCCTACTACTCCCCCGGGGGGCGGGAGCGGCAAAGTTGATTATGGATCTCTTTACGGTGATTTGTACGTTGTACTAAGAAATGTAGATGGCATTCCCATTTTGGATGAACATGGATGTGTTCAACCCATTTCGACCATAACGGGAGAACCATTCCAGTTATTAACCGACACTGACGCAGACATCCTATGTGAACTAACCGAAGAGACAACCACCTGGGTTGAAACCGTTGATTTTGGGCGGCTCAACCTTGGACGCGCACCAAATGCTGTACTCTTCCACGCATTCGATGAAGCGATTAACACCATGAATTCTGCCTCCGCTTTCGACCTTGACCCGGCCGGCCGCATCATGATGTTGCTTGGTGACAAATGGAAGACCATCGACGCACCTGCAGAGAACCTGGCACTCTACATCAAATTAATGCAGGAAGGGCATTGGATCACAACAGATACCAGCCCAATCGTAAGAGGCGGACCGCCAGAGGGTTCGGGTCCACCTGAAGGAGATGGACCTTCCGCCGAACCACGCCCCGTCCTTTCGGCAACTGCAATCAACCTATTGGGCCAGATCGGGTACAGCAACCTGGGAGACGTGAACAACACCCTGAATAGTCATGACTTGCTCCTTGCGGCTTCCTTGCTATCCGGCGCAGCAGATAAGACCGGCACCATGACCCTTGACAAGATCATCTACATAAATTCAATCTTCGGCATCAATCAGCTTGGCACATTGCCAGGCGAAGTGGAAGGAATCTCCTACTTCGATTTCCGCAGCTTCACTTATGACCGCACAAACACCTATGAACTGCAAAGAGGCAGCATGGAATGCCGCCCCAGTTATGGCAATGGATATATGTGGGTACTCCGCCAAGTAGATGAAAGCGGTCTACTCTGGGCAAGTGACTGCCTGAATATTTTAAGTGAAGTTCAGCACCTTCGTGGTGATGAAATCATGAACATACGAGCTTT
>Ga0075012_10004319_pt1 | contig 13272 bp, 11 predicted proteins | sample All_14_2_FD_71474 | JGI IMG/M metagenome (GOLD analysis project Ga0075012, IMG submission 71474) | Freshwater microbial communities in response to fracking from Pennsylvania, USA - Allegheny Zone_MetaG_DW_15 | ecosystem: Environmental > Aquatic > Deep subsurface > Groundwater > Drilled... | reverse complement strand
GTGGGAACCACCGCCGACGACAGCCACGTGGCGATCCACGTGGGCAACCAGGAGACCACCGAGACCTGGCTGATTCCGGCAGGCGATCCGACCGCCGCGCCGGTCTGCGCCGAGCCGCGCCAGGTGGGCGTGAAATATGACCTCGATCACTGGGGCGACCGCTGGGTGATCCGCACCAACGCCGACGGAGCGGTGGACTTCAAGCTCTGCGTCTCGGTCGCGGACGTTCCGGCCAAGGCGACCTGGACCGACTGGGTCGCCCACGAGCCTGGCCGCTACATCACCGGCTTCCTGGCCTATGCGGGCCATCTCGTGCGGGCCGAGCGGGTCAACGCCTGCGACCGCATCGTGGTGGCGGCCCGCGACGGGGCCGAGCACGCCATCGCCTTCGACGAGGCCGCCTACGCGCTGCACCTCGAGGGCGGCTACGAGTACGCCACGACGACCATGCGCTTCGTCTACCAGTCGCCCACGACGCCCCGGCAGTGGTTCGACTACGACATGGCCACGCGGGAACGGACCCTGCGCAAGACCCAGGAAATCCCCTCCGGCCACGATCCGGCGCGCTATGTGGCGCGGCGCCTCTACGCCACGGCCGCGGACGGCGCCGAAATACCGATCACGGTGCTGATGCTGAAGGACACGCCGGTCGACGGCGCGGCGCCCCTGCTGGTCTACGGCTACGGCTCATACGGCCACGCGATGGAGCCAAGTTTCTCGATCCGCAGCCTCAGCCTGGTGGACCGCGGCTGGATCTGGGCCGTGGCCCATGTGCGCGGCGGCTCGGACAAGGGGTGGGGCTGGTTCCTGGGCGCCCGCCGCCTGACCAAGAAGAACACCTTCACCGACTTCATCGCCGCGGCCGAACACCTGATCGCCAGCGGCCACGGCAAGGCCGGGCACATCGTGGCCCACGGCGGTTCGGCCGGTGGCCTGCTGATGGGGGCCGTCAACAATATGCGCCCGGACCTGTGGGCCGGCGTCATCGGCGACGTGCCCTTCGTCGACGTCATCAACACCATGAGCGACACCAGCCTGCCGCTGACCCCGCCCGAATGGCCCGAATGGGGCAATCCGATCGAGGACCCGGAGGCCTATGACTATATGATGAGCTACAGCCCCTATGATCAGGTCGGGCCAAAGGCCTATCCGGCCATCCTGGCCACCGGCGGCCTGTCCGATCCGCGCGTGACCTATTGGGAGCCCCAGAAATGGGTCGCCAAGCTGCGCCCGGCCACCACCTCGGGCAAGCCAGTCCTGCTGAAGATCAACATGGAAGCCGGGCACGGCGGGGCGTCTGGACGGTTCGACTATCTGAAGGAAGTGGCTCTGGTCTATGCCTTCGCCATCTGGGCCATCGACAAGGGCTGGGAAGCCTGACCGGACGCGGGCCGTTTGAAGCTGAATTCGAGATGTCGATACGTCTGAGCCCTTCCCCTGGAGGGGGAAGGGTTGGGATGGGGTGGAAGCACGCTGTTCAAGACTGTTCGCATTCACCCGGTGCCCAAGACCGGGTGTCGAAGCGTCCCTTTGAAGGGTTACCTCCACCCCATCCCCGGCCCTTCCCCCTCCAGGGGAAGGGAGCAATCTCGAGGGCGGCTTGATGCCCGGCACCGATCGGCCTAACCCAACCCCATGACGACGGCGGCGCGTAGCCTGTTTCTGCTCCTGGGAGCCCTGGCCGTTCTGGGGCTGGGTGCCTTTGGCACGGCTGCGCCCGCTGAGGCCTCGGCTCCGCCCTGTCATGAGACCGGCATGGCCCAGGACCAGGACCGTGCGCCCTCGCCGTTGAAGGCCATGGCCTGCTGCGTCGTCTGCGTGACCTCACCCGCCGTTCAACCCCGGCAAGACGCGGCGCTGACGATCCGTGTCGACGAGGTCCGCGTCGCTCCCCGGCCCACGGCCCTGCCCCTGGGCGTGAAGATGGCACCTGAGCACGGTCCGCCCCGCGCCTGATCCTTACGAACCCTGAACCGCGTCGGCGTGCCGACGTCTCCATTCTTCGTTCCGAGGAGGCCATGATGGCTGTCCGATCCCTGACGACGCTCGCTTGCGGCGTCGCGCTTTCCGCCCTGTCCCTGACGCCCGCCTGGGCCCAGGATCACGACCACCACACCCCTGCCCCGTCGCCGGACCCCCACGCGGGGCACGTCATGCCGATGGTATCGGCGCTGGGGACCTGGCCCATGAGCCGGGACGCCTCCGGCACCAGCTGGCAGCCGGACCTGTCGCGACATGGCGGCATCCACTGGAACCGGGGCGACTGGTCCTTCATGAGCCACGCCCTGCTCAACCTGACCCACGACAGCCAGAGCGGCCCGCGCGGCGACGACAAGACCTTTGTCAGCGGCATGGTCATGGGGACCGCCCGCCGCGATTTCGCCGACGGTTCGACGCTGAACCTTCGGCTGATGGTCAGCCCCGATCCCTTCATGGGCAAGGACGGTTTTCCCCTGCTGCTGGCGGCGGGCGAGACGGCGGACGGCATCAATCCCCTGATCGACCGCCAGCATCCGCACGAGCTGGTGATGGAGGCCTCGGCCTCCTATGCCCGGCGGCTGTCGAACGGGGACAGCGTCTTTGCCTATATCGGCCTGCCCGGCGAGCCCGCCTTTGGCCCGCCCGCCTTCATGCACCGCATGAGCGCGATGGACTCACCCGAAGCCCCCATCACCCATCATTGGCTGGATTCGACCCATATCGTGTTCGGCGTCGCGACCCTGGGCTGGGTGCGCGACGGCTTCAAGCTGGAGGCTTCCTCCTTTCGCGGACGCGAGCCGGATCAGGACCGGTACGATATCGAGAGCCCCGAGCTGGACAGCTGGGCCGTCCGGGCCTCGTGGAACCCGATGCCGGAATGGTCGGTCCAGGCCTCCTATGCCGACGTCACGGCACCGGAAAAGCTGGAGCCCGACGAGGATGAAACCAAGCTGTCGGCCAGCGCCATCCACACCCGCCGTATAGGAGCGGACGGCTGGTGGTCATCCACCGTCGCCTGGGGTCGCAAGACCAATGACCATGACGAATCCAAGGATGCCTGGCTGGCCGAGACGGCCTTCAGCCCCGATGCCCGCTGGACCCTGTTCGCGCGGGCCGAACGGATCGAGACCGATGAACTGGTCGCTGGTCCCGGCGGCGGTCACGGCCCGCTGTATACGGTGGCCAAGGCCTCGATCGGGGCGGTGCACGACTGGACGATCGCGCCCAACGTCAGGTTCGGACTGGGCGGGCTGTATTCGGTCAATCAGGTGCCGGCACCCCTGGAGCCGCTGTACGGCGGTGATCCCGACGGAGCCATGGTCTTCATCAGGCTGAAGATCGAGTAGAACCCGTGTTTAATGGGGTGCGATGTCCGGCGGGGGGGTCGTCAGCCAGGGGGCCAGGCGGAACCGCCGGGGCGTCGCACCCACGGTCCGCTCGAAGATGAATTGACGGGCGAAGGCGACGACGGCCTTGATCGTCTGTTCGTCGAAAGGCTTGCACACGGCGCCGAGCGCGCCCGAAAAACCTTCAGGAATCTGTTCGGGATTGGCAGTCAGGAAAACCACCGCCGCGCCGTATTCAGACACCATCTTCTGGGCGATCTGGGGGCCCGTCATGCCGTCCAGCAGGTTGACGTCGACCAGGGCCAGATCGGGGCGTTCGCGATCGGCGACCTCGAAGGCGCTGGCGCGGTCCATGGCACAGCCGACGACGTCGCATCCGGCGTCGCCCAGCACCATTTCCAGCTCCATCGCGAGGATGGCCTGGTCTTCGACGATCATGACCCGAAGGCCGTTCGGTATGGACAATCCCAGCCTCGATACGCAACGCGACGCTGATTAACACTGTTGTGTCGGTTAGCGGACACTACAAACGCGCACTTGGTGAAATGGTTCGACCTGAGCTATTGAAACGCTCGATTTTTCTGAAGGTAGTGCCCGAATGAACTCGTCGCCGCGTACAGGTCTGGAGGATGACGGCGCTCGCCTGGTGGGCGGATACCGGCTTTTGCAGACGCTGGTGGCGATTCGGTTGCGGACGGTCACCGACCCGCCCAGCCGCCGTCACCTGACCTGGCTCAGCGACATCGTCGCGGCGCTGGGACTGCTGAACCGCCGAATGGCCGGAGACGGCCCGGTCGATTTCGCGGGCTATCTGGACGACGCCAGCGCCTTCTGGCGGCGGACGTGCGAGGGGCGCGGCATCCGCCTGAGCGTGCGCGTGGCGGTCCAGGCCCTGCCCGACAGCCACGCCATGCCGTTGGCCATCATGCTGCACGAACTGCTGTCCAATGCGGTTCGCCATGCCTTCCCCGATGATGCACGGGGCTCTATCGCCGTCGCCTTTTCCCAGGCGTCCGATGGGGTCAGCCTGGTGGTGCGCGATACGGGTGTCGGGGCCGAAGGTTTGCCGGTCGGCGAGGGACTGGCGTTGGTCGAGGGCCTGGTTCAGCACCTGGGCGGATCGATGACGATAGAGACGGCACCGGCAGCAGGCGTCGGTGTCCGAATTCGTTTGCCCCTGACCGATTCCAGTCTGCACTGAGACGGCCGCGCAACGCATCGTGAACGCCAAGGTCTGGAGGTCGCCCCCCTGGATCGCCTAAGCGGGGTGCGTCCCGCCTTGTCGCCCCTGCCGGAGCCCTGACCATGACCCTTGCACCCTCACGCCGTGCCCTTCTGGCCGGAGCTCTCGGTGTCGGTGCCGTCGCCGTGGTGGCCCCGCCCCGCGCCCTGGCCCAGGCCGCCGAGGCCGCGATCCAGCGCCATGCCGCCCGGATCGAGGACCTGATCGCCCGTATGACGATCCAGGAGAAGGCCGGTCAGCTGAGCCTGTTCGGCGATCCCTTCCGATTCCGGCCCGAGAACGTCAATCCGCTGGACGGCCAGGGTGACCCCGCCCGTATCGCCGCCATGATCCGGCGTGGCGAGTGCGGTTCGCTGTTCAACGGCATCGGTGCCGAGGCTGGCCGCACCATCCAGCGCATCGCCATGGAGGAGACCCGGCTGGGCATCCCCATGCTGTTCGCCGCCGACATCATCCATGGCCTGAAGACGGTCTTTCCCGTGCCGCTGGCCGAGGCGGCCAGCTGGGACGTCGACCTGGCCTTCCGCACGGCCCAGGCGGCCGGACGCGAGGGGGCCGCATCGGGCGTGCACCAGACCTATGCCCCCATGGTCGACGTCGGCCGGGACCAGCGCTGGGGCCGGGTGGTCGAGGGCGCGGGCGAGGATGTCTATCTGAACCAGTTGTTCGCCACGGCCCGCACGCGCGGCTTCCAAGGCGACGACCTGAGCCGTCCGGACAGTATGTTGGCCACGCCCAAGCATTTCGCTGCCTATGGCGCCGCCGAGGCGGGCCTGGACTACAACACCACCGATATGTCCGAAGGTCGCCTGCGGACCACCTATCTGCCGCCGTTCAAGGCCGCCTTCGACGCCGGGGCCCTGTCGGTCATGAGCGGGTTCAACGATCTGAACGGCGTGCCAGCCTCGGGCAGCGAATGGCTGTTGTCCGATATCCTGCGCGGAGAGTGGGGGTTCAAGGGCTTCGTCGTCTCCGACTACACCTCCGAACAGGAGCTGATCGCCCACGGCTATGCCGCCGACGGCCGGGACGCGGCGCGCATCGCCCTGCTGGCCGGGGTGGATGTCAGCATGATGTCGGGGTTGTACAACGCCCACATTCCGGAACTGGTAGAATCCGGCGACCTGCCCCTGCGGGTGGTGGATCGGGCGGTGCGCCGCTTCCTGTCGGTCAAGGCGGCGCTGGGCCTGTTCGACGATCCGTACCGCGGCATGGACCCGGCGGTCGAGGCACGCGTGGTCGGGTCGCAGGCCCACTATGACCTGTCGCGCGAGGCGGGCCGCAAGTCGATGGTTCTGCTGAAGAACGAGGGCAATCTGCTGCCCCTGCCCAAGACCGGCAAGTCGATCGCCGTCATCGGCCCGTTCGGTCAGGACACCGAGGTCTTCGGTCCCTGGACCATCTGGGGCGACAAGACCCGGGCGGTCTCGCTGGAGGCCGGCCTGCGTGCCGCCCTGCCGGCCGGGACCGCCCTGACCTTCGTCAAGGGCGCGGAGGCGGAAAGCCCCGTCAGCGGCGGCATCGAAGCCGCCGTCGCCGCGGCCCGCCGGGCCGACGTCGTCGTCCTGGCCATCGGAGAGAGCCAGACCATGTCCGCCGAGGCCCAGTCCCGCGCCGACATCGTGGTCCCTGCCCCGCAACAGGCCCTGGCCGAGGCCGTGGCTGCCGTCGGCAAGCCGGTCGTGGTCCTGCTGCGGACCGGGCGGGCGCTGGAGCTGTCGGGCGCGGTCAAGGACGCTCAGGCGATCCTGGTCACCTGGTTCCTGGGATCGGAAAGCGGCAATGCCATCGCCGACGTCCTGTTCGGCGACCATGCCCCGTCGGGCCGCCTGCCCGTCAGCTTTCCGCACCTGTCGGGTCAGCAGCCCTACCACTACGATCACAAGGCAACGGGCCGTCCGATGGACGACGACCAGGCCAACCGCGAGGAATACCGCGCCCAGTTCCGCGAGACGCCGCACAGCGCCCTGTATCCGTTCGGCCACGGGCTGGGCTATGCGCCCGTCACCTATTCCGGCCTGACGCTCAGCGCGCCGACCCTGGCCTGGGACGGGCAGGTGACGGTCAGCGCCACGGTGACCAACACCGGCAGCCGCCCGGTCGAGGAAACGGCACAGCTGTACATTCGCGACAAGGTCGCCCGGCTGACCCGCCCCGTGCGCGAGCTGAAGGCCTTCCAGAAGCTGACCCTGGCCCCCGGCGCGTCACAGACCGTCCAGTTCACCCTGGACCGGGCGCTGCTGTCCTATGTGGGGCCGGAGATGCATCTGACGCTGGAGCCGGGAGACTTCGATGTCTGGATCGCGCCCCATGCCCAGGGTGGCCTGGGCGGGAGCCTGCGCCTGACGCGCTGATCCTATTGCGCCGCCAAGACGGCGCGGACATTGGCCGCGAACATATTGATGTCGTCGAAGAAGCCGGGACGGGAGGCCGTGCTGGCACAGACCTCGCGCTTGACGTTGCCCATCAAGGCCCCGTCATTGATCGGCTGCCAGTCGGTGACGTCCGTATAGTCGGGGGCGGCCATGCTGCCGTTGATCCTGAAGAAGGACGACCGAATCGTCCGATAGCCGCGCGAGCGGTTGGCGCAATCGACGTCGATCACCGAGGTCGCATAGTCGAACGGAGTGTCCGCCTCCGGACGGGGGGTGACGGCACCGATCGTAACGCGGGCGATCGCGCCCGATCGCGACAGACTGAGCCAGTCCACGGCCATCACGGCCTCGTCGGACACGCCTACAGCCTCCCAGGCATGATCCTGGGCCGCTGCGGCACCCGCACTCAACACCAGGGCCAGGGCCCCGAACACCAGCGATTTCATAGTCGATCCTCCAAAGGCGAGGTCGCAGCCTAGTCGTCGGGTCGGGTAAGCGTCGACCCTTTCAATCCTGACGGGGTGTCGGTGGCTGGGGAACTAGGACTCGAACCTAGAACGACGGTACCAAAAACCGCTGTGTTACCATTACACCATTCCCCAGCAGGACCGGTGCGCCGCGCCCTGGGGCAGCGGAGAGGCGGTCGAATACGCGATGCCCGCCGGTGATGCAACACCCCGGCACCGGGCAATTTCGCAGGCCCCCCATTCGTCGCTTGCGGCCCCCGGACCCCGTCGCTATAAGCCGCGTCCTCATGTCGGAGTGTGGCTCAGTCTGGTAGAGCACTGCGTTCGGGACGCAGGGGTCGCAGGTTCGAATCCTGCCACTCCGACCATGAGATTTTTGCGCTACCGCTCGCCGCGCGGCGGCTCGCTGCTTGAGCGCGATGTTTCCCTCAATCTTCTGCCTTGGCCGCGACATCGGACAGATGGCTGCCGACCGCCTCGATCGTGCGCTGGCCCAGGGCCTTGCGCCGCGCCAGCAGTTCGGGTGAGCCGGCGTCGTAGTCGGCCATCAGGCGGCGCACGAACGATCCGTCCCGCACCTCGGCCAGGACCTGATCCATGGCCGTCATCGAGGGCGCACCGATGATGCGCGGCCCGGTCAGATAGGCGCCGTATTCCGCCGTGTTGGAAATCTTGGCGAAGGCCCCCGCCACGCCCCGCTCGAACATCAGGTCGGTGACCAGCTTCAGCTCATAGAAGCATTCGAACCAGGCGACCTCGGGCGGATAGCCGGCCTTGACCAGGGTCATGAAGGCCCCGTCGACCAGCTCGGCCACGCCGCCGCACAGCACCACCTGTTCGCCGAACAGATCGCTCTCGCATTCGGCGGCGAAGGTTGTCTCCAATATGCCCTTGCGCCCGCAGCCCAGCGCCGCCGCATAGGACAGGCCCAGGGCATGGGCCTGGCCCGACACGTCCTGATGCACGCCGAACAGGCAGAAGACCCCCTGCCCCGCCTCATACAGGTCGCGGATGCGCGGCCCGATGCCCTTGGGCGAGGCCAGGATGACGTCGATCTCGGCGCGCGGCTCCACCAGGCCGAACCGCACCGACAGGCCGTGGGCGAAGACCAGGGCCGCGCCGGGCTTCATGGCCGGGGCCAGTTCATCGCGCCACAGGTCGCGGTGCGCCTCGTCCGACACCATGACCGCCACGACATCGGCCCCCGCCGCCGCCTCGCCCGCCGTCATGACCGCAAAGCCGTCGGCCTGCGCTTTCGCTCGCGTCGCCGAGCCGCCCTTGAGCCCCACGACGATGTCGGCGACGCCCGAATCGCGCAGGTTCAGCGCATGGGTCCGTCCCTGGCTGCCGTAGCCGATCACCGCGACACGCTTGGTGCGGATGATCGACAGGTCGCAATCGCGGTCGTGGAAAACAGGCAGGGGATTGGATAGGGCCAAGGCTTCACCTAAGGAATTCGTCATGCCCGGACTCATAACGCCATCGACGATCATCGGCTTCTGGAAAGAGGCCGGTCCCGACAAGTGGTACAAAAAGGATCCGCAGTTCGATCACATCTTCCGCGAATACGGCCGCGCCGCCCATTTCGCCGCCGCCCGTCGCCAGCTGGACGACTGGATGGACAAGGCCGAGGGGGCGCTGGCCCTGATGATCGTGCTGGATCAGTATCCCCGAAACAGCTTTCGCGGCACGGCCCATCAGTTCGCCACCGACCCGCTGGCGCGGTTGTTTGCGCGGGATGCCATCGCCCGAGGGTATCTGGGGGCGTTCGAGGCGGACCTGCGTCAGTTCCTGGTCATGCCCCTGATGCACTCCGAGGACCTGACCGATCAGGACGACCTGCTGCCCCTGTGCGCCGATATGCCCGACACCTTGAAGTTCGCCCACATCCACCGCGACATCATCGTCCGCTTCGGCCGCTTCCCCCACCGCAACGCCGCCCTGGGCCGCCAGACCACCGCCGAGGAACAGGCCTTCCTCGATGGGGGCGGGTTCGGGGGGTGAGGAAGAGGAGGTCGGTCACGGAACTCAACGGAAAAAGCCCGCCATTGCTGACGGGCTTTCCCATATATCCGGTGACGATGAGGGGAGGCCTGCGCCCGCGTGTCTCAAAGCCATTGCTCAAGTATGGCCACGGTCGTCTCCTTGGTAAAGGCGTAGAACGCCCGCCTTGCCATTCGCGCTACCCGAATTGGCCGACGCCGCGATCAGGTCGCCATATAGATCGGCCCAATGAGGGTTCGCCTGTTCGATCAGGGCAAATTTCCAGGGTCGCAGCCACCGCTTTATCCGCTTCTCGCGCAGGATGGCCTGATCGACGTAGCGGTGATGCTCATACCAGACCAGCAGATCGGTCCCGCGCTCGCGGCTGTGGCCGTCGATCTGCCCGTGCTTGTGCTCGCCGACCCTCCGGATCAGATCGTTGGTCATGCCGACATACAGCCATCCGTAAGGCCCGCTGGCGACGATATAGACCCAGTAGTCGTGGTTCGGCATCCGCGCCCCCAAGACAACGTTTGCGTGCTTACAGTCATACCTCCAGCTTGTGCGCTTGTCATCCCCGACGAAGCGAAGCGGAGATCGGGGACGGTTGAGGCTTTTTTTCCAGCCTCCCGGACAGCCCGCTTGGGCTGAGCCGGGAGCAAGGCCGCCACGGCAAAGGAGCAAGGGCTTTTCCCCAAGGGCGGCCATACCACTCCAACGATCGAAGCGACCGCCACCTGTCTCCCGGCTCAGCCCAAGCGGGCTGTCCGGGAGGGGCGTTCGCCGTCCCCGATCTCCGCTTCGCTTCGTCGGGGATGACAAAGGGGGCCATGAGGCGAACACCTGCTCGGCCGTGGGAGAGCGGAGGCGATTGCGGGCGCAGAGGAAGAGGAGGTTGGTCAGGGGATTCAAATGGGCATGCGACCCGCTTTCCGCTGCGGCTGACATGGAGAAAAAATGTTTGCCCCAAGTTCACAGCTCCGGATTTACAGCTTATCTTGGGCTTTTATGCCCATCGCTGTTTGCGGAAAGGTCATGACCCGTTATCTCGGTTTGATCGCGTTGGCGTTGGTCGCCTTAGTGATGCTTGGCGATTCTGCAGCCTCTCAGACACCCGGTCGGGATTCCCTTGGCCAACCCGTGACTGCGTACCGCAGATACATCGATTCGTTTCTAGATTTGTACGCTGGCAACAGTGACGAGAACCCCACCAACATAGACATCCGTCAATGGGGTCCCCTTGAATGGCGCTCGGTCGACGAGGAGGATTTAAGCGCTATCCGCTCCCTGATCGGCAAGGATATTCAAGATGTTTGGGACCTGATTCCTGCGACCATGCGCCGGGCTCGCAATGAGGGCGAGGCGCGTTTCCTGTTCCAGAACATGATACTGCGAGAGGCGCAGCGACGGGGGATACTCGGGGATTACCCAGAGCGGTTTATCAACGAGGGCTTCTCTATAGACTATCAGATCCCGGTTATTCGGGTCGATGTGCATACTCCGGTGACTATGCAGCGCGGTGGTTTCGAAATTTCGGAGATCTTGGACTCTAACGGCCGATCAACTGGTCGGCTGCAGATGACGGAAGCTCCTCCAGCTCGCATTACATCGCAGCCTGAGCACATCGCGCTGCGAGACATGGCGGTAGAAATTTTTCGGAACCGCGACGATCCACAAAAGCGCGGCCGAGTGGCGCTCCGCGCTGATGTCTATGAGGCAGTGCGTGCGAATACAGGCTTGCCGCAAAGCGAGCACACAATTTTCGGGTTCATTTCGGATCGGGCAATCTTTGATCTCGGTTTCTCGATGACTGGAGACGCTGACTTTATTCGCGTTATGCCGGTCGGCGCGTCTGTTTCGCGTGAAGTATATGCTGTTCTGCTTCAGGTCGGAGCCCGCATCGGCGCCGGGATCGACGTCCCCGATGACCAGGCGCTTGTGGCCGGGATGATCGCCGGGTCGATCAGCCGCAACAATCCGGCCATGGACGCCTACGTGGTCTACCCACCACTACATCAGTAGCTGCCGATAGATGGAGCGTCTGCGTTGAGCCAGCGCCGCTCACAGCGGAATATTATCGTGCTTCTTCCACGGGTTCTCCTGCTGCTTGTTCTTCAGCGTCCGTAAGGCCTTGATCAGCCGTCGGCGCGTCCCGTGGGGCATGATGACGTCGTCGATATAGCCCAGGCCCGCGGCCACGAAGGGGTTGGCGAAGCGGGCCTTGTACTCGGCCTCGCGCGCCGCCAGGGCCTCGGGGTCGCCGGCTTCCTTGCGGAAGATGATCTCGACCGCGCCCTTGGCGCCCATGACGGCGATCTCGGCCGAGGGCCAGGCATAGTTGACGTCGCCGCGCAGGTGTTTGGAGCTCATCACGTCATAGGCGCCGCCATAGGCCTTGCGCGTGATGACGGTCAGCTTGGGCACCGTGGCCTCGGCATAGGCGAACAGCAGCTTGGCGCCGTGTTTGATCAGGCCGCCGTACTCCTGGCGCGTGCCGGGCATGAAGCCAGGCACGTCGACGAAGGTCACCAGGGGAATGTCGAAGGCGTCGCAGAAGCGCACGAAGCGGGCGGCCTTGCGGCTGGAATCGATGTCCAGCACGCCCGCCAGGACCTGGGGCTGGTTGGCGACGATGCCGACGCTCTGGCCGTCCAGGCGGCCGAAGCCAGTGACGATGTTTTTGGCGAAGTCCGCGCCGATCTCGAAGAATTCGGCCTCGTCCACCGTCTTCAGGATCAGTTCCTTGATGTCATAGGGCTGGTTCGGATTGGCGGGGACCAGGGTATCCAGCGAGGCCTCGTCGCGGTCCGGATCGTCATAGCTGTCGCGGACCGGCGGCTTTTCGCGGTTCGACAGGGGCAAAAAGCCGATCAGGCGGCGGACCTCGCTGAGGGCCTCCAGATCGTTTTCGAACGCGCCGTCGGCGACGCCCGACTTGCCGGCATGGACGCGGGCACCGCCCAGGTCCTCGTGGCTGACGACCTCATTGGTGACGGTCTTCACCACGTCGGGGCCGGTGACGTACATATAGGAGGTGTCCTTCACCATGAAGATGAAGTCGGTGATGGCGGGGGAATAGACGTCGCCGCCCGCGCAGGGCCCCATGATCACGCTGATCTGGGGGATGACGCCGCTGGCCAGGGTGTTCTGCAGGAAGATGTCGGCATAGCCGGCCAGGCTTTCGACCCCCTCCTGGATGCGGGCGCCGCCCGCGTCGAACAGGCCGATGATCGGGGCGCCATTGGTCAGGGCCGCCTTCTGCAGCTTGACGATCTTGGACGCGTGGGCCCCCGACAGCGAGCCGCCGAAGACGGTGAAATCCTTGGAGAAGACATAGACCAGCCGCCCGCCGATGGTGCCGTGGCCGGTCACCACCCCGTCGCCGGGGATGCGCTGCTTCTCCATGCCGAACTCGTGGCTGCGATGCTCCACGAACATATCGGTCTCTTCGAAACTGCCTTCGTCCAGCAGGACCTCGATGCGTTCGCGCGCGGTCAGCTTGCCCTTGGCGTGCTGGCTGGCGATGCGGGCCTCGCCGCCGCCCAGGCGGGCATGGGCGCGGCGCTTGTCCAGTTCGTCGAGGATGGTCTTCATGGCGGGCATCCGGCTGGGCTCAGGGATCAGGCCTTCCGGCTTAGGGCGCGATGCCACGACAGGCAAGCGAGCGCCCGGTCATGCCGCACAGGCGATGGGGGCAGTGGTTCAGTCGGCCGCGCCCGCCGCCCGCTCGCGCCGCCGCACCCATTCGCGCACGCCCAGCATCAGGCCCAGCCAAACCACCGCCACCCCCGCCAGGACCAGCGAGGTCCAGACGCCGTCGCCGCTGACCGCCGTCACCACCGCCCCGCCGAAGAAGGCGACCAGCGCCGTCTTGGGCA
>Ga0075012_10004317_pt1 | contig 13275 bp, 13 predicted proteins | sample All_14_2_FD_71474 | JGI IMG/M metagenome (GOLD analysis project Ga0075012, IMG submission 71474) | Freshwater microbial communities in response to fracking from Pennsylvania, USA - Allegheny Zone_MetaG_DW_15 | ecosystem: Environmental > Aquatic > Deep subsurface > Groundwater > Drilled... | reverse complement strand
GGGAAACGATCGACGTGTTGCGACCACGCGAAACGACCGCCGTCGACGATGATGCCGCCCATGACGGTGCCGTGCCCGCCGAGGAACTTCGTCGCCGAGTGCACGACGATGTCTGCCCCGTGCTCGAGAGGGCGAATGAGGTACGGCGTCGCGATCGTGTTGTCGACGATGAGCGGCACACCAGACTCGTGCGCGACGGCGGCGACCGACTCGATGTCGAGAACGTTGATCTTCGGGTTGCCGATCGTCTCTGCGAAGAACAGCTTCGTGTTGGGGCGCACCGCGGCGCGCCAGGCTTCGGCGTCGTCTTGATTCTCGACGAAGGTTACCTCAATGCCGAGCTTCGCGAGCGAGTAGGTGAAGAGGTTGTAGGTGCCACCGTAGATCGACGACGACGAGACGATGTGGTCGCCCGCTTGGGCAATGTTGAGCACCGCATAGGTGGTCGCGGCCTGCCCCGACGCAAGCAGCAGGGCCGCCGTGCCGCCCTCAAGCGCGGCGACGCGTTGCTCAACCACATCTTGCGTGGGGTTCTGGATGCGCGTGTAGATGTTGCCGAATTCTGCGAGCGCGAACAGGTTCTTGGCGTGCTGCGCGCTGTCGAAGGTGTACGCAGTCGTACGGAAGATCGGTGTCGCGCGCGCATTCGTCGTCGGGTCAGGCGCGGCGCCGGCGTGCACCTGCAGGGTCTCGAATTTCCAGTCGGTGGTCATGGTGCTCCTCGCAGCAGTCGTGGGACCCCTGAACGCTACGTGGGCGTCACGCCGCGGTCAACGGGCTGTGTCATGCGCCGTAATGCGGGAGTTCAGCAGCGCGATGACGACACCCGCGGCGAGGGATGCTCGCTCAGCGCTCGCGCCGAAAGAGCCACTCAACCCGAGGCTCGACGAGCGGTCGGGCAAGGCGCCGCACGATCGGCAGTGCCAGCACGACGGCAATGACGAGCCCCGCGATGACCATGGCAACGAGCCACGGCCAGCCGGAGTTCTCGCCGCCGAGCAACCCTGACTCGCGCACGGGATACAGCGCGAAGGTGTGCAACAGGTACACATACAGGGTCGCCGAACCAAGCGAGGTAAAGGGCGTCGAGCGACGTGGCACGAGCATGAGAACAGCTGCGCAGAGCACGGTCGTGAGCACGAGCAGGCCGAACCTGATCGCTCCGGCCCACCATTCGGGAGCATCCAATGCCCCGTAGCCCTCGGTGTAGAACAGCCACAGCCTCAAGTCGACCGCGCGCCAGTGGTCGAGACCGACGACGATCACCGTCGACCACGCCAGCAGCACGCCGGCTGCGGCAAGGCGCAGCGCGAGGCGGGGCGTGCCATTGAGACGTTCGCCCAACCAGAGTTCGCCGAGCCCCCACTCTTTCGCTCGCCAGCCGAGCACGAAGAAAGGCAGCAATCCCAGCGCACGCGCGAGCGAGAAGGTCTCGTCGACATTCGGCCAGTAACCCACGCCGATCGCCGTCGTGAGCACGACGATCCAGAGCACTGGCTCCCGCAAGCGCGCGAGGTAGGGCAGCAGCAATCGGAAGACGCCGAGCGCGAGCAAGAACCAGAGGGTCCACGACGCTGTCGTCGGATTCAGAGTGGCTGAGCCTTCGACGAGCCAGCGCACGGCCGTCCAGATCGTCTCGAAGATGAGATAGGGCACGGCAATCGCGGCGATGAGCTTCTGCAGGGCGACCGCGTCGGGCGGTGCGGCCTTTGAGAACCAGCCGCTGGCGATCGCGAAGAGCGGCATGTGGAACGAGTAGATGATGAGGTACAGCGACATCGCCGCGTCGCTGTCGGCTGTCAGGCGCTGAATCGCGTGGCCGACGACGACGAGCGCGATCGCGATGAAACGGGCGTTGTCCCAATAGGCGACGCGAGCGCGTGCCTCGCCCGAGCGAGTGCCGGAGCCCGCCGCGGCGCCGGTCGTCGTGTCGGCGGGAAGTGGAGTCGTCACGGCTCCAGGCTAGCGCCGGGTAGCGTGACGGCATGAGTGACCAGCAGCCCCTTCCGCAGGCCCAGTCGTCCGCCCCTCGACGCGCGGTGGTGACCGGCGCGAGTTCGGGTATCGGTGCCGCGACAGTGCGACTGCTGAGGTCGCACGGCTGGGAAACAGTCGGGGTCGCACGTCGCGCCGACCGACTGGCGCAACTCGCCGACGAGACGGGAACAGCGACCTTTGTCGCCGACCTGACGTCGCAGAGCGCGGTGGATGCTCTCCGCAAGCACCTCGACGGCATGGGCCCCGTGCACGCCCTCGTGAGCAATGCCGGCGGTGCGATCGGCGCCGACCCCGTGGCACTCGCCGACGCCGACGACTGGGCGCGAATGCTCGACGTCAACGTTCTCGCTGCGCAACGCGTCGTGCGGGCACTGCTACCCGGGCTGCGCGCGGGAGCCCGAGAGCGGGGTCACGCTGACATTCTGGCCGTCACGTCGACAGCCGGCCAGGTCTCGTATGAGGGTGGCGGCGGCTACAACGCCGCGAAGTTCGCGCTGCGGGGCATGATGGGCGCCTTGCGGCTCGAGCTCGCCGGAGAACCCTTGCGCGTCATGCAAGTGGCCCCAGGCATGGTCAAGACTGAAGAGTTCACGCTCAAGCGCATGGGCGGCGACACGAGCAAGTACGACGCGCTCTACGAGGGCGTCGAGCATCCCTTGCTTGCCGACGATGTCGCGGAAGTCATCGTGCACGCTCTCGAATTGCCCGGTCACGTGAATCTCGATGAGATCACGATGCGACCGACCGCTCAGGCGGCGCAACACAAGCTCGTGCGACGGCCGCTCGCAGTGCAGCCTGACTGACGCGAGTTAGGGCTGCACGGGAGTCGGAACCGGGCTGTCGTCAGCCGCGACATCGCCGAAGGCGAGCTTCGGCACGAAGAACAGAAGGATCGCAGCGATGAGCGCTGTGCCGCCGCAGATTGCGAAGACCGTGAGGTAGCCGGCGAGGCTCGACGCGGTCTCGGTGATGGCCTGGCCCGCGCTGAGGGCGAGCACGACGGCGAAGACCGCGCTCGCGAACGAGCCACCGATGGTCTTCGTGGTGTTCGTGAGCCCGGTCGCGATTCCCGTCTGGCCCCGAGGCGCCGCTGCGGCAGCAGCAGCGGGGAGGGCTGCGACGAGAGCGCCCGAGCCGATGCCCGCAACAACCATGTTGAGTGTCACGCCGATGACGGTCGCGTTGTTGACGAGAAACGCGAGGTACCCGCCCGCGACGATGAAGGTTGCAGCGATGAGTGCGATGCGCGGCGTGGTGAGTCGTGAAACGAGCGGGAAGAGCAGTGCTCCGATGATCATGGCCACGAGGTAGGCGCCGATGATGTACGAACGTTCGCTTGCATCGAGGCCGAGTCCGAACCCGTTGACTGGGTCGGTGCCGGCGAAGGTGCTCAGTGGTGCCTGTGCTCCGAGCAGGCTCACTCCCACGAGCCCCGCCGTGAGCTGGATCGGCCACATCTCAGGGCGCCGCAGCACCCTCAAGTCGATCGCGGGGTCAGGGTGACGCAGCACCCACCGACCGAAGGGCAGTAAGAGAAGAAGGCCCACCGCCATGAGTGCGTACACCCACAGTGCTTCGGGACCGTTGATGCGCAAGAAGGTGAGGCCGGAGGTGATGGTGAGCAACGAGAGGGTGAGCAAGATGAAGCCCACCGTGTCGAGCCGTCGGCCGCTCACGCGTTCAGATTCCGGCACCCCGAACCAGATGACGAAGAAGGCTGCGGTCACCGCGATCGCGGGAATCATGAGCGTGAGCGTCATGTCTCCGCCGACGGCGGAGAAGATGCGACCGCCACCGAGCGCTCCGGCGATTGCTCCCGCTTCCAGTGCGACGACGAGCAAGCCAGCAGCGCGCCGCGTCTGCGAGGCACCGGTATCGGTGCGGCGGCCCCGGTCGAAGATGAGTGCCACCTCGAGCGGCAGCCACACGACGTAGAAGCCCTGCAGGGTCCAGGCCACGAGGAACACCCAGAACGAGTCGGCGAACGGCAGCCACCAGCTCGCGGCGGCCGTGAGCGCGGTCGAGATGAGCAGAATGCGCTTGTGGCCGATCATGTCGCCGAGTTTCGCGAGGATCGGTACGACGAGCGCGCTGAGCAGCAATTGCGAGGCTTCGAACCAGTTGAAGTCAGCGTCGCGGATGCCGAGCCACAGGTTGATGTCGCTGATGAGCGGCACGTAGTAGCCCTGCAGCACGCCGCTGACGAACTCGACGAAGAAGAGGTAGCCGACGAGCCCCATGGTGATGGCGCCCGCCTTCCCTTGCCATCGCGATGCGGTACCTGCAGTGGTCGGGGCGGCGCTGGCGGGGTGGCTCATGCCGCGATGCTAGCGCTCCCGGCGAGGTACGTGGGCTGGCGCGCGAGGGAGGTGTCGCCGTGGAACCGTTGGTCGAGGCGACGGTAGCGTGCTGGCATGAGCGACTCGCCGTCCCCGCGCCCTCTTGCCGAGCTCGTCGCCGCCGACTGGGCCGAAGCGCTCACGCCCGTTGCACCGGTCATTGCCGAACTGGGCCAATGGTTGCGCGCAGAGGTCGCTGATGGCCGCCACTACCTACCGCGCGGCGAGCACGTCTTGCGTGCGTTCACGAGGCCACTCGCTGAGGTGCGCGTGCTGGTGCTCGGTCAAGACCCCTACCCGACACGGGGGCACGCCATCGGTCTGAGCTTTGCCGTCGACCGCGCTGTGCGGCCTATTCCGCGCAGTCTCGACAACATCTACCGAGAGCTTCGCGATGATCTGGGCGTGCCGACCCCCGCCCATGGCGATCTCACGGCGTGGAGCGAGCAGGGTGTCTTGCTGCTCAACCGCGTGCTCACCGTGAGGGCTGGCGCTCCGGGTTCGCACCGAGGTCGAGGGTGGGAGCAGGTGACGGCGCGCGCGGTCGAGGCGCTCGCCGCGCGTGGGGGGCCGCTCGTGAGCATCCTCTGGGGCCGCGACGCGCAACAGGCCGCCCCCTTGCTCGGCACGGTTCCCATCATTGCGAGTGCCCATCCGAGCCCGCTCTCGGCGCGCAACGGATTCTTCGGGTCGCGACCGTTTAGCCGGGCGAATGAGGCCCTCGCCGCGCAAGGAGGCGAGCCGATCGACTGGCGGCTGCCGACATAGACTGACGACCTGGTCGTCGATGCAGGAGAGGAGCGAGCGGGATGCTCGAGCACGAGTACCAGCAGCGTCGCAGCCTCGCAGCCTTTCGGCGGCGTCGCCCCGAGCCCGAGCCGGAGTTCGTCTACAGCGTGCGCGAAGCGACCGAGCGAGACCTGCCCGACATTCGCGAGATCTACAACCACTACGTCGCCAATTCGACCGTGACCTTCGACGAGGCGCCATGGTCGCTCGCGGAGGTGCGCAAGAAGTACGCCAAAGTGCGCGAACTCGGCTATCCCTTTCTCGTCGCTGAGTCTGGTGGTGGCCAAGTGCTCGGTTTCGCCTATGTGCTTCCGTGGAAAGACAAGGCTGCGTACCGCTACACGGTCGAGAACTCGATCTACCTCGGGCCAGCATCCACGGGAAAGGGCTTAGGGCGCGCGCTCATGGAATTGCTACTCGAACGCGCGCGCGAGGCCGGGGCGCGAGAAGTCATTGCGGTCATCGCGGACCGCGGCGCAGAAGCATCGATTGCTCTGCACGAGAAGTTCGGCTTCGTGACGACAGGCACGATGGGTCGAGTCGGCTACAAGTTCGACCGCTGGCTCGGAGTTGTCATGATGCAGAAGTCGCTCTCGAAGAAACGCAAGCCACCGAAGGCGAGCGCCACCGCTCGGTGAGCCTCGTAGAACGACCGCTCGCGGTGAACGCTACTGGTAGACCTCTCCCGCAACTTCCTCAGCGAGCACGACCGCCTCTTCGTAGAAGACCTGACCGCCGAAGGCGCTGATCACCGAGATCCACGAGTCGTCACGCACGATGTTGTAGATCGCCGGAACCCCTGATTCGTCGCCGTACTGGCTATAGGTCACGGCACCCTCGTCAGTGGTCTCCTCGTTGAGCCCTTGAGCCGTGAGATCGTTGACGACGCCGGCTCGCGTCGAGGCCGACATGGGCGCGACGCTGATGAGCAAGCTCGAGAGGTCTTGACCATCGATCGCGTAGACGCAACTGATGCCGCCGACGAGTTGCTCGGGCGTGGGGTCGAAGAAGTAGTCGTCGCCGTAGACACTGCCCGGGCCACCCAGCAGCTCGAGCGACTGCTCGGCGAAGTTGTCGATGCGCGACTGCGGAAGGATCGTCGTGCAGTCGGCCGGCATCGTGAAGACCTCGGGTTCGGGCTCTGGCTCCTCAGTCTCGACAGGGGCAGCCGTCGTCTCGACGGGCTCCGGTTCGGGCTCCGGTTCAGGCTCGGGGGCACACGCAGCGAGGCCGGCGACAAGCGCGAGCATGGTGGCGCTGAGAACGAGTCGCTGGGCGCGCGAGCGCCGTGCCAAGGGGTGTATTGCCGTCATGAGAAGTCCTCCTGGCGGTGAATGTAGCAGTCAAAACCTGCCTCTCGGCCTGCTGTACCTGCCGCGGGGGAGGCGCACGGGCCTTCGTTGCCGAATCGATACGAGCGGCGGGGTGCACCTAGGCTCTCAGGGTGTTCGAGTTGCATCATCTGACTGCCCTAGAGCAGGGACAATGGTTGCGCGACGGCAGCGTCTCGCCGCGAGAACTGGTGCAGCACTACCTCGATCGCATCGAGAGACTCAACGCGGGAGTCGGGGCCTTCACGGTCGTTGAGGGCGAGAGAGCACTCGATCGAGCAAGGTCGCTCGAGAAGAGTTCATCGCGCGCTGCGCCTCTGTGGGGCATCCCCTTCGCCGATAAAGAACTCGTGCCTCGGGCGGGCCAGCGCACGACTTTCGGCTCGAGACTCTTCGCCGACCACGTGCCTGACGTCGATGATGACCTCGTGGCGCACCTTGACGCCGCAGGCGCGATCAGTCTCGGCGCTACTGCGGCGCCCGAGTTCGGCTTGCCCTCGTATACCGAAGGCCTCCTCTCTCCGCCCGCTCGTAATCCTTGGGATACCGAGCGCGGTGCTGGAGGGTCAAGCGGTGGCGCTGCCGCTGCTGTCGCCGCCGGCCTGCTGCCCTTTGCGCCGGGTAGCGACGGTGGCGGAAGCATTCGCATTCCCGCCGCGGCATGCGGGCTCGTGGGGGTGAAACCGTCTCGTGGTCGCATCGCCGTGGGCTCAGGACTCGATCGACTCGGCGGGCTCGTGGTTCCCGGGCCCATTGCGCGCACTGTTGCCGATGCGGCACTGCTCCTCGACGCGCTCGTTGCGGGCCCTGGCGGTCGGGGCGCTGCATGGCCTTTCGCAACGCGCGCACCCGATTATGATGCGGGGCCGTTTCTCGCTGCAGCGGTGCGAGGCGAGGGCCGATTCCAGGTCGGCGTGATGACGAGTTCACCGTGGGAAGACTTCACCGAACTCACCATCGCCCCCGAAGCACGGTGGGCGCTCGACGTCGCGCTCGACGAGCTCGACGCTCTCGGGCACGGTCTCGATGAACTCGTGCCGAGTCGTGAACCGGAGTACGCCGAGCACTTCCGCACTCTCTGGATGGTCTCCGCCGCGGGAATTCCCGTCCGTTCCGACGAACAGTTGCGACTGCTCGAGCCGCTCACCGCGTGGCTCGTCAACCAGGGCCGTGCGCTTCCGGCGACGCGGCTTGCCGAATCGCTCGCGTGGCTCACTGGCTTTGAGCGACGCCTCATCGCGCAACTCTCGACGGTGGATGCCGTGCTCACGCCCGCGCTCGCTCTCACCCCGCGCCCACTCGGCTGGTACGACCAGCACGACGCGGAACGCAATTTCGCCCAGCAGGTGCAGTACACCCCATGGACGAGCATGATCAACGTGGCTGGGCTACCTGCGATGACGGTACCGGTCGGACTCACTCCTGACGATGTGCCCGAGCCGGGACTACCGATGGGCGTGCAGCTCATCGGCCGACCGGGAGGTGAGGCGGTGCTGTTCTCGCTCGCAGCGCAACTCGAGCGGCGACTCGGGGCGGCGCGGCTGCACCCTCCCCTGTGGTGACACGCGCTCGCTAGGGAAGCACGGTCGCCGCGGCGTCGAGGGTGAGTGCAGTGGCGTCGCCACCGAAGTAGACGCTCGCGATCCAGAACTGCTCGGTGAGCAGGTGTGCCTCCGTGTAGGTGCCGAGTTCCTGCTCGACAGAGAGCGTGTAGAGATCGCCGTTCGGGGTGGTCGAGGTGCCGAAGCCAGCTGCGGCAAAGCTCGCGACGAGTGCCGTGCGCGATGCGTCGTCGAGAATCGCGACCGAGGTCGTGCTGCCGCTCTCGCTCGCCGGCAAGATCCAGCTACAGCTCACTCGCTCGGGGAGCGCGCTGAGAATGGCCTCGATAGCCGGGTCTGCCGTTCCCCAGCCTCCTTCGCCCACGCCGCTCACGTCTCCTTGGCTCTCGCGATTCTCCGATTCGAGCGTCGCGACCATTGCCGGTGAGTAGAGCGCGTCGCAGTCGGGAAGGGTGATCGCTGAGTCCGCACTCGGACTCGGCTCGTTCGAGGCCGCCGGAGCGCCTGAGGTCTCGCTCGGAGTGGGCTCTGCCGTTCCGGAAGGAGCGCACCCTGCGAGCAGGGCGATGCCGAGCGCGCTCGCGGCGATGAGGGAGACTGCCCGAGGAGGGTGGAGGTAGCGACTGCTCATGCAGGCAGGCTAGAGGGCCGGAACGTCAGGGGGAACCCCGAGAGCGTGATGCCCCAGGCGATCAGCGATCACCGCCCACAAGGCCGCGGCGAGTTCGCTGTCACGAGCACTGCGATGTTCGGCGCCGTGAGGCGCGAGCCCATCGAAGTAGGTGCCGTTCGGTACACCGAGTTCGGGAGTGTCGACAAGGTGCACGAGCGGCGCGGCCCCTGCATCGGCATCGATCGACATCGAGCGCGTGAGGGCGATGATCCACCGCGCCCGAGCGGAGTCGGCTCCGAAGCTCGTGCGCACGTAGCCAGGGTGCACACTCACGCTCTCAAGACCGGTGCGGTCCGCGAGAGACCGCGCATAGAGAATCACCGCAAGCTTCGCGGCGCCGTATGGGCGCCATCCCGCTCCGAAACGACGATGCTGCCAGTCGAGGTCGTCGAGGCGGAGGCCGCCGAGTCGATTGAGCACGCTCGCGGTGTGGACGACGCGACCACTTCCGATGCCGGGGTCTGCTCCGGGAGGAGTGACGACGGGGCCTGTGAGTCGTTCACGCGTTTCGAGCAGTCGCGGAACGAGCAGCTCGGTGAGGAGTGCTGGCGCGAGCAGGTTGCGTTGCACGGTCGACTCATGGCCGTCGCGCGTCAGCGAGCGTGCGCCGAGCATGCCTCCCGCGTTGTTGACGAGCACGTCGAGTCGTCCGAAGCGCTGGAGCACAGCATCCGCGAGCATGCGCACCTCGTCGAGGCTGTCGAAGTCCGCGATAAAGGCGGTGCCACCGATCTCTTGTGCCACAGCGCGGGTTCGCTCGGCGTTGCGGCCGTGAACGCCGACCTGCCAGCCGCGGCGGGCGAGCTCGCGAGCTGCCGCGGCGCCGAGGCCGCCCGACGAGCCCGTGATCATGACAGTGCGCTTCATCGGTAGCCACCCTTCTCGAGACCGGCCTCGATCTCAAATCGGTTCGTGTGCGGGTTCTGGCCCGCCGCGAAGTACAGGGGGATGAAGGCGAGTCCGTAGCGCTTCCACTGGGCGCGGTGCACTGCCTCGTGCTCGAGCACGTCGTCTCGCGTGTTGTCGCGAGTGAGGTAGGCAGCGCCGATGGTCGTTCCGCCGCGGCCGAAGGCCCAGCGAGGCATTCCCGCACACACGATGACTCCACCTCGCCGTGAGACTCGAAAGCCGCCGAGCAGGGCGCCCCAGAGCACGCCGGCGGCTGTCGCAAACCAGTAGCCAGGTCGAGCGACGATCGGGTGTAGCCCGATCGCGCGCACCACTGGGTTGCGCGACAGACTGTGCACGACCCGCGCCGCCCTGCCGGTCGACCCGCGCGCGGCGGGCGGCAGTGGCGGCGAGCTCATGGCTCCTTTACTAGCAGGCCCGGGTGTCGTCAGTGAGCGGCGCGCGCAGACTGACGGCCGTCTGCTTCGAGCAGCCGTAGCCACGCCTCGCTGAGAGTCGGGTACGACGGCACGGCGTGCCACAGCCGCGAGAGCGGAACTTCGCCGACGACGGCGATCGTGGCTGAGTGCAGCAACTCGGCAACCTCGTCTCCCACGAAGGTGGCGCCCAGAACGACATTGCGCTGATCGTCGATGACGAGTCGCGCTCGGCCCGAGTAGCCCTCGGCGTGCACGGAAGCTGCGGCGAGACGGCCGAGTTCGATGTCGACGACGCGGGTTTTCACTCCACGCCGATCGGCCTCGTCTGCTGTGAGACCGACGCTCGCGACCTCGGGGGCGGTGAACGCCACTTGGGGCACAGAAGCGTGGTCGGCGGTCGCGACGTGAGCACCCCACGGGCCGTCATCGACGGATGCCCCGCTCGCGCGTGCCGCGATGACATCACCGGCAGCCCGCGCCTGGTACTTGCCCTGGTGCGTGAGGAGCGCGCGGTGGTTGACATCGCCGACCGCGTAGAGCCACCCGGCACCCTGACTGCGGTTCGCCGTGGCGGTGACAAGCATCGTGTCGTCGACCTCGAGCCACGAGCCTGGCTCAAGCCCGATTGATGACAGGCCGAGGTCGTCAGTGTTCGGTCGGCGACCGGTCGCGACGACGAGTTCATCCACCTCGATGACGTCACCGTTCGGCAGGCGCAGCTCGACGGTGCCGTCGTCGCGACGGCTGACCCGCTCGGGTGTCGTATCGGTGAGCACGGTGGCGCCCGACGCGCGCAGTCGCTCGGCCACGAGTTCGCCGGCAAAGGGTTCGAGCCCTCCGAGTAGTCCGCTGCGACTGAGGAGCGTCACCGTGCTCCCCAGCGCGGCGAAGGCCGTGGCCATTTCTGTGCCGACGACCCCTCCGCCGAGAATGCCGAGCCGCGCTGGTACCGTCTCGGCGCTCGTTATCCCGCGTGACGTCCACGGTGACGACTCGGCAAGACCCGTGATGGGAGGTATCGCAGCAGAGGTGCCCGTGCAGATCGCGACGGCGTGCCGTGCCGTCACGGTGCGCACCGCTCCGCTCGCGAGGGTGATGCTCACGCGGCGCTTGCCGTCGAGGCGACCGTGCCCTCGCGCGAGGGCGATGCCGGCGCTCTCGAGCCAGCGCACTTGCCCAGAGTCATCCCAGTGCGCTGCGAGCTCGTCGCGGCGAGCGAGCACGGCGCGGGCATCCAATTCACCGACGACGGCTTCTCGTGCTCCGGCAACATGCTGTGCCGCGCGCAAGGCTGCGGGGGAGCGCAGCAGGGCCTTCGAGGGCATGCATGCCCAGTACGAGCACTCGCCGCCGACGAGCTCACTCTCGACGATGAGTACGCTGAGCCCACCCTGCACCGCGCGGTCGGCGACGTTCTCGCCGACCGGACCCGCGCCGAGCACGATGAGGTCGTACTCCGAGTGCTCTTCGAAGGGAGTTGTCGCTGTCGTGGTGAGCGTGCGCATGCTCTACCGTCCCACGAACTCAGGCTCCGTCCGACTGAGAAAAGCCTGCATGCCGATGCGCGAGTCTTCGGTCTGCGCCAGACGCACAAGTTCTCGCGGCAGCGCCGCCTCGGCTGCCGCTTCGCCCTCGCGCAGTGCGAGCCGAGCGTTGGCGAGAGTGGCCTGCACCGCGAGCGGCGCCTGCGCGGCGATACGCACCGCGAGCTCGCGCGCTCGGTCAACCTGTCGACCAGGTTCGACGATCTCTTGCACGAGGCCCATGCGGTGTGCCTCGGCGGCGTCGAAGCGGTCGCCCGTGAGCATCCACCGCATCGCGTTGCCCCATCCCGCGGAGCGCGCGAAGCGCGTCGTCGCGCCGCCGAAAGGCAGAATCGCTCGAGCGACCTCAAGTTGTGCGAAGACGGTGTCGCTCGCCGCAACGACGATGTCGCTCGCGAGCGCGAGCTCGATGCCGAGAGTCAGGCATGTGCCTTGCACCGCAAGTACAACCGGCTTGCGTACGCGCTCACCCTCCATTCCCCAAGGGTGGATGCCCCCCTCGGGCACGACGGAGAGCCCTTCCAGCCCGATGCGCGGTGCGATGTCGGCGAGGTCGAGGCCCGCAGTGAAGTGGTCACCGTGGGCGAAGACGACACCGACCCGTAGCTCGGGGTCGCGGTCGAGCTCGCCATAGGCAAGAGCTAGGTGCTGCAGCATGGCGGCATCGGCCGCGTTGCGCTTCTCTGGGCGGTCGAGGCCGATGAGCATGACGTGCCCGTCACGCTCGACGGTCACACGCGCGCGCTCAGCGCCGGAAGGGTCGGTGGGGGCGGGGGACATCGGTGTCTCGCTCATGCGCGACAGCGTAGCCAGCGTGCTCGGTCTCGCGGCAGGCTTTGTCGTTCACCGACGGAGTGCGCCGAGAATGCGCAATATCGTCGTGAGGTCGTCGCCACCGGGTGCCGACTCATCGCTCAGGCTCGCGGGCGCGAATTCGGTAACTCCCGCTCCGCGCAGCGAGAGCTGCTCGCGGGCCGCGGCGATCGCTGTCGTGAGCTCGTCGAGCGTCAGCCCGAAGGGCGTCGGAAAGCCGACGCCCGCGAAGACACCGGGGTCGAGCACGTCGAGGTCGACGTGAACGTAGAGCACGGGCTCAGCGCCGCTGTCGCGCAGAGCGGTGGCGCGGTCAGCGACCGCAGCACCGACCTCGCTCGTCGCAACCTGGGTGATGCCGGCAGTCTCCATGAAGTGAGCTTCGGCGTCATCCAGGTCGCGCACGCCCAACAGCAGAATGTTCTCGGGATCGATGACGCCGTCGTCGATGAGCGAGCGCAAGACCATGCCGTGGAATGCCCCGCTTGGAGAGCTGTCTGCAGTGTTGAGGTCGGCGTGCGCGTCAGCCCAGAGCACCACGACTCGGCCTGCGCGTGCTGCGTGCTCGACGCCGGCATATTCGACTCCACAGTCGCCGCCGATGATGATCGCGACGTCGTCGAGCTCGGCGAGTTCGCGTTGCAGCCTCTCGCGAACGAGTCGAATGGAACTGAACCGCAGGATGCCCGTTCCCTCGCTATCTCCCGCTTCGAGCGGCACGTCGATGAGTCGGGTCGCTGCACTCGGCAGCTCGTGCAGCACGGCTTCCGCCCCGTCGACGAGCCGCATCGCACGCGACGAACCTGATCCCTGCCACTGCGGTACGACGAGAAACGTGCTGCTCATGCGCTCAGTCTCGCACCCGGTCGACACGATGGTGCGCGATCAGGGGTCGGAG
>Ga0075012_10004315_pt1 | contig 13277 bp, 15 predicted proteins | sample All_14_2_FD_71474 | JGI IMG/M metagenome (GOLD analysis project Ga0075012, IMG submission 71474) | Freshwater microbial communities in response to fracking from Pennsylvania, USA - Allegheny Zone_MetaG_DW_15 | ecosystem: Environmental > Aquatic > Deep subsurface > Groundwater > Drilled... | reverse complement strand
GACTGAGGGGTAGGGGGAAACCGAGTGCCTTTCGCTTCTACGACGATCCGGAATCGGCGTCGCGCCGAGGTTCGTAGCCGCGATGGGGATGCTCCGTGTGCGCTTCAGATCACGGCTGATTGTCAGGCGTTGGGCGGTCAGATCGATTATCACGCCCGGCCGCCGCATCCTCGGTCGTTCGAAGTTGATCATGTTGTGTCTTCTGACGAGGCGCAGCGCCTGGGTTGGTCTGAGGTTGAGGCTGACGCTTTGGATAACTGCCAGGGTGTGTGCCGGCAGTGCAATCGTGTCAAGTCTGATGGTGTGACACCGGTTGCGGCGGTTCGTCCAACGTATGTGAATCCACGCTTCATCTGATCTTGCGCCACTCCTGGCGTATTACGCCGACGCTGGGCGGTTAACCGGCGGGTCCGAGAGGTTGTTTAATGCCCGAGTATGCGACGTTGAATGACGCGATGATCGCCAATGATGAGTTGGGTGAGGCTGTACTTCGTTACAAGCTTCTATCGGAGGCTTTTGAGGCGAAGCCGCAGTTGCGGTCTCAGCTCAATGCGCAGTTGGAGCGAGCCAAGGCGGAGATAGGGCGGCTGCGGGCACTTGCCCCGAAGTCGAGCGGCACGGGAGCGTCGGAGGCTTCTTCGGGCAAGGTTGTGGCGTTCGATGCCGACCGCTTCCGGAAATCGGGCTAATCCCGCTCCGCTTGTCGACATTGCACGGCACTGCGTCATCCCGGATGACATCGCTTTCACGCGCTACCACGAACTGATCGCACCGGAGCTGCCCGGTATGGGCGTGGCGTTCGATCAGTGGCAGGAAGACATTTGGTACGCAGCGCTCGGTGTGCGTGACGACGCGGATCGCACCCCGAACGGCTTGCCATCGCTCGCGTGCGACGTCATGGGTGTGACGTTGAGTATCGCGCGCCAAGCGGGGAAGACCTGGGGCATCATGGTCGGCCTCATTGCGATCTGCTTGTCGCGCCCGGGAACTTTAGTGGTGTGGTCGTCGCATCACGACCGCACATCGTCGGAGACGTTGACGAAGATCGCCGGCATTGTGGAGAAGCCAGCGATCCGCCCAAAAATGCGGGCCCAACATCCAGTGGTGCAAACCGATGATGGTCGTGGAGTGCATTTCGCGAACGGGTCTCGGATCTTGTTCGGCGCCCGGTCTTCCGGGTTTGGCCGCGGCTTCTCTGAGGTCGACATTGAGGTGTACGACGAGTGCCAGAACCTTCGGGAAGCGGCGTTGACGGACATGCTCGCGGCGATGAACGTGTCCGATATCGGATTGGCGTTCTTCATGGGTACGCCGCCGCGGCCACAGGATGTCGCCCTGGGTGTGCACGAGGCGTTCAAGCGGCGTCGAGATAAGGCCCTGGCGCCGATGAAGAAGAGGCCGTTCAAGGGCATTTACGTCGAGTTCTCCCCGGAGATGCCTGAGAGTGTCGTGTCCGACATTGATGCACCGGAGTTTTGGGGTCGCCTATCGGAGGCCAACCCTTCTTACGGTTTCCGGGTGGGGAAGTCGGCGATTGAGCGGCTTGTGGAGAACATGTCTCCCGAAGATGTCATGCGTGAGGTCTTCGGGATCTGGGACAAGACCATTGAGTCGCTCGCAGTTGTCCCTAGGGATCACTGGAACACTCTCTCCGCTGAACTGGACACCCTTCCTGATGTCGCTGCGTTCGGGATCAATGCCACACGGTCTGGGTGGTTTTGGATTGACGCTTGTTGGTGCGAGGGAGAGTCCGCGCACGTCGAAATCGCTATGGGAACACAATCGGAGGTGGAGGCGATGACTTTTCTGACCCGCCACGCGACGAAGCGTACCCCTATCAAATACGACTCGACTGGTGCGGCTAAAGCGTTGGGGGAGAAGCTGAAGAAAAGCTTCTTCAACGCTTCGGCATACACGCAGAACGAATCCGGTGCAGGTAATGCTCTGTGGTTGAGCATGGTTGAGCAGGGCCGTTTGTCCCATGGTGGTCAGCCTGATCTTGACAATGCTGTGCGTGGTGCGCGCCGGCAGGACCGGAGCCTGGGCGGTTGGATGCTGCAGCCCCGTGCCGAGTCATTCGATATCGGCCCGGCGATTGCGATGTCGGCAGCGCTGTATGCGGCAATGACGGAGCGTCGAACTTCAGGTAATAGCCGGGCGGTGTCGCGTCGGGGCCGCGCCCCTTCTGGGTCGGCTGTCGGCTAGATGGACACGCAGAGCCTCCCGTCGTCGAAGACGGTCCGACTTCCCGGTTTGACCAACGATGAGAACGCCCTCATCAATAGCCTGCTCGCGGAAATTGATAACCGGCGCATGGCGAACCTGTTGCGCACCTCGTACTACGAGAACAAGCGGACGATCCGCTACGTGGGGACGTTGATCCCGCCGCAGTACTTCAACATGGGACTCGTCCTGGGGTGGACGGGGAAGGCTGTCGACGCGCTTGCTCGGCGCTGCAACCTCGAAGGTTTCGTGTGGCCTGACGGGGATTTGGCGAGTATCGGTGGCGATGATGTGTGGGATGACAACCACCTGGCATCCGAGATTGACGGCGCGATCGTGGCGGCGATGCAACACGGCCCAGCGTTCCTCATCAATACAGTGGGTGGTGCTGGTGAGCCCGGCGCGTTGATTCATGTCAAGGACGCGACTGAGGCGACCGGTGTGTGGAATCGCCGCCGCCGCCACTTAGACAACCTGCTGTCGGTGATTGACAAGGACAAAGAAGGTCAAGTCCTGAGCCTGGCTTTGTATCTCGACAATGAGACGATCATGGCGCAGCGGGATAAGGCGACCGTGAAGTGGCAGGTCGACCGGATCGAGCACGTGTACGGGGTGCCCGCGGAGGTGTTGCCGTATAAGCCGGCGCCGAAGCGCCCGTTTGGGCGGTCGCGCATTACGCAGCCGATGATGGGGTTGCAGGACGCCGCTACACGCGAGTTGGCACGCCGCGAAGGTCACATGGATGTGTTCTCATACCCGGAGTTTTGGCTCCTGGGCGCGGATGAGTCGTCGCTGATTAACGGTGACGGTACGCGGATGACGGTGTGGCAGGCCCGTATGGGTCGCATCAAAGGACTTCCGGACGATAAGGATGCCGCACTGCCGGCGTTGGCTCGTGCGGAGGTGAAGCAGTTCCCGGCGGCGAGCCCAGATTCGCACTGGTCGGACATCAATGGTCTAGCCAAGTTGTTCGCCCGAGAGTCTTCCCTGCCTGACACCGCTGTCGCGATTTCCGGATTGTCGAATCCAACGTCTGCGGAGTCGTATGACGCGTCGCAGTACGAGTTGATCGCTGAGGCTGAGGGTGCGGTTGATGATTTCAGCCCGGCGGCCCGGAGATCCTATGTGCGGGCGCTGGCGATGCTGAACAAGACTGCCATCGACGACATACCAGATGATTGGAAGTCGATCGACACTCAATGGCGCGATCCGCGGTACTTGTCTCGGGCGGCGATGGCGGATGCGGGGATGAAGCAGTTGTCGGCGGTGCCGTGGCTCGCCGACTCGGAGGTCGGTCTCGAACTTCTGGGGTTGACGCCACAGCTGGTGCGCCGGGCGATGGCCGATAAGAGCCGTGCTTCCGGACGGCAAACCTTGGCCGCATTGGTCCGAAAGGGAGTGTCCGGTGACGGCGCCAACGCTAACGCTCAGTAGCGGCCTGCAGGATGTTACGGCACTTGCCTTGGCTGAACTGGTGACCCTGTGGAACCTGCCGCCAGACGCGCTTGCAGTCGCGCTCGCGAGCCTCCTTCCCGCCGCCGTAGATACCTATGCGGAGGCGTCTGCGGCGCTGGCCGCGGACCTGTATGACGAACTGCGTGATGCGAACGAGGTGCCTGGAGACTTCTGGGCTGTCGTACCCACGATGGACCTTGGAACAGAAGCGCTGGTGGGATGGGCAACCGAGCCACTCCGCCTACCTATGCCAAACATCGCGGCGGCGCGCTTTCGTGCCGAAGGTGGGCTGCAGAAGCGGCTGGCCAACGCGGCCAACCTGACTACTTCGACATCCGCGGCTGAGGATCCTCAGGCCCGTGGATACATGCGCCGCACCCGACCCGGCGCGTGCAAATTCTGCCGCATGGTGGCCTCTCGCGGCGCTGTGTTCGCTAAGGCGTCGTCAACATTCGCCTGCCACGAAACCTGCTACTGCGAGGCCGTTCCAGCGTGGGGGGGACGGGCGCTTCCTGTCCGGCCCTACAAGCCATCCGAACGGCCACAGACCGATGCGGACCGCGCACGCGTCCGACAGTGGATCAAAGACAACCTCGAATAGGTCTGATCCACCACAAACTCCCCGTCACATCATGGCGGGTTTACGCCCACGTCCGGCGGTCAACGGACGGAACCGAGGAGAAGTAGATCATGCCCGAAGAGGACGCACCAGAAGGCCAGGGCGGAAGCAGCACCCCCAGCGGAGATACGCCCGCCGCTGACGAGTTCAAGCCCATCAGCTCTCAACAGGAGTTGAATGCAGCGCTGAAGGATCGTTTGGACCGAGAACGGTCAAAGTTCAAGGACTATAACGACCTAAAGGCGAAGGCTGCAAAACTCGACGAGATCGAGCAGGCCAACCTTACTGAACTCGAAAAAGCCAACACCCGCGTCACAACTGCTGAAACCGAGCGAGATTCCGCGAAGGCGGAAGCCCTGCGTCTGCGTATTGCAGTCACACACGGTATCTCACTGGAAGACGCCGACCTGTTTCTCACCGGAACCACCGAAGAGACCCTCACCGCACAAGCGAAGAGGCTCTCAGACCGCGTAGCCGAGCAGGCGAAGGCCGAGGCGGACCGCAAAAAGAAGAACCCGACCGTGCCAAAAGAAGGCACGTCGACAACGACCGGAACCACCACCGAAGAGGATGACCTCGAATTCGCGCGCACCTTCTTCGGTCACAGTTCCTAACCCGAAAGGAATAGCCCGATGGCAACTCTTGCAACCGGCTCCTTCTCACTGCCCAAGCACTTGGTGTCGGGCGTGTGGCAGAAGGCGCAGGGCCAGTCCGTACTGGCCCGCCTGTCCGCTGCTGAACCCCAGGAGTTCGGAGAGCAGCAGTACATGACCCTGACCGCGCCGCCTCGCGGTGAGGTCGTCGGTGAAGGTGCGCAGAAGAGCGAATACACTGCGACCTTCGCGCCCGTGACCGCGATCCCCCGCAAGGTGCAGGTCACTCAGCGGTTCAACCAGGAAGTCAAGTGGGCTGACGATTCTCGTCAGCTCGGAGTCCTGAAGACGATGGCCGACCTGTCGGGTGTCGCTCTGGGGCGTGCACTCGATCTGATTGCCATCCACGGCATCAACCCCCTGACCGGTGCTCTCATCTCGGGTTCGCCGGCCAAGATCCTCGACAGCGCCAACGTTGTGGAACTGACCGCGTCGACGGCGGACACCCCCGATCAGGTCATCGAGGAAGCTGTGGGTCTGGTGCTCGACGACGGCATCTCCCCTGATGGGATCGCACTCGACAACGGGTTCTCGTTCTCGCTGGCGACTCAGCGGCACCCCACTACCGGGCAGAAGCTGTACCCGGAGTTGGGCTTCGGTACCGATGTCAGCTCGTTCTTCGGGCTGAAGGGCGCAGTGTCGGACACGGTCCGCGGCGGGCCGGAGGCGGTCACCGCCTCGACCGGCGCCTACCGCAGCACCAACCCGCACATCAAGGCCATCACCGGCGACTTCAGCGCATTCCGGTGGGGCGTTCAGGTGAACATCCCGCTGGAGCTGATCGAGTTCGGTGATCCCGACGGCCTCGGTGATCTGAAGCGTCAGAACCAGATCGCGATCCGTTCTGAGGTCGTGTACGGCATCGGCATCATGTCCACGGACGCGTTCGCCGTGGTCAAGGACGTCGACAACGACGGCTCCTAACCGAAGGGCGACCCGTGACCGAGATCATCACATCCGACGACCTTCCTGTAGCCGTCGCATCTAATGCGATGGCCACAGTGTGGGTTGAAGGTGCTAATGCTCGCGCGTCACGGGTCGCCCCATGCCTGGCCGCTACCGATCCCGCGCCGAGTGAGGACATGCTGTCCGAGGCGAAGCTGATCCTCATCGGCGCGGTGATCCGATGGTCAGAGGCTGGGGCTGGGGCCCTGCAAACGCAAACTGCTGGAGTGTTCGGTGTCACGCTGGACACCCGGCAGCGCATGGGGTTCAACTTGTGGCCCAGCGAGATCACTCAACTGCAGGACATCTGCAAGAACGGTACAGAGTCCAAGGCGTTCTCTATCGACACTGTCGGATGCGGGAGCCTTCACTCGCCGATCTGTTCCATCTATTTCGGTGGTGAATGCTCCTGTGGGGCATCCATCGCCGGGGTAGCGATCTACGAGTGACGTTCCCGACGCCGTACGCGGTGGGGCATCACGTGTACTCGTCCACGACAACGGACGGATACAACCGTGAAATCCCCGTTTATACACCGGCGAGAGACGCTCCAGGGGTGTCGAATCCGGTTTATGGGTGGGCCAACCCCGTCAACAGTGAACCGAAGGTTGCTGGGCATGACCGGGTTGTGGTGGAGATGGAACTCTATGCCCCACCAGCGTTCCACCCGGGCCCACAGGATCTCATTGATATTCCGGGTTCTGGGCAGTTCGAGGTGATCGGTTACCCGGAGGACTACAACCACGGCCCGTTCGGATTCCAACCCGGATACGTGATCAATCTACGGAGGGTTGAAGGGTGATTGTTGTCTACACCGACGATGAGGCTGTCGGGCACGAGGATGCCACACGGTACTCCAACGATGAGCACAACAACCTGTGCCTGTGGACCGGGGATAAGGGTGACGAACTGCTGGAACTGTATTCAGTGGGTTATTGGAAGCGTGTGGAGGTGGTCGGCGATGAAGGTTAAGCACAAGATCGGCGGCTACTACAAGCTCCGTTCTTCTGGTGGTGTGGTGGCTTTCCTGGAGGGTGCGGGGAATGAGGTTGCGGCGCGCGCTAATCGTGAACTGAAGGGCGGGCAGAAGGGTTTCAAGGTGTCGTCCCGGCAGGGCGCTAAACGCCCTCAAGGTCGGTGGCGTGTCACCGTGGCGGCGGTCACCCCGTATGCGAAGCGCGCCAACGCGAAACGCAATATTCTGCTGCGTTCCCTCAATGGCTGATTTCTGGCTTCCCGCCAAACCAGGCGTGAAGGTAGCGATCGCTATCTTGGACGCCAAGTTCGGGTTCACGGTGTCCGATGAGATGCCGAAAACCCGGCCCCCGCAGATCATTCTGGTCTCCCACATGGGGGGTTCGCGCCCCAACCCGGCGCAGTCCATCCACCGACTTCTCATTGAATGCTGGGCCAACAAGTTCCAGTTCAACCTTGAGGAGATGTGCGCGGAAGCGTCCGCAGCGTTGCGGAACTCCCGCGGCAAGTCATTCGCCGACGCGTTCAGCTTCGGATGGGCGAATGAGCAGGGGCCCGTGGACTTCCCGGATCCCGATGTCACTGACATGTCGAGGTGGCAGTTCCACGGAGACCTCACACTCTCCACCAAGTAAACCCTTTGCAGCCCATCCACACTGCCTGAAAGGGGCGAACACATCATGGCCGATTCTAAGAACGTTCTGGCCGCCTCCATCGCGGAGGATAACGAATCGTTTTTCAGTGCCCCTCTCGGCACACCGCTACCCACCGACGCTGTCGAGGTGTTCGACACTGACTTCGTTGGGCACGGCTGGCTCGGCGACGAGGGTGTGAAGAATAAGATTCAGCGGGACAACACTGATCATTACGACTTGTCCGGTCAGCTCATCAAGACCACGCAGGACAAGTACTCCGAGACCGTCACGCTGGTGTTCTGCGAAACGAACCCTGAGGTGCTGAAGACGATCTTCGGCGACGACAACGTCGATGTGGACTACACCTCCGGGCATTTGAAGATGACGGTCCGCCACGACGACAAGCCGCTGGACCGCAAGTCGTTCCTCGTGCGCCTCGTGGAGGGGCAGAAGACGACCCTGCATGTCATCCCTGAAGGCCAGGTCACTGAGATCGAGGAAATCCCGTACAGCAGCACCGATCTCACGGTGTATGGGGCGACGGTCAAGTGCTACAAGCCGGCCGATGGTGAGCAGCCGGACAACCCGAAGGCTGTGAACACGTACTACGACTTCGCGGACGTTCTCGACGGGTCATAAGGCACCGTCCGGCGCCGGTCATTCAGGGATGGGCTGCCGGCGCCGGGCGGCCAAATCACTCCCTCTGCCCATCCTGAAGGAAGCCCATCCAAATGATTGACATCATCAATGCCTCGGATCCGCGGGTTCGAGTTGAACTGACCTTCCACCCTGAGGGTAAAGACCCGATTGTGGTGGATATCCCGCGGTGGGATTACCTCGACGAGACAACAGTGCGGCGGATTCGGGCCTCGCTGAGGCATTTCACGCAGGACGCCGAACGTTTAGTGGAGGAAACCCGGAGAGGGTTCCGCCGCTACCAGATCGAGTACAAGAAGTACGAGAAGCTGTTTACGGCGTGGGTGAAACGACTTGATGATCCTGAGGTGGAGGATCCCGGCCCGGAGCCGGAGGAACCCGCCAGGCCTGTGTTCGAGAATCCACCCGATGAGGCTGAGGCGCATCGGGCCACAATCTTGGCGTGCTTCAAAGAGGTCGTCCCCGCTAACATCTTCAAACTGTTGGAGAAGTGCTCGACGGCTGAGTTGGCGCAAGGCAAGAACGAGTGGGATAAGCATTCGTCGATCCCGTTGGGGGAATTATTGGCCTCTCCGACTTCCTTGACGGGGAGCACGGAGAGGCCGTTGTCGCCGACCTCCTCAACCGAGGATGGCACCGACACGACATCGGAAGCCGACTCTCCTGGAGTGAATTCCGAATCATCCTGAACTGGCTTCCCCCGAGCGGGGATTCAGCCCTGTACCGGTCCAGGTTCCCGAACACGTGGTGGGTCAACCCGATCGTGGAGTTCCTCGCCGGGATTCTGTTCTCTGTGCAGTCGGGGAACTGGCAGCGCGGCGGCGGTAAGGGTTCGAAACCGAAGGCGTGGAAGCGTCCGCGGGAGTTCTCAACTAAGGGCATTCCGCGGACGAAGGCGGATCTCATTGAGCGGCAGCGGTCGCAGGCTGAGCATCTACGGAAGCGCCGTGAAGATAAAAGACGATCGAAGGGTGGTGGCTAGTGGCGAACGGAGTTGAACTGGCCACCGCCTACGTGTCACTGGTCGCGGAGACGAGCAAGCTCAGGAAGCAGATTGACCGCGAACTCGCTGATATTGATGCGCGTCCTGCGGGCAAGAAGATCGCTGCCGATATCTCTCGCGGGTTGAGTTCAGGGAACTCTGAGATCGCCCGAGCTGGAACGAATGCCGCTCAGGCGTACGAGCGGAACCTGCAGTCGTCAATCCGGGGAGAGAGGGTCGGTACCGCGATCGGGACGGTGATCGGTAAGGGTATCGGCGCCGGCATCAAGGTTGGTATCGCCGGGGCGGCGGCTGCTGCGACGGGTGCGGTGGCACTGTTGTCAACGACCCTCACAAAGGGGTTTCAGAGGCTCCAAACGATTGATCAGGCGAAGTTCAAGCTGCAGGCATTGGGTAATTCTGCGGACCGCGTGCAGCAGATCATGGACTCTGCAACGAAATCCGTTAAAGGGACAGCATTTTCGCTTGCTGATGCTGCTACAGCGTCCGCGTCTGCTGTCGCTGCGGGGATTGAGCCGGGGGAGAAGCTCACCAAGTACCTCACCGAGGTCGCGGATAGCGCCGCTGTTGCCGGTACCTCATTCGAGGAAATGGGCTCGATCTTCAACAAGATTCAGACCAACAACAAGGCCTACACGGATGATTTGCAGCAGTTGGCTGACCGTGGCCTGCCGATCTTCAAATGGCTGCGCGATGAATACGGTGTGTCTGCCGAGGCTCTACAGAAGATGGTGGAGGACGGGAAGGTTTCGGCTGCCGACTTCCAGAAGGCGGTCGAGCAGAATATCGGTGGGGCCGCGCAGAAGATGGGCCAGTCCTTTAGCGGTTCGGTGGACAACATGGAAGCCGCCATGGCCCGATTGGGCGCGAACTTCCTGACCGCAATCTTCGGCGGCAATAGTGTGAACGCGCTGGCCGGCCCGACTGAGGCTGTCAACAAGATCACGGAGAAGTTCAACCAGTTGGACCAGTGGGTGCAAGCCCACCAGGGGGACATCAAGAACTTCTTCCAGTCGATGGCCGATTCGGCTAAGTGGGTTGTCGACAAGCTCGCCAGTATCACCGAGTTCCTCACCCAGCACCCCGATTTGGTGAAGAACGTCGTGGTGGCTTTCGCTGCGTGGAAGACCATCTCTGGCGTCTCCTCGCTCATCACCAGCCTGCAAACGGTGTCGACCCTGCTCGGTGTCACCATTCCGGCAAGTGCTGCGTCGGGCGCTACCGCAGCTGGTGCCGCGTGGGCACCATTTATCGCGGCGATGAGGAATCTCCCACTGTTCGGTGTCGGACTTCAGTCGGATGTGAAGAACTCCACCGACGTGGGCCTGCCTGACGTGACGATGAACCCTGATGGGACGGCCAATCTTGGGCCGTTCGCTAAGGGGAGCCTCGGCGGGCCGAAGGGTGCACAGCGGGACCGCCGCGGCGCGTCACCCCTGGATCCGACTGGTGGGTTACTAGGTGACACCACTACGGGCGGCGCCGATACGGCGCCTGGCGGGGCCGTTGCTCCGGCAGGCCTAACCGGAAACAAGGGCGTGGCCTATCAGGCGATGCTGCAAGCAGGATTCCCCGCCTCTGAGTGGGGCGCACTGCAGAATCTCCTCAACGGTGAATCTGGTTTCCGTCACACTGCGCAGAATCCGTCGTCGACCGCGTACGGGATGTTCCAGTTCCTCGATTCGACGTGGGCGACTGTTGGTGGTTCGAAGACGTCGGATCCCGCGCTGCAGTCGCAGTATGGCCTGCAGTACATCAAGCAGCGGTATGGGACACCTTCTGCGGCGTGGGCGTTTTGGCAGTCGCAATCCCCGCACTGGTATTCGGCTGGTGGTCCAGCTATGGGTGCTGGTGGTCCTACAGCAGACAAGATTCCGGCGATGCTGTCCAACGGGGAGCACGTTTGGACGGCGGCCGAGGTCAACGCGGTTGGCGGCCAAGATAAGGTGTACCAACTCCGCCAGATGGCCCTAGCGGGCATGATCCCCGGGTTCAACACCGGCGGCCCAGTCAATGACTGGCAGTCGATGGTCATGGGCATGGGTCAACGTGATCGCAACGTGGACCCGCTGCAGGAGATGCTTATCAGTGGCGGCCGTGAGCGACTCACTCGCAACCTAGAGGGCGGACTTAACGCGGGCATCGGTTTCAATCGGGATATCCCCAAGGGAAATTTCAATCCCAACATGAAGATTGACACCAGCACATCCAGATACACGGATCCATCTCCGGGTAACAACTATGCACCGGACTACTGGAGCCTGACTCAGGACGACGTCAAAAGCATCACCCCGTTGCGGCCGAATGAGAGTTACGACAACCCGGTTAAGCGTGCACGCTGGGACATGAAGAAGACCGACGCGATGTGGCGATTCATCAGCGGTCAACCAGCACTGCCTGGGTATAGCGATGGCGGCCAGGTAACTCTGGAGGATCTGCTTAAGCAGGGAGTTGACCCGAATACCACCCAGCACGGCACCGGGCAAGGCGCACCCCCGGGGCCGACTCCGGACCAGCTGCAGCAGTTGGGCCAAGCCCTCGGGGCCCCCCAGCAGGACCAGGGAACACAGACCGACGCCCCGGGCCGTACGCAGGGCTACATCCCTGCCGCCGCGGGTAACACCAGCACCGCGGGAACCAGCTTCCTGTCCGGGATCTACGGCATGGGCGCTGAGGTCATCAACGGCATCATCGACCAGGCCGCTAACGCCGCATCCCAAGCAGCTGGCGCCGCAGCCACAGTGTTCGCCCCAGGATCCGGCGGCGCCGCATCAGGGTTGACTTCCGCCGCTATCAGCATGGGCACACAAGCCGCTAAACGCGGTGTCGAGTACGGCGCCCAGATGCTCGGAATCGGAACAGACGCCCTCATCGAACAGTTAACCCCGTTCGGCGCGCCGCGCTTGCTGACCACCGACGTCACAGGTTTCATGCCGCAGCAGGCGATCATGGGGGCCGCGACAACGTCGATAGAGAAGGCGTTCCAGCAGGGAAATCAACCCCCCGGCGATGGGCCGCAGCAGCATCAGGGAACGGGCGCACCTCCAGGGCCGGCGCAACCGCCACCACCTGGACCCTTCCCGTCCCCAACCCCGCCACTTCCCGGTCCTCCTGCGCAGCCGGAAAACCCTGCGCCGCAACCAGCTGCCGCGCAACCTCCAGATCAGCCCCAGTGGGATCCGCTGCAGTTCCTCAACGGAGGCGTTTTCGACAGCGGCGGCTGGCTCAAACCCGGCGGTGTCGCGGTGAACCTGGGCAACAAACCCGAACCGGTTCTCTCCCCGCAGCAGTGGGAAAGCATGGCGTCACAACCTGCAGCGCAGTCAGGCAACGTCACCTACCAGGTGTATGCCCAGAACCTCGATGAGGCTATGCGGTCCCTGCGGAACAAGGAGCGCCTCGACATGATGCAACACGCGGGCAGGCCGTGAACCGGTTCATCCCGAACCCGGACTTCTTCGACCGCAAAATCCGCGGCATCTGGATCACCGGTCAAGGCAGAACATTCCATACGCACGGCAACATGGCCGGCGCGGAGGGGGTGTGGTCCGGGCAGGGTCAGGTCAAAGGAATCTGGGATTCACCGGTCAAAACCACCTGGAAATCCGGTGCGTTCGAGGTGGGTTCGAAGCCGAAAAGCGTGAAGCGCCTGGAGCGTGACATGACGTTGGGGTTCCACATCACCGACACCCGCACTAGGTCGATGGAGGACAACGAATCCGACTTTCGTGGGATCTTCGACTACGAGGTCGATGAGTGGGACGACAACCCAGAGCCCACCATTTTGCATGTGGACACCGACAAGTCAGGTGTCCGCAAGCTCGACCTGTTGATGTACGACACCCCCATTTTCGAACCGCCCGTTGACCCGATCGAACAGCAGTACGCCAACCTGATTTTGCAGGTTCGTGCCGGTGACCCGGATTGGTATCAGGAGTCAATCAAGACGGTGTTCAAGGATGATTCCACCTCGGCGTCTGGGTTCATTGAGGTGGAGAATCCCACCGACCGTCCGATGAAGCATCAGTGGATTCTCACCCGCGCCCAGTGGACCATCCCGGATGTGTCATGGAAGGGCGGGAAATACCGCCGCCATCCGGGCGGGGTTCATG
>Ga0075012_10004311_pt1 | contig 13282 bp, 12 predicted proteins | sample All_14_2_FD_71474 | JGI IMG/M metagenome (GOLD analysis project Ga0075012, IMG submission 71474) | Freshwater microbial communities in response to fracking from Pennsylvania, USA - Allegheny Zone_MetaG_DW_15 | ecosystem: Environmental > Aquatic > Deep subsurface > Groundwater > Drilled... | reverse complement strand
TCAGGTGTCGAGCTTGAAGATTATCATCGTCCATGGGTCGACGATATCGAGTTTGATAAAGACGGGGTTCACTATACGCGTATCGACAAAGTTATCGACGGTTGGTTTGAAAGTGGCAGCATGCCATTTGCGCAGTTCCACTATCCATTCGAAAACAAAGAAAAATTCGAAGCAAACTTTCCAGGCGATTTCATCGTCGAATATGTTGGACAAGTTCGCGCATGGTTTTATTATGTCCACGCGGTGAACACATCGCTGTTTGGTAACGAAGCGTTCAAAAACGTGATTACGACTGGTGTGATCGCTGGTAACGATGGTCGCAAAATGAGCAAATCACTGGGCAACTTTACCGATCCTAACGAACTGATGGACAAATTTAGTGCCGATAGTTTGCGGTTCTTGCTGCTGTCGAGTCCGCTCCTGTCGGGTGAAGATTTTGCGCTTCAGGACAAAGAAGTAGGGGACGTCGCCCGCAAACTGAGCATGATCTGGAATATGTACGACTTCTTTACGATGTATGCTGATGTAGACGGATGGGAGTTCGATGGTAATTTGACCGACCCATCGCCAGACCTTAAAAACCCGCTTGATCAGTGGATTGTCAGTCGTGTTCATCAGCTAACATCAGAAGTTGAAACCCATATGGATGGGTATGATGTTGCGAGCGCACTTAAGCCAATCTTGCCGTTTATCGACGACGCCAGTAACTGGTATGTTCGCCGTTCACGTCGCCGATTCTGGAAGAGCGAAGACGACGCCGACAAGGCGCTCGCGTACCGAACACTGCACTATGTACTGGTGCGACTTTCGGTAGTGATGGCGCCGTTCGTACCATTCCTCGCCGAAGAACTATACCAAAAACTGACAGGCGGTGAGAGCGTGCATTTGCTTGACTGGCCAACTGGTGGAGAAGTGAACCAACGTATCATTGACGAGATGACATACGCCCGCGAACTCATCAATTCTGCGCTATCTTTCCGCGCAGAGAAGGGAAGTGAATACAAAATCAGGCAGCGACTTGCAGGGACGTCTCATATAGTTCTTAAGACTGATGCCAACCTTCGGGACGAACTCAAGGACATCGTATGCGAAGAGACAAATATCGATTTTGCTTTCAAGAATAATACCAGCAAAGAAGAACCTCACTCGACAATCGCCATCGATTACACTATTACACCCGAACTAAAGCGTGAAGGCTTGATGCGTGAAGTTGTTCGCCATGTCCAAGCGGCGCGTAAAAACGCAGGGCTGAACGTTGACGATCGTATCGTCCTCAACGTGGTGGCAAATCCAGGAATGCTTCAGGACGCAATCAAAGAATTCGAATCAGTCATCGCCGAAGAAACACTCGCAACAAGTCTTACATCTGATACGTTAAGCTATTCAACGACTGCCACTATCGAAGGTGACGAACTCGCGATATCTTTACAAAAAGCGGACTAAGAGTGAATCTCGACGCCGCCAAGGGCAACAGTGCCGGTAATAATCAGTACCGGTGCTTTGTCATCAGCCTTCTCGCCGTGGTTTTTGCTTTCGACGCCGCCAAGGATAGGGAAGGTCTGATTAATGACTCGCCATTCACGTGGAACTTTAATTTCAGCACCACCGCACACCGCAAAGATTTCAATCGTAGCTTCTTTTTTAATGACTGCATCGCGCAGGTCGAGTGATATACCGCCAAAGAGTGCCGTTAATTTACCACCCTTGTAATCATGAGACTTGTTGATAATTTCACTTCCGCCGAATATCGCAGACGCGGCGTCGCTGTCCTGCGTTTTGACGGTTTTTGGCACGGTGCCACGGTTAATCAGTATAGAAAGTCCGACAGCAATAATCACAACCGGCCACAAAATTGACCAAAAGCTGACACTAATGACGTTGAGATTGTTCAAAAGCGCGAACAGCCCGATTACCAAAAGGCCAAGTGATACAATATACTGTCGACGATCATTGATGACGATAATTGCACTTAGCAATATAACTGCCAGCGGCCACCACGTTCCAAAGTAATTCCAGAACGGTAGTACGTCGATAGCGTGGAGCAGCGCCCCGATACCAACGAGTAAAATGGTGAGTCCTGTGAGTGTTCGAGATATAAATTGTCCATTCATATCACCATGATAGCACGACTAAAGGGATTGACATTTTAAAAAGTTTATGCTTAAATAGGATAGTAATCAAATAACACAAACATATGACAGATTTAAAATTTTTACAGCTACAACCGGTTGAGCCCGACGAGGACAATAGTCCACTCGACGACTATCCACACGACGAAACGATTATTCTTGACGATGAGGTAGACGAAGAGCCACTTGATATTAGGTGGAGCGAAATACTCGACGCAGAAGAACTACCAGAATCATTTACGGCAGGCCTGGATTAGTACTATACTAGGTATAGCATGCTAGAATTAAGCGACCAAGAATTTGACCACCTTATTAGTAAGGCGATGGATGAGCTGCCTCAGGAATATATCAAGGGTCTTGATAACGTAGCGATTGTCTACGCCGATAATCCCGACGAGCACCAGCTTGCAAAGTCACATCTTCACGAAGGCAGTTTGCTGCTTGGGTTATACGAAGGGATTCCGCTGACTAAACGAGGTGCAGGCTATAGCTTTGTGCTGCCAGATAAAATTACCCTGTTTAAGTATCCAATACTCGCCGTCGTCACGACTGCGACAGAGCTGTTTGAACAGATTAAGCGAACGCTATGGCACGAAATAGCTCATTACTATGGGCTCGATCATGACCGGATCCATCAGCTCGAACGACCTCACCAAGCCTAGGCTGTGATAGAGGCAAGACTCATCTGTTAGTTAAGTATTCTTTCAGCAAAAACTAAGATTATATATTATTTTTTGCAGGTTGTCAATTACATGGCAAAGTGCTACAGTGAAGAAAAATACAAACGCGAGAGAAACTTTGTATACAAAATAACTGAGACTGAGGTGGATCGGTCTGTAACTGAGGAGCTGCGAGATGAGAGCTATTTGGAGCACACTATATCAACGAGCCGGCAATTTTACGTTGGCATTAATTTTGGCGATAAGTACATTGACGGCTGTAGGGCCGTTTATTTCGTCCCAAACAGCAAGCGCTGTAGCGGCTCCTGGTACGTATGTAGTCACGGGAAACACGTCTGCTGGTGAAAACCAAGAAGGTTGGATGTTCGGTCGAGATAGTAATAATCAGACTCCTTTCGCGTTCAGTGGGGCGGATTCATCAATCGGAACAGGAAGTCTGTATGTTGCACCGATTAGCGGAACTCCTGCGAGCAATAAGCTCATTGCTGAAAACTTTTTACTGAGTGAAATTGCTGACATTGACTCAATTTCGTATGACTACAAGCTTGGTCCACTGACTGCCGCGAACCAGTTCTACATGAACGTGTATATGAACTTTGGTGATACATCTCCGACTAAATTCTACGACTGTCGATACGATGTAGTGCAGTCGGTTGGTAGTGCTGCAGCATTCAACACAGCAGTATTTGATCTTGATCAAGACTATACAGTCACTCGCGGAACTCAATCTTGGAACCTTACCTCTGCTAGTCATCCAACATGCCCAACAAAGCCATCTGACATGGGTGGTGATGCCACAATAAGGATGTTCTCGATTAACGTTGGTGACACGACTGCTAACGATGACGGTATGAGTGGCTACATTGATAATGTTCGTATCGCAACTACTACCGGACCGGTCATTTACGATTTTGAAGCGACGACACCAACTGTGACTTCGATGTCGCAGCTCTATCAAACAAACCAAGGTGGACGGATTCGGGTTACTCTAAACTTCTCAGAGGCTATTAACCCAAGCTCTCTTCCTCAGGGATGGAACGGAAGCGGTACTCAGTTTAGTAAGGTATTCTACTCGACACAACTCGTGAACCTTGGTTTCATGGGTCTCAATAGTAACGCTGGTAGCTATAGCTTTACAGTTGATAAGACCGCACCAACAGTGACTAACGTCGAACAGGTCTATCAAACAAACCAAGGTGGACGCGTTAGTGTGACACTCACGTTTTCAGAAGCAATTAACCCAAGCTCATTACCACAGGGTTGGTACGGAAGCGGTACTCAGTTTACGAAAGCATTTTATAGCACAAAACCAGTGACAGTTAACTTCACTGACCTTGTTGGCAATCCAGGAAGCTACAGCTTTGACGTTGATATGACAGCACCTGATGCGCCATCAACAATTAGCCCTGAAGGTTGGCAATCATCTTTCACAAAGTTCACATGGACGCCTGTTGTTGACGCAGCTAGCTACAACATTCGATTTAGTCGTACGCACTTTAGTAGCGTGAACGACACGGTCGTGACAGGTATCACGACAAACGAATACACACCGCTTGTATTCGCAGATGGACCAGTGTTCTGGCAGGTTCAAGCTGTCGATGCAGTTGGGAACCCGAGTGAGTGGAGCAATAATACAAACTACACAACTATTAATGGTACGACACCAGCGACAATCGATTCTACCGCACCAGTTGTGTCACTGCTCAAACCTCTTGCCAATAGTGTAATCAACGGAAGTTCATACAAAGTACGCGGTAGTCTCAACGATATGTATCCAGCAAGTTGCAAGCTTGAAGTGTACGTCGCTGGAACATCAAATCAAGTGTACTCACAGGCATGTCATCCAACAGGAAACTTCAGTGCAGCGAACATTAAAATCGTAGACACAACAACATTTGAAGACGGTACTTACGACTTCGTACTAGTCGCAAAAGATGTAGTTGGACATGAATCAACAGCGATTGCTGCTAACGTTACGATCGACAACACTGCTCCAACCGTAGAACTAACCGCTCCAACCGGAACGCTCTTTAACACTGATGTTGAAGTTCGTGGTAGCGCAACTGATAGTAATCTACGACACTATTGGGTCAAGGTAGTGCGAGATGGCGCAACAGTATATAACCAAACTGTTTTGAGCGCTGGAATCACTAACGGATTGCTCTACACAGCTATCGAAGAAGGTGAATACGAAGTGACATTCGCAGCTCGCGATACGGCTGGCGGCGGTTCTAGTACTGGCAATCGTAGTGATGACATCGTAAAGACATTCACTATCGACAAGACCGCACCTGTTATCAGCGTGATCGGTGGCGATCTTACGCTTGAACTAGGCGACAGCTACATTGAGCTTGGCGCAACATCAATCGACGCTGTCGATGGTGTCGGTGTTGTCACTGATATCACCGGAGTTGTTGACGACTCGACAGTCGGTGTCTACACGGTGACCTATACAATCACTGACGCAGCCGGAAACACGGGAACCGCAGAGCGAATTGTTACCGTTGTTGATACAACCGATCCAACAGTTGTCCTTGGCGAATCAACCACGACAGGTAACGTCATTACTCCTGCGATTACAGCTGATGACCTGAGCCAACCGCTCACGTTCCTTTGGACACAGACAGCTGGTCTAGTAGGCGGCGTCACACTTTCAGCGACTGATGTACTTAACCCTACCTTTACAGTGAACACTGATGGTACATACGAGTTCCTTTTGACCGTCACCGATGCTGAAGGTAACGAGACAACGCAGGAATTTGGCTTCACCTACACAACACCAGTAACCCCTGCCGCACCTGCGTTTACGGCGACAACACCTCCAACCCCAGCACCAACTCCTGCGGTTCTTGGTGATACAACCGAAACTACTCCACAAGGTGATAGCGATGTCGAAGGTGTTTCGACTCAGAACAACGTTGCAGCAGCTGCAACTGACACCAATAACGACGGCAAAATCTTTGGTCTTGCATGGTATTGGTGGCTATTAATCCTTGCTGCGCTTGCCGCACTTGCATGGTGGATCGCTGCAGCACTTCGACGCCGAAACGAAGAAAGCTAAGATAGCTTACGCGAACATTAAGCGGCCCCGACAGGGGTCGCTTTTTTATTCGCAAGTGGTATACTAAAGGTACTCATGGCTACTAGCAAAAAACAATTGCCAAAAACAAAAAAACGTCTTACTCACCACGCCAAGCGGATCTTTGTTCCGCACAAGGGGAATGATTATCGACCCCACTTGATTCGGTGGCGTGGACTGACGGCTGTTCTTGCCGTAGCATTACTACTACAGGTGACCTACGGTTTTGTGACTACAGGAACGTTCCAGGTACTTGGTCGTCAATCAGATATCACTATTGGTGAATTGCTTGACCAGACAAACGAGCAACGTGAAGCAGCAGGGTTGTCTCAGCTCAGTCTGAGCAACGCACTCGACAAAGCTGCTTATTTAAAAGCGCAGGATATGCTGAACAATGACTACTGGGCGCACACTTCACCAAGTGGTGTTTCGCCCTGGAAGTGGCTGGGTGACGTTGATTATAACTATTCGACTGCTGGCGAAAACTTAGCAAAGAATTATCCAACATCCCAAGCGACGGTTGATGCCTGGATGGCTTCGCCATCGCACAAAGCAAACATACTGAGCGATAAGTATACCGATGTCGGCTTTGCGATTGTTGACGGGACACTGACAGGTGAGCCCACAACACTCGTCGTTGCATATTATGCAAGTCCAGCACCTGCTGTTGCATCGGCCACTGACACGAACGAACAGCAACCAGTCCCGCTCACGTTTGAGGCACCGGTGAACACACAGATTAACAGTCCATTGGCGTACTTTGGCAGTGCTATTCAGTCACTAACGCCAGCGACCGTTGGAGTGCTGGGGCTGTTGACCGTCGTAGCCCTGGTTGCCGCTGTTGCGCACCACTATAGAAAGCGTTTGCCAAAAGCCTTTCTTAAGACATGGCGTAAGCACCACGCGGCGTATACCTTTGCAACCGTAATCGTTGCAGGTGTGCTACTGATTATTGCAACCGGAGGAGGACAGATATAATGATTACCAAAGCAATTATTCCTGCAGGTGGATGGGGAACACGGCGACTTCCGATTACAAAGACTATCGAGAAAAGTATGCTTCCAGTGGGCAATCGCCCCATTATTGATTACGTCGTTCAGGACTGTATCGCTGCTGGTATCACTGAAATATTTTTTGTTGTCGCTGAAGGCAGCACGCAAATTCAGTCATATTACGGTACCAATCCTACGCTTGAATCGTACCTGCGTGCAAATGGTAAAGAGGCGATGATCCCAGACATTACCCCGCCGGCCGGTGTATCGTTTCACTATGTCACTCAGGACACGAATGACAAGTACGGAACGGCAATTCCCGTCGCACTTGCCGCAGAACACATTAACGAGGGTGAAAGCGTTGTTGTACTAATGGGAGATGATTTTGTGTACAATGCCGATGGTTCTAGTGAAGTAGCTCGTTTAATAGAGTCCGCCGAAGGGACGAGCGCGATGCTTGGTGTACGAGTCGCAAAGGAACAGGTACGTCGCTACGGCGTGCTTGAAGTTGGCCCGAATAACGAATTTATTCGCATAGTCGAGAAGCCTTCTGCCGACGAAGCTCCAAGCGACCTTATTAATGTCAGCAAATACGTTTTGACGTACGATCTTTTAAAGCAAGTCGAATCGTTTGCTACGACGACGCGAGAGGGCGAATACCAGATTACCGATGCTATAAACGAGTTCGTTGCGCAGGGCGGTGTACTAAAAGTGGTGAGCGCGCAGGGGCAGTTCCTTGATGGCGGAACGCTTGAAGGCTGGCTTCATGCCAACCAGGTCGTGATAGGTGCTTGAAAAAGCTCGTCACATCTGTTACAATGAAGCACTGAATTAATATTAAAGGAATTGATATGACAAAAGCAGTCGTCAAAATCGGTGGCAAGCAATACATTGCAGCCGAAAAAGAGACCCTCCTGGTGGACCTCCTCCCGGAAGGAACTAAAGAGCTCACTCTTGATGCACTATTGGTCATTGATGGTGATAAAACTACTGTCGGTGCGCCTTTGGTAAAAGGTGTAGCCGTAAAAGCAAAGGTAGTTGATGACCTCGTAAAGGGCAACAAGCTCCGAGTGATTCGCTACAAGAGCAAAAAGCGTGTTCACAAAGAAATGGGACATCGCCAGAAGTACTCAAAAATCGAAATTACTTCAATCAAGTAACTCCGATATAGCCAAAATCCCTCGCATCTGCGGGGGATTTTGGTTTGTGTCGTGTTTTGTTCATTTCCTCATGTTATGTTCGCAAGCTCACAACATCTCCTCACTCGGTCATAACTGAATAAATTCACTTATGACACTCGTCTCGTCGTGTTATGCTCACTACTTCACAACACATTGTCGTTCGGTATGTAACGAGTAAAACTCGCTACATACTCTCACTTCCTCGTGTTATAATAAACACCAATGACGAAGGGGAAATACTAATGGCAGTCGTAATTGCCATCACTAATCAAAAAGGGGGCGTTGGCAAGACCACGACCTCTATCAATCTTGCGTATTTTCTTGCAAAAGCAGGTAAAAAAACCCTCCTCATCGACTTCGATCCACAGGGTAACACTAGTAGTGGGTTGGGCATAGATAAACAGTCTTTGGCTGGATCGATGGTTGATGTTATCAAGGGCGATTCGACAATCCAGAATATCGTTATCGAAACAAAATATGCTGGCCTATTTGTCGCCCCGACGATTTCAATCCTCGCCAATACCGAAGCCGAGCTTGCGCAGGCCGAAAAGCGCTTCTTTCGACTAAAATCCGCAGTTGAGGAAGTTGCAGATGTGTATGAATACATCATTATCGATAGCCCTCCGAGCCTTAGCTTGTTAACGGTCAATGCGCTTATCGCTGCTAAATACGTGTTACTACCAGTGCAGGCAGAATTCTACGCACTGGAAGGTCTGAGCCAGCTACTCGAGACAATGAAGCTTATCCGTAAGGCCTCTAATCCAACACTCGAGTTGCTTGGAGTGTTGCCAACGATGCTCGATAGTCGAACGACCCTCAGTAACCAGGTCCATGCCGAAATCAAGCGCCACTTCCCGGGTAAGGTGTTCGAATCAACCATTCCACGTAATATACGACTCGCCGAGGCACCTAGTCACGGTTTGCCTGTCGGTGTATATGACAAGTTCTCTAAAGGTTCTCGTGCGTATAAGGCACTAGCCAAAGAAGTAATGGAGCGAGCAGTATGAGCGCAAAAAAAGGCTTAGGTCGTAGTTTTGAGTCGCTGATTCCTGTCGATTTGCTAGACGAGACGTTTGATCCGACGGCGAAACAGGACGAACAAATAAGCGAACTACGCCATCTTGCCATTAGCAAGGTCACGGCTGACCCGGACCAACCACGGCGAACTTTTGACGAAATTGCGCTCGCTGAACTAGCAGCATCAATTGATCAGCATGGTATTTTGCAGCCAATTGTTGTGACAGTTCATGGGGACGGGTACCAAATTGTAGCGGGTGAACGACGTTTTAGGGCTGCCCAAATTGTTGGGTTGGACAAAATACCTGCCATCGTTCGCACGTTAACGAATCAGCATAAACTGGAACTTTCACTCATTGAAAACTTGCAGCGAAGCGATCTAAACGCTATCGAGACTGCCACGGCGTATCTAAAGCTGCGTGATCAGTTTAATCTGACGCTCGAAGAAATTGGTAAACGCGTCGGCAACAAGTCGGTGAGTGCCGTGAGCAACACGATGCGGTTGCTTAAGCTGCCAAAATCAGCTCGTATGGCTATCGCAGAGGGCAAGCTGAGCGAGGGGCATGTGCGTCCACTGATTGGTGAGGACGACACGTTTGTTGATGAGACAGTCCAACGAATCATAAAAGAGGACTGGAGCGCTCGCCAGGTTGAGCAATACATGGTTAACATCAAGAATAATCGGGGGGAGAAAAAGCCGAAGGCCGCAGCGGTCGTCCCGGCTAGTGCCGAATCGACGCGCTGGCAGCAAAAGCTTCACACCGATGTTGCTATTCGAACCAACAGCAAGGGTGCGGGTCAAATTGTTATCAAGTTCAAAAACAAAGAAGAACTTGACCGAATTGAAAAGCTGTTTAGCTAAAAGCTTCGAATTTTGTCGAACGGATAAATCCTAAAGCTCACGGGTCCAACGATGTCGTAACTTGGGACTGTCCCCAGACCGTTTTCGCCGTTGCGCGAATCGTATGAGTAGTTGCCTTCACGGTGATCACCGGCAACAAAAATTTCGTTCTTAGGCACAACAATATCCGCCGTACCGCTGGTTGGCGACCCCGGCTCTCCGTTATTAAAGTCGTCAGGGTTAAATCCATTAGGATTCTCGTCGTTATAGACTGTAAACACGCCGTTTTCGAGCACCACACGCTCACCAGGAAGCCCAATCACGCGCTTAACGATGTATTCGTCCTCTCGCCCTAGGTGAAAGCGAGGGTTTTTAAATACGATAACCTGGCCTCGTTCGGGGATATAGCTTTTATTTTGTAGGCTTGCCCAAGTGACGGGCAGACGATCAACAACTAACCGATCGCCGGTGTAGAGCGTCTGCTCCATGCTTGGACCAACAACGCTAAAACTGCGAAAAACAAAGGTATTAATAATAATTGTACCGGCGACGACACAGACAATAAATACAAGGATACCGAGGGCATCTTTTAAGAACGGGTGTCGCTGAAGAAAGCTTGCTTCCATAATTACTTACCTCATTATACAGGACGTGCCGTAACTATTCGCTTATGATTTACTTCAATTTTTAAGCCAAATTCGCTATAGTAGGGAAAGTATTTATGAAAAAACAGCAATCTTCCATTGATGGTTTCGTGCCCCGGCGCGCCGGGAGCACACTCGGCGAGCTTCACAATGTCAAAAATCCGCAATCTCGCGTGGCACCTATCGATAGGTCACTGCACACAGGTGACAACCATGCAACGACCCTGATAGGTTCTGAACGGCCTCAAAAGGCCATTGGACGAGTTGATATCGACGAGTCGCTTCAGCAGATAGACGAAGAAGTACCTGCCAAGAAGCCGTCACGCAGGGCTCGTCGCAAAGAAAAGCGGAAAGACCGTCGTCCACGCCATAAGGGCCTCAGGATCGCCAAATGGGTCGTCATCGCTATCATTGCCATCGCCGTGTTGATTGGTGGCTACGTCGCCCTTAAGGCGTTCCTGGCAACCCATAGTGTATTCCAGGGTAACGTGTTTGATATCTTGACCAAGAACGAACCGCTGAAAGAAGACGAAAACGGCCGAAGTAACTTCTTGCTGCTAGGCACGAGTGAAGATGACCCAAACCACCCAGGGGGTAATTTGACCGACTCGATGATGATTGTCAGTATTGATCAAGATGCAAAGAATGCTTTTATGGTAAGCATCCCAAGGGATCTGTATGTTGAGTATAACCAGGCGTGTGTATCCGGCTACCAGGGTAAGATAAATGTTTACTTTAGTTGTGCGAATGAGGGAACCGAGCCGGCCGACGAGCAAGATCGGCTCACAAAGACCCAGGCGCTTGTGGGCGAGATATTTGGGCTTGATATTCAGTACGGTGTCCACGTTAATAACACCGTCATTAAAGACGCGGTTGACGCTGTTGGCGGAATCGATGTCGATATCCAGGGAAGCAATGGTGCACCAGGAATTCTGGATCGTAACTTTGACTGGCGATGTAACTACCAGTGTCACTACGTAAAGTACGATAATGGGGTTCACCGTCTTGATGGCGAACGTGCACTATTCTTATCGATGGCGCGTGGTGACGTTGCTCCAACCTACGGGCTTGCAAACTCTAACTTTGACCGAGAAAAGAATCAGCAAAAAATCATCGTTGCACTCAAAGAGAAGGCAACAAGCACAGGTACACTTACCAACGTCGGAGCGGTAACGAGTTTGATTGACAGCTTTGGTGATAACCTTCGCACCAACATTCAAACGAATGAGATACGAACACTGATGGATATCGCTGCAACGATGAAGTCGGAAGACATTGTCTCGATTAGTCTGTTTGGAACAGACGATGCGGTAGTAACATCCGGACCATACAACGGTCAAAGCGTCGTGATGCCTGTCGCTGGTATATTTGAATACTCAGGTATCCAGGCATTTATCGACAAGAACTTCAGTAGTGATCCTATCGTCCGAGAGGGTGCCAACATCACCGTGTTTAACGGGTCTGGTGGCGTAGGTGTTGCGCGTACGTTTGCTGATAAGCTGATTGCACAAGGATTTACCGTTGATGACGTCGCAGACGCCCCTGATGGCACGTACGAAGACGTCGAAGTTTACGCATTAAACGACGAGAATCCAAAAACAACCGAAAAGCTTGAGTCGCTGTATAAAGTTACGGTTAAAACAACCGCTCCACCAGTGAGTGTCACGGGCGAGACAGACTTCGTGATTATTGTTGGCAAGGCACCCGAGACCAGCAACTAACCCCCTAGAGGGCCAAAGTTGTGGTACAATAATACGTAATTATGGAGTTTTTAAAACTTGTCCGAAGACGGTCGTTTGTTAGTGAAGTCGTCTATATTGGCCTCAACGTTATCTTTGCTGTCGCCGTGACGATTGTGATGCTTACTACTCAGTCTATTTTCCTTGCGATACTGCTTGTTATGGTGAGTAAATGGCGCGTACTTGCCGTGAGGATACGATACTGGTTCGCTAATATACAAGCCAACTTGGTCGACTTTATTGTGAGCCTTAGTAATGTGTTTGCCTTGTCGAGTGTTGTTTCCTCAAATCTCGGTGATACGCAAAAGCTTGTCTTTGCTACGATTTTAACCGTTGCGTATATAGCCTGGCTTGTTATCATCAAGCCGCGTTCTAGCCGTTTCTTCGTCGTTATGCAGGCAGCAATCGCGCTATTTTTCGGAGTGGGAATACTATTTAGTATCTCGTATGCGTGGCCAGTTTCTATCGTGGTACTTGCGATGTGGTTGATCGGGTTTGCGACTGCACGTCATGTCCTGAGCGCGTACGACGAAACGCATCTACTACCACTTACTCTTGTTTGGGCAACGATACTCGCCGAAATTGGGTGGATTGCCTATCACTGGACGGTAGGGTACCGATTGCCTTTTACGGCAAACTTGTATCTTCCACAAGTCGCGATCATCGCATTGCTCGTAGGGTTTGTTGCGTACAAGGCATATGACTCGTTCTTCCATCACCAAAAAATCCGCACCAACGACGTGATACTCCCGATCCTTTTCACGGTCAGCATCATTGTCGTGTTTGTTCTGTTCTTCAACAATCTCGGCGCAGTTATTTAACCTTCGATCGGACGGCGGAATACGAGCTGATACTCGCGAGAGGTTTCAAGCGTCAAATTATATTTCTTAGCTTCGTTGACGATTGAAGCGTGCTGTTCAGGGTCTGCTTCGATGAATAAATAGCCACCAGCCGAGAGTCCTCTTTTGACCTGGCCAAGA
>Ga0075012_10004310_pt1 | contig 13286 bp, 15 predicted proteins | sample All_14_2_FD_71474 | JGI IMG/M metagenome (GOLD analysis project Ga0075012, IMG submission 71474) | Freshwater microbial communities in response to fracking from Pennsylvania, USA - Allegheny Zone_MetaG_DW_15 | ecosystem: Environmental > Aquatic > Deep subsurface > Groundwater > Drilled... | reverse complement strand
CGCCAAAAGCGCCAGTAAATCATCCGAGGCGGCCAGAAATTTCTCCAGTCCGGAAGCCACGTGGCCCTCGCCACAGCGCATTTCATCCAGCGCCTCCAACGAAAGCTCCAGTGCGGCCACCGTCTCCTCGTGGAAGGGCCCGCTGTAGTTTTCCTGGTGGGCCATGAGCTTCTCTTCGACTTCGTCCATTACCCCATAGAGCTCTTCGTAGCTCAGTTCCGAGGCTTGCACCAGGCGCTGGGCGTTCTCGGTCATGGGGCGGGAGGCCGGGGCCAGGCCTTCCTCTTGAACGACGGTAAAGGAAGAGCCCACCGCGGCTTCGGCCAGCGGGCGATTGCAGCCGCCGCAGCGTTCGGTGCCCCGCTCGTTGACTTTGGAACAGAAGGGACACTCCACGCGAGATTGCGCTTCTACCCGTTCCATCAGGCGCAGATGGGCCTTCATCAGGAAGTTGTTGGCCGCTTGAGCCATCTCCAGTCCAGCCGGCACGTCGCCCTCAAAGCAGCGGGCTACCGCTTCCAGTTGTCGCTCGAAGCCTTCGAAGATGGCCAGAAAAATCGGATCATCCCAAGAAGAATGTCCATGAAAGACTTGACCCTCCAGGCGATTTAGCTCGAACTGAACTCGGTCCGAGTAAGCCTGCAGGGTCAATTCCGGATCCTCTGGAGTGGCCTGGCCCGCCTCTACGGCCGCCCAGCAATTGCGCAAAGCGGTCAGAGCGGGCGAGTCGTGATTAGTAACCGAACCAGCCACCGCTTGCAAATCCGCCGCCGCCGAAGACGTTGCCGGCCTGGTAGTTCCAGTTCTGGGCGCCGCTCCAAACGTTGCCGCCCACGTTGCTGTTCTGATAGCCCCACATGTTGGCCTGAGTGCTGCCCTGGGAGTAGTTGCCCCAGACGTCGTTGGCGTAGCGATTGTTGTTGTAGTTTCCGAAAACATCCTGATAGGTGGAGCTGCCACGAGTGGTGCCGTTGGTGTCCCAGCCGGAGTAGTTGTCCTGGCGGGCAAATCCATTGTAGGAGCCGTTCATGTTGTCCACGTAGGCGCCGCGGCCGGTGTTGAAGCCTACCTCGCCCGCATTGTAGGCGCCGCCCCAGCCGTTGCCGTAGCCCTGGTATTGCCGAACACCCAGACCAAAGTCGACCTTACCGTCGTGGTTGGTGTCCCCAATTTGCAGGTTCAGTCCCTGTCCGTATTGGGTGGGCAAAAAGATGTTCAAAGCCATGGTGTTGCTCCCTCGTTGTGTATCTGACAGTTGCATTTTGTCATGTTGCACTGAAAAAAAGCTTAGTGTGTTTAACCGTCGGCCTGGACCTTCTCCAGCTGGCTGGCCACGATCTGATTGGCCATCAGCAGTAGTCCGTAGAGCCGGATGCAATCGCCCCCGGAGCCGCCGGTCAGAGGGCTGTCATAGAACCCCCAGATGGCCAGGTTGCCGAGCACAAACAGGGTCAGCGCGAAGCCGCCCATGATGCGCCGCGGCCAGCCGGCCTGACATGAATACATGTTGGTCAGGGGAATAACCATGGTGAAGTAAATGATGCAGGAAACCAGTGACCAGACGCGTCCGACCGAATGGTAGTAGGCCCAACTGCTCAAGCCCAGGAGGATAGAGCTGGCCACCAGATTGCTTTCCATGATCTCTTCGCCGCGCAGGATCTTGCGTCCGTATTTACTCAGGCGTAGCAGGGTGTTGCCCACCGGTCGGGCCACGAAACTGAGGTAGGAGAAGACCGACCAGACAAAAAGCAGCCCGCCGATGAGGGGGCGCAGCCCGGGATGGCGTTTGGCCACCTCGCGCAGAAATTTCTCGGTAAAGTGTTCGGCCACCAGCAGCATCCAACGGATGTTGTTGGGAAGGCTGGAGAGCCAGAGCAGATAGCGGATGATCAAGCCGTAGAACGGATAGCGCATGCGCAGAGCATCCAGGAAGCCGTCGCGGGCCAGTTCGTTTTCCGAATCCACCCGCAGGGCGGAGGTAAAGGCGTCCAGCGCTTCTTCGCGCTTGCCCAGGCGCAGGGCGGCGTAGCCCATGAAGGCCATGGCATCCGAATCTTCGGGAGAGTCGGCCAGCACTTCGGTGAGCAGCCCGCGCGCTTCTTCGGCGCGGCCGCTGTTGATCAGGGCCCAGGAGCGGGCGTGCAAGCAGTTGTCGTCCTGGGGGTCAAAGGTCAGTCCCTGAGCGGTTAAATCGAGCGCTTCCGCCCACTTCTTCTGGTCGCAGGCGATAAACGCCGACAGTCCCAGGATGTCCGAGCGACCCGGGTCCAGGCGCAGGGCCTCGCGCACCGCCGTGCGGGCTTCGGCCACCATGCGGCGCATGCGGTAGACGGTGGCCAGCGCGGTGTGGGCGAAGACGCACTCGGGATCGAGCTTGATGGCCTGTCCCACCACTTCGGTAGCGGCTTTCTTGCGACCCTGCCGCATCAAACACAGGCCGGCGTAGCTCATGCAGATGGCGTCGTCGGGGAATTCCTTGAGGTGGTCGGCGAATTGCGCCTGTGCCTCGCGATAATGCTGGGCCTGATAGAGCATCTGCCCGCGGCGAAAGGCGGAGGACTCGCCTCCCAGGTCTCCTTCGACTTCTCTCATCGGATCCTCGCCTTCTCCAGGTACGCGTCCAGGTCGTCGTACATTCCGTCTTGATTGGCAAAATTGACGTAGTTTTTGGCCCGTCGCAGCCACTCCATGGTGGAAGGACGGCTTTCCTTGAGGGCTGACTGGAAATCCGCCGAGGTGACATCGCGCAGGTTCCCCGATTTGAGGGCATCGGCCAGGGCCCGCTCGGTGGCAAGTTCCACCACGTGAGCCAGATCGGCGCCTGAGAAATGGTCGGTTTTGGCGGCGATGTCGGCCAGACGCACCGTTCCGTCCAGCTTGCGGCCTTTGCAGTGGATGCCCAGGATTTGCTCCCGGGCCGGTTTATCGGGCGGTGGCACGAACAGCACCTTGTCGAAGCGTCCGGGGCGGCGCAATGCCGAGTCCACGTTCCAGGGCATGTTGGTGGCGCCTAAAATCATGACCTTTTGGTTTTGCGCCACAATCCCGTCCATTTCCACCAGAAACTGCGATACGATGGCGCGGGTGGAGTGTGACTGCATGTCGCTGCGCTTGCCGCCCAGTGCGTCCACTTCATCGATGAAGATCACGGCCGGGGCGTTGTTGCGAGCGGTGGAGAAGAGGTTGGCCAGCTGCTTTTCACTTTCTCCCAACCACATGCTCAGTACTTCGTTGAGGGAAAGGGTGTAGAAGTTGGCGCCGATCTCGCCGGCGGTAGCGCGGGCCAGGTGGGTTTTACCGCAACCCGGCGGGCCATAGAGGAGCAAGCCGCCACCGATCTTCTTGCCATAAGCGGCGTAAATCTCGGGCTTCTGCAGCGGATAGAGGATGGAGAGCCGAATCTTTTCCTTGAGCTGGTCCATGCCGCCGATTTCGGCGAAGGTGATGCGCAGGCGATTCTCGTCTTCGTGCGCTTCCATTTCCAGCTTCTCGGTGGGGACGGAACCGACCGTCAGCTTGGTCGAGCCTTCCAGCTCCGCTTCCAGGTTTTCGTCGATCATCTTGCGGTCGAGGGTAATAGCGTCTTTGTAAAGGGCCCGGGCGACTTCGATCTCCCCCGCGGCCAGGGAGACCCGGGCGGCAGCCAGTTGGGCCAGGGCTTTGTGGGCACCGACTCGTAACGGGGTGGAATTTTCCAGGGCCTCGGACCAGCGCCGGGCTTTAAGAAGTTCGCGGACCACCTGGACGCGCAGTGCGTCGTTGTCGGGGCTCACTTGTAGGGCCGCCAACAAGGCGGAAATCAAATCATCACTCACCAGCGCTGCCTTCCCCCCAGGCTGAAAAAGTCCCTTTCCCTCGAAGTTGCGGGATCTCTCCCCAGTATTCGCGGCCCAGAATGTAGCCGCAGCACACCCGCGCTCCGCAGTTACAGGGGAAGCGTTCGTAGTCGCGGGCGTCGTAGCCGTAATTGAAGCTCAACTCCTCGTTGGGCTGGATGTCGCGGGCGGCCACCACCCAAATTTCCTGGCGGGATTTTTCGATGCGGCAGTTGGGGTCACAGGAGTGGTTGACGTAGCGGGCGGTGTTCTCCAGGCTGGCTCCGTCGATATCGTAGTTGAAGTCGAAGTAAAAGATATAGTTGTTGTAGGCCGCTTTGCGGCGGGCGCTTTCTGCTTTGCTGATCTTCACACCCAGATACTGGATGATCTTTGTTCCCGCGGCGATGGGAGCGGTGGCGAAAAGTCCCCGGCCCTCACAACTCGAATTCCCTACCCGGATCATCGCTGCAACTCCTGATAGATCTTATGGGGATGGGCCAGGCGGTTGGCCGCCTGTTGGAACTCCGCCCACAGGTGGCGGTCGACCTGATGGCCCCGGGATAAGCAGCGGATTACGTCCAGGCCGGCCCTCAGGGTGCTTTGCACTTGAACGGCCAGCTCGTTCAACAATTCTTGAAAGCTCTCGTTCATGCGGAGGACGCCGTAGATGCGTAGAGTGGCCCTCAAATAGAGACTGCGCTTGCGCCCATGGGTCAGGGCGAGGTCGTCAATTTCCCAGAGTTTCAGTTCCAACGCTCGTTGCCTTGCTCCCTCGCAAGCATCCCGGTCCAGCTCGAGGGACTGGCGGATCGTCGCCAAATCCTGCAAGTATTTGGTGGCCTTGGCGAAGTTCTCGCTGGCCGAGTGGAACTTCGCGCCCAGCCGTTCCAGGTCGCGCGCCACGTTCTGGCGTTCCCGATGGAGGGCCAGTCCGAAATCCCGCAGGCGCCGCCACTCCTCCACCATGCTAGCTGTCGATGACCTGGAGGAGTTTTTCCACCACTCGGGTTTTGCCCTGATAGATCGTCAGCGTGTTGGCTTTTTGGTCCACCACGTAGCGGATATTCGGCCCCGCCCCTTCGCTGATGAAGCCCGTCGGATGAGTGATGGTGAAGTACCGTTTGTCATCTACGATCAGCAGAAACTTCGGCTTGCTGACGCCTTTTAGAGTCACCACTGCCTCACTCACCTGGTGAGACTTGGTCCTCACCCGGTAGCCCTCGGCGTGACTCACTTTGACGACTTGCGAAGCGGGAATTTCCTCGCCGGCTGCCGCCAGACTTAAGAGCAGAAAACAAAACAACTTGCGCATCCGCCCGAGTTCGCTTTCTCGAACGGGAACTCTTTCTGGTCAGCCGAATGCGGGCAGAATGAGACACTTCCTTCGATTCATGCTGGCCCTGTTCTTGTTCCTGCCGGGCTGGGCCCAGGCGCCCAGTCGAGCCGATGTATTGCGAGCCATCAAGGCCTTCGAGGCGGCTCCGCTCTCTCCCAATATGAGCCGCACCTACGGGCGGACCATCTTGGCTTTCGCCACCGAAAGTCCGGATGTGACGGTTGTCATGAACGCCACCAATTTCCCGCCCATGGCAGGCGAGAAGCTCGGTGAGGAGGAGGTTCTCACTCTGACCATCGCCTACATGTGTGGCGATTTGCGAGCTCAACTGGAAGGGGGCAAGACTGGAGAACAGAGCTACCCGGCCGTGCTCTCGATGTTGAAGGTCTACCAGCAGATGCGCCAGGGTAAGGCGAAATTTCGCTCCCCGGGGTTGGACAAATTGGCCGAGTTGCAAGCCAAGGGACAGTTGGAAGCCCATCTGAAGAGCAAATAGCTGTGGGGAACCTCATCCCTACTTGAGGCGTTGCACTCACTATGAGTAAACACTTGTTGCTGTTGTGGATGCTGGCCAGTCCGTTGCTGGCGGCCCCCTACCATAAGCCTTCGGCCCAGCAGGCCGCCCGCGTGTCGCTGGGGCAGGGACTCACTGGGGCAGATCTGGAGCGCGTCAAGGTCGGCAATCAGGCGGGCATCCTCAAGGTGCTGGCCAAGGACGGCCATACCGTGGCCTTTCTCAAGGGGGGCGAGAGCTGGAATGGCGGAGGCATCGACGGCCGCGAGTGGGCGCCCGTCAAACCGGAGGATCGCGACGCCATTTTGCGTGCCTTGGACGTCAGGGACCCCATCGATCTGTCCCACATGCTGATCCTCAATTACGAGAAGCTCTCGCGGGTGCCCGCGCTGGCCCTTTTAGGGGTTCTTCAGGAACCGCATTCCCACGAGTTTCTGCGCCATCGCCTGCAACCGGGCGAAGACAACATCGCACGTCGGCAGGCGGTGCTGGCGCTGGCCATCAGTCCGCGCTTGGAATCGGAGGATGTGACCGCCATGGTCAATCTGCTCAAGCGCGATCACAATGCCTGGAATACTTTCGGCGTGGTGCAGTTCTTTGAGTATCACCACGACGAACTGGTGAAGCAGCCGGATTTTGCCAAACTCAAGACTCGCCTGCAGGCCACCAACAGCCCGCACGCCCCGCAGATTCTGGGAATGCTTCAGCCCCCGTAGGCTCTTTGCGAGACCGAAAACCCGTAGCCGGCCAGTAACCCCAGGCCGGCGCCCGCCAACGCCGAGACACCCATGGGCGCGCCCAGGATAGCGCCGGTGATCACACCGCTGACACCTCCCAGGCCGGTAAACACTCCCATGTTGATCTGGCATTCGCGATTGGTCAAAACTTCGTGAACCAGCGCCAGCCCCTGGGGAGGCCCGGGGTTGAAGACGTAGTCTCGCACTTCGCCGCTCTTCACATCGCGTGAGTAGCTGGCCCGGTAGTCAAACATCTCCGGGTCGCGGGGATGGTGTGAGCGCACCGCCACCTTTTCCAGGTCTCCCTGACGGCGCACCTGGACGGTCAATTCGTTGGGATAGAAGGGTTGCTCGTAGGCGTCCATCAGCAGGTCGGCCTGGACCGTGCCGGCCGCGTCGAATTGGGCGCGCGCCCTCAATAACCGGTCCTGGCTAAAGGCCGGAGTGCCTTGGTAGTCCACAAAATCGGGACGAACGTCCCGGTCGCTCTGGCCCTGGTCGGCTTGTTTCGCCTGTCCCAGCCAGTAGTTAACCCTTGCGGGCAAATCTCTCTGAATGTTCATGATGGCAGCACTCTAACCGCAGCCATCTGGGGCGGAAGTTTCCGGAGTGTGAATTAAAGGCTAGTGTCGCGCAGCGGTCAAAGAATCCGCCATGAGACGCGAACTGATTTATATGGACGCCAAGTCCAGCAAATTCTGGAACATTCAGCTTGAGGGCAGTTCCCATACCGTCACTTACGGGCGCATCGGATCGGCCGGACAGAGCGCGACCAAACCCTTCGCCAGCGAAGAGCTGGCCCGCAAGGACGCGGAGAAACTCATCAAAGAAAAGCTGGGCAAGGGATATGTGGAGGCCGGGGCCGAGGCGCCTCAGACGGGTCAGTTGCTCTCGGTGGCTTTCCCCAGCATCATTCACAAGGACGAAGTTCACCGCAATGCCGGCACTTTTGTAGGTCAGCGCGTGGTGGACTACGATTCGGCCAAGGAGCCTCGCTCGGACGTGGCCTATCGCTTCCGCAGCGACTACGACCACGATACCATGATGGAGGATCTCGAGCATTTCGCCAGCAGCGCGGTGGCCGCTCAAGTCACGGCCCTGGTCATCGGTACCTGGCAGGGCGGAGACAGCGGCGAGGATTCGGGAGCCATCATCGCTGCGCTGGCTTCTCACGCAGCCCGCTTTCCCCGGCTGGTGGCTCTGTACTTGGGCGACATCGTCAGCGACGAGATTGAAATGTCCTGGATCCAGCAAGTAGACCTGTCGCCGTTGCTGGAGGCCTTTCCGCAGCTGCAGTTGCTGCGCGCTCGCGGCGGCGAAGGTCTGGAACTGAGTCGCCCGTGCCACGCGAACTTGCGCGCTCTGGCGCTGGAAACCGGTGGCATGAACGCCAGGGTGGTGAACTCTCTGGGAAAGGCCGAGTTTCCCAATCTGGAATATCTGGAGCTGTGGCTGGGAACCGAGGACTACGGGCGCACCACCAGCGTGGAAGATCTACAGCCCATCCTCCAGGGTGGACGATTTCCCAAGCTCAAATACCTGGGTCTACGCAACTGCGACATCATCGATGAGATTGCCCAGGCGCTGCCCGGCGCGCCGCTGCTGCAGCAGTTGGAAACTCTGGATCTCTCGCTGGGGACGTTAGGCGACCAGGGCGGGCGGGCCTTGCTGGAGATTCGCGGTCCCCTCAAACGCCTCAATTTACATCACAACTATCTGAGTCCTGAGATGGTGCGCAAGCTGAAAGACATGCCGCTCAGTCTCGATGCCACCAATCCGTCCAACATGGAGGCCGACGAAGAAGACCGCTATGTCGCCGTCGGCGAATAGCCCACTGGTCCTGATCGGCAATCCCGAAAACCGGCGCATCCAGGATTATCTAGCCACCCTCCAGCGACTCGGGCAGCCCGAGCCGCTCTGTTACGCCTATGAGGATCTGCTTGCTCACCCCCGGCCGGTGGCGGCGGGCAGGCTCAGGATCGACTCACCCGGGGAGAATACGAGAGTCGCTCAACTGCTGATTGAAAAAGGTGGCGGGCCTCCGGAGGTCCAGCTGGAGCACGGGGAAATTGCTTATCTTCGGGAGTATCATCGGGGCTACTGCCGCTTCCTGGAAACCATCACCGCATCTTGCCTCAACTCCCCCGCCGAGATTGCGGTCATGTTCGACAAATGGGAAAGCCACCAGCGCTTCCAGCAGGCGGGCCTGCCTCGGCCCTCCAGTGAGCTGGCCACTCCAGAGGTGCTCAAGTCCCGCAGTGGCCGACTTTTTCTCAAGCCGCTGCACGGTTCTTCGGCCTCGGGAGTGTGCGCCGTGCGCTGGACTCCGGCCCGCCGCCAGCTGATCGCGCCACTTAGCCTCCAGGGCGGTAAGCTCTTCAATACGTTACGGGTTCGAACTTATACTGATTCTTTGGATATTGATTTCATCTTGAATCAATTAATCCCGCAGGGAATGATCGCCGAGGAATGGATCCCCAAGCTCAGCCTGCCCGGCGGCTATTCGGACTTGCGCGTGCTGGTGGTGGCCGGCCGTGCCCGCCACCGGGTGCTGCGTCAGAGTTTCAGCCCCATGACCAATCTGCACCTGGGCAATCGCCGCGGTGACCCCGACCAGGTGGACTTGGAACCGGCCCTGGAGCTGGCGGAAAAGGCTGCCGCCTGTTTTCCGGATGCTCTCTACGCCGGGGTGGACATCTTGCTGGATTCCCGAGGGCGACCGTTGGTGGGGGAGATCAACGCCTTTGGCGATCTGTTGCCCAACCTCAGCCACCAGGGGGAAAGTGCTTATGAAGCCATCATTCGCAGTTCTCTTTGACCTCGACGATACGCTCATCGATCGCCAGGCCTTGATTCCGGAAGAGCTGCGGCCGCTGGATGGTCGAGGCCATGCGCCGCGCCAGCCCTTTTTCGATGCCTGGCCCGAGCCGATGGATCAGGGCCGCTTTACCCGGTGGCTGTGCGCTCAATTAAGGCCAGATCCCGAGTTGCTGGCTCTGCTGGCGAGTCTCGAACACAAGGCGCTCATCAGCAACGGTGGGGGAGAAACGCAGCGGGCCAAACTGCGCGCCGTAGGCCTGGATCAAGTCTTTCGGCCCGAGCATATCCATATTTCCGGAGAATTGCCCTGGGCCAAGCCCGATGCCCGGATCTTTGGGCATGCCTGCCAGCTCTTGGGGGTCGACCCCCAAGACTGCCTCTACCTGGGTGATCACCTTGAGGTGGATGGGGTAGGGGCTCGAGAAGCCGGCTTGGCTTTCCATCATGCGGAGCAACCCCTGACGGCGCAACGACTGGAGCAGGTGCTGACCCACTGGAAACAAATCCGAACTCCATGAAAACGCTGGTGAGCCAACAGGCCGATGTCTTGCTCATCACCCTGGACACCTTGCGCTACGACGCCGCCCAGAACGCCTGGCGCGAGGGCAGGTTGAGGACGCTCCAACCTCACTTGAGCCCGCTGGGCTGGGAGGAGCGTCATACGCCGGCCAGCTTTACCTATGCCGCTCACCACGCGTTCCTGGCCGGTTTTCTGCCCACCCCGGTGGCGCCCGGAATGCATCCGCGCCTCTTTGCCGCACAGTTTGCGGGTAGTCTCACCACAGGGGCAGAGACCTTCGTGTTCGAGCAGGCCACTTTACCGGAAGCCTTGCAGCAGCGCGGATACCACACGGTCTGCATTGGGGGAACCGGCTTTTTCAATCTGCAAAACGAACTCAGCCGGGTTCTTCCGGGCCTCTTTCAGGAGCGTCATTGGCGGCCCGAGCTGGGCGTGGCCGCCCCCGATTCTCCCACTCACCAGGTGGAGCAGGCGTTGCGTTCACGCACCCGGCAGCCCAACTTCACCCTGATCAATGTCTCGGCCATTCACCAGCCCAATCACTTTTATGGCGATGGGGCCGAGGACAACCTGGCAAGCCATACGGCTGCCCTGGTGGCCGTCGACAGCGCTCTGCACAGGCTCTTTCAGGTGCAGCGAACCACTTTTGCGATCCTCTGCTCCGATCATGGGACGGCCTATGGGGAGGATGGCTATCAGGGCCATCGTCTGGGACATCCGGTGGTGTGGACGGTGCCCTATGCCCACTTCACCCTGGAACCACAGCCTTGAATCTGGCCGAGCGCATGAGCCAGGACGGCTACGATGGCTACGCCTACGCCTATCCGCACAAGACCGCCTACCGTCCGCTGGACCCTCCTGTGGCATTGCAGCAGGCCTGGGAGGGCGAGGACCGCAGTCGACTGCTTCTCTACGTTCATCTGCCTTTTTGCGAGATGCGCTGCGGTTTCTGCAACCTGTTCACCACCATTCGGCCCGGCCAGGATCAGGTCGAGAGCACGCTGCAGGCCATTTATCGACAGTCGCGAGTGGTCAGCCAGTGCATTCGGCCGCTGGGCATTGCTCAGGCCGCCTTTGGTGGCGGCACCCCCAGCTATCTCAACGAGAACCAGCTGGAGCAGCTCTTCGGACAGCTGCGAGAGCACTGGCCGGTGGATTTTGCTAAGATTCCGGTCTCTTTTGAAACCTCGCCCGGGACGGTCACTCGCGATAAATTAGCGCTCTTGAAGGAACTGGGCGTGGATCGCCTGAGCCTGGGGGTGCAGAGCTTCGTAGCCGAGGACCTGGCCGATCTGAAGCGCCCCCAGCCGCCGGACCAACTCGAGGAAGCCTGCCGACTGATCCAGCAAGCCGCCTTTCCGGTCTTCAACATCGACCTGATTTACGGCAACGCCCGTCAGGATGAGGCCAGTTGGGACCGCTCCTTGCAGGCCGCCCTGGGCTGGCGTCCGCAAGAGCTCTACCTTTATCCGCTCTACGTGGGCAAACTGACCAATCTGGATCGCCTGGGGCGTCGTCCCGGCGAGCGCCGCCGCGCCCTCTACCGTCAGGCCCGCGCCACCTTGTTGGGGGCGGGCTATCAGCAGGTCTCCATGCGTCTCTTTCGCTTGCCCGGCGTCAGCCTGGACAGCGACTATTGTTGCCAACAGGACGGCATGGTCGGCCTGGGGCCGGGAGCCCGTTCGTATACGCGTTCGCTCCATTACAGCAGCGAATACGCGGTGGGCCAGCCGGGGGTGCGCGCCATCATGGAGCGTTTCCGCCAGCGTGAGGACTTTCATCTGGCCGACTACGGCATCGAGTTGACGGCCGCCGAGCAGCAGCTGCGCCAGTTGCTCAAGACCTTGTTGCGTGCGCCCGGCCTGGACTACGATCCAGATCTCCCTCAGCTCCAGGAACTCATTCAGCTGGGTTTGGCCACGCCGCATCCTTTGCGGCTTACCGAGGAGGGTCTGGCCTGGACCGATACCATCGGACCCTGGTTGTATTCGCAGCCGGTGCAGCAGTTGATGCGGGAGTATGAGCTGCGATGACCTGGAACATTTACTATCGCGGTTCCCTGTCCAGCTGCAACTACAGTTGCCATTATTGTCCCTTTGCCAAGACCCGCAACAGCCGGGCCGAATTACGCCGGGATCAGCAGCAGCTCGACCGCTTCGTGGAATGGGCCCGGCGTTCGGAGCGCATCGGCGTGCTCATCACTCCTTGGGGCGAGGCCCTGGGCCACCGCTACTATCGGCGCGCCCTGGTGCGGCTTTCCCAACTCGACAACGTCTATCGGGTGGCTCTGCAGACCAACCTCAGTGCGCCGCTCTCGGAGTTGGCCGAGGCCTCTCCCAAGCTGGCCCTTTGGACCACCTATCATCCTTCTCAGACCAGTCTGAAGCGCTTCGTGCAACGCTGTCGCCAGCTAGAGGAGCTGAAGATCCGGCACAGTGTGGGAGTGGTCGGTCTGAAGGAACATTTTGCCGAGATTGCTCAACTTCGGCAGCTTTTGTCTCCCCAGACCTATCTGTGGATCAATGCTTACAAGCGTCAGGCCGACTACTACAGCGCGGCCGAGATCGGGTTCCTGAAAAGCATCGATCCTTATTTTGCCTACAATCTGCACCGCTATCCCAGCCTCAACAGCGCCTGCGCGGCCGGTCACACCAGTTTCGCGGTCGACGGCCAGGGAGATATGCGCCGCTGCCATTTTGTGGGGGAGGTGCTGGGCAACCTCTATGAGCCGGACTTCGCCCGAGTGTTGAAGCCCCGCCTGTGCCCGAATGAGAGCTGCGGTTGCCACATCGGCTATATTCACCGGCCTCAACTCCAGTTGGAGAGGTTGTACGGAGACGGACTGTTGGAAAGGATTCCTCATGGATTATCTGGATCAGCTCACGAGTGAGGCGCAGTTCGACTCTTCGGGACAGTTCACGCTCAACTTCGCCAGCTCGCGCAGTCGCTTCGCCAACCTGGCCAATGCCGACACCACCGCCTTTGTGCGCCTGGCCATTCAATCGGCGCTGGCTTCTCACGCTCGTCAGGTGGACATTCGGCTGAGCCAAAAGGTCTGCCAGGTGCAAGGTGTGGAGTCGTGGACTCCGCAGCATCTGGATCACCTCTTCGATTACTTGGCGGGGCGCGAAGACAGCTACCTCAATCCCACCCTACAACTTGCCAAGATGGCCTGCATCCTGAGCTCGTGCCGCTCCGATTTACTCTTGCGGGTGGAGATCGCCGGCCAGTCCAAAGCCTTGGAATTGGACGGACAAGGGCCGCGCTGGAGCACCATCGTGCCACCCAAGACCGGCGGTTTTTGCTTTACGCGGGTAGGCGAACGCCCGCCCGAGAACCGGGCCCGCTTGCAGGACATCCAGCTTTTTTCGCCGCTGCTCTCCAGCGCCTGGCCCGAACTCAGCCAGCTTCGCGGCCAGTTCGTCGACCCGCCGGCCGCGCTGGCGCTCAACGGCATCAGCTTTAGCCAAGATACCTTCTCGCCCATCGGTCAGGATGGTGGGCCGATCGATACCAGCGAGAACCCAGAGCTCTTTCGCAT
>Ga0075012_10004309_pt1 | contig 13286 bp, 12 predicted proteins | sample All_14_2_FD_71474 | JGI IMG/M metagenome (GOLD analysis project Ga0075012, IMG submission 71474) | Freshwater microbial communities in response to fracking from Pennsylvania, USA - Allegheny Zone_MetaG_DW_15 | ecosystem: Environmental > Aquatic > Deep subsurface > Groundwater > Drilled... | reverse complement strand
CACAAGTCCCGACGCGGCCGCGCGCTCTGTCCGCCATCGGCTCATCCCGCAATTTTACCCCCGCCGGACGAGCGGGGCGGCGGAGGCGGTGCGATTTGGCGCGGGAGTCTTCGGAATGTCCCGCCTTGTCCCGGGAGTATTGGGGGCGGGAGTCTTGGGTTTGGGGCGCGCGATGGCAGCGACACCTCCCAGTGGTAGATTGTCGCCGTCGACTCAATCGGACCAGTCGCAACCGTGACAGATTTGATACCGATCACTTTCGACGAAGCGCTCGCTTTGACCGCGACGCAAACCCGCGAATTGCTGCTGGGCAACGGCTTCAGCATCGCGGCCAATGCTAAGTTCACTTACCGATCGCTTTTTGAACGCGCCCAGCTTTCGGGTACCCTGCGAGACACTTTCGAAATTCTGGAAACAACGGATTTTGAAGTCGTACTACGGCACTTAGACCAAGCTGCCTCAGCTGCATCCGCAGCAGAAAGAGAGGCGATAATCAGGGATCGCGACGCGCTGCGCGAGGCGTTGGTCGCCACCGTCGCGGAAATTCATCCGAAGCATCGCAAGGTCATGGATGAGAACCGATATGAGGCCTGCAGACGTTTTCTTGCGCATTTCATAGGACGTAAGCGTCCGCGAGGGGGTCGCGTCTTCACGACCAACTACGACCTTCTTCTCTACTGGGCCATTATTCCCGAGACGTCGTCACACCCTCAATCGCGCAACCTTCGCTGCGAAGATGGCTTTATGTTCGGCTTTGATGCGAAGCGCGTTCCGAGCCTTGATATTGTTTATCTGCACGGAAGCCTTGCCTATTTTGAAACGCCGAATGGCGTTGAAAAGATCCGATACAGGCCAGGCGAACAGATGATCTATCAAATTCAACGAAATTTAGATTTTGGATATTATCCCGTTTTCGTTTCCGAAGGCACGAGTCAAAAGAAAACCTCTCGAATATCGCAGAATGACTACCTTCGGTATGCGAGAAGAAAATTTCAAAACGCGTGCCGCCAGCGGGACGCTTCTCTATTTACCGTCGGTCATAGCTTGAGTGAGAGCGACGCGCATATCACTGACTCCATCGGAACAGGCCGCATCAAGCAAGTTTTCTTGGGTGTGCATGGTGCTCCCGATTCTCAATCTTGGCGGGACGCAAATGCGGTTGCAGGCCGTTGGCACCAGATGCGCATCGAGACCGATCATCGAACGCCGCTCGAGGTCTACGCATTCAATACAAGCGAACTTTCGATTTGGCGTTAGCCATCACCCCGCCCTTCATCTCATGCCAAGACGATCGCCGGGCGGGCCAGGTTGCTCAAGGGCGCTTCGCGTCGCGGAGCGATGGGCCCGCATGGCCCACCCTTGACCAACCTGAACCGTCCGGCACGCTGGCCTGCATGAGATGAAGGGATGGCTCCCTTCCCCCTCGATGGGGGAAGGGTCGGGGATGGGGGTGCGTCCGGTGGCGCCAGTTGGGCTCCGCTCCACGTGAGGGCCGGCAACCTGGACCGCGCTCACGCCTGACGCACACCCCCAACCCTGCCCTTCCCCCATGGAGGGGGAAGGGTTCCGGATGGGCTGGCCCGTCCGGCGCGCTGGCCTGCATGAGATATTGGCCCTTCCTCTCCCGGAGTGAGAGGTGGCCCGGCGGAGCCGGGTCGGAGAGGGAGGGGCCGCTGGTTGACGGGTCCGCGCCTTCACTCGCCGTCAGCTGCGTCTCCCTCTCCACCATGCTCCGCATGGTCCCCCTCCCCCTCCGGGAGAGGAAGGGGGCATCCGATCCGGAGTTCCGGATGGGGCCGTCGGCGGTCGCTCCGCCCCCTCCACCGCGCTCCGCGCGGTCCCCCTCCCCAACTGCGTTGGGGAGGATTGAGCGGGGCTAGAACCCCCTGATCACCGCCACCTCGTCCAGCGGGGCGCGTTCCGCCCTGACCGCGTTCACCGGGTCGTCCGGGTCGGCGTGGCCAAGGGCCATGGCGCAGAACAGGATCAGGTCCTCGGGCATGCCCAGGTGCGCGCGCGTCGTGCGGTGCCAGAGGGACCAGGACTCGAGGGCGGCGGACTGCAGGCCGAGCGCCGTGGCGGCCAGCAGGACCGACTGGATGTACATGCCGAGGTCCGACCACTGGGCCTGGCCCATGGTGCGGTCGATGGCGAAGAACAGCCCGACTGGGGCGCCGAACAGTTCGAAGTTGCGGCGGAACTGCAGCATGCGGCCGGCGGCGTCGTCGCGGGCGATGTTCATCGCGCCGTAGAGCTGCTCGCCATTGCGGAACTGGCGGGTGAGGTAGGGCTCCTTCAGGCTGGGCGGATAGATCAGGTACTCGTAGTCGCCGTCGATCATCTGGCCGCCGTCGATCTTCGAGAGGACCGTGGCGCGCAGGCCGTCGAGCGGCCCGCCGGCCAGGGCCCAGACCCGCCAGGGCTGCAGGTTGCCGCCCGAGGGGGCGCGGCCGGCGGCCGTCAGGATGGTCTCGACCGCCTCGCGCGGCACGGGCGTCGGCAGGAAGGCGCGGCAGGTGCGCCGCGTGGCGAGGGCTTCAAGAACGTCCATGGCGCGCTCCGGTTCGCCGCGCAGGGTGCGGGCGGTGGGCGGCGGCGGCGTTGACCGAGGTCAAAGGGCGGGGCTTCCGCGAGACCGGTGTTTTGCCTAAGCTCAGGCGACCAACGGGGGCGAGCATCATGACCAGGGGGATGATCAGGCTGGGCGCCGTCTGCGCCGCCATCGCCGCGCTGGCCGGGCCGGCGGCCTGGGCGCGGCCCGCCCTGACCGTCGAGCTCGAGAAGGACAGCTGCGCCGGGCCGGTGGCCGCCGTGGTCGCGGGCGCCGGCGGGGCCGTGGTGTTCCATCACCTGGACGCCGGCCGCTATGTCATCAGCCTGCCGGCCGAGGCCGGCGGCGTGCGGCTGGCCGTGGCCGAGGGCGACCGCTGGATCGCCGGCCGGCTGTCGGCCGTGTCGAACGGCCGCCGCTACGCCCTGGGCGAGGACGGCGAGCGCCTCGTCGTGGCCGTCGGCGGGGATGGCGAGATCCATATCCGGCTGGAGGGGCTGTAGGGCTGTAGGGCCCAGGGTCCGGACTCAATTGAGGGTCAGGCATTTCAAGGGCTTAACGGGCGTCGCTCCCGATCCGTGTCCCCGGCGAAGGCCGGGGTCCAGATCGTGGAGCGCGGAATTGGCGCATCTTGTCCGAATGCCGTAGCTGAATCTGGATACCGGCCTTCGCCGGGAAGACGGAATTGAGTACGGACCCTAGCCCCCGCCCCCCTCCGCGCCATATCCTCCCGGCAAAACACGCCGGGAAGAAACACCATGAACCGCACCGCCTCGCTCGCTGCCCTGTCGGCCGCGCTGCTCGCCCTCGCCGCCTGCGGCAAGGCCAGCGACATGCCGTCGTCGGCGACCTACGGGCCCGACGTGAAGCTGACCGCGCCGGCGGGCTTCACCGTGACCCGCTTCGCCGAGGGCATGGCCCATCCGCGCTGGCTGTACCTGCTGCCCAACGGCGATGTGCTGGTGGTCGAGAGCAACTCGCCGCCGCGCAAGAAGAAGGGCCTGACCGACTGGGTCGCCGCGGCGGTGTTCAAGCGCGCCGGGGCCGACGCGCCGAGCGCCAACCGGATCACCCTGCTGCGCGACGCCGACGGCGACGGGGTTCCCGAGCTGAAGACCGTGTTCCTCAAGGGCCTGAACTCGCCGCTGGGCGTCGCCCTGGTCGGGGAGACCCTCTATGTGGCCAACACCGACAGCGTGATGGCCTTCCCCTATACGCCGGGCGCCACGGCGATCAGCGCGCCGGGGATCAAGATCGCCGACCTGCCGGCCGGGGAGCCGAACCAGCACTGGGTGCGCAACCTGCTGGCCAGCCCGGACGGGACCAAGCTGTACATCTCGGTCGGCTCGCACTCGAACCTCGCCGAGGGCGGCATCGAGAAGGAGGCGCGGCGGGCCGGCATCCTGGAGATCGACCTGGCCAGCAAGACCGAGCGGGTGTTCGCCACCGGCCTGCGCAACCCGGTCGGGATGGCCTGGGAGCCGACCGGCGGGGCGCTGTGGACCGCGGTCAACGAGCGCGACATGCTCGGCAACGACCTGGTGCCCGACTACATGACCAGCGTGAAGGACGGCGGCCACTACGGCTGGCCGTGGAGCTACTACGGCCAGAACGTCGATGTGCGCATGCAGCCGCAGCGGCCGGACATGGTGGCCAAGGCGATCCGCCCGGACTACGCCCTGGGGGCGCATACCGCCTCGCTGGGCCTGGCCTTCTGGCCCGTCACGGCGCCCGCGCCCTGGGCCGGCGGGGCGCTGGTCGGCCAGCACGGCTCGTGGAACCGCAAGCCGGCCAGCGGCTACAAGGTGGTGTTCGTGCCGTTCGCCGGCGGCAAGCCCAGCGGCCCGGCGCAGGACTTCCTGACCGGCTTCCTCGACGCGAAGGGCCAGGCGCAGGGCCGCCCCGTCGGCGTCGCCTTCGACCGCACCGGCGCGGTGCTGGTGGCCGATGACGTGGGCAACGTGGTGTGGCGGGTGGCGGCGAAGTAGCCGATCCTCCCCAGCCTGCTGGGGAGGGGGACCGCCGGGACGGCGGTGGAGGGGCTGCGCCGCGATGAGCCGCTCCATCCTGAATTCCCGTCGGTCCGGGAAGCCCCGCGCTGCCCCTCCACCATGCTCCGCATGGTCCCCCTCCCCGCTTCGCGGAGAGGACCAAGAAGAAAAGGGCCGCCCACCTTCCGGTGAGCGGCCCCTTCTGGTTCGGTCAGAACGCCTGGATCAGAGCGCTTCGACGATCGTCACGTTGGCCAGGCCGCCGCCTTCGCACATGGTCTGCAGGCCGTAGCGCTTGCCGGTGCGGCGCAGGTTGTGGATCAGGGTGGCCATCAGCTTGGCGCCCGAGCCGCCCAGCGGGTGACCGAGGGCGATGGCGCCGCCCGAGATGTTCAGACGGTCCGGATCGGCGTCGTTACCCTGCAACCAGGCCAGCGGCACGGGCGCGAAGGCTTCGTTGACTTCGTACAGGTCGATGTCGCTGATCTTCATGCCGGCCTTCTTGAGGGCCTTCTGGGTGGCGAACACCGGCTCTTCCAGCATCACGACGGGGTCGCCGGCGGTGACGGTCATGTGGTGCACGCGGGCCAGCGGCTCGACGCCGAGGCGCTTGAGGCCGGCCTCGTTGACCACCAGCAGGCCCGAGGCGCCGTCGCAGATCTGGCTGGAGGTGGCGGCCGTGACCGTGCCGCCTTCCTGCAGCAGCTTCACGCCCTTGATGCCGTCCAGGCTGGCGTCGAAGCGGATACCCTCGTCAATGACGTGGGTTTCCTTCGTGCCGTCGGCCAGCGTGATCTCGACGCCGACGATTTCCTTGTCGAAGTGACCGGCCTTGGTGGCCGCGATGGCCTTCTGGTGGCTGGCGTAGGCGTACTCGTCGAGCATGTCCTTGGTGAAGCCGTACTTCTTCGAGATCATCTCGGCGCCGGCGAACTGGCTGAACTGGATGTTCGGATAGCGCTCCTGCATGTGCGGGCTCATGTAATTGCCCATGCCGGCCTTCATCGCGAGGATCGAGGGGCTGCCCATCGGCACGCGGCTCATGCTCTCGACGCCGGCGGCGATGACGCAGTCCATGGCGCCCGACATCACGGCCTGGGCCGCGAAGTGCAGCGACTGCTGCGAGGAGCCGCACTGGCGGTCGACCGAGGTGGCCGGGACGCTTTCCGGGAAGCCGCTGGCCAGCACCGCGTTGCGCGCGATGTTGACGGCCTGTTCGCCGCCCTGGCCGACGCAGCCCATGATGACGTCTTCCACGGTGGCCGGGTCGGCGCCCGTGCGCGCGACGAGGGCCTTGAGGACTTCGCCGGCGAGGTCGGCGGGATGAACCCCGCTCAGACGGCCACCCTTGCGACCGCCCGCGGTACGGCCGGCGGCGACGATATAGGCTTCACCCATGGGGTATCTCCCTGATCAGGTTTTCGTTTACGTGAGCGTCACTTAAGCCTTCGAACGGCCCGCGCCAAGTATGACCCAGCGTCAGGGGGATAGGGGATAGTGTGCGTGGTTCGACACGCCCTGCGGGCTGCTCACCATGACGTGGAGGAGAGGTTCCGCAAATGTACGTCATCCTGAGCAGGGCCGAAGGCCCGTGTCGAAGGACGCACGGCGCCAAGCCCTAGTCCGTGTGCACCTTCCGGTACCCGCCCCTCAGATAGACCAGCGGCTCATGGTCGGCGTCGTGGTGGACCTTGAGGATGCGGCCGACGAGGATGCGGTGGTCCCCGGCCTCGATGGTCTGTTCCGTGCGGCACTCGAAGTTGGCCATGCAGCCAGGCAGCACCGGGGCGCCGGTATGCCAGGTCTCCGGGGTGACGCCCGCGAACCGGTCGGCGCCGCGGCGGGCGAACTGGGCGGCCAGGGCCTGCTGGTCGACATGCAGCACATTGACCACGAACACGCCGCTGGCCGTCAGGGCCGGCAGGCAGCTGGCCTCGTTGCCGACGCAGATCAGCGCCAGCGGCGGGTCGAGCGACACCGAGGCGAAGCTGTTGGCCGTGAAGCCGACCGGCGTCTGGCCGTCGAGCGTGGTGACGATGGTCACGCCGGTGGTGAAACAGCCGAACGCGTCCCGCAGGGCGCGGGCGTCGGCGGCGGCTTCGCCGGTCAGATCAATGGTGCGGGGGCCGGTCATCCCGACCATTTGGAGCGATCAGGGGGTTCGGGCAAGGGCGCATTGACAAGCAATCCTCCCCAGCTTGCTGGGGAGGGGGACCGCCGGAGGCGGTGGAGGGGAGTCCGTGCACCGACACCCCTCAGTCACGCTCCGCGTGACAGCCCCCCACAAGAGCGGGGAGCATTGAGGCCAACCTTACGCCGCCCGCTTCACCAGCCCCGGCACCTCGGTCTCGAGGTTGAACGTCACCGGCAGCACCCGCTCGTTCGCCTTCTGCAGCTTGAGCGCCTTGGCGGCGCGCGCGGCGGCGACCTTGGCGAGGCCGGCGGGCGAGAAGCCCGGCTGGATCTTCGGCTCGGCGCCGAGGCGGCGGCGCAGCAGGCCGTTGGCGTAGATGACGTTGGCCCGCATCAGCGCCGAGGGGGTCATGAACTCCATCGACAGCGAGACATTGAGCATCGGCCCGTTCTCGATGCGGTGCGGGGCGTTCTGCGGCCAGGTCAGCATGCGGCCGGGGGTCAGCTCGACCTTCGCCGCGCCCGCGTCCCAGGCGGGGTCGAAGGCGAACTGCTCGGCCGTCTCGCGCAGCACGATGGCCTCCAGCGCTTCCGGCCCGACATAGGGGTCCTCGACCGGATAGGCCCAGACCGATTTCACGCCGCGGATCTGCCACAGCGACACCATCGGCACGTCCAGATGATAGAAGACCTGGGCGTTGGGCGAGCTGATCAGGACGCCGAGATCACGCTTGAGGGTGCGCAGGCCGGGAACCTGGGCTTCCTTCTCGGCGAAGACCTCGTCGGCGAGGGCGGCGTAGTCGGGCAGGTAGTCGTTCGTGGCGCGCAGATTCAGCCAGATGCGGCCCTCCTTCGCCATCTCCAGCAGGACTTTTCCGGACAGACCGCCAGCCACGCCGCGGCGCCAGGTGCGCCACTCGCGCGGATCCTCGCCCATGGTGAAGACGCCCAGCTTCTCGCGCGGATAGCGGTCGAGCAGATCGGCCAGGCCGGCATCGTCGAACATCGGCCGGCTGTGCAGGTCGTGGTTGAAGGTCAGCACCTCCTTGCCGAAGGCGTGAGCCTTGTCGGGAGTCCAGTCGCGGATGACGGTCATGCGCTGCGTCCGTAGAAGTTGATCTTGAAGGGGCCGAACCAGAAGGTCTTGCCGAGGCCGCGCGCGGCGCGGTCGAGCGCCTGGGCCCGGTCGGGCGCGCGGATCAGCCATTTGACGCCGGCCAGGGCGCCGTAGACGGCCGCCTGGGCCAGGCCAATGAGCATCCAGCGGGCCACGCCGACCCAGTCCGGCGGGCTGGCCGCGGCGCAATGGGCGCTGGGTCCCTGGCCGTAGGCGAAGGCGCGGGCGAGCGTGTAGCGCAGGGTCAGGCGGTCGGGGACCGGATCCTCCCAGACCACCGCGTCGGGGGCCCAGACAAAGCGCGCGCCGGCGGCCTGCATGTGGCCAAACAGCATGTCGTCCTCGCCGCCGATCCGGTTGCGCAGGATGCTGAACGGCTGGACGGGATCGGGCAGCGCCGCGCGCCGCAGGAGACTGTTGCCGCAGCCGAAGTAGCCTGGCATCGGCCCGGCCATCGCCGGTCCCTCGCGGGAGAAGAAGCGTTCGAGATAGGCGCGGTGGGCGGTGACCGTCTCCGGCGCGCGGGCCTGGACGGGACCGAAGACGGCGTCAGCCTTGTAACGGGTCATGGCGTCGAGCAGCGCCGCCAGCCAGCCGGCGGGGGCCTCCTCGTCGTCGTCGAGGAAGGCGATCAGCTCGCCCTTCGCCACCGCCAGCGCGCCGTTGCGCACATTGGCGACGCCGGCTTCCGGCACATGGACGTAGCGGACCGGGAACGGCGCGGTCCTGGCCGCCGACTCCACGGCCAGCCGGGCGCTGGGCTGCTGGTCGTTGTCGGCGACGATCAGCTCGAGCGTGGCGGGATCGACGCCGGTCTGGGCGAGGGCCGAGCGCATGGCGAGCGCGAGCCCCGCCGGGCGGCGCTGGGTCGGGATGACGATGCTGATCGTCGGGCCCATGAGCTGCTATTCGCCCTCCATCGCCAGACGGCGGCGCGGCTGGGCCGCCACCGCGTCGACAAAGCCGCGCACCCGGCCGGCGGTCGACAGCTCGGTCACCGCGATCGCGTCCAGACGCCGGCGCAGGCTTGCGACCAGGCCGTCGCGTCGCGCGCCGGCCATGGTCCACACGCGCTCGCGCCCCCCCGCCAGAATCCCGGCGGGGGACGCGGCGGCCGCCGTCCCCTCCCCGACCACCTGGGCCGGGGCGGCGTAGTGTCTCTTGTAATGGTCGTGGCTGGGGCCGAGGTCATAGACCGTCAATCCCAGGCCGGGCATGGCGGCGATGGCCTTCATGAGGAAGGTCTGGCCCGGCGAGTATTCGCCCAGCTCCGGGTTCGTCGAGGCGACCCAGGGGTGGTACCAGCCATTGCGGGTGACGCCGAAATGACCGGCCACGAGGGTGTCGCCCGCCCACATGGTCAGGTTCAGGCCACGCAGGGCGCCCTGTCCGTTCGCGAGGTTGGCCAGCAGCGCGCGGGTCCAGTCCGGGCGCAGGAAGTCGGCCACGCCCGTGCGGACCAGCTGTTCGCGCTTCCAGTCCATGATCCGCTGGTAGACGGCGGGGTCGTCGCTGGCCTCCATGCGCACCGGGCCGAGTTCACGCTCAAGCTTGCTGTCGAGCCGGCGCCAGTTCTTGAACCGCTTGGCCGAGGCGGCGCGCAGGCGCTCCAGATAGGCTTCCGGGGGCTCGTTCAGGGTGATGGCGTAGCCGGACGCCTGCCCCTGTTCGGTGTCGGCGAACACGCCGTGCGGGTCGATCAGGCCCGTGAACCGCCAGGCGCTCAGGCCCGCCAGGGCCAGGGCGTGCGGACCGGTCAGGCCCTCGACCGGGCCCGCGATCAGGGCGTGGTAGTCCGACAGGGGCGCGCCGAGCGGCCGGCCCATGCCGCCCGGGCGACGGTGATGCGGCAGGAAGCCGACAACGCGGTCGCCCTCGCGATAGACCGTCACGCGCGCGTCCTGACGCACGGCGCCGACCGCCAGGGCGAAGTCCGGGCTCAGCAACGGATTGCCGAAGGCCGGCTCGGCGACGACCAGCGCTTCCCAGACCGCGGTCTCGTCGGCCGTCAGGTCGGCGGGGTGAACAGTCCGGGCGTTCAGCATGGTCATCGGCTCAATCTGGGGACAAGTCCTGTCCCGGTCAGGGATTTCTCCCCGGGATCAAGCAAGTACCGGGCCGGACTTAACCACCGAATACCGAAGCGAGAATCTGCTCGAGCCAGCGCGCGTCGGTCTCATCGAACGCCGCCGGGCGGTCGGAATCGACGTCGAAGACGGCGATCAGCGCGCCATCCGGCCCGAAAACGGGGACCACGACCTCGCTCATCGACCGGCTGTCGCAGGCGATATGTCCCGGAAAGGCGTGCACATCCGGGACAAGCTGGGTCTGGCCGGTGGCCGCCGCCGCGCCGCAGACGCCGCGGCCAAAGGCGATGCGCAGGCAGCCCAGCGTGCCCTGGTAGGGGCCGACCACGAGCTCATCCGGCTTGTCCGGATCGACGACATAGAAGCCGGTCCAGAAGTAATGGTCGAAGCTGGCGGCCAGCATCGAGGCGACCGTCGCCATCCGGGCGGTCAGGTTCGGCTCGCCGTCCAGCACCGAGGCGATCTCGGCGGCGACCTCGGCGTAGCGGGCGTCGCGGTCGGCGGACAGGGTCAGGTCATTGAAGGCTTCGGCCATGGCGGGGATATAGGGGAACACGGCGCCCGATCCCAGACCCGGCGCGCCATCACCCCGGGCCCAGGGCCCCGTAGGCGGTCGCCCCGCCGGCCGCGGCGAGCAGCGTCCCGGCGGCGAATAGGGCGCCCAGCCGCCGGCCGCCGACGACCGTGGCGATCACGGCCTTGGAGCCGCTGTCGGCGCCCGCCGCCAGGAGGATGGCCCAGGCGCCCAGGCGCGGGTCGAGACCCTGCGTCGTCATCCGGGCGGTGGTCAGGGCCACGGCGTCCACGTCGGCCAGCCCCGCCAGGGCCGAAAAGGGCAGCAGCCCCGCCGCGCCCCAGGTTCCGGCGAGGTTCCTGCCGGCGGCCATGACCAGCCCCAGGACCAGGGCGAACTTGAACACCACGTCGAGGTCGAGCGGGCTCTTCATCGGCGACTCGGCCGGGCCGTCGCCGTTCCGCGCGGCCCGCCAGGTCGCGATCAGGGCCAGCGCCGCTGAAACGCCGGCGAAGACGGCGAGCGGCGGGAGCAGCCGCGACAGCAGGGCGGGCGACAGGATGGCGACGATCACGCAGAGCCGCGCCGCCATGACCGCCCCGGCCGCCAGGGCCGCGCCGGCATGGGCCAGGGCGTTGGGCGAGGCCTTTTCGCGGCGCGCCAGATGGAAGGTCACCGCCGTGGACGAGACCAGGGCGCCGGCGAGGCTGGCCAGCAGGAGGCCGCGCGCGGCGCCGAACACCCGTATCGCCACATAGGCGGCGAACGACACCCCGGCCATGGCGATCGTCAGCAGCCACAGTTCATAGGGATTGAACGCCCCATGGGGGCCGTAGCCCTGGTTGGGCAACAGCGGCAGCGCGACCAGGCTCATGGCCAGCAGAATCAGGGCGCTGCGCAGCTCCGGCCAGGTGAGTCGCGCGAGCCAGCGGTGCAGGGCCTCCTTGAAGGCCAGCAGGCCGACGGCGACCACCGCCACCGCCGCCACGACCCGCCCGTCGCCGACAACCGCATAGGCGCCCAGGGCGAACACCAGCAGCGCGGCCACGACGGCGGTCACCGAGTAGTCCTTGTCCGCCATCTGTTCGCGGTGCTTGAACAGGATGAACGCCCCGGCGAAGGGGAGCGCCAGGCTCACGAAGGCCCATCCGCCCAGGGTCTGGGCGAGAACCCCGGCGACTCCGCCCAGAAGGCCGCTCAGGGCGTAGGTGCGGACGCCCGCCGTGCGGCCGCCCTCGCGGCTGTCACGGGCGCGCCAGCCGCGCTCGACGCCGAACATCAGACCCACGGCCAGGGCCAGTCCGAGGCGCTGGATGAGGTCCAGGGGCATGAGCACTCCGATCATCGCGGGTCCGAACGTCCCGGCTGGGAGGTCCACTCCGACCCCGACCCGGCGAGATTAGTCCCGGCGGGAACGCGCGGTCGAGCCGCCGCCGACAGGATCGGCGCACGGACCGGGTCAGATCGTTGAAGCCTGCGCCCATGTCGGGGATATAGGGACCGCGGCGAAGGAGCGAGCGATGGCCTACTGGCTGGTGAAATCCGAACCGGATGTCTTCTCGTGGGACGACCTGGTGGCGACCGGCGACCGGGGCGAGCCCTGGACCGGCGTGCGCAATCACACCGCCAAGCTGAACCTGATGGCCATGCGGCTCGGGGACCAGGTGTTCTTCTACCACTCCCAGGCCGGCAAGGAGATCGTCGGGATCGCCGAGGTCATCCGCGAGGCCTACATCGACCCCACCGACGCCAAGGGGGTGTTTCGCTGCGTCGACCTGAAGGCCGTGGCGCCGCTGAAGCGGCCCTTCACCCTGGCCGAGGCCAAGGCCGACCCGGCGCTGGAAAGGATGAGCCTGATCACCTCGTTCCGGCTGTCTGTGCAGCCGGTCACGGCGGCGGAGTGGGATCACATCGTCGCGGCGGCCGGATAGCGAAACGGGGACGCACGATGTGCGCCCCCGTCCCGTCTCGTCGGTGCTGAAGAAGACGGGCGTCGCGAACGCCGCCCGCGGTCCTACATGCGCTCGATGATGATCGCCGGGGCCATGCCGCCAGCGGCGCACATGGTGATCAGGCCGTAGCGCTTGCCCTGACGTTCCAGCTCATCGACCATCGTGCCGATGAGGATCGAGCCGGTGGCGCCGATCGGGTGGCCCAGGGCCATGGCGCCGCCGTTGACGTTGACCTTGCTGCGGTCGAGCTTCAGGTCGCGGATGAACTTCTCGGCCACGACGGCGAAGGCTTCGTTGATCTCCCACAGGTCGATGTCCTCGACCGTCAGGCCGGCCTTGGCCAGCGCCTTGCGGGCCGCCGGAACCGGCGCGTTGAGCATCAGGGTGGGGCTGTCGCCCATGTTGGCCATGGCGACCACGCGGGCGCGCGGCGTCATGCCGTTGGCCTTGGCGTAGGCCGGCGAGGTCAGCAGCAGGGCGCCCGAACCGTCCACGACGCCCGAGCTGTTGCCGGCGTGGTGGAAGAACTGCAGCTCGAGGTCCGGGTAGACCGCCGTGATGAGCTTGCGGAAGGTCGTGCCGTTGGTGTCGAGCGGGACGTCGGCCAGGGCCTCGAACGACGGCTTCAGGGCGGCGAGGCCCTCGGCGGTCGTCTGCGGACGGGGGAACTCCTCGTGGTCGAGGGCCAGCGTGCCGTCTTCCTTGTAGACGGGGATCAGGCTCTTGGCGAAGCGGTTCTCGGCGATGGCCACGGCCGCGCGCTGCTGGCTGGTCAGGGCCAGGGCGTCGAGGGCTTCGCGGCTGATGCCTTCCATGGTGGCGATGGCGTCGGCGCAGATGCCCTGGTGCGACTGCGGGTGTTTGGCGCGCAGGCGCAGGTTGCCGTTGTCCATCGTCGGCGGACCGTCTTCCGGCGAGCGGCGGTTCGGCATCGACATCAT
>Ga0075012_10004307_pt1 | contig 13292 bp, 11 predicted proteins | sample All_14_2_FD_71474 | JGI IMG/M metagenome (GOLD analysis project Ga0075012, IMG submission 71474) | Freshwater microbial communities in response to fracking from Pennsylvania, USA - Allegheny Zone_MetaG_DW_15 | ecosystem: Environmental > Aquatic > Deep subsurface > Groundwater > Drilled... | reverse complement strand
GACCTGACCCAACCCACGGTCAGCTATGGCCTGGGCAAGTTGCGCGACATGATCGGCGACAACCTGTTCGTGCGCGAACAGCGCTTCTTCAAACCGACCCCTTGTGCCGACGCGCTGTACGCCCGTTTTCGCGACGCACTGTCACTGATCGGCGAGGCGGTGGAGGAGACGCGCCACTTCGATCCGGTTTCGACGAGCCGGACATTCAACTTCGCGATGTCCGATATCGGCAGCATGTCCTTTCTGCCGCCACTGGAACGCGAACTGCTGCGCGAGGCGCCACGGATTTCGATCGAGATCCGCCAGGTGCCGGTCAATGAACTGGTCGACCAGCTGGCGGCCGGCAAGATCGACGCCGCACTTGGCAACCTGCCACAGATCCGCGGCCAGACCCGCAGCGCAACCTTGTTCCGGGAGTACTACGTCTGCCTGCTGGGCCGCGCACATGCCGAACGTCTGGGCAAGTTCGACCTGGAGGCCTTCCGGCATGCACGCCATGCAGTGGTTTCGTCCACCTATTCCGGGCACCAGTTGGCGGAGGATGCATTGTCGGATCTTGGCATCGTCCGCCCGGTGGCGATCCGCACGCCGTATTTCACCGCCTTGCCACAACTGATCGCGGACAGCGAACTGGTCGTCATCCTGCCTTCGGTGGTTGCACGCACTTTCTGTACCCAGAGCGACGTTGTCGCCCGCCCGGTACCGGTTGCCCTGCCGAGCTTCGATGTCAAACTGCACTGGCATCCACGGCATGAATCGACGCCCGCCATCCGCTGGATGATCGACCGGGTACAGCGCATTCTATCGGCTGCTTGATCAAAGCGTGGCCAGCTTCGCCCCTGCTATGACGGCAACGCCCGGTCGACATTCACGCGACCAGACGCTGCCGACCGGGTGGATCAGCTGAACATGTCCTCGTAAATGAGGCGCGCCCAGTTGAAGTCCTCCGGAATGGTTGCCGGGGAGCGCTCGTTGAAGTCCATCTGGCGCTGTTCGATGATGCCCTGGTCGTTGACCTTGTAGTCGAACTGCACCGAGATGCCCTCCTGCGGCTGGGTGTTGACCATCATGAAGCAGAGGTTGTCGGGCAAGGCGAAGTCGGGCGTGCGCCCGGCCTCGCGTTCGGCGATGTAGCGGGCAACAATACGGGCCTGGCGGTTGGCGACGTGGCCAGCCTTGGGGTAGAAGGCAAACTGCGGCGAGACGAAGCCGACCGCATCGCCGATCACGTAGACATCCTTGTCATTGCGGTCGTGCAGGAACAGTGGATCGACATCGGCCCAGCCGCCCGGTTTGCCCTGTCCAGCTTGCGGCACGACACCAGCCTTCCATGCCAGATCGCCGGCCTGGTGCGGTGCCATCAGGATGGCATGGTCGAAGTCGAAGTCACCCGCAGCGGTCTTGATGTGCTTGCGGAAGGGGTCGACCTCCTGCACATGGGCGTTGGGCACATAGGTGATGATGTCCTTGTACAACTCCTCGAAGGCGCTGCGGAAACCAGGGCCGATGGGCCGGACGCCGTCCTTGTGGTCAAGGATGAGGATGCGCCCGGGGATGTTCTTGTGCTTGAACATCGAGGCAATCAGGCAAGCGCGCTCGTAGGGACTGGGCGGACAGCGCTGCGGCGGAGGCGGCAGTGTCATCACCAGGGTGCCACCCTTGAAGTCCTGCAGCGACTGCTTGAGGCGAAAGTGTTCGGCACTGGGAATGTAGGCCGCTGGGAAACGTGCCTTGGTGGCTTCTGCCATGCGCCGGTCATTGCCGAACCAGGCTTCGTAGTTGTAGCGGATACCCGGGGACAGGATCAGGTAATGGTAGTCCAGTGCCCCGGCCGCGGTGATGACCCGCTTGCGGTCGCGCTCGATCTCCAGGATCTCGGTCTGAATGAAGCGATAGCCGTACTTCTCGGATACGGCCAGGTAGTCGTGCGTGAGGTAAGCGGTGTCGACCACGTCGACCAGCCACTTGTTGCTCATCGGGCAGGAGAAGAACACCGGGTTGCGCTCGAGCAACACCACCTCGAGATGCGGTGCGTACTGGCGCAGGTACTTGGCCGCAGTCACGCCGCCCCAGCCACCGCCGCAAATCACCACCCGCGGCACCTTGCCGCGCGGGATGAGGGTGTCAGTGCTGCGACCGATCAAGGGTGGCAGCGAAGGTGCGGCGGCAGTGCCCTGTGCCAGCGCCGGTGTGATCACCGTTGCGGCAGCCAGGCCGCCGGCCGCAGCCAGAAACTGGCGGCGCGAGCCGTGTATGTCCTGAGTCATGGATGAATCTCCCGGTTTGTTGTAACCACACCGGTGCGGGATGCCGCCGGCGCTGACAATGCCCGCAGCATGGCAGGCAGTTTGGATGACGGTACGCTGACCGTCAGACTACGACCGATGGATGATCGGCCCCGAACCGGATTCTATGGGATGCAAAGACAATCGGGGCAAAGGTCCGCACTGGACACCTTGCCCCGACAGGTCGGCAGCCGGCTGATGGCGCCGGCACTGCAGGATCAGCGCATCGCGCGCAGCTTGGCGATCCGCTCCTGGGTGGAGGGATGGGTGGAGAACAGCCCGCGCAAGCCACCGCCCGACAGCGGGTTCATGATCATCATCTGCGCGGTCTCGGGATGCGCTTCGGCAGCATGCATCGGGATTCCCTTGGCGTAGGCCTCGATCTTGGCCAGCGCGCTGGCAAGCGCTTCCGGATCGCCGGAGATCTCTGCGCCACCGCGATCGGCACCAAACTCGCGGGTGCGGCTGATCGCCATCTGGATCAGCATGCCGGCGATCGGCGCCATGATCATGATGATGATGGAAACGATGGGATTGGGCCGGTTCTCGCCGTCACGGCCACCGAAGAACATGCCGAACTGGGCGAGCGAGGAGATCGCACCGGCGACGGTGGCCGAAATGGTGGAGATCAGGATGTCGCGGTTCTTGACGTGGGCCAGTTCGTGCGCCATGACGCCGCGCAGTTCGCGCTCGGACAGCATGCGCATGATGCCGGTGGTGGCCGCCACCGCGGCGTGGTCGGGATTGCGCCCGGTGGCAAAGGCGTTGGGCTGGGCCTCGTCGATGATGTACACCTTGGGCATCGGCAGGTTGGCACGTTGCGCCAGCTCGCGCACCATGTTGTACAGATAGGGCGAGGTACTGGCATCGACCTGGCGGGCGTTGTACATCTTGAGCACCGCCTTGTCGGAGAACCAGTAGGCCCACAGGTTCATGCCGCCCCCCAGCAGCAAGGCAATCAGCATGCCCTGCTGGCCGCCGATGGCACCGCCGACGACGCCGAACAAGGCGACGATGCCGGCCATCAGAATGGACGTCTTCAGCCAGTTTCCAAACATTGTCGGGTTCCTCTGTAATCGTGGGTCAGCCCTTCAGATGAGGGCAAGTGTCTAAAAATCAAGAATCTGCAGGTTCAGGCAGGGTAAAGCGCTCACCGCCATTGACTGCGAATCCACGCAGGAATTCCCCCGCAGCCATACGTCGGCTACCCGGCCGCTGCAGTTCGGTAAAACGCAGACCACCCTGCCCGCAAGCCACCACCACCCCCTGCTCATCAGCCTGCATCACGACACCCGGTTCGCCGGTGACCGCCGGTACCACCTGCGCCGTCCACAGCTTGATTGCGGTATCGCGCAGGTGTCCGACCGCACCAGGAAACGGGTTGAAGGCACGCACCGCACAGGCCAGTTCGGCCGCCGGCCGCCGCCAGTCGAGTTCGGCATCGGCGCGGCCAATCTTGCTGGCATAGGTCACGCCCTCGAGCGGCTGCACCTGAGCGGACAGCTCGCCCCGGGGCAGGCGCCGCAGGGCATCGACGATGCACGCTGCACCCAGCGCAGCCAGCTTGTCGTGCAGGCTGCCGGTGGTATCGTCGGCCTGGATCGGCAACGCGCGGCTCAGCAGCATCGGCCCGGTATCCAGGCCTTCGTCCATCTGCATGATGGTGATGCCGGTCTCGGCATCACCCGCCTCGATGGCGCGGTGGATGGGTGCCGCTCCGCGCCAGCGCGGCAGCAGCGAGGCATGGATGTTGAGGCAACCCAGACGCGGCAGTTGCAACACTGCCGGCGGCAGGATCAGCCCATAAGCCGCCACCACCAGCACGTCGGGCGTACAGGCGGCCAGGCGGGCGCGTTGTTCCTCGGTGCGCAGGCGCTCGGGCTGGTCGACCTCGATACCACGCGCCAGCGCCACCTGCTTGACCGCACTGGGGGTCAGCTTCATGCCACGCCCGGCGGGACGGTCGGGCTGGGTCAGCACCAAGGGCACTTCGTAGCCAGCGTCGATAATGGCGTCGAGCGCGCATGCGGCAAATTCGGGCGTGCCGGCAAAGGCCACCCGCAGAGGAGAATTCATCGATTCGTTTCCGTCAGGTTCAAGCGGTGATGCGGGCCTTCTTGGCCAGGCGCGTCTTGATGCGGTTGAGCTTGAGCTGCGACAGGTATTCGACGAACACCTTGCCGTCGAGGTGGTCGATCTCGTGCTGGATGCAGACCGCCAGCAATCCGTCGGCCTCCAGCTCGAAAGGCTTGCCGTCGGCATCGAGCGCACGCACCCGGACATGCTCGGCGCGGGTGACCTTCTCGTAGATGCCGGGTACCGACAGGCAGCCTTCCTCGCACACCTGCTCGCCGTCACGCTCGACGATTTCGGGGTTGATGAAGACCATCAGGCCGGATTTGTCCTCGCTGACGTCAATCACGACGACCCGTTTATGCACGTCCACCTGGGTGGCAGCCAGGCCGATGCCAGGTGCTTCGTACATGGTCTCGGCCATGTCGGCGACGAGCTTGCGGATGCCATCGTTCACCTCGGCGACCGGAACGGCGCGTGTGTGAAGTCGTGGATCGGGGAAACGGAGTATCGGTAGTAGAGCCATAAATGCTTGCCGCGTTAAGCCTTTAAGTGCAGAATTTCAAGCGCTTTGACATGAATGACCATGTACTGCGCCTGTCGTCGTGAATGCGTTGTGTTTCGACACCCGCCAGCCAGTGGCGTTCCGGGTCGGCAGGTGCCGACCCGCATCAACCGGAAGCGAGCAATGATACGAATTATATTCCCTCTCATCGTCAGCATCGCGACCCTTGTCAGCAGCGCTGCCACCGCACAGGGCGTCACGCTGGCCGAGGACGCGCCCGACTCGTACACCGTAGTCAGGGGCGACACCTTGTGGGGCATCTCCGGCCGCTTCCTTCAGCAACCCTGGCGCTGGCCTGAAGTCTGGCGCCTGAACCGCGATCAGATCCGTAATCCACATCTGATCTATCCGGGCCAGATCATCCACCTCGACCGCAGCGGCCCGTGGCTGAGCATCGGGCGTCGTATTGGCCAGGACAAGCTGGTGCCCCAGGTCTACGAAGAGGCCCTGGGCAGCGAGATTCCCAGCATCCCGCTGCAGGCCATCGCCCCCTTCCTGACCCGCCCGCTGGTGGTGGACCAGGCCCGCATCGACGGTGCAGCCACCATCGTCGCGACTGAAACCAGCCGCGTGTACATGGCCACTGGTGACACCATCTTCGGCAAGAACGTACGCGAAGATGCCGACGTGTGGCAGATCTTCCGGCCGGCCAAGCCGCTGCGGGATCCTGTCACCAACGAAGTCATCGCCTACGAGGCCGACTATCTGGGCTCCGCCCGCGTGAGCGAGCGCAGCGACCCGGTCACGCTCGAGATCGTCGATGCAGTCGAGGAAATCGGCGTGGGCGATCTGATGCTGCCAAGCGAACAGCCATCCGTGTTCTCCTTCGTACCGCATGCACCCGCCGAAGCGATCGAAGGCCGCATCGCCGGCATCTACCGTGGCGTTGTCGAGACCGGCCGCCATCATGTGGTCACGCTGAACGTCGGTGAGCGTGACGGGCTGGAGCGCGGACACGTGCTGGCGCTGTACCGCAACCGGGGGGTTGCCGAGTACAAGGGTGAAGAGGGCAAGGAAACCTTCCAGCTGCCTGAGAAACGTTATGGCCTGGCCTTTGTGTTCCGCACCTTCGACCGTGTCGCCTACGCGCTGATCATGGAGTCCGACGGGCCGGTTTCGGTCAACGACGTCGTACGCAAGCCCTGAGCCCCTTGAACACCGGGGACGATCCCGACGACCTCTCTGCGTGGCTTCGACTGGCGCTGGCCCCCGGGTTGGGACCCGAGCGCCAGCGCCATTTGCTGTCTGCGTTCGGACTGCCCGGCGCCATCTTTGCGCAAAGCCGCAGCGCCCTGAATGCGGTCGTAGGGGGCGAAGCCGCCGATGCACTGCTTGCCACACCGGATAAGGCTGCAATCGAGACCGCGCTGGCCTGGCACGACGAGGCCGGCAACCGCATCCTGACGCTGGCCGACGCCGACTACCCGCCCGCACTGCTCCAATCCGCCGACCCGCCGATCCTGCTGTACATCAAGGGCGATGCCGCACTACTGCGAACGCCGGCGCTTGCCATGGTAGGCGCTCGCTCCGCCACTGCGCAGGGTGAAGCCAATGCCGAAGCCTTTGCCCGCAGCCTGAGCGAAGCGGGTCTGACCATCGTCAGCGGACTGGCCCAGGGAATCGATGCGGCAGCCCATCGCGGTGCGCTGGCGGCCGGCAGTGGCAGCACTGTCGCCTTCATCGGCACCGGGGCCGACCGCATCTACCCGGCCGCCAATGCCGCCCTCGCACGCGAGATCGCCGCCCATGGCGTCATCGTCAGCGAGTTTGCACTGGGCACACCACCGTTACGCCACAACTTTCCACGCCGTAACCGCCTGATCGCAGGCCTCAGCCACGGCGTGCTGGTGGTGGAGGCGGCACTTGGCAGCGGTTCCCTGATCACCGCGCGACTGGCAACCGAGATCGGACGCGAGGTCTTTGCGATTCCGGGGTCCATCCATTCACCGCTTGCACGTGGCTGTCACCGGCTGATCCGGGAGGGTGCCAAGCTGGTTGAAACCGCCGAGGATGTGCTCGAAGAGCTACGCAACCGGGTCGAGGGTCTGCCGGCGCCCGCTCTGCGCAAGACGCGCGGGCGGTCCTCCGGACGCACCCAACGCGCGTTGCCGGTCGCCAGCACCGACGTGGGGACAATCTCGCCCGAAGCGGCAACGGTGCTCGAAATACTCGGCGAGGATTGCGTCGATATCGACACCCTGGCGCTGCGTTCCGGCTTGACGGTGGATGCGCTGTACGCCATTCTGCTGCCCATGGAACTCGACGGCAGCATTGCCCGTGCTGCCGGTAACCGGTTCCAGCGCCTTCGCAGACCTTAGGCGTCCGTTCGGGAGTCGGTCTCCCGCCGTCCGCATCCATTGCCAGGACGGCTTGTTGAACCATCATGTTCATGCCGGGAGGTCATCATGTTCGACGTTCTTGTATACCTCTTCGAAAGCTACATCCACGCCGATGCCTGCCCCGAAACCGATCAGCTTGCACGCAAGCTGTCTGCGGCAGGTTTCGAGGATGAGGAAATCAACGAGGCCCTCGACTGGCTGGCCGGCCTGCGCCGCGTCAGCGAAAGCACCCTGCCGTGCATCCCGCCGGCGGCCGGCTCGATGCGGATCTACGCCGATGAGGAAATCGCTCACCTGAGTCAGGCCTGTCGCGGTTTCATCGCCTTTCTCGAGTCGGCCGGTGTCGTCGACACCGCGCAACGCGAGTTGATCATCGAACGGGCCATGGCGCTGGACGGCTTTGCCGTCACCCTGAACCGGCTCAAGGTCATCGTGCTGATGGTGCTGTGGCAGCAGGAGCAGCCGGTCGACAGCCTGATCATCGACGAACTGCTGTCGATTGACGATGAAGAGTGGCAACCCGTATTTCATTGAGCACGGACGGATCGCGGCTCGCTTGCAAGTCAGCCGGCGGGCTCTTTATCATCCGCCGCTTCACCACCCAACAGTCGGGCGCCGCATGCGGCGTGCCGCAATAGCCAGGCCGGCATGAGCAAGCAACTGATCATCGCGGAAAAACCCTCGGTCGCACAGGATATCGCCCGTGCGCTGGGCGGCTTCACCAAGGAAAAGGACTACTTCGAGTCGGAGCACTACGTGCTGTCGTCGGCCGTCGGCCACCTGCTCGAACTGGCCGTGCCCGAGGAATACGAAGTCAAGCGCGGCAAATGGACCTTTGCCCATCTGCCGGTGATCCCACCGCATTTCGCGCTCAAGCCGATCGAGAAAACCGACGACCGCCTGAAGCTGCTGACCCGGCTGATCAAGCGCAAGGACGTTACCGGCCTGATCAACGCCTGTGACGCGGGACGTGAGGGCGAGCTGATCTTCAACTTCATTGCAGAGCATGCGGGCACCAAGAAGCCGATGCAGCGCCTGTGGCTGCAATCGATGACCGCACAGGCGATCCGCGATGGCTTTGCCAGCCTGCGCGCCGCCCACGAAGTCGAGGGCCTGCGCAATGCTGCAGTTTGCCGGGCCGAATCCGACTGGCTGATCGGCATCAACGGCACCCGGGCGATGACCGCCTTCAACTCCAAGACCGGCGGCTTTCACCTGACCACAGTCGGTCGGGTGCAGACCCCCACGCTAGCGCTGGTGGTGGAACGCGAGGATCGCATCCGCAAGTTCAAGTCCCGCGACTACTGGGAACTCGAAGCACGCTTCGGCTGCGCCAAAGGCGAATACCCGGGGCGCTGGTTTGACGAGAAGTTCAAGAAGCCCGAGGGCGACGAGCATGCGACCGCCTTCCGCATGTGGGACAAGGCGCAGGCCGAAGCCATCCGCACAAAGTGTGCAGGCAAGCCCGGTGTGGTTACCGAAGAGGCCAAGCCTTCAACCCAGCTGTCGCCCTTGCTGTTCGATCTGACCAGCCTGCAGCGCGAAGCCAACGGCCGCTTTGGTTTTTCCGCGCGGGTCACCTTGCAGCTGGCCCAGGCGCTGTATGAAAAGCACAAGGTGCTGACCTATCCGCGAACCGATGCACGCGCACTGCCAGAGGACTATCTCGGCACGGTGAAGGATGTGATTCGCGCGCTGCCCGATCAATACGCGCCCTTTGCCAACGAGATCGTCAAGCAGGGCTGGGTCAAGCCGAACAAGCGCATCTTCAACAACGCCAAGATCTCCGACCACTTCGCCATCATCCCCACCGGCACGCTGCCCAAGACCCTGTCCGAGGCCGAACACAAGATCTACGACCTGGTCACACGCCGCTTCCTGGCCGTGTTCTACCCTGCTGCCGAGTATCAGATCACCACCCGTATCACCCGCGTCGAAGGCGAGGCCTTCAAGACCGAGGGCAAGGTGCTGGTCAATCCCGGCTGGCTTGCGGTGTATGGCAAGGAAGCCGCCAACGAGGACAAGGACGCCAAGGAAGGCAGCAGCCCGCAACTGGTAGCGGTCACGCCCAACGAGAAGGTCAGCACCGAGGACATCCTGCTCAAGTCCTTGCAGACCAAGCCACCGGCACGCTTCAACGAAGCCACGCTGCTGTCGGCGATGGAAGGTGCGGGCAAGATGGTGGATGACGAGGAACTGCGTGCGGCGATGGCCGAACGCGGTCTCGGCACGCCAGCCACCCGGGCGCAGATCATTGAAGGCCTGATTGCCGAACAGTACATCCACCGCGACGGCCGCGAGCTGATCCCCAGTGCCAAGGCCTTTTCGCTGATCACCCTGCTGAAGGGCCTGGGCGTCAGTGCGCTGACCTCGCCGGAGCTCACCGGCGGCTGGGAGTACAAGCTGGCGCAGATGGAGCGCGGTGAATTGTCGCGTGAAGCCTTCATGCGCGAGATCGCGGAGATGGCGCGTGAAGTGGTGGAACGCGCCAAAAGTTTCGAATCCGACACCGTGCCGGGTGACTTCGTCACGCTGCAGACCCCGTGCCCGAAATGCGGCGGGGTAGTCAAGGAGAACTACAAGAAGTTCGCCTGCCAGTCCTGCGACTGGAGCACCTGGAAGATCGTCGCCGGCCGCCAGTTCGAGATCCCCGAGATCGAGACCCTGCTGCGCGACGGCAAGGTCGGCCCGCTGCTTGGCTTCCGCAACAAGATGGGCCGGCTGTTCAATGCCGACATCGTGCTCAACGAGGACAAGCAGCCCACGTTCGATTTCGGCCAGCCCAAGGAAGGCGAGGAAGCCGAAGCGGTCGACTTCTCCGACCAGGCACCGATCGGCGCCTGCCCCAAGTGCCAGTCGAACGTCTTCGAACACGGCATGGCCTATGTGTGCGAGAAATCGGTCGGCCCGGGCAAGAGCTGCGATTTCCGCTCCGGCAAGATCATCCTGCAGCAGCCGATCGAGCGCGAGCAGATGGTGAAACTGCTGACCGAAGGCAAGACCGAACTGCTCAAGGGCTTCGTCTCCGCACGTACCCGGCGCAAGTTCTCGGCCTTCCTGGTGCGTGGCAAGGATGGCAAGGTTGGCTTCGAATTCGAGGCCAAGGCACCCAAAGCCACCACGGCAAAGACAAGCAAAGCCAATGGCGCCGACGAGACCGCCGCCACCGCACCTGCAGAAGCCACCGAAAAGAAGCCTGCCGCACGCAAGCGGGCGCCCGCCAAGAGCAAGAGCGCGGAATAGGCGCTGTCGCCAGCCATGCCGACACATCAGACTCCAGTGTCGGCATGGTGACCCACACACCGCGTGTACGGATTGACCGTCAACCTGCAAGCTGCCGGCACCTCCTTGCTGATGACCCGAAAGCCAGATGAACACGACGTTCTACGCCTTCGCCAAGTGTCACCAGTGCGGTAAACGCGCGACGCACCCGGTTGTGGCGACCAGGTTCGATCCTGCTCGTCACCTGCTGGCGGCGGCTCGCCGGCACATGCATCCATTCTCCACGCAAAGCGAACCGGAACATCTGGCGCTTGCATGAACACGAACATTGAACAGCGCATCCCCAACTTCATCGACCTGTTGCTCGACATGGTTTTTCTGGTCGACGAAACCGGCCGGATCGTGTTTGCCAACGCAGCGTGTGAGCGCATCCTGGGGTATCCGCCGTCGTCGCTGATCGGTCATCCGATGATCGAACTGGTATTGCCTGAAGACCGCGAACGCACCCGGGCTGAGGCAGCCAAGGTGATGGGCGGTGAAGGCCGCATCGGTTTCGAGAACCGATATCGGCACAAGGACGGGCATGTGGTCCATCTGACCTGGTCCGCACGCTGGGTCGACGGAGACCGCCTTCGGCTGGGCGTGGCGAGGGATATCACCCGGCAGAAACGCGTGGAGACCATGCAGGCTGCCGTCTATGCCGTCTCGGAAGCGACTCAGAATGCAGCCGATGCAGACGCCCTGTTTGCCGAGCTGCACCACATCGTCGCCAGCCTGATACCCGTCACCGCCGTTGCTGTTGCCACCTGCCACGGCACATCAGACGAGTTGTCCTTCAGCTACCGCCATCTTTGGCCAGATGATGAAGCAGGCACCCCGGTTGGCAGTAGCCTGTGCACGGATGTGCTGGCTGGCGGTAAAGCGCGGATGCTGGAGGGCAAGGCACTTCCCGCCTGCTGGAAAGATGACGGATACCTGCTGATCCTGCCACTGACAACCCGCAACGGCCCAGTCGGCGTTGCGATGCTCAAAACTCCACCAGGTGAGACTTACTCGGGCATCGACCGCGAACTCATGGAATTCATCGCCGCACAGGCCGCAATCGCCATCGAACGCACCCGGCTCAAGGCCGAGTTGCTGCAGGCGGCCTTGTACGATGAACTGACCCGGCTACCGAATCGCCGGCTGCTTTACGACCGCACCCGGCAAGCACTTGCACGCTGCCAGCGAAAACAGTCCCGCCTGGGATTGCTTTATGTGGATGTCGACGACTTCAAGCAGATCAACGACAGCTTTGGCCATGCCAGTGGTGACCTGCTCCTGCGCGAGTTTGCCACCCGGCTGGCAGGTACAGTACGCGCCAGCGATACCGTCGCCCGGCTTGCCGGGGACGAATTCGTGGTCCTGATGGAAGATGTGAGTGACGAAACCGATGTCCTGGCCGTAATAGCGAAGATACGCGAAGCGCTTGCACCCGCCATCACGCTGGAGAACGCCGAGGCCCGCATCACGGCCAGCGTCGGCATCGCCCTGTACCCCGATCATGGCAATGACATCGAACAACTGCTGCGGCACGCCGATCAGGCGATGTATCGGGCAAAACAGGATCTTTGACGCTCGAGGAAATTCCTCAAGCCATCATATATCGGCAGGCCGTACCCCGTATCTCATTGGGTTGTAGTACGCCAGCGCCGGATCACGCGTTGAAAGAACAGGCTGTTGGGTACCTGCAGCACGGTATCACTGCCGTCTGCGAGACGCTCCTGCAAGGTGGTATAGATCAGGTTGATGTCGGTCACCTGGCCTTTCAAGCCAGGTTTCTCGCCGTTCTCGAGCAATTCGATGTGGTCGTACAGGCGAAATGGCCGGGTGGTGAAGATCAACAGGGTGCAGAAAATGTTCGACAGCACGCTCCAGGCAGCGAAGAACGCCACCGCAGCGACCGCGGCGAAACCGGTGAAGGCGGTCCACAACACCATGCCCGATACGCCGAAGCGGTCCAGCGCCATCAGCAAGGCGCCGGCATAGATGACAAAACCACCCACGCGACGGGCACCGATCACAAGCTCGGGCGGCAGGCTGTAGCGCTCGCCGACCCGGCGAACGATGCGCCGCATGATCATTGTCAGTAACCAGGCCCCCAGCAGGATCAGCACGATCTGCAGGCCAAGGACGATGAATTCCAGCCAGGGTTCGGCCCAGTCGGGCAGGATCTGTTTCATGAATCAGCTCGTTCGCACAGGCGAGGAAGTTCGATATGGGCAGACTTACCGGGACGGGCGACTCAACATCCAGAGCGCGACCGGCAGGGCAATCAGTCCGGGAAGATAGCGCAGCGAGTCGGGCAAACTGAACCACCCGAGCACGGCGCTGATGACCAGGCAGACCACGGCAAATCCTTTTGCCAGTGGTGGAATGGCACGATGCGCCCGCCAGGCGCGGATCGCCGGTCCGACCTGGGGATGGTCCAGCAACCGGGCCTCCCATTCCGGGTGGGAACGGGAAAAGCAGTACGCCGCCAGGATCAGGAAAGGTGTTGTCGGTAGCAAGGGCAGGGCCACACCCAAGCCGCCGAGGCCGAGCGCAAACAGACCGCAGGCACGATAGACGGGTTTTCTCATCGTCGACAGACTGAGATGGGTGAGTGGGAGAGCGCTATTGTTGCACAGCCCGACGAGCCTGCATGCGCCTGGGCTGTATCGACCCACGTACTGACAGCAGAAAAAAGGACCAGCAGCCAGCCAAGCGCCTGCACACGGCAGGATATCGGTATTGCCCGCACCATCCCCTGGGCAAGATGGTCGAAAC